>ENA-OQIO01000478-OQIO01000478.1-human-gut-metagenome-genome-assembly--contig:-NODE-478-length-21663-cov-2.050892_pt1 | contig 21663 bp, 34 predicted proteins | sample MGYA00242573_ERZ504737 | MGnify/ENA primary metagenome ERZ504737 (study PRJEB26092, sample SAMD00036203) | human gut metagenome | host: Homo sapiens | study: EMG produced TPA metagenomics assembly of...
TTTGAATATTATAATTAAGGAAAACCTAATGTATTGCGGGAGGGAGAAAAGCATGAACGAGAGCGCACTGGAAGGCTTTGTAAAGATCGTGGAGATGAACAGCTTTTCTGCGGCGGCAGAGGCGCTGTATCTTTCACAGTCGGCACTTTCGCAGCAGATCCGCACGCTGGAAGGGCAGCTGCAGTTCGAGCTGTTCCAGCACGTGCCCCGCCGGGTGGTGCTGACCCCGGCGGGACAGGATTTTTACCCCAAGGCAAAGCAGCTGGTGGCTCTGTATCAGCAGGCGTTGCGCCACGCCCGCGCGGTGCAACAGCAGGAAAAACCGCCGGAACGGCATCTGGTGATTGCAGGCTGCCATGAGGCAATGCGGATGTTCGCATACGACTTGTTTTCCCTGACAAGTGACTTGTGCCTGCAGTATACCTCCATTCTGGGGTGGTGTGCCAACCGCAGCGAGGTCTGGCGCAGCCTGAAAAAAGGGGAGATGGATCTTTCCTTCCAGCTGGAAAGTGCAGAGTTCTACGCGCAGGGGCTTACCTTTGTGCCGCTGTTCTATATGCCAGAACTTGCATCCCCATCCACCGCCGCTGATATGCCGGTGGGCAGATTGACCTTGGAACAGGCATTGCAATATCGCTGGCTACCCATCAAGGAGATGTACCAGACTGTCTACGAAACAAGCCTGCTGCAGGAGGGAATGGACCGAGGGGTGGAGTTTACGCCGGTGGGCGGTATCCGCAGTGCGGCCTACGGCGACCCGGCACTCAAGATGGTCCCGGCGGTCTATTACCGCAGGCCGGACCTCAGTTTTGTGCGGGTACTGGACTGGGGCAGGGGACACCGCTTCGGCGTTGTGCTGGGGCAAAAGCGCGAGGATCCGGTAGTAATGGCCTATGTCCGCGCCTTGCAGCAACAGCTGCCGCCCCTTGCGGAAAAGTTGTTCGGCCTGAAGCTGGAACCGGTGGAGGAATCATAAAGAAAAGACGAAAACCCTCTCAGGCACCGACAGATGTAGAAAAGCTCCCCCTCTCGGGGGGAGCTGGCATCGCGCAGCGATGACTGAGAGGGTAAAACAAAGAGCACCTATTGCCCTAAAAAGGCGACAGGTGCTCTTTTTGCAATTATATTGTGACGACAGGTGCTTTAATCCACCACGTCCTCAAACTGGCTGTTGTACAGGTCAGCGTAGAAGCCGCCTGCCTCGATCAGCTGGTCGTGGGTGCCCTGCTCCACAATGTCGCCGTCCCGCATCACAAGGATGAGGTCGGCATCCCGGATGGTGGAAAGGCGGTGGGCGATGACAAAGCTGGTGCGCCCCTCCATTAGGCGGTCCATGGCGGTCTGGATGCGCTGCTCGGTGCGGGTATCCACGCTGCTGGTAGCCTCGTCCAAAATCAGGATGCGGTTATCTGCCAGAATGGTGCGGGCGATGGTGAGCAGCTGCTTTTGTCCCTGACTGACGTTGGAGGCGTCCTCGTTCAGCTCCATCTGGTAGCCGCCGGGCAGGGTGCGGATAAAGTGGTCGGCGTTGGCAGCCTTTGCGGCAGCAATCACCTCTTCATCGGTGGCGTCCAGCCGGCCGTAGCGGATGTTCTCCATGATGGTGCCCTTGAACAGCCATGTGTCCTGCAACACCATGCCAAAACCTTCGCGCAGGGCGCTGCGGTCAAAGTCCCGCACATTGTGGCCGTTCAGGGTGATAGAACCGGCGTCCACATCGTAAAAGCGCATCAGCAGCTTGACCATGGTGGTCTTGCCCGCACCGGTGGGACCCACGATGGCTACCTTCTGGCCGGGCTGCACCGTGCAGCTGAAGTCGTGGATGACGGTCTTGTCCGGGGTGTAGCCGAAGCGCACATGGTCAAAGGTGACCTGTCCGTCAATGTCGGCGGGGTCGGCGCGGCGGGCAGGGTCGGCCAACTGCGCCTCCTCCGGCTCGTTCAAAAACTCGAACACGCGCTCGGCAGCAGCAGCCATGCTTTGCAGCATATTGGACACCTGCGAAAGCTGCTGGATGGGCTGGGTAAAGTTTTTGACATACTGGATAAAAGCCTGAATATCACCAATGGTGATAACGCCGTTTGCAGCAAAAATGCTGCCCACGATGGCCACTGCCACATAGCCCAGGTTGCCCACAAAGTTCATGATGGGCATCATAAGGCCCGAGAGGAACTGGCTCTTCCATGCGGATTCGTACAGCTTATCGTTGGCGGCGTTGAAGTCTGCCAGTACCACGGCCTCGCGGTTAAACGCCTTGACCACGTTGTGGCCGGCGTAGACCTCCTCGACCTGACCGTTGACCACGCCCAGCGTGGCCTGCTGTGCCTTGAAGTACTTCTGGCTGAACTTGACCACCACCAGCACCAGCGCCAGCGATACCGGTAAGATCAGCAGGGCGATCAGGGTCATGCGGGGACTGATGGAGAGCATCATCACCAGCACACCGATCATGGTGGTCACGCTGGTGATCAGCTGGGTGATGCTTTGGTTCAGGCTCTGGCCCAGTGTGTCCACATCGTTGGTGATGCGGGAGAGCACCTCGCCCACGGTGCGCTTTTCAAAGTACGCCAGCGGCAGGCGGTTGATCTTTTCACTGATCTGGCGACGGAAGTCGTAGCAGACCTTCTGAGAAAGGCCGGTCATCAGCCAGCCCTGAATAAAGCTGAAGGCGCTGCTCAGCAGGTACATCCCCAGCAAAAACAGCAGGATACGGCCGATATACACAAAATCGATGCTGCCGGTGCCACGCAGCCGGGCGATCCAGCCGGTGGCAAGGGCGGTGGTGGCCTTTGCCAGCACCTTGGGGCCTGCAATGTTGAAGATGGTAGAAAGAATTGCAAACAACATGGCTGCCGCAAGGGGCAGCTTGTAGTGGCTCATGGTGCGGATGAGCTGCCGCAGCGTGCCTTTAAAGTTCTTGGCGCGCTCAGTGGTGGGACGTCCGGGTCTGGGCATATCACTCACCCTCCTTTTCTGTATTCAGGGTATCCAGCGCCAGCTCCTTCTGGCTCAGCTGGCTGCGGGCGATCTCCTGATATTCCGGGCAACTGACCATCAGCTGGGCGTGGGTGCCTTGCCCACCAGCCTGCCTTCGTCCAGTACAAGGATCTGGTTTGCGTGCAGCACGGTGGAAATGCGCTGTGCCACAATGATCACGGTGGCGTTGTCGGTCTGTGCCTTCAAAGCGCGGCGCAGCGTTACATCGGTCTTGTAGTCCAGCGCCGAGAAGCTGTCGTCAAACAGATAGACCTTGGGATTTTTGGCAATTGCCCGGGCAATGGAAAGCCGCTGCTTCTGGCCGCCGGATACGTTGGAGCCGCCCTGCGCAATGGGACTTTGATAGCTTTCGGACTTTGCCTCGATAAAATCAGTGGCCTGTGCAATGGCGGCGGCTTTGTGCACCTGTGCGTCGGTGATATCCTCGCCGCCGAATTTCAGGTTGCTGTCAATGGTGCCGCTGAACAGCACACCCTTCTGGGGCACATAGCCCAGCAGGTCGTGCAGCTGTGCCTGTGGCATCTCGCGCACGTCAATGCCGTCCACGGTCACCTTGCCGCCGGTCACATCGTAAAAGCGGGGGATCAGGTTGAGCAGGGTGGACTTGCCGCAGCCGGTGGAGCCGATGATGGCGGTGGTCTCGCCGGGCTTTGCGGTAAAGCTGATGTGCTCCAGCGCATCGCTGTCTGCACCGGGGTAACGGAAGCTCACATCCTCGAACTGCACCACGCCCTGCCAGTCGGTGTGCGCCTGTGCAGCTTTTGCGGTGGCTTCGTCCGGGTCGTGGATGGAGCTTTGGTGCGGATGACCTCGTCAATACGATCCGCAGCCACACCGGCGCGGGGCAGCATGACGGCCACCATGGCCAGCATCAGGAAGGACATGACGATCTGCATGGTGTAGGTGATAAAGGCAATCATTTCGCCCACCTGCATAGTGCCGGCATCCATGGCCTTGCCGCCGAACCAGACGATGAGCAGGCTGGTGCCGTTCATGATCAGGGTCATAAAGGGCATCATAGCACCATAGCGCGGTTGGTGAACAGCTGGGTGCCCATCAGTTCCCGGTTGGCCTTGTCAAAACGCTGCTCCTCAAACTTTTCGCGGCTGAAGGCGCGCACCGGCATGATGCCGGTCAAAATTTCGCGGCTGACCAGATTCAGCCGGTCCACCAGCTGCTGCATCACCTTGAATTTTGGCATGGCAACGCTCATCAGGAAGAGCAGCAGCAACAAAAGCAGAGCCACGTCCAGCACCACGATCCAGGAAAGGCCGCTGCTGTTGCCTACAACGTGCAGCACGCCGCCAATGCCCAAAATGGGCGCATAGGCCACCATGCGCAGCAGGATGACGCAGACGAACTGCACCTGCTGGATATCGTTGGTGGTGCGGGTGATGAGGGAGGCGGTGGAGAAGTTCTCAATCTCTGCATTGGAGAAGCCGATAACGCTGGAGAAGGTCTCCCGGCGCAGGTCGCGGCCGATGGCGGCGGATACCCGGGAGGCAAGGAAGCCAACGGCCACAGCCACGGCTACCATCAGCAGGGTGAGCGCCAGCATCTGGCCGCCCACCCGGAAGAGGTAACCCATCTGCACATCCTGTGCAACGCCCTGCGCCTCGTATTCCAGCTGCACCAGCAGCAAAGACTGGCTTTTCAGGTTTTCCAGCAGGGTGCTGTCCAGCTGGCTCATGGCACCGTCCAGCTGCTTTTGCAGCATACTGCGGTCAAAGCCGGGCATCTGGCTCATGGCGGCAAACTGGCTGCAAACGGTGTCCAGATTCGCTGCCGTAGGGGTGACGGTCTCAGTGTCCGCGTCCGCAGCGGCAGAGGGCGTCTCGGCAAGGCCGGTCATACCCATATTACTTTGTCCAGCGGGGGTGTTGGCGGCCTGTGCGGCAGCCATATACAGCACGATGTCCGGGGTGGTCACAGCATCTTCCAGTGCGGTGCGCTCGTCCTCGGTCAGGTCGGAGCGCAGCTGCAACACGCCATCGTCCTGCAGGTAGTACTGGTAGGCGTTTTGCAGCTTCTGCGCATCTTCCTCGCTCATCAGCAGGCTCAGCGCGTCCAGCGTACTCTGGCGCACCGTCTGGGGGCAGGGGGCTTTCAATGCCGCCCTGCTGGATGCCGGTGTCCACGATCTTGCTGGTGTAGTCCGGCAGGGCAAGGTCGCAGTACGCCTGCACGAACAGCAGTGCGAACACCACAAGGCAGACTGCCCAGTGCCGGGCCAGCTGCTTAAAGATCTTTGTCATGGTTCGTTTCTCCCTTCGGGTCAATGTTGCGCGCGGCATTTTCCGCAAGAATGGCATCCATCAGCGCGCCGCGCAGCGCGTCCATCTGGGCTGCCTGCTCCGGCTCTAACCGTGCCAGCACGCTGGCAAAGTAGTTGCGCAGAGCCTGCTCACACTGGTGCACAGCTCGTACCCCTTGGGGGTGATGCGCACCAGCGTTTTGCGGCGGTCGGCGGGGTCCGGTTCCCGGCACCACAGTGCCGTCCTGCTCCATGAGCCGCAGCCCGCGCGAGACCGCCGGCAGCGGCTGACGGATCTCCCGGGCAAGGTCAGAGACATAAATGGCACCGTCCTTGCCGTGGCAGTTGATGGAATGCAGCAGGCTTCCAGCATATTGAAGTGGCATTTGGGGCAATCGGCCAGCGCCGCCCGCATCCCGGCCTTGGATGCCTTGCTCAGCTGCCCGATATAGTGGCACATCCCCTGAAAGCTGGGGGTGCTTGGCTCGGACACGACAGTCCCTCCTCGTTTGCATTTTTTGGATACTTAACAGTTGTTAAGTATTAACGCCTGATAAGCATATTCCTTTTGCTGCCGGATTGCAAGGGAATGGGGAAATATTAAACAAAAATTCACAAAAAACTTGTAGGTTTTGTCAATGCGCAAACCGGCTCTCGCTGCATAGAAATAAAGGACAGGCAGAAACGGAGGGCGCGGATGGAGCAGGGATTCCAAGTGTTGTTACAGGTATTCGGCGGATTGGCGCTGTTTTTATATGGGACGGACAGCCTGTGCAGGGCAGTACAGCAGGGAGCGGGCAAGCGTCTGCGCAGCCTGCTGGCGCGGTGCACCGCAAACCCGGTGGCAGGGTTGCTGACTGGTGCTGCGGTAACGGCGGTGCTGCAAAGCAGCTCAGCGGTCACGGTTATGGTCATTGCCTTTCTGGCGGCGGGGCTGTTGCAGCTGCGGCAGGCGGTTCCGGTGGTGTTCGGGGCGAACATCGGCACAACAGTCACGGCGCAGCTGCTGGCGTTCCGGGTGGAAAGCTGGCGGTATCTGTTGCTGTTTGGCGGGGTGCTGCTCTGTCTGGCCTGTAAAGGCTGGCGGGGCCGCTGCGTGGGCGAGGCAGTGTTCGGCTTTGGGCTGCTGTTCGAAGGCGTTACTGTGATGCGCAGCGCCATGGAGCCGCTGCTGCAAAGCCCTCTGCTCCGGCTGGAGCTTGCCCGGGTGCGGCAAAGTCCCATGCACGGGCTGCTGGCGGGTGTCTGCATGACCTTAACGGTGCAAAGCAGCTCTGCCACAGTGGCGCTGCTGCAAAGCATGGCGGCGCAGCCCGGGGCAGACGGCGTGCACAGCCTGCTGGGGCTGACGGCGGCCATTCCCATTTTGCTGGGGGATAACATCGGCACCACCATCACGCGGTGCTTGCCGCCATCGGGCAGGGAAGAGACGCCAAGCGGGTGGCGGCAGCCCACGCCATTTTTAACCTGAGCGGAGCGGCGGTGTGCTGCGCACTGCTGCAGCCCTTTGCGGCGCTGGTGCGGCTGTGCTCGCCCGCAGGGGTGGAGTGCGCCGTGATCGCCCGGCAGATCGCCAACGCACACACCTTATTCAACGTACTGTGCGCGCTGGTGTGGCTGCCCCTGACCGGGCAGATGGTGCGGCTGGTCTGCGCGCTGCCTGCCCGATAAAAAACGACCGGAAGAACGGTTGTAAACCGGGAGCGGGGAATGGTATACTGAAGCAGACGATACTATTATATATAAAGGATGGAATGCAATGAAACGGAAAATCGGCAGGCTGTGCATGGTGCTGGGTGCGGTGCTGATCTTATGCGCCGCCGGGTTGCTGGGCTACAACCGGTGGGATGCCGCCCGGGCAGAAAAGGCTTCGCAGGAAGTATTGGGCGAGCTGGAGCAGACCATGCAAAAGACCATTACGGAGCACCAGCAGGAAAACGAGACTGCAGCCCCGCAGCCGGTGTTGGACCCGACGCAGGAGATGACCACCGTGGAGGTGGAAGGGCGGGACTACATCGGGGTGCTTTCCATCCCGGCGGTAGAACGGGAGCTGCCGGTGATGGCGCAGTGGAGCTACGCCGGCTGAAGATCGCCCCCGGGCGGTACAGCGGCACCACCTATGGCGATGATCTTGTGATCTGCGGCCACAACTACGCAATGCACTTCAGCCCATCAAGTGGCTGGCCATCGGCAGCTCGGTCTATTTTACGGATGCAGACGGTCTGCGCTGGAGCTATGAGGTGGAGAGCGTGGAGACTTTGCGCCCCACCCAGATCGAGGAGATGACCACCGATACCGAGACGGACAACTGGATCTGACCCTGTTCACCTGCACCTCCGGCGGCGGTTCCCGCTACGCGGTGCGCTGTGTGCGGACAGGCTACCCTGTCCGTGTGACGGACGCGGCAGAATAATGCTTTGCACAGCAGGATGATTTGGAAGGGCTTCCGCTTTGCTCTAGCCATTATCAGCGGAAAATTTATTTTTAATTTCGGGATAGCGGAGCGTCTGCGGACGCTCCGCTATCCCATTTTCACAGGAGGGGGTCGTGACGGAAAACGCAGCTCCAGCGCTGTTTCCTGCGGAAATGCGGCGCTGCGGGGACTGCCAAAGACCTGATCTCCGAGGAAAATGGCCGTGTACAGCGTGAGCAGACTGGGGAGCATACGCTGTTTTTTACGCAAAAAATCCGCAAAAACCTTTGAAAGTCCTTTTTATGGTATCTGAATTATGCGATACTGTGTTCACCGGGAAAGCCCCGGAACAAAACAGAAACACAGGAGGGAAACACCATGAAGGATTTTGAGCTGCGTTATGTGGGCAATCATGTGGAGGTATACACCGGCAGTGGTGTGTTCCTGTTTTCGGCCGATACAGTGCGCGAGGCCATGGAAGAGCTGGCCGGGTAAGCGGCGGCATACTTCATCTGGGAAAGCTGAATGTAAAATGTATGTAAAATAACGGAAATCTTTTTGTTTGCCGCCCGGAAATATGTTGCGGAATGTGTAAAAAAAGTAACTTTCCTGTAAAATAAACCTTGTTGAGACGCCCCCTTTGATGGTATAATAAAAGTAAGCGGCTTCCGGAACAGGGCAGGCGCTGTGCGTGCAAGGTTCCGGCGGCTGTGTGCTGTAAAGGATAAAAAGGGAAGTTTCATATTAGGAGTATCGTTATGGATATCACACACATTACCTCTCTGCTGGGCGGCGTTGCGCTGTTCCTGTACGGCATGTCCATCATGGGCGCCGGTCTGGAAAAGCTGGCAGGCGGCAAGATGCAGGGCGTATTGCAAAAGCTTACCTCCTCTACCATCAAAGGCGTGATCTTCGGCACACTGATCACCGGCGTCATCCAGTCGTCGGCTGGTACGGTGGTTATTTGTGTCGGTCTGGTCAACTCCGGTATCATGACACTGACGCAGTCGGTAGGCGTGATCATGGGTGCAAATATTGGTACTACGGTAACAGGTCAGTTGATCCGCATGGCGGATATCTCAGGCGACAGCCTGTGGCTGACCTTGATCCAGCCCAAGACCTTTGCCCCCGTGGTGGCGTTTATTGGCTGCATTTTTTATGTGTTCCTGCGCAATGCCAAAAAGAAGAATATCGGTCAGATCATGCTGGGCTTCGGCATTCTGTTTACCGGCATGAGCTGATGGATACCGGCGTTGCTCCCCTGCGGGAGAGCGCCGTCTTTCAGAATCTGTTCGTCACCATGACCAACCCCATTCTGGGCGTTCTGGTGGGCGTGGTGGTCACCGTGATCATCCAGTCCTCCTCCGCTTCGGTGGGTATTCTGCAGGCACTGTCCAGCACAGGGCTTGTCACCTTCAGCTCTGCCATTCCCATCATTCTGGGTGCACATATCGGTACGGCGTTCACCCCGCTGCTCACCATCGGCGGTTCCTCCAAGGATGGTAAGCGGGCAGCGCTCATCCACCTGTACTTCAACGTCATCGGCAGCGTGATCCTGCTGGCGCTGATCTATGCGGTGCAGTTCACCATCGGCATCCCCATGTGGGGCGATGTGATGAACAAGAGCTCCATTGCAAACATCCATACTTTGTCCAGCGTATGCGCCATGCTGCTGTTCCTGCCTTGCAGCGGAGTGCTGAGCCGCTTGGCGATGCTCACGGTGCCCAGTAGCGTGGAGGAAGCACAGGAGCTGAGCATGCCGGTGCTGGACGAGCGTCTGTACAAGAGCCCGGCAGTGGCCTTGCAGCAGGCGAAGAATGCGGTGATCAAGATGTCCCGCCGCGCCGCCCGCAACGTGGGTCTGGCCGCGCCGCTGCTTTTGAAGATGGACGAGGAGACCGTGAGCGCCATTAAGGTGCGCGAGAACCTGATCGACCGCATGGAGGTGGAGATCACCAACTATCTGATCAAGCTGACCGATCAGGAGCTGGGCGACGACGAGAGCCACGCGGTGACCGAGTTGCTGAACTTTGTCACCGAGTTCGAGCGCATTGGCGACTATGCCGTGAACATCATGGAAAAGGCCGAGGAACTGTACGACAAGGAGGCCAGCTTCAGCGAGAGCGCCAAAAAGGAACTGCAATTGCTGGACGCCGCATTGGAGCGCATTCTGGCTCTGACGGACGAGGCCTTTGAAAACGATGATACCCAGAAGGCTGCACAGGTGGAGCCGCTGGAGGAGATCATTGATGTGATGGTGGAGCGCCTGCGCGACCAGCACATCCGCCGCCTGAAGGACGGCATCTGCTCCATCGACACCGGCGTGGTGTTCCTGGATGTGCTGAACAACGCCGAGCGTATCTCCGACCACTGCTCCAACATTGCGGTGCGCATGGTGGGCATGGAGCCGGCGATGATTACGACTCTCACACCCTGAAAAACATCATGCACCACAGCCCCAGCAAGGACTATATGCTGGAGTACGAGCAGTGCCGCAAGGAATACCTTGTGCCGCTGGAAGAAATGGAAGCGTAAGTCATATTTATAACAGAGGCCGCTGCACATCGTTTGCAGCGGCTCTTATACTTATTCCCCCAGATCCTCCAGCAGCAGGTCGAGTTCCCGGGGGCTGTTGACCACAAGCCCGCGCTTGATGCGTAAGGCGTCGTTTTCGGGCAGAAGATTGGTGTAGATGCCGGTCACGCGGATCAGGGTGCTCGGGGTGCCGTCGGCGCGGCAGGTGTACACCGCCACCCGCCCGCCGCTGTCTTGCAGGCAGGTAGCGGGCGGTGTCCGTCTGGGGCACTGCCTGCGCGGCAAGGCTCAGGGGAGAGGCGGGGTCGGTCTCAGACCGGCGGGGCTTTGAGACAGCGGCAGCCTTGGCAGCGCCATCCAGAACAGACTGAATACAATGGTGAATACGCAAAGCCCGTAGAACAGGCAGACAGACAGCTTGCGCATAAAAAACACTCCCTTCCCCGGTAAGTATGCCCCGTTTTGGCGGATAGCAGACAATTTTCACACGCAGATACTGTACTTTCCACAAGAGAGTGTGTTATACTATTTATATCTGCTCAGCGCGCAAAGATTGGTTCTTGCCCGGCTGGGGCTTGCGTGCTATAATATGGTATTGCAGTTTGAAATTTCGTGTCACAAACGATGTGGATAAAGCCCGGTGCAGCTATGCCCGGCAACAGTCTTGAAATGTCAGGAGGCGATCCCTATCTCCAACAATGAGATGAGAAAGATCCACCGGGGCGGCGAGGAGCAGCCTGCCCGCCCGGTGGGACGTAAGGTCAATGTTTCCCAGAGCCGCCGCGAGGTACACTCCGCAGCGGAAAACCGTACCCGCGCGCCCAAGGCACCCAAAAGCCCCAAGCCGCCAAAGGAAAAGAGCAAGCATCCCATCCTGCGGTTCGTTGGCCGCACCGTCGCTACGGTGCTCTGCCTCGGCATTATGCTGGGCAGCGTGGTGGCCGTGGGCATGGTGTTCTATGTGGTGCAGGCTACTGCCAACGACGGTGACCTGCTGGACCTGGACAACATTCAGCTGAGCCAGTCCAGTATGGTGGTAGCTACGACCCGGATACCGGCGCACAGGTGGAGTATGCCACCCTGCGCTCCTCCAACAGCCACCGCGTATGGGCAGACCTTGAGCAGATCCCCTCCAATTTGCAGTATGCCTTCATCTGCACCGAGGATAAGGACTTCTACTCAGAGCCCGGCGTTAACTTCAAGCGCACCATCGGCGCAATGATCAATGAGTATCTGCTGCCCATTTACAGCTCCAAGCAGGGCGCATCCACACTGGAACAGCAGCTCATCAAGAACCTGACCGATGACAACAGCGCCAGCGGTATTGATGGCGCATTGCGCAAGGTGCGCGAGATCTACCGCGCCTCTGCCTGAGTCGCAGCTACTCCAAGGAGACCATTCTGGAGGCTTACCTGAACACCATCAGCTTTACCGGCACCATTCAGGGTGTGCAGACGGCGGCCAACGAGTACTTCAACAAGGACGTCAGCCAGCTGAGCCTGTGGGAGTGCGCTACCATTGCCTCTATTACCAAAAACCCCACCAACTATAACCCCTATACGAACCCCGAAAATCTGATCCACCGCCGCAACTTCATCATGTACAATATGTGGCAGCAGGGTGTGATCAGCGAGGAGGACTACCGCAACGGCGCTGCACAGCCCCTTGTGCTGGCCGAAGAAGACAGCGGCAAAAAGCCCAGCACCGTCACCTCCTACTTCACCGATGCACTGTTCAATGAGGTCGTGCAGGACATCATGACCAAGGAGGGCATCAGCGAGTCCGAGGCACAGAAGCTGCTCTACACTGGCGGCTTTACCATCGAAGCCACTGTCAACACCAAGCTGCAGTCCCAGATGGAAAACCTGATGCTGAACACCGACGATGCCTACTTCCCGGCGGGCTGGCATGAGGAAGAGGTCACCTCTATTTCGGACGATGATGTGCAGGTGTTCAACGAGGATGGCACCCCCAAGACCCGCACCGGCGAAGATGGCACCGTCTACTATTACCGCAACGTGCGCACGCAGGCTGCTATGGTCACGCTGGACTATGACGGCAACGTGCTGGCCATTGCGGGCGGCCTGGGCGAAAAGACCAAGAGCCTTTCCCTGAACCGCGCCTATAATGTGGAGCGGCAGACCGGTTCTACCATCAAGCCCATCGGTGCCTATGCGCTGGGCATTGAGTACGGTCTGGTCAACTGGTCCACCATGCTCAACAACTCCCCCCTGTACCAGAAGCAGGATATGATCATTCGGGACGAGGACTACTGCCGCAAGAATGGCCTGATGGGGCTCTCCGACAAGCAGCTCCGCGCTTACCCCAACGCATGGCGCAGCTGGCCGCGCAACTACGGCGGCAACTATGGCGACGGCAGCGATCTCCCGCTGTGGAACGGCCTTGCCCGCTCGCTGAATACCATCGCAGTCCGCGTGGGCGACCTTGTGGGCGCAAGCAATATCTTCAACTTCGTCTACAACACCCTGCAACTGAATACGCTGGACCCCACCAACGACGTGGGTCTGGCACAGATGGTTATGGGCACCAGACCAAGGGCGTTACGCCCATGGCGCTGGCCGCAGCCTTCCAGATCTTCTATGACGGCGAGTACACCACCCCGCACCTGTACACCCGTGTGCTGGACCGGGAAGGCAACATCTATCTGGAAAACAACGCCACCAGCTATCAGGCACTGACCCCCGATACCGCTTACGTCATGAACCGCCTGCTGAAGAACGTTCTGTTCTCCAGTGTGGGTACTGCCAGCGGCCGCTATCCCAACTCCAACGGCATGGAGGCCTTTGGTAAGACCGGTACTGCCAGCGACGAAAAGGATCTGTGTTCGTGGGCGGCACGCCCTACTATGTCACCGCTGTGTGGTGGGGATATGATGCACCTTACGATATGACCAAGACTCTGTCCAAGCAGCAGGCCAAGACCCGCACCTGTGTTATGGCGTGGAAGGCACTGATGGAGCAGGTACAGGCAGACCTGCCCTATAAGGCATTCCCCACCTCCGCAGGCGTGGTGGAGCGCCGCTACTGCACCCAGAGCGGATTGCTGGCCGGTGCAGGCTGCCCGAGCACTGCCGTGGGCTACTACCGTGCCGATGACCTGCCCGATACCTGCACCTATTCCCATGCCGCACCGCAGGCTGCTGCCCCTGCCGAGAACACAGACGATGCTGTGCCCACCCAGCCGGTCACCCCCACCGATACCAGTGCACTGGACACGGAATAAGGACAAAAATCGTACTTTTTCACCCCTTTGCTGAAAAATCCGGCAAGGACAGGGCGCACTTCACAAGACAAAACTGGACAAAGTGACAAAATAGCATCCGGGCACTTGCATTGCAGGGGTTCGGATGCTATTATATTTTCTGCAAGAACACTTGTGTTTGAGAGGTGAACAAGTTGGAACGCCGTTTTTATCTGGTGGATGCGCAGGTGCTGCCGGAGGTTTTTCTCAAGGTGGTACGCGCCAAGGAGCTGCTGGCCAGCGGCGAAGCCCGCAGCATTTCGGCTGCGACCCGCGCCGTAGAGCTTTCGCGCAGTGCATTTTATAAGTATAAGGATTGTATTTTTGATTCAGAGAACGGCCGTGAGGTCATCACGGTCATGGCCACCCTGCGGGACGAGACCGGTGCGCTGCAAAGCCTTCTGGCCGGTATCAGCGCCGCAGGCGCCAGTATTGTGACCATCAACCAGTCCACCCCGGAGAATGGGGCTGCGCTGGTGGCGGTCACCATCCGCACCGATACCATGCAGATGTCCCCGGAGGAACTGACCGAAAAACTTTCGCGCCAGCGCATGGTGGTGAGTGTGCGCTGTGGGTATAACCTGTAACAAAACAGGAAACGAGGGAAAGAGAGTATGGCTAAAATTGCAATTCTGGGCTTTGGCACGGTGGGCAGCGGCGTATACGAGGTGCTGTGCCACAATGCTGCAAGCGTCTCCCGCCGGGCTGGCGAACCGGTGGAGGTAAAATACATTCTGGACCCGAAGGATTTTACCGGCAACCCGGTGGAGCTTTGGTGGTCAAGAATATCGACGTGATCCTGCAGGACCCGGAGATCCAGGTGGTGGTGGAGACCATCGGCGGTACCCGCTTTGCTTACCCCTACGTCAAGGCGTGTCTGGAGAGCGGCCGCAGCGTGTGCACCTCCAACAAGGAGATGGTGGCCACCTACGGCGCAGAGTTGCTGGCACTGGCCAAGGAGCACGCTGCGCCTTCCTGTTCGAGGCCTCTGTGGGCGGCGGTACGCCCATCATCACCCCCATGCACCAGTGCCTGGCGGCCAACGTCATCACCGAGGTGGAGGCATCGTGAACGGTACCACCAACTTCATGCTCACCAAGATGGTGCGGGAGGGACTGGGCTTTGAGGATGCGCTGCAAATTGCGCAGGAGCTGGGTTACGCAGAGACCAAGGACCCCAGCGATGACGTGGACGGCCGCGACGCCTGCCGCAAGATCGCCATCCTGTCCTCCATGGTGTGCGGCCACCAGATCTACCCCCAGAACATCCCCACCCGGGGCATCCGCGCCATTACCGCCGCCGATGTGGCCAGCGCCGAAAAGCTGGGCTGCGTTATCAAGCTGATCGCATGGATGAAGCTTGGCAAGGACGGCAGCGTGGCCGCCGGTGTAGAGCCGTGTCTGGTGCCCAAGGCAAACCAGCTGGCCAGCGTGGACGATGTGTTCAACGCGGTGCTGGTCAAGGGCGATATGCTGGGCGATGTGGTGTTCTACGGCAAGGGCGCGGGCAAGCTGCCCACCGCCAGCGCTGTGGTGGCAGACGTGGTGGATGCGCTGAAAAACGGCGCACAGGTGCACGACAGCCTGTTCTGGCAGCCTGCGGACCCGGTGGACGGCATGCTCACCGACCCGGCTCCTGCTGCATATTATGTGCGTGTGGCGGGCATTGCACCCGCTGTGGTGGAGGCCATCTACGGCTACGGCAAGGTGGTGGATGAGCGGTACGAGGGCTGCGCCTACTTTGTGAAGCGCGCCGATGAACGTGCGCTGGCAGAGGCCGCGCGCAAGGTGGAGGCCGTGGGCGGCAGTGTGAAGCTGGTGCTCAAGCGTCTGCCCGAGGAAGTGTAACGGAAAGGAACTGCGGCAATGAAGATCAAGGTTTCGGTCCCTGCCACCAGCGCCAACGTGGCTCCGGCTTCGATGCGCTGGGTCTGGCAGTTACGTTGTACAACACGGTCACCTTTGAGGACAGCGAGGTGCTGGAGATCTCGGCATCGGACGGCACCCGCATCCCCCGGGGCGAGTCGAATCTCGTGTACCGCTCCGCCAAGGGCCTGTTCGAAAAGGTTGGCAAGCAGATCCCGCCCCTCAAGATCACCCAGACGAACCCCATCCCACTGGCACGGGGTCTGGGCTCTTCTTCGGCCTGCATTATCGCGGGTCTGCTGGGCGCAAACCGGATGCTGGGCGATGTGCTCAACACGCAGGAGCTGCTCACGCTGGCAACTGCCATTGAGGGACACCCCGATAACGTGGCTCCGGCACTACTGGGCGGCCTGACCAGCAGCGTGTTCGAGGACGGCAAGGTGTATTCGGTCAAGCGGAATGTGGACGAAAGCCTCTGCTTTGCTGCCATCGTGCCGGACTACAAGCTGCTGACCGAGGCAGCCCGCGCTGCCCTGCCTAAAGAGGTATCCCATAAGGACGCGGTGTATAACCTGTCCCGTGCGGCGCTGGTGCCCGCAGCCTTCTGCGAGGGGCGGCACGACCTGCTGGCCATTGCCACCGAGGATAAGCTGCACCAGCAGTATCGCATGCCCTTGATGCCCGGCTCCCGCGAGGTGTTCGATATGGCGCGGCTGTGCGGCGCAAAGGCCGTGTATGTGTCCGGTGCAGGCAGCACGGTCATGGCTGTGGCAGAAAAGGCCGAGGCCGAAAAGTTCTATTCCAAGCTGGAAAAAGGTCTGGAGCTGCTGGAAGGTCTGGACGGATGTGAAGCATTTACACTGTTGCAGCTGGATGCCGATAACACCGGCGCAACCGTGGAATGATAAATGGGTAAGGGAAGTGCAAGAAGCTTCCGCCCGGCAAGCCCCCCGCAAGCGCGGGGCGTTAAAGAGGAGAGTGACAAGATATGGCGTTGATCGTACAGAAATTCGGCGGTTCTTCCGTAAAGGACCGTGACCGTATCTTCAACGTTGCGCGGATCGTGGCCAACACCCACAACGCGGGCAATGACGTAGTGGTGGTAGTCTCCGCACAGGGCGACACCACCGATGACCTGATCGCCAAGGCAGGGGAGATCACCCATAACCCCTCGGCGCGTGAGATGGATATGCTGCTGGCCTCCGGCGAGCAGATCAGCATCGCACTGCTGGCCATGGCGCTGAACGAGCTGGGCTGCCATGCCATCAGCCTGACCGGCTGGCAGGCGGGCTTCCGCACCGACCGTGCCTACACCAAGGCGCGCATCACCCGGCTGGAGACCGAGCGGATTTCCTCCGAGCTGGAGCGCAACCGCGTGGTGGTGGTGGCAGGCTTCCAGGGCTTGAACAAGCTGGATGACATCACCACTCTGGACGCGGCGGCTCCGACACCAGTGCTGTAGCGATTGCCGCTGCCCTGCACGCTGACCGCTGCCAGATCTACACGGATGTGGAGGGCGTTTATACCGCGACCCGCGCAAAGTGAGCAACACCCGTAAGCTGGAGGAGATCACCTTTGACGAGATGCTGGAACTGGCATCTCTGGGCGCACAGGTGCTGAACAACCGCAGCGTGGAGCTGGCTAAAAAGTACAATGTGGAGCTGGAGGTGCTCTCCAGCCTGAACCCCATCCCGGGTACGGTGGTTAAGGAGGTTACAAAGGACATGGAAGGTATGCTGATCAAGGGTGTCGCCAAGGACACCGATGTTGCCGTTATCACGATTCTCAACGTTCCCGATGAGCCGGGCATGAGCTTTAGGATCTTCGGTCTGCTGGCACAGAAGAACATCAACGTGGACATCATTCTGCAGTCCACGGCCGCGACGGCAAGAAGGACATCAGCTTTACCTGTGCCGAAGGCGAAGCCGAGCTGGCCATGCGTGTGCTGAAGGAAAGTGCACACTTCAACGATGTCAGTGTGGACACCACCTGCGCCAAGGTCTCCATCGTGGGTGCCGGTATGCAGAGCCACAGCGGCGTTGCCTCCAAGATGTTCGAGGCAATGTCCAACAACAATATCAACATCAAAATGATCTCCACCAGCGAGATCAAGATCTCCTGCATCATCGACCGTGCAGACGCCGACAAGGCTGTCGGCGCCATCCACGATATGCTGTTTGACTGATCTGCGTAAAATTTTCAGTTATGGCCTGTCTGCTCCCTGCTGGGGGGCGGGCGGGTCATAATTTTTTTACACACAGCGGCGTTTACACAAATTGCAAAGGGGTGTATAATATAGTTTGAATCTGTGCGGCGCACCGGCGCTGCAACAATGCCGAAAAGGAGCCCCGCCGCATGAGTGAATCCACCCGTACCTCCAGAGCGCCTGCTGAGAAGCGCCTGACCTATCAACAATGGAAGCGCCGCAAAATGCTGCGGCTCGGCCCGCAACTGGTACTGTTTCTGGCCGGCTGCGCGGCAGTGGTGGCGCTGCTGACCGGCGGCATCCTGTGGCTGCTGCCCAAGGTGCACGGTCTGCTGGCCGGGCCAAAGGTATTTGCAGCCAGCGTGTACGACGGCACAGACTATGTATTTAACGCCGCAGATGCCCGGCTGGTACTGGTGAACGCCAACCTGCCCTATACCGCCGAGCCCGTCCCGCTGCTGGACACCGCCGACGAGGCACCGGCCAGCAGCTGGAAGCCGAAGCGGCCATGCAGTACCGCAGCATGGCTGCCGCCGCACAGGCGGATGGGGTCAGCCTGACCCTTGTGGCCGGTTATCAGGACGCTGACACCCGGCAGGCCGCCTACGAGGCCCGGGTGGCAGACCTACCGCGATAAGCGCAAGAGCGAGGAGGAAGCCGCCCGTCTGGCGGCTACCATCCAGCCCGCCGCCAACGCCAACGAGCACGGCACCGGCTATGCGGCAGATATCCTCAGCGCGGACAATCCGCAGCAGGACACCCGTTTTGCCGAGACCCGCGCCTACGAGTGGCTTACGGCCTACGCGGCGGAATACGGCTTTATCCTGCGCTACCCGCAGGACCGGCAGGCCGCCACCGGCATCGTGTTCGAGCCGTGGCACTGGCGCTATGTGGGGGTGGAAAACGCCCTTGCCATCCGCGCCAGCGGCCTGAGCCTGGAAGAGTTCATCGCCCTGCAGCGGGCAGACTGAATCAAATGCTCTGTGCTGCGGCACAGAGAGAAGGGAACTATCATTGGAACGTACTCTCATTGCACCGGGCGTGCATCTTTCCTGCGACCCGGCTTCTAAATTCAACCGCTGCCGCATCAGCATCCACTTTGCTTTCCCGGCCCAGCGTAAAACGGCCACTGCCCATGCGCTGTTGCCGCTGGTGATGGAGCGCGGCTATGCGGACTGCCCGGATATGACCCGGCTGACCAAAAAGCTGGCAAAGCTCTACGGCGCAGACCTGACCGTGGACGCCCGCCCCATGGGCTGCAACCACAACCTCTGCGTCAGCGTGACCGGCATCAAGGATGCCTTTGCGCTGGAGGGCGAGGCACTGACCGCCGAGTATACCAAAATCGCGCTGGGTGCGGCCTTCCATCCGTATTTTGTGGACGGCTGCTTTGACCCGCAGGCCGTCAGCATTGAAAAGCAGATGCTGAAAAAGGGCCTTGAGGATGAAATCAACGATAAACGCATCTACTGTCTGCATCAGGCCAACCGGGAGTTTTTTGGCGACAGCCGGCGGGCGTGCGGCAGGAGGGCTATCTGGAAGAGGTGGACGGTCTTACCCCGGCCATGCTGACCGCCGCTTATCAGCAGATGCTGCGCACCGCCAACATCGAGCTGTTGGTGCTGGGCTGCGACGCCGCCCAGACCGCCGCCATCCGGGATGCTTTGCTGGCAGAGCTTGTCTGTATCGACCGCGCCCCGCTGCCGCTGGTGGAAAACATGGCCATGCCTGCCATTGCACCGGTGCATAAGACCGAAAACTACGATATGGTGCAGGCAAAGCTGTGTATGCTGTTCACACTGGGGCAGCCCATGCAGCCGCAGCAGCTGGCAGCAGTGCGCCTTGCCATGGCGCTGTACGGCGGCAGCGTGACCAGCCGCCTGTTCCTCAACGTGCGGGAACGGGACCATCTGTGCTACTACTGCTCCTCCTCCTTCCAAAGCTTTACCGGCAGCATGGCGGTGAACAGCGGTGTGGAGCACGCCGATGCCGCCCGCGCAGAGCAGGCAATTTTGAAGGAACTTGCCGACCTGTGCACCGGCCCTATCACCAACGAGGAATTTGAGGACTGCGCCGGGGCTTGCTCAGCGGCATGAACGGGTAGAGGACAGCCTTGGCGGCATCGAAAGCTGGTACTACATCGAGGTGCTGCGCGCCGGTGCCAACAGCGCTGCGCCTATCCAGAGTCCGGAGCAGGCGCGGAATGCTCTACGCGCCGTGACCAAAGACGAGGTGCGGGATATCCTGCGCCGCCTGACCCTCTCGGTCAGCTATCTGCTTACAAAGGAGGATGCTGCCCATGCCGCAGAATAACCAGACCCTGCTGGAAAAGACCGTGGCCGACCAATGGCAGACCCTGCCCTCCGGCCTGACGGTGCTGGTGCGCCCCATGCCGGGCTATTCCAGCACTCATGTGATCTATGCCACAAAGTTCGGCTCCATCGACCGGGATTTCTGCCTGAACGGCCAAACGGTGCATCTGCCGGCGGGTGTAGCGCATTTTCTGGAGCACAAGATGTTCGAGGACGAGGACGGCGATGCCTTTGCCAAGTACGCAAAGACCGGTGCCAACGCCAACGCCTTTACCAGCTTTGACCGCACCTGCTACCTGTTCACCGCTACCCAGCAGTTGGACGAAAGCTTGGACGTGCTGCTGGGCATGGTAGGCCACCCCTACTTTACCGAGCAGACCATCGCCAAGGAGCAGGGCATCATCGGGCAGGAGATCAAAATGTACGATGACAGCCCGGATTGGCGGCTCATCACCGGCCTGTTCGAGTGCCTGTACCACAGCCACCCCATCCGCAGCGACATCGCGGGCACGGTGGAGAGCATTGCCGAGGTCACGCCCGCCATGTTGTACGACAGCTGCAAGGCCTTTTATGCTCCGGGCAATATGGTGCTGGCTGCGGCCGGCAACACCACTATGGAACAGATCCGTGCCGCCTGCAAGCGGCACGGTCTGATGGAGCCCCGCCCGGCAGAAAAGGTGCAGCGGCTGTGGGCCACGGAGCCTATGACCCTTGCCGCTACGGAAAAAACGCTGACCATGCCGGTTTCCAAGCCCTGCTTCGGCGTAGGCTTTAAGGAAGAGCCGCTGTCTGCGGACGATCTGCGCACCGAGGCGCTGTACGACCTTGTGCTCAGCTGCATCGTGGGCGGGATGTCGCCGCTGTACCGCCGCCTGTATGACGAAGGTCTTGTGAACCCCGGCTTTGGCGGCGAGGTGCTGCGGGTGGACGGCTGCTGCTGCATCCTGTTCACCGGCGAGAGCGATGTACCGGATACTGTGCGGCAGCTGCTGCTGGACGAGATCGCCCGGGTACGCGCCGCCGGTGTGGACAGGGAAGTGTTTACCCTGTGCAAGAACGAAAAATACGGCCAGCTGATCGAAAATCTGGAAAACGTGGAGGACTCCGCCAGCCAGATGGCAGACTTTGCCCTCAGCGGCCAGACGGTGGCGCAGCAGATCTCCATGCTGGCCGGGCTGACCGCAGAGGATGCAGACGCTGCCCTGCAGCACATCCTGTGCACCGACCGCATGGCTACCATGTACATCCTGCCGGATGGCACGGCGCAGGCGGCAGAAGAGGACAAGGAGGAAGAAGAATGACAAATCTGGTACAGTTTCCGGGTCTGGGACTGAGTTTTCAGCTGAACCGCGTGGCCTTTACCATCGGCGGGGTCAGCATCTACTGGTACGGCGTGTGCATCGCAGTGGGTCTGTGTCTGGCGCTGGTCTTTGCCTTCCGGCACAGTCTGGAATTTGGCGTAGACCCGGACAGCATGGTGGACGTCATCCTTATTGGCGTAGTGCTGGGCATCATCAGCGCCCGCGCCTACTATGTAGCTATGGCACCTTTTAAATACGAGAGTATCTGGGAGATGATCGCCATCCGGGATGGCGGCCTTGCCATCTACGGCGGCATCATCGGCGGCTTTCTGTTCGGCGGTCTGGCCTGCAAGTGGCGGGGCGTGCCGGTGCTGCCCATGTTCGACCTTACCGCCATGGGCTTCCTCATCGGGCAGGGCTGCGGCCGCTGGGGCAACTTTTTCAATCAGGAGGCCTTTGGCTGCAACACCACCCTGCCTGGGGCATGTACAGCCAGGCGACCCACGATTACCTGACGAG
>ENA-OQIO01000479-OQIO01000479.1-human-gut-metagenome-genome-assembly--contig:-NODE-479-length-21643-cov-2.226901_pt1 | contig 21643 bp, 25 predicted proteins | sample MGYA00242573_ERZ504737 | MGnify/ENA primary metagenome ERZ504737 (study PRJEB26092, sample SAMD00036203) | human gut metagenome | host: Homo sapiens | study: EMG produced TPA metagenomics assembly of...
GATAAACATGGACATTTAGGGTGTAATGTGCTAATTTTAAGATTAGAAATGCGTAATACAGGCTGCGTATTGCGGCAGAAATGGAGGGAAGTATGTCAGTTCAGGATTATATGAGTGCATCTAAAATCGGAAAAAGAGCATATCATGCCTGTGTCAACAAAGGCAGGTATCCATATCTTCCGGTATTGGAAAATATTGTAGATGAATCAGACATTGAAGCAGAGGTCAGTCTGGGAATCGACCAGATTCCGCTGCGGCTGGTTGTGGGAACGTGTAATGCGGGACGGACCAATGCCTTTGCAGATAATTTTATGCCGATTCTGGATTGGGGAACGGAATTTTCAGCAAAATGGGCGAGCTTAAGTGACAGCCAGAAAAACGAAGGCATCCGCGACCCGATTAAGGTCTATGAGTATATGAACAAGTTTTATGTACTGGAAGGCAATAAAAGAGTCAGCGTTTTAAAGTATTTTAAAGCTGTGACAGTCAATGCCGAAGTAATCCGAAAAGTGCCGAAGTATTCGGAAGACCCGGATGTTAAGATTTATTATGAGTTTATGGAATTTTATAAATGTACGAAGCTTAATGACATTTATTTCAGCAACGTCGGCAGTTTTCCGACCCTGATGAAGCTGGTCGGCATCAAAAAGGGGGAAAACATGGATGAAGATGCGAAAAAGGATTTTGTATCCTGTTTTCTGTCTTTTAAAAACGCATATGATGCCAGAGGAGGCGAACGGTTTGATTATCCGGCGGGCGATGCATTTTTACGCTTTATCCATATTCACGGTTATGAGCATGTAAAGGATATGCTGCCGTCGGAAATGGCAAAAAATGTGGCAAAGACGTGGGCAGAGTTTGAACTGCTTTCTGAAAACAATGCCGTTGAGCTTCGTATGGATCCGACTTTAAACGAACCGAAAAAGAATATTTTAAGTTATCTGCTGCCAAAACCGGGAAATGGAAACAGAAAGCTAAAGGTCGGTTTCATTTACGAAAATACACCGCAGGATTCGGACTGGTGTTATACGCATGAGCTTGGCCGGCAGTATATTGACGATACATTTGGCGATCAGATTGAAACATTAAGCATTACGAATGTCAAACCGGATAAAGATGATGTGGCTGCCATTGAAATGATGGTTAAAAATAAGGCAGATTTAGTTTTTGTGACATCACCGTCCATGATTATGGCCTCTTTAAAAGAAGCGATTGCGCATCCGGAGGTCAAGATATTGAACTGTTCGCTGAACACGTCACACAAATATATCCGTACCTACTATGCGAGAATGTATGAAGCAAAGTTTTTGACGGGACTCATTGCAGGTGCGTTGACTGATAATGATAAAATCGGTTATGTAGCAGGGTATCCTGTGTACGGTGTGACGGCAAATATCAATGCTTTTGCGCTGGGGGCAAAATTTGTTAATCCACGGGCAAAGATTTATCTTGAATGGTCCTCTGTAAAGAATAGCAATCCGGCGGAAGCTTTTAAAAGAGAGGGTATCCGTTATGTATCGGATCAGGATATGATTACGCCGACCAGTACGGCACGCAGGTTTGGATTGTACAGCATAGATGATGAAACAACCCAGCATATCGCGATGCCGATGTGGCACTGGGGTGCATTTTATGAAAAAATGATTCAGAGTATTTTAAGCGGCTCATGGAACAGGGAACAGGATGCAGATAATGTAAAAGCGCTTAATTACTGGTGGGGACTGTCTGCAGATGTGGTTGACCTGATTATGTCAACGAAGCTTCCGGTAGAAACACAGCGGATGGTTACAACCTTTAAAGAGATGATTTCAAAAGATTTATTTGAACCTTTTGCGGACGAATTAAAAGATCAGAAAGGTAAGGTACGTAATCAGAAGGGCAGGGATCTGACACCGGAACAGATTATTACCATGGACTGGCTGCTGGATAATGTGATTGGTAAAATACCGGAACTGGAGGAACTTGAAGAAGGCTGTGAGCCGATTGTAAAGGCACAGGGCATTATTCACCACGGATTATAAATGTAGAAAGTAGGAAGGCGGCAAAAAGAAGCTGCCACAATGAGAAAATATGAAGATACTGATATTAGCAGATGTGGAGTCAAAATACTTATGGGATTATTTTGACAAAAGTAAATTAGAAGGCGTTGATTTAATCCTGTCCTGCGGTGATTTAAATCCGCAGTATCTGTCTTTTCTGGCATCCTTTACGCAGTCACCGGTGCTTTACGTCAGAGGAAATCATGATGACTGCTATGAACAGACACCGCCGGAGGGCTGTATCTGCATTGAGGATAAGATTTATACGTATAAGGGGCTGCGGATTATGGGACTTGGCGGTTCAATCCGTTATAAAAAAGGTATCAACCAGTATACACAACGACAGATGCAGCATCGTGTCAGCCGTATGTGGCTCCAGTTAAAATGTAAAAAAGGCTTTGATATTTTGCTGACCCATTCGCCTGCTGCGGGCATTAATGACGGCTTTGACAGTGTACATCAGGATTTACGGTATTTAACGAACTGCTTGACACGTATCACCCGGCTTATTTTATTCACGGTCACATACATAAGAATTATCAGGCAAACTTCGTGCGGGAACAGCAGTACAACGAAACAACGATTATTAACGGATATGAACGTTATATTATTGATGTTTAATAACAAAATAAAGTAATTTTGCAAAAAAGTGTTGCATTCTGTAAGTTACTGTGATAATATCCTTTCAGAACAAAAAGACAAATGTCCGCCGTACAAAGACAAAAGCGGAAATTTGTTCTTGAAAAAAGAAAAGGGAGAAAGAACATGAGTGAGAAGTTAAGAGTTGGTATCCTTGGCGGTACAGGTATGGTAGGACAGAGATTTATTACACTGCTTGAAAATCATCCTTGGTTTGAGGTTGTATTGGTTGCAGCGAGCGGCCGTTCCGCAGGAAAGCTTTACGAAGAAGCTGTAGACGGACGATGGAAGATGACAGCACCGATGCCTGAATTCGTTAAGAAGATGACTGTTTATGATATGGATAAGGATTTCGATGAAATCGTATCAAAGGTAGATTTCGTATTCTGTGCAGTAAACATGCCAAAGGATGAAATCAAGGTATTAGAAGAAAAATATGCAAAGGCAGAAGTGCCGGTTGTATCTAACAACAGCGCAAACCGCTGGACACCGGACGTACCAATGGTGGTACCGGAAATCAACCCGGAACACTTAGAGGTTATTGAGGCACAGAAGAAGCGTCTTGGCACAACAAGAGGTTTTATCTGTGTAAAGCCAAACTGCTCAATTCAGAGCTATACACCGGCTTTAACTGCTTTAAAAGAATTCGGACCAAAGCTGGTTGTTGCAACAACTTATCAGGCAATTTCAGGCGCAGGAAAGACTTTTGAACAGTGGCCTGAATGGTAGGAAACATCATTCCTTACATCGGCGGCGAAGAAGAAAAGAGTGAAAAAGAACCATTAAGACTCTGGGGTAAAGTAGAAGACGGAAAGATTGTTCCGGCTACAGATACTGTTATTACTTGCCAGTGTGTACGTGTTCCTGTATTAGACGGACATACAGCTGCTGTATTTGTGAACTTTGAAAAGAAGCCGACAAAGGAGCAGATTATTGAAAAGTGGAGAAGCTTCCGTGGCGAACCACAGGAATTAGACCTTCCAAGTGCACCAAAGCAGTTTATCCAGTATTTAGAAGAAGATGACAGACCACAGGTACAGTTAGATGTTAACTATGAAAACGGTATGGGCGTTTCTTTGGGTCGTTTAAGAGAAGATTCTGTGTTTGACTATAAGTTCATCGGTCTTTCACACAATACATTAAGAGGTGCAGCAGGTGGTGCTGTATTAATTGCAGAATTATTAAAGGCAAAGGGATATATTACTTCTAAGCAGTAATATGCAATAAAAAGTATAATATATGGCACAGAAAAAGACTGTTGCTTTGATGTTTCAAAATCGTCGAAGCACAGTCTTTTTTTGTTATGTATATTATTTTGAAATCCTGCACTTTAGTTGACATTAGTACGGCAGAATGGTAAACTAAATTCATATAATTTGTTGAACGGTTATGAGGTCAAGGGATAAAAATATGGATGGTAATGAAGAATTAAAGGAAAAATTATTAGATCACTCAATGACACGGGAAGAATTATTACTGGAACATACACATACATTTATTGCAGAATATTCTTATAAGACAGGACAGCTGGAAATTTATCCGGAAGATGGTCATTTTGTTGATTTTGATAGAAAGTCTTTGGATACGGATTTTGAACATGCCTTTTATAAAACTGTATTTAAACGGGATTTGCCGCTGTACCAGCAGATGATTGATTTTTCAGGGGTGACACACAGTGTTCAGCGGGATGCTAATATCCGTCTGTATGTTGTACCGCATATTTATGAGTGGTTTCGGATTTCAGTGCTGTATTATATTGATGCGGACGGGGAAAAAGACAGGATTGTGCTGGTATTTACCAATGCCGAAAAAGAGCTGGAGGCCGTGCATGAACTGAAATCGCTGGTAACAGTGGATTCCCTGACACAGCTTCCGAATATCAATACCTTTTCCATGCAGACATGGGAATTGTTAAAGAATCATCCGGAGCGTGAATATGCCATTGTGCGGATGGATATCCGGAAGTTCCGCCTGCTCAATGAGTTTTATGGGACAAGGGAGGGGGATAATGTTCTCCGTTTTCTGGGTGTGAAATTACAGGAGTGCATGGATTCGGAAGAATTGTATACATATTGTCATCTGACTTCAGATATTTTTGCGGTTTGTATGTCCAGTGACATGGAGAGCATTTACCGTGTGATTGACAGTATCCAGACTTCAATGAACCATTATCCGATTAATTTTGAAATGGTCATGTCCTTTGGCATCTATATTATTACGGAAAAGGATAAGCAGGAAGGAATACCGGTTGTAACGATGGTTGACCGTGCGGCAATTGCACAGCGTGTAAAGAATAATTACATGAATAAAATTGCCGTTTTTGATGATAAAATTGCTGAAAAAGAATATGCGGAACAGAATGTGATTATGGAGATGAATAATGCACTCGGCAGTGACCAGTTTCATATTTATTTACAGCCAAAGGTTGATATGATTACAGGCAGAATTGTCGGTTCAGAGGCACTTGTGCGTTGGATTCATCCGACAAAAGGTGTGATTTCCCCGGTGGATTTTGTGCCGATATTTGAAGGCAACGGCTTTATCTCTGAAGTTGATTTTTACATGCTTGAGCAGGTTTGCAAAATGATCCGCAGATGGCTGGATAAAGGTCTTGAAGCAAAACCGGTATCAGTGAATTTATCCCGCAGCAATCTTTACAGCCCACGTATTTTAAATGACATTATGACCTGTGTGGAAAGATACAGCGTGCCACATGATTTGATTGAATTTGAGATTACGGAGAGTGCATTTGCAGTTGATAATATTCATCTGAATCAGTTGATGGAACAGCTCCAAAAGAATCATTTCAGAGTACTGATGGATGATTTCGGAAGTGGTTATTCATCATTGAATGCACTGCGTGAGCTGAGTGTGGATATTTTAAAAATTGATATTAAATTCCTGCCGGTCAGCCAGAATGACAAAAGGGCAGATATTATATTAAGAAGTGTAACGCAGATGGCAGACCAGCTGGGACTGGAAATGGTTATGGAAGGTGTGGAAACCGAAGCACAGGCAGACCTGCTGAAAAAAAATGGGGCTGCAGGATTGCACAGGGTTTTTTATATTATAGACCGATGCCGATTGAAGAATATGAGCGTGTATTGAAAGATAAAAATAGGGGAAAGCAGGAGATGAGTATGGAAGATTTGATTTTAATTGTAGATGATGCCCGCTTTGCAAGAAGAATAGAAACAAAAGCTTTGCAGGATGCGGGGTTTGAACACATTGTAGAGGCAAAAACTGCAAAAGAGGCATTGCAGATTTTTGAGGAGCAGGCACCGGAGCTGACATTGCTTGATATTACACTGCCGGATAATTCGGATCTGACACTGCTGCGGACGATGATGAAAATCCGTCCGGAAGCAAAGATTGTCATGAATTCGGCAATCGGCCAGGAACTGATTATTCAGGATGCACTGAAAGCGGGAGCAAGAGATTTTATTACGAAGCCTTTTAAGGAGAAAGAATTTATAGAGAAAATCGTTAAAGTGATGAAGGGGAATTGATAAGGGGGAAAGCAAATGGAATTATTTCAGCGAAACGGACAGTTAGATGAGGATGTTGAAGATATATTGTATGAACTGGGAAATGTCGGCGTAGGAATGGTTAGTACAACGATTGGTTCAATGCTTGGTGTGCGGGCGGAAATCGGTATCCCGGTGATTACAAAAGCAGATATGCATATTGTGGAACAGATTGATAAAAAGCAGACTGAAAAGATAGGAATCTATCTGAATTTTGCTAATACACTTAACGGTGCGGTTCTTTTATTGATGGATATGCAGTTCATTCATCAGATTGTGGAAGTACTGCTGGAACAGCCTGTAGCAGAGCAGAAACTGCTCACAGATGAGGAAAGTGCATCAGCCATTTCAGAATTTGCCAACATTATTGTGGCGTCTTACATGAATGCGATGGGAAGTTATACGGGAATCCGTATTTTTGTGACACCGGTAAGTGTAAAGTTAGGCTATGCGGATGAACTGGTAAAGGATGCGTTGCAGAATTTGAATTTATGCTGCAATGAAGCGATTTGTGTGAATACCGGACTTTCTACAATTGATGCAAATGGTGGGGGACTTAGCGATGTCGGGCATTTTATTATGATGCCGGACGATACGTCAGTGCAAAAAATTATGGAAGCAATTTCTATATAAGGTGGACAAAGCAATGGATGAACAGTTTGAAAAACAGAAAATTCTATGAGCATTTACTATACTGTAAATAAGATGCTGATTGCATTACACATGGCGTTGCTGGTATTCTTTGTTGTGATGAGGGTCTATGTCATGGCGGCTTTCTGTGTTGCGGGGGTTGTCGTATATATCTTTTCATACCGGCTGTTAGATAATCAGATGAATAAACACTATTACAAGATTACGTATTATGAAATCTGGATATGTGCGGCAGGTTCAGCCTGTATTATGGGACCGGAATACGGCTTCCATCTGGCATTGATTGCGATGCTGCTGCCGGTTGCGCTGTCTGTCAATACAGAAAATTCAGAAGATGATACACGCTTTTTTAAATGCAGTTTTACGAAAAAAGAGGGTATTTTCTTAGTGGCTGCAACAATTATTGTTTATGTCATGATGAAATTGGGAACTTATCATGACAGTTTTTTTGGCAGACATATCATTCCACACAATGCGGTATTACAGGATGTTGTTTTTATTGCCAATACAGCATTTATCATTATATATATTTTTTACTATTTAAGCAGCTATGCGGTATATATTAATAAGAGTGAAGAATTTTTACGGCAGAAAGCCGATTATGATGAACTGACAGGGCTCTATAACAGAAACCGTATCCGTTTCATTTTAGAACACAATTATGCAGCAGCAAAAGAAGGAAATAATCCGTTTGGTGTTGCCATTATGGATATTGATGACTTTAAAAAGATTAATGACGGCTACGGACACAATGCAGGCGACTTTGTGCTAAAGCGCTTTGCGGGTATTGTAGACGGTATTGTAAGAAAATGCGAAGGACAGATTGTTGCCGGAAGATGGGGCGGAGAGGAATTCCTGATTCTGTATTACGGTGAAAATAAAGAAGACTTTTATATGCTCTTAGAGTATATCCGCATGAAGATTTACGAGGCACAGTTTTTATATGACCGTAACAGATTAAGCGTTTCCGTAACAATCGGTATGGCGGCGTTCTCCAAGGATATGTCTTTGGACGAGATTATTAACAACGCGGATATGAAGCTGTATGAAGGTAAAAAGAGCGGTAAGAATAAAGTTATGTAATGATTAAATAAGGGCTGAAATGACATCACGGCGGAACCGTGATGTGAAAACGGAATATCAGAATATTGTGAGAATGGAGTATCAGATGAACAGCGGATATTTTTATGCGATGCTTTCCAGAATGAAATATATTAACCGCTGGGGGCTGATGCGCAATACGAAAAATGAGAATTTAAGCGAGCACAGTCTGGAAACGGCATTTATTGCACATGCATTGGGCATTATTAATAATGAAGTGTTTCATGGCAGTGTGAATGCCGAACATCTGGCGGTGCTTGCAATGTATCATGATGTAACGGAGATTATCACGGGTGATATGCCGACACCGGTCAAGTATTACAGTGAGCAGATCCGCAGGGCATACGGCGAAGTCGAGGATATTGCGGGACGCGAGCTTTTGACTGCCATACCGGAAGAACTTAGAAGCCGTTATGAAGAACCGCTTTTAGAGTCCTCATGGAGCGAGGAAGATTACCGTTTTGTCAAGGCGGCGGATAAATTATCTGCATGGTTAAAATGTATTGAGGAACGAAAAATGGGCAATACCGATTTTTGCGATGCAGAGCGTACAATTCAAAACGAATTGGTAAAAATGCAGCTTCCCGAAGCAGATTATTTCTGCAAACATTTTATTCCGGCATATACAGAAACGATTGACCGGTCGGGAAATGCAACAATGAATGGAGAATAAATGTGGAAAAATCAGTATTTATAGCGGAAAAGCCGAGCGTTGCGCAGGAGTTTGCCAAAGCCCTGCATGCGGACTTTAAAAGAAGGGACGGCTTTTTGGAATCAGAACAGTATATTGTGACATGGTGTGTCGGACATCTTGTGACAATGAGCTATCCTGATAAGTATGATGAACGTTTAAAACGCTGGAGTTTTGACACACTGCCGTTTTTGCCGAAGGAATTCAAATACGAAGTAATTCCTGCGGTGGAAAAGCAGTTTCAGATTGTAAAGGGTCTGCTGACCCGTGAAGACGTCAAGACGATATATGTATGCACCGACTCAGGACGGGAAGGAGAGTACATATATCGTCTTGTTGAACGTATGGCAGGTGTTAAGGATAAAGAGGAAAAACGTGTCTGGATTGATTCCCAGACAGAAGAAGAAATTTTAAAAGGAATCGAAACGGCAAAAGATCTGTCAGAATATGATAATCTCTGTGAAGCCGCTTATCTGCGGGCAAAGGAAGATTATCTCATGGGGATTAATTTTTCAAGGGTACTGACGTTAAAATATGGCAGAAACATTTCCAACTATCTAAAGATGGACCGCGCCGTGGTATCGGTCGGACGTGTAATGACTTGTGTGTTGGGTATGGTAGTGCGCCGTGAGCGGGAAATCCGCGCATTTGTAAAGACACCGTTTTTTAAAGTTATCGGTAAAACAGCGAATTTTGATGCAGAATGGCGTGTCTGCGGGCAGAGTAAATATTACAATACGCCGTATTTATATAAGGATAATGGATTTGTTGATAAAGAAAAAGCACAGGAGCTTGTTACATTTTTGTCAGACCCGCTTCCGGCACAGGCAGTCATTGAAAAAATAGAGCGGAAAAAAGAAACGAAAAATCCGCCACTGTTATTTAATCTTGCCGAAAATTCAGAATGAATGTGCGAAGCAGTTTAAAATCAGTCCTGACGAAACGTTGAATATTATTCAGGAGCTGTATGAAAAGAAGCTGGTAACGTATCCGAGAACCGATGCCAGAGTGCTTTCAACGGCAGTCTGTAAAGAGATTTATAAAAATATCGGCGGTTTGAAAAATTATCAGCTGCCGCGGAATTTGCAGGAGAAGTTTTAGAAAAGCAGCTGCATAAAAATATTGCAAAAACGCGATACTGTGATGATAAGAAAATTACCGACACTATGCCATTATCCCGACCGGGCAGGGGCTTTCTAATTTAAACCGTCTGTCACAGACGGCAGTGCGTACATATGAATTGATTGTACGCCGTTTTTTAAGTATATTTTATCCGGCGGCGCAGTACAGTAGAGTAAGCATTACTTCCAAATGCAAAGAGGAAGCATTTTATGCAACCTTTAAAGTGCTGACAGATGAGGGCTTTTTAAAGATTGCAAAGACCTCATTTTCAAAGTCGTCTAAAGAGGATGAAGATGGAAAATGTACCCGGGAAGTCTTAGAGGCATTGAAAAAATATAAAAAAGGCGATATGATAGATTTTAATGGCTTTGAAATCAAAGAGGGTGAAACCTCGCCGCCGAAACGATATAATTCCGGTTCTATGATTCTTGCAATGGAAAATGCAGGACAGTTGATTGAGGACGAGGAACTGCGTGCGCAGATTAAGGGAAGCGGTATCGGAACCAGTGCTACAAGAGCAGAAATTTTAAAAAAATTAAATACCATAAAATATATTTCTACGAACAAAAAGACACAGGTTATCACACCAACATTACTTGGCGAAATTATTTACGATGTGGTGGAATGTTCCATGAAGCAGCTTTTAAATCCGGAGCTGACGGCAAGCTGGGAAAAGGGACTCACCTATGTCGCAGAGGGCAGTATCACCTCACAGGAATATATGGATAAACTCGAAGGCTTTGTAGGAAGAAGAACACAGGCAGTAATGGGACTCAACAATCAAAGACAGCTGATCATGATGTTTGATGAGTCTGCGAAAAATTATAAGTAACAGAAAGGACTGGAAACAATGTGTGGAATTGTTGGCTATGTAGGTGACAGGGATTGTGCGGACGTATTGGTAGATGCACTGTCCAAGCTGGAATATAGAGGTTATGACTCGGCAGGAATTGCCGTGTTTGAAAAAGGTACGATTAAGGTTGAAAAATGCAAAGGCCGTCTTGCCAATTTGGTAGATAAAATGGCTGTTGACGGAAAGCCGCAGGGACATTGCGGCATCGGACATACCCGCTGGGCAACCCACGGAGAACCGTCTGATATTAATTCCCATCCGCATGGTAATAAGCGTGTTTCAATTGTACATAACGGTATTATTGAAAATTACAAGCAGATTAAGGACTTTCTGATTGAAGAAGGCTACAGCTTTGTGAGTGAAACGGATACGGAAACCGTAGCAAAGCTGTTAGATTACTATTATGTTGATGACCCGGTTGACACCATTATTAAGGTGCTTGCCGAAATTAAAGGCTCTTATGCACTCGGCATTATGTTCCGTGATTATCCGGATACGGTATTTGCCGTGCGTAAAGAGAGTCCGTTAATTGTCGGTGTCGGCGAAAATGAGAATTTTCTTGCATCTGATGTACCGGCAATTATCAAGTATACAAGGGACTATTATCTTTTGGAAACAAATGAAATTGCTGTAGTAAAAAAAGACAGCATTTCAATTTATGATATGCACAAAGAACCGGTGCATAAAGAAATTAATACGGCAGACTGGGATGTCGATGCGGCTGAAAAGGGCGGATATGAACATTTTATGCTCAAGGAAATCCATGAACAGCCGGCGGCAGTCAGAGATACGGTCAGCCCCCGTATTATAAACGGTATGCCGGACTTGTCACAGGACGGCGTTGATATGCAAAAGTTAAAAGAATACCGTCAGATTTTTATTGTCGGCTGTGGTACGGCAATGCACGCAGGCATGGTCGGAAAGTATGTGATTGAAAAGCTTGCCAGAAAACCGGTTGTTGTTGACATTGCATCAGAATTCCGTTATCGTGACCCGCTGATTACAAAAGAGGATTTACTGATTGTAATATCACAGTCCGGTGAAACAGCAGATACACTTGCAGTACTGCGCCTTGCAAAAGAGGTTGGTGCGGCAACAATGGCAGTTGTTAATGTCGTGGGTTCTTCCATTGCAAGAGAGGCAGATATGGTTGTATACACCCATGCAGGTCCGGAAATTTCAGTTGCATCAACAAAGGCGTATATGGTACAGATTTCAGTGATGTATCTTCTGGCATTTGAACTGGCATATGCCAATGGTACAATTGATAAGGAAAAATGCATGGAACTGACCAGACAGCTCGGTCAGATGCCGGATATTATCAGGGAAACACTTGAGTTAAAGGATACCTGTTCATTTGTTGCATCAAAACTGATGAATGCAGAAAGTCTTTTATATATCGGACGCGGACTGGACTATGCACTGAGCATGGAGGGTTCTTTAAAATTAAAAGAGATTTCATATATTCATTCCGAATCCTATGCGGCAGGTGAGTTAAAACACGGGACAATTTCGCTGATTACAGAGGGAATGCCGGTCATTGCAGTGGCTACACAGAAAAAACTGATTGAAAAAACGGTCAGCAATATTAAAGAAGTTAAGGCACGTGGTGCAATGGTTGTGCTGATTTGTGACGGCAGTATCGAAGTGGACGATGATGTGGCAGATTATATTATCCGTCTTCCACAGACTGATGAACAGCTGATGCCAATGGCAGCAGCAGCGCCGTTACAGCTGATTGCTTATTATACCTCTGTATTAAAAGGCAATGACGTTGATAAGCCAAGAAACCTTGCAAAATCCGTAACAGTGGAATAAAAAAAGAAAGGCGGAAAATTTCATGAACGAACAGATTACAATTTCTGCACTTTATGACTTAAACGAAACAATTGCCGCAGACATTTTTAAGGATTGTACTTATCCGTGGGAAGTGCTTGCAAAAATCGGTGATTTTATCAAAGAACTGGGAAAGACCCTGCCGGAGGATGAATACGAACAGCGGGCAGAAGATGTCTGGGTTGCAAAGAGCGCAACTGTTTATCCGACAGCGTATATTAACGGTCCGTGTATTATCGGCAAAGAGGCGGAGGTACGTCACTGCGCATTTATCCGCGGCAAGGCAATTGTCGGGAGGGTGCTGTTGTCGGTAATTCGACAGAATTAAAAAATGTGATTTTATTTAATAAAGTACAGGTGCCGCATTATAACTATGTGGGCGATTCCATTTTGGGATATAAGGCACACATGGGCGCCGGTTCGATTACATCCAATGTCAAGTCCGATAAAAAGCTGATTACAATAAAGGCACCGGATATGCCAATCGATACCGGAATCAAAAAAATCGGTGCATTTTTAGGAGATGGTGTAGAAGTCGGCTGTGGAAGCGTATTAAATCCGGGTACGATTGTTGGCAGAAACAGCAACATTTACCCGCTTTCGAGTGTGCGTGGCTTTGTACCGGCGGGAAGCATTTATAAGAATAAGACGGAAATCGTCGAAAAAAATCAATAAAGCACATTGACTAATTACAGAGATTGTGAGAAAATAAGCAAAGTACGAATAAAGTAAGTACTGTATATTTGCTTTAAGTTACGAAAGGAGTATGAAAATGATTTATACACAAGAAGTAGAAAATATGTGTCCAGTAGCACAGGGCGTTCATCATGGCGCAGCCCCGGTTCCTACAGAAGGAAAATGGGTACAGAACAAGGAAGTTAAGGATATTTCAGGCTTTACACACGGTGTAGGCTGGTGTGCACCACAGCAGGGTGCATGTAAGCTCACTCTGAATGTAAAGGAAGGTATCATTCAGGAAGCACTCGTTGAAACAATCGGATGTTCAGGTATGACACATTCAGCAGCGATGGCAGCTGAAATTCTTCCGGGCCTCACAGTAATGGAAGCTTTAAATACTGACCTTGTATGTGATGCAATTAACACAGCAATGAGAGAACTTTTCTTACAGATCGTATATGGAAGAACTCAGAGTGCATTCTCTGAAGACGGTCTTGCAGTTGGTGCAGGTCTTGAAGATTTAGGTAAGGGACTTCGTTCTCAGGTTGGTACAATGTACGGTACATTAAAGAAGGGACCTCGTTATCTTGAGATGGCAGAAGGTTATGTAACAGGTATCGCTCTTGACAAGGATAACCAGATTATTGGTTACAAGTTCGTAAGTCTTGGAAAGATGACAGATTTCATCAAGAAGGGTGATGATCCGAACACAGCTTATGAAAAAGCAAGTGGACAGTACGGCAGAGTTGCTGACGCTGTAAAGATTATTGACCCAAGAACAGACGAAGAAGTAAAGTAAGGAGGAGATACGACAATGGCTTTATTTGAATCATATGAAAGAAGAGTAGATAAGATTAACTCCGTATTGAACAGCTATGGCATTTCTTCTATTGAAGAAGCAGAAAAGATTACTAAGGATGCAGGCTTAGATGTATACAATATGGTAAAGGGCATTCAGCGATTTGTTTTGAAAATGCATGCTGGGCATACACAGTAGGTGCAGCAATCGCAATCAAGAAGGGCGCAAGAAAGGCTTCTGAAGCAGCTGCTGCTTTAGGTGAAGGTCTTCAGGCATTCTGTATTCCGGGTTCTGTAGCTGACCAGCGTAAGGTTGGTTTAGGACATGGTAATTTAGGTAAGATGCTTCTTGAAGAAGATACAGAATGTTTCGCATTCTTAGCAGGTCATGAATCATTTGCCGCTGCCGAAGGTGCTATCGGTATCGCAGAAAAGGCAAACAAGGTTCGTAAAAAGCCTTTAAGAGTTATCTTAAACGGTCTTGGTAAGGACGCTGCAAAGATTATCTCAAGAATCAACGGATTTACATTTGTTGAAACAGAAATGGATTACAAGACAGGCGAAGTTAAGGAGATTTCCAGAACAGCTTACTCTGACGGACTCCGTTCTAAGGTAAACTGCTACGGTGCAAACGATGTAACAGAAGGTGTTGCAATCATGTGGAAGGAAAATGTTGATATCTCTATCACAGGTAACTCAACAAACCCTACAAGATTCCAGCATCCGGTTGCAGGTACATATAAGAAGGAAAGATTAGAAGCTGGCAAGAAGTATTTCTCAGTTGCTTCAGGTGGTGGTACAGGACGTACACTTCATCCGGATAATATGGCAGCCGGTCCTGCTTCTTACGGTATGACAGATACTATGGGACGTATGCACTCAGATGCACAGTTCGCTGGTTCTTCATCAGTTCCTGCTCACGTAGAATGATGGGTCTTATCGGTATGGGTAATAACCCAATGGTTGGTGCTACAGTTGCAGTTGCAGTTGCTATCCAGGAAGCTGCGGACAACGGTAAGTTCTAATTAAAAACAATTTGTCAGGAATTAAAATCTAATAAAACCGCTTAACGTGGAGTTTACAGGGTAAATCAGATTCGATGTAATTCGGTTTGATTTATCCTGTTTTTACTTTATAGGAAATTAAATAGGATAATTACATCAGCATAAAATGATGAACAGATGGTATTTGGGCAGCTCGACACCGATGAGAGTGCAATCTGGAGCCTTTTGCTGGCAAGCGGCTATTTAAAACCGGATGCCATAGAGTACAGAGGAGATATTGAAGCGGTAAATTATTATATGAATAAAGTTGCATCAGAAATATTCAGTTTTTTGATGTTGGGGGAAAAACAGGTGAAAGTGAGCCGGAAAGATATTATCACGGTTTCGTTCTGGGACTTATGGCTGAGCAGTCAGAAAGCTATGAAATCCGTTCAAACCGGGAAAGCGGGTTTGGAAGATATGATGCAGAGCTTATTGCAAGGGGCATTTCAAAGGAAAGAATAAAACATTATGGATTTGCGTTTGAAGGAAAAATGTACGTATTGCACAAGCATAGAATATCAGTTGCAGTACAAAAATACTCTGGACAGAATAGGAGAAAGAAATGAATTTTTTTGTAACAAAAATCGTTGAAGATTCGGATGTGACGTATAACCTGACCGTGGCGGGATATGTGGCACTGGCGGCAGTGATGCTGGTCGTATTTGCGGCAGGCTGTATGTTTCGGGACAAAAATAAAAAAATGGATGCAAAGCAGATTACATTCTGCGCCATGGCAATGGCACTTGCAGTTGTTACGTCCATGTTTAAAATTATTGATATGCCAATGGGTGGTTCGGTGACATTGTTTAGTATGCTGTTTATCGTGCTGACAGGCTATTGGTTCGGTGTCAGAACTGGTATTACAACGGCAGTGGCATACGGCATTTTGCAGTTACTGATTAATCCGTACATTATCAGTATCTGGCAGATGTTAATGGACTATGTTTTTGCATTTGGCGCATTAGGACTTGCCGGATTATTTTCCAATAAGAAAAAGGGTCTGATAAAGGGATATATTGCCGGTATTTTAGGACGGTACTTTTTCTCATTTTTATCCGGATGGATATTCTTTGCCGTGTATACACCGGATTTTTTTAACAGTGCCATCTTATATTCGCTGGCATACAACGGTGCTTATATCGGGCTGGAAGCAGCAATTACATTAATTGTGCTGGCACTTCCGCCGGTCAATGAGGCAATGCAGGCAGTAAAAAAGCTGGTTTGTGAGGCGTAAAACCAGTAATTACATAATATATTTGTTCCAAACCAATAATGCAAAATAAAAAAAATTGCCTTGACTCTACAATCGTTATAGAGTTTATACTGTGTAAGCAATAAATGTAAAATACAAAAAGTGCAAAAATGATATGGAAATGAGGAAACATAGGATATGGAACAGGATTTAACAACGGGCAGTGTTTTCAAACGCATTGTATATTTTTCACTGCCGTACTTATTGTCTTATTTTTTACAGACATTATACGGTATGGCGGATTTGTTTATAACAGGGCAGTTTTACGGAGTGGATACGATTACAGCCGTATCAAACGGCAGTCAGATCATGCACATGATGACGGGTCATTATTGTGGGGCTGGCAATGGGCACAACGGTTACAATCGGGCACAGCGTGGGCGCAAAATGCATGGAGCAGGCAGAAAAAATCATCGGCAATACCATTACGCTTTTTATGGGAATTGCCGTTGCATTTACCGTCATACTGGTTGTACTGGTAAAGCCGATAGTGGTTCTGATAGCAACACCGCAGGAAGCAGTGGCGGGAACAAGCATATATCTTTTAATCTGTTTTATCGGGATTCCGTTTATTACCGCTTATAATATTATCAGTTCGATTTTCAGGGGATTGGGCGATTCCAAAAGCCCGATGTATTTTATTGGAATTGCCTGTGTGATGAATATTGCATTGGATTACCTGTTTATGGGTGCATTTCATATGGGTGCGGCAGGCGCAGCACTTGGAACGGTCTGCGCGCAGACGTTTAGTGTACTGGTGGCATTATGGGTAATCCGCAGAAGAAAAACAGGCATTTCTTTAAAGAAAAGTGACTTTAAAATTGAAAGAGCAGTTATCGGGCAGGTATTAAAAATTGGAATTCCGGTGGCACTGCAGGACGGTTTTATACAGGTTGCATTTATGATTATTACGGTGATTGCCAATTCCAGAGGTGTATCCGATGCGGCGGCAGTCGGCGTTGTTGAAAAAGTAATCAGTGCTTTATTTATTGTTCCGTCATCAATGCTTGCGACAGTATCTGCGCTTTCCGCACAGAATCTCGGTGCGGGAAAAGAAAAGCGTGCAACGGATACCCTGCGTTATGCAACGGTTATTACGACAATATATGGCGTGATTGTTGCCGTGCTTATACAGTTTATCGCGGAAAATGTAGTTGGTATTTTTACATCGGATACGACCGTAGTTACCATGGGAAGTGCCTATATCCGTTCCTATATCTGGGATTGCATCTTTGCGGGAATCCATTTCAGCTTCAGCGGCTATTTTGCGGCATGTGGAAAGTCCTATATTGGATTTCTGCACAATATAATTTCGATTACATTTGTGCGTGTTCCGGGTTCGTATCTGGCATCGAAATATTTTACCGATACGCTGTATCCAATGGGACTTGCGGCACCGGCGGGGTCACTGGTATCCGTGGCAATTTGTGTGACTGCATTTATATTGTTAAAGAGAAAAAGCCGTGTGGCACAGACAGTATGAACCAGGATGGAAAATCGTTCAATAGGTGAAGTGGCGAAAGAGCGCAAAATTACACATCGGTTAAAACGCATTTTCGTCGGCATCGTGATTGCAAAAGAACAGTCGCTGATATAAAACTGACCATAAAGCCGCGACTATCTGGCTATAAAAGATAAAGCTGAAATGAGTATTTACGAAAAGACCAATGCCCGTTATTCTATTGTGTAAATGAATTGCGGAAAGGAATGGACAATAATATGAGTAGTAGTACAAATGCAGTAAAAAGAGAAAGTATCCATCTGAGTATGACGGATTTTTGTATGACGGCGGTGTGTATGGCACTGACCTGTATCGCAACCATGCTGATTCAGATACCGATTCCACTGGGATATGCACATCTTGGCGACAGTGTGATCTTAATAACCGCTTATTTATTCGGACCGGTGGTTGGAGCACTTGCAGGCGGTATCGGCTCGGCAATGGCAGATATTCTGACAGGATATCCGGTGTGGGCAGTACCGACACTTCTGATAAAGACAATAATGCCGCTCATTGCCTGCTATATTTTTCAGAATAAGGTTTCAAGAAAGCCGGTTATATCGGTACGCGTTCTTGTGGGAGCAGTTGTGACACTGCTGTTTATGACAGCAGGATATGTATTTTTCGGCGGAATCCTGTACGGAAGCTGGGCATTAGGACTGGCATCAGCACCGGGACTGCTGTTAAAATCCGTTGTCAACCTTATTGTATTTATAGTTGTAGGCACAGGCTTATCAAAAGTTGTAAAAAACAGATAAAATGAAAGAAGAAAATGAGTCTTGTTGAAATACATACAGAGTATTTCAACAAGGCTCAGTTTGCGTTATCAGCAAAAGCAGCCCGTAAAATATTGAAAAATTTAATAAAATATTTTCTGAAAATAATTTGCCCCACATACGTAATTGTGCTATAATGTGCGTAAGCAATGAGCCGTGCCAGACGGAAGCGGAAAAAAGAGCTGTGCTTGCACAAAGCTCTTTTAGACGCATTCGTCTGATAGGCGAATGCCCGACAGAGAGAGGAAATATACGAATGTTGAAGGTTTATTATTGTAAAAATTGCAATAAAATATTTTATCTACAGCGGGAAACGGATATTTCCTGCAAAATCTGTTCAGAACCGATGATAAAACTCAGCAAGCCTTATGAAGAATACACACGGCTCGACGAAGAAGAACGTAAAGAATTTATCGGACAGGACATTCAAAAACATATTCAATCAGATATACGGAAGGGGGATTAAAGCGGTGTCGGAAGTCAGGTTAATGCTTGGAAACGAAGCGATTGCAAGAGGAGCTTATGAAGCGGGGGTAAAGGTTTCGGCGGCATATCCGGGAACACCGAGTACAGAGATTAATGAAAGTCTTGCGCAGTATCGTGAGGTATACTGCGAGTGGTCGTCCAATGAAAAGACCGCACTGGAAACGGCAATCGGCGCGTCGCTTTCGGGTGTGCGTGCTATGGCCTCCATGAAGCAGGTCGGAGTCAATGTTGCCAGTGACCCGCTTTATACGGCAGCGTATATGGGGGTAAACGGTGGACTGGTGCTGGTAGCGGCAGATGATCCGGGAATTTACAGTTCGCAGAATGAACAAGATACGCGTTGTATTGCAAAAGCGGCACAGATACCGGTATTGGAGCCTGCAGACTGCTGTGAGGCTAAGGCATTTATGAAAAAAGCATTTGAATACAGTGAACAGTACGATACGCCGGTAATTTTACATACAACCACAAGGCTTTCCCACTCCAGAGAACCGGTTACGGAAGAACCACGCATTGCGAATACAGAAAAGCCCTATGTGAAAAATGCGGCAAAGAATGTTATGCTTCCGGGTTTTGCCCGCAAACGGCATATATTTGTTGAAGAACGCATGGAACAGTTGGAGCGGGAGTGTTCTGATTTTGACATCAATACCATAGAATATCAGGACATGGATATTGGTATTATTACAGGCGGTATAGCCTATCAGTACGTCAAGGAAGCCATGCCGCAGGCTTCGGTTTTAAAGCTGGGTATTGTCAATCCACTGCCAAAAGACCTGATTGCTGCATTTGCAAAAAAGGTAAAGCAGCTTTATATTGTTGAAGAATTAGAACCGGTGATACAGGAAAAGGTGCAGTCGTGGGGAATTGCCTGTCAGGGAAAGGAACTTTTTACACGACACGGAGAATACAGTGTGAATCTGATTCGCCATGGCATTTTAAATGAACCGTTAAAAGAAGATATAACAGGAGATTTGATGCGCAGACCACCGGCTTTTTGTCCGGGTTGTCCGCACAGGGCAGTTTTTTCACTGTTAAAGCAGATGAATTATCATGTGGCGGGGGATATCGGCTGTTATACGCTCGGAGCACTTCCGCCGTTTGAAGTGATAGATGACGTGGTGTGTATGGGTGCGGGAATTTCAACCCTGCACGGCATGGAAAAGGCAAAGGGCAGTGCGTATATCAAAGACTGGGTTGCAGTAATTGGGGATTCAACTTTTATGCACACAGGAATAAACGGTCTGATAAATATGGTGTACAATAAAGGCACAGGCACAGTGATTATACTGGATAACGGTACAACAGCAATGACCGGACATCAGGACCATGCCTCTTCGGGTGCAACGCTTCAACAGGGCGAGGTTATGCCGATTTCTATTGCAAAATTATGCCGCTCACTGGGTATTTTGGATGTTTACGAGGTCAATGCATTTGATACAAAGAAAATGAAGGAACTGCTGTTGGAAGCAGTTCCGCGGAAAAGTGTTACGGTTATTATTGCACAGGCACCGTGTGTATTAAGAAAGAGGCACAGAGAATGATAAAAAATGTTATAATTGCAGGAGTAGGCGGCCAGGGTACGATCTTTGCAGGAAAGATACTTGGCACAATGGCATATCAGACAGGACTGCATGTGAAAATATCGGAAATTCATGGAATGTCCCAGCGGGGCGGCAGTGTCGTGACACAGGTGCGCTTCGGGAAACATGTATATGCGCCGCTTGCACAAGCCGGAGAGGTTGATGTACTGATTGCCTTGGAAGAACTGGAAGCCCTGCGGTACGCATCATATTTAAAAGAAAATGGAATTTTGCTGATGTGTAACTGCCGGATTGAACCGACAGCATCAGACGGCGGTATATATCCGCAGAGTATCCGCACACAGCTTGAACAGAAATACTACGTATATTATATGGAAGAAATTCCACTCCGGGATAAGACATTAAACGTCCGTATGGTCGGTGCGGCAGCAGGATGCCTTGGATTTTCAAGGGAGGACGGAATAAAGGCACTGGAACAGAATGTAGCAGCCGAATTTTTAGAGAAAGATAAGAAAGCATTTCTTGAGGCTGGGAGTTTTATGAGCAGACACAAAAATCGCCTGCGGAATGGAGAGTAGTATGCACAACGAATTGACGAAAAATGATATAAAAAAAATGGAAGATGAAATTGAGTACCGTGTACAGGTTGTCAGGAAACAGGCTTTGGAGGATGTAAAAGAGGCGAGAGCGCATGGGGATTTAAGTGAAAATTTTGAATACCATGCCGCTAAAAAATTTAAAAACCAGAATGAAAGCCGTATCCGATATTTGCAGAGAATGATTAAATCTGCGGTTGTCATTTCCGATGAATCGGCAGAAGATGAGGCAGGGGTCAATAATACGGTTGAAATCTATTATGAAGACGATGGCTCGACAGAAACAATTAAGCTGGTTACAACGGTGCGCGGCGATTCGCTGGAAGGCTATATCAGCATTGAATGTCCGCTGGGAAAGGCACTGCTCGGACATAAGGTCGGTGACCGTGTACTCGTAGAGGTGAATGACCATATCAGCTATTATGTTGTGATAAAGTCGATTCAGAAAACAGATGATTCGGGGGATAAAATCCAGAGTTATTAAAAGAAAGCAAAAGAAAGGATGAG
>ENA-OQIO01000481-OQIO01000481.1-human-gut-metagenome-genome-assembly--contig:-NODE-481-length-21542-cov-4.779314_pt1 | contig 21542 bp, 29 predicted proteins | sample MGYA00242573_ERZ504737 | MGnify/ENA primary metagenome ERZ504737 (study PRJEB26092, sample SAMD00036203) | human gut metagenome | host: Homo sapiens | study: EMG produced TPA metagenomics assembly of...
CTCACAAGCATATTTCGACCTGACTAAAGAATACGGCATTTTGCCGTCTATGTCAAGGCGTGGAAACTGCTATGACAATGCGTTGGCTGAAAACTTTTTCGGAATCCTCAAAACGGAGTGCATCTACCGAAACAAGCCGGAATCTTTTGAGGAAGCCAACAAGATGATCGATGATTACATTTACTTCTACAACCACGAACGCATCCAACTAAAAACCGGACTGTCTCCACTTTCGCTTCGTCAGTCCGGTTAAGACACACCCTACATGAGGCGCTTTTTATTCATGTCTACTAATTCTGGGGCAGTTCAGGACCCATTGGAGAGCACTGCTCTTTCTTTGTGGGAATGTTCAGCAGGCAGGAACGTCACAGCGTGCCGTAGGGTGCAATGCCGATCATGTACTCAACACCAATGGCGACCAGAACGACCAATGTGGAGATGATGAAGCCGTGCAGCATGGGCTTTGCGCCGGAACGGCAGAGTGATTTAAAGTTCGTGTTCAGACCGATGGCCGCCAGGGCTGCGACCATCAGAAACTTGCTGATGGTCTTCAGGCTGGAAACCAGCCCGGCGGGCAGAAGGCCCAGACTGGTCAGCAGGGACATGGCAAGGAACGCAAGGATGAACCAGGGGAAAATGGAACGGATGCTCACCTTGACACCGTTGGCCTGGGCGCTCTCTTTCTTTTTCAGGTGCAGGTTGATGGCGGCAAAGACCAGAACAGCCGGAATGATCGCCAGCGTGCGGGTCAGCTTGACCATCGTTGCAAAGTCGCCGGCTGCTTCACTGAAAGCGTAACCGGTGGCTACAACGCTGGAGGTATCGTTGACTGCCGTACCGGCCCAGAGACCGAATGCGGCATCGGAAAGCCCAAGCCACCGGCCAAGGAGCGGGAACACAACGATCATCACCGTATCGAACAGGAAGGTGGCGGACATACCGTAGGCGATGTCCATGTCATCAGCCTCGATCACCGGCGCAATGGCGGCAATGGCAGAGCCGCCGCAGATGCCGGTTCCGGCGTTGATCGGGCTGCTGGTTTTCCAGTTGAGCCCCAGCGCTCTGCCGATCAGCGCGCCCAGCCCAAAGCAGGTGGCCAGGGTGAAGAGCATGACCGTCAGCGAAAAACGGCCCACGGTCAGCACGGTGCGGATGTTCAGGCTGGCACCCAGAAGGACGATGGCGAATTTCAGAACCTTCTTAGAGGTGAATTTGATGCCCGGCGCGGTTGTTTTGTTGGGCTGGAAAAACGCATTGATGGCCATGCCGATAAACAGGGCGATGACCGATGCGCCAATGAGGTGGAGCCCGGCGCTGCTTTCCAGCGTTTCCAGCCACTTGGCGATGCAGGCGATGCCCAGTGCCAGCGCGGCTCCGGGGATCAGGGCGGTGATCTTCTTTGACATTCGTTGGGTTTCCTTTCTTTTGCATGTTATACGGAAATAAAAACAAGCGAAAACCACCGGCGGAACCGGTGGTTTATTGCTGGAGAAAAGGGCGCTCAGAACGAGCCGCCGGAGGAGCCGCCAAAGCCGTCGCTGTCCACGGAGGAGCCGCCGGAGCTGCTGCTCTCCTCGTGGGGCGGGTCGTAGACCTGCACGCGGTCGGTGTGGGTGTAGTTGTCCACCTGCACCCGCAGCTTTAAGCCTGCGCCGATGTAATCGTTGGCCTCGGTCTTGAGCCGGGCTGTTTTCATCTGGCTGTACAGCACGCCGCAGACGATACCGGCAATGATCATGGGCACGCCGATGACGATGAGGAGCAGGATGGGCCAGCCGCTGGTGTCGTTGTCAACATCCAGAGGTTCGCCGTGCTCGGCGTAGAAATCCAGTGTGTCGGCGCACATGGAGAGGTACTCGGAGGCGGCCTCGGCCCAGTCGTTGTCCGAGAGATAGGGAACAACGGCATCTTCGATCTGCTCGATGCGGTAATCGGTAAAGGCTGTCACGCCGCCGCCGTAGGTGATGGTGACATACTTGCGGGAGCCGACTGCCAGCAGGAAAAGGATGCCGCTCTGTTCAGAGCCGCTGCCCAGACCGTTGGCAAGGTAGTAATCTTTGGCGTACTGGCGCTGGTCGGTGTCACCGATGCTGTCCACCACCAGAAAATACACGTCGCAGTCGTGGCCGTCGCTGGCGGCTTCGGCAGAAGCTTCCAGCTGGCTGTAAGTATCCGCATCGAACAGGCCCATCTCGTCCCGCACCAGCGGTGCGGCGGCAAAGGCGGGAATGCTCAGGCAGAGCGCCAGCACCAGAGCGGCCAGCAGGGCGGCAAAGCGTTTTGCAGTGTGTTTCATTCTGCCACCCCCTTATAACAAAAGCAGGAACGCCAGCACTGCCATCAGGGCAGGCTGATGCCCGCAAACCACGCGGCCACCCGGCTCTTGTCCACCGGCAGGTCGCCGATGAGCCGCCCGGTCTGCCCGTTCATGGCGAACAGGAAGTCCTTGTCCTTCCACCGGGTGTGGAGCATCCAGACCGGCAGCAGGGCGTAGTGGGCGTGGGTCATATCCACGTTGATGTTCTCGGAAATGGGGTGGATCTCGCTGTAGCCGCCGGTGGTGGCGTGGAGCGCATCGGCCGTGGAGTTGTACATCCGGCGGTAGGCGCGCTCGGCGCAGGCATCGGCATCCTCGTCATACCGGTCGGCCAGATAGCCGGGCAGGTAGGCCGTGGAGAAGGGCTTCAGGTCGCCGTAATCAAAGGGCTCAATGGCATCCATGTGGGTGTTGGGCATCTTGCTGGAGCCATCCACCGGCACCTTGGCAAAGTCGGCCGAGCCCTCGCGGCGCACATCGTAGTGCTGGGTGGTGGTCACCATGTAATCACCCTCGCGGTGGCTCTCGGAGTTCTGGCCCTCGTACCGGCCACGCGCGTCGGCCTTGGCATCGTAGAGCCAGAAGGGAACATATACGCCCTGGATCTCCGCGATGTGATTCTGGCTCTTGAACGCCTTGGGCAGGAAGGCCTTGCCCTTGTAATATCTGGTCAGCTGGGCAATGGCGGCCTTTTTGTCCAGCTTGAAGGGCAGGATGTACTCCGGCTTCAGCTTGCCGGAGAGCTTGCCGCCCAGAACCGTGGGATTGCCGCAGTAGGGGCAGGTGGTGGCGGCGGTGGTCTCGTCACAGACCAGCTCGGCTCCGCAGGTGGGGCAGGAGTAGCTGTTCAGGCCCTCCGCCTCGGCCTCGCTCCACACCGGGCTGTCCTGCCGGGGCAGGCGGGCGGCTTTTTTGACATCGCCCTCGGCGGCAGTGTCGGCAGCGGCCTGCTTTTTGGCGTAGCGGGCCTCGATGTCCTTTACGTCGTAGGCCGAGCCGCAGTAATCGCAGACCAGCTTGCCGCTGGCACCATCGTAGTGCAGGGGCCGGTACAGGCCGGGCACTGATAATTCGTTGTCTTTTCAGCCATGCGTCAGACCCCTCTCAGGCCCCAAAGGCTTGCCGCACTCGGGGCAGAACTTGGGCGGGTTGGCCGGGTCGGCGGGCACAAAGCCGCAGTTGGCGCACTTGGCGGCGGGCCGGGGCTTGCCGCACTCCGAGCAGAATTTGCCGCTGTTCTTTGCACCGCAGCTGCACACCCAGACAGCCGGGGCTTCGGCCGGGGCTTGCCGCATTCGGCACAGAACTTGCCCGTGTTGCCGGTGTGGCCGCAGCTGCAGGTCCAGCCAGCGGCCGGTGCGGCCTGAGGCTGCGCGGCGGTCTGCTGGCCGCCCATCTGGTAGAGATCCCGGGCGTTGACACCGCCCGCTGCAGCGGCCTGGTTCATCCCCATAAAGGCCATGGCGGGACCGGCGGCGGTGTTGGAGGCGGCAGCCTGCATGGCGGAGGCCTGTGCGCCCACCAGATGCGCGGCGGCGCGGGTGGGGTCCATAAAGGCCGCACTGCGCTGCAGCTCCTTGATCATCTGCTCGTCCTCTTCGCTGGCCTTGACACCGGAAACGCCCAGAGAGACGATCTCGATGCCGCGCAGCCTGCTCCACTTGGCACTCAGCTCCTGATTCAGGGCCTCGGCCAGCTCGGCGGTGTGGCCGGGCAGGGCGGAGTAGCGGATGCCCTGCTCGCTGATCCGGGCAAAGGCGGGCTGCAGGGCGGTCATCAGCTCGGTCTTGAGCTGGCCGTCCAGCGCGTCGCGGGTGTAGGCGTTTTCCACATTGCCGCAGACATTGGTGTAAAACAGGATGGGGTTGACCACCCGGTAGCTGTACTCGCCGAAGCACCGGATGCCGATGTCGATATCGATACCGGCGCGCTGGTCCACCACCCGGAAAGGCACCGGTTGGGGGTGCCGTACTTGTTGCCGGTGAGCTCCCGGGTATTGATATAGTAGATGCGCTGGTCGGAACCGGCCTGCCCGCCAAAGCTGAACCGCTTGCCCAGCTCGGCAAACACGCTGTCGATGTCCTTCAGCCCGCCGCTGAGCAGGGAGGGCTGGGTGCCGGTGCTGTAGGTGTACTCGCCGGGTTCGGCACAGAGGTCCACCACCTTGCCCTGCTCCACGATCAGCACGCACTGGCCATCGGCTACGGCGATCACAGAGCCATCCGAGATGACGTTCTCGCTGCCGTGCCGGTTGGCAGAGCGGCCATTGGCCCGCTTCTGGCCCTTGACGGCCAGCACCTCCGCAGGCAGAGCGTCACAATAAAAATATTCCTTCCACTGGTCGCCCATCACGCCGGATGCCGCGCCCAGAGCTGCTTTGATGAGACCCATAACTTCAATCTCCTTTTGTGCCGGGCAGTGCCCCAAAGCAGAGAATGGCTCCCCCGGGCGCTGCGGAATTTGGTACAAGTATAACATAATCCGGGAAATTGTAAAAGCGATTTGGCAAAAAGGCGGCAAAAAGGCGAAAGAAAAACTTATTCTTGCTTTTTTGCCCCGGCGGGTGTACAATACCCTACGAAAAACAAAACACAGGGGAGCTCGTAAGGCGGGCTGAGAGGAAGTAACCAAACTTCGACCCTTGACCTGATGCGGATAATGCCGCCGTAGGAAGTCATAGGAAAATGATTTTTGCAGGAGGCACCGCTGTGGTGTCTCCTGTTTTTTGTTGCCGCAAGCCGCCGCAACGGGCGGCTCCGGGCTGAGGGGGAGCGCCCTGAGCCTTGAAATGACTGCGATGGGAAGCCGTGTTCCGGCGTGAGAGGAGGCCAGCAAGCCTCGACCGCTTTTTGAGAAAGAGGAGTTTCCAATGAAAAAATTCTCTGTGAAAAAGCTGGCTCTCGCTGGAATGTTCTGCGCCCTGTGCGTGGTGGGCAGTGTGTTCAGCTTCCCGATGTTCGGCAGCAAGTGCGCCCCCGTGCAGCACATGGTCAATGTGCTCTGCGCCGTGCTGCTGGGCCCCTGGTGGGGCGTGGGCGTGGCCTTTGTGGCCTCGCTGCTCCGCAATATCCTGGGGCTGGGCAGCCTGATGGCCTTCCCGGGCAGCATGTTCGGTGCCCTGCTCTGCGGCCTGGTCTACGCAAAGACCAAAAATCTGATCGCCACCCTGGTGGGCGAGGTGTTCGGCACCAGCATTCTGGGCGGCCTGTGCGCTTACCCGGTGGCCATCTGCCTGATGGGCAAGAGCGCCGGTGATATCGCGTTCTATGCCTACATCGTGCCCTTCCTCATCTCCACCGCTGTGGGTGCGGTCATTGCGGGCGTGCTGGTGTACAGCCTGCAGCACTCCGGTGCCTGCGCTCCATGCAGAGCAGCCTTTCCTGACGGGGGTGCGTCATGTTTGCAGAGCAGTTTGCCAATGTCCGCACCAAAAGCCCCCTTATTCATAATATCACCAACTATGTCACCGTGAACGACTGCGCCAACATGGTGCTGGCCTGCGGTGCTTCGCCCATTATGGCCGACGATGCCGCCGAGGTGGAGGATATCACCACCATCTGCGGCGGGCTGAACATCAACATTGGCACCCTGAACAGCCGCACCATTGAATCCATGCTCAAGGCAGGCAAAAAGGCCAATGCACTGGGCCACCCCGTGGTGCTGGACCCTGTGGGCGCAGCGCTTCCGCCCTACGCACTGAGACGGCCTGCCGCCTGCTGGACGAAGTGCGGTTCACGGTCATCCGGGGCAATATCTCCGAGGTAAAGACGCTGGCTTCCGGCGCGGGCACCACCAAGGGCGTGGATGCCGATGTGGCCGACAGGGTCACCGAGGAAAATCTGGACGGCGCGGTGGCCTTTGCCAAGCTTTTGCCGCAAAGACCGGTGCCGTTGTGGCTATCACCGGTGCCATTGACATCGTGGCCGATGGGGCAAAGCCTACTGCATCCGCAACGGCCACCCAATGATGAGTGCCATCACCGGCACGGGCTGCCAGCTCTCTGCCCTGACGGCGGCCTTTCTCACCGCCAACCCCAGCCAGCCGCTGGAGGCTGCGGCTGCCGCCGTCTGCGCCATGGGCCTTGCGGGCGAGATCGCCCATGCACGGCTGACCCCGCTGGACGGCAACGCCACTTACCGCAATTACATCATTGATGCCATTTACAATATGACTCCGGCTCAGCTGGAAGAAGGTGCCAAGTATGAAGTGCGCTGAAGAATATATGCGGCTCTACGCCGTCACCGACCGTGCCTGGGTGGGCGGGCAGACCCTCTATCAGCAGGTGGAGAGCGCCCTGAAGGGCGGCGTGACCTGCGTTCAGCTGCGGGAAAAGGAGCTGGACGAGGAAGCCTTCCTGAAGGAGGCGTTTGAGCTCCACGACCTGTGCAAAAAGTACAACGTGCCCTTTTTCATCAACGATAACGTGGACATTGCCATCCGCTGCCACGCCGAGGGCATCCATGTGGGGCAGGAGGATATGGCCGCTGCTCAGGTGCGCCAGCGCGTGGGCGATGAGATGATGATCGGCGTATCCGTCCACAGCGTGGAGGAGGCCCTGGAGGCCGTCCGGCACGGTGCCGACTGTCTGGGCGTGGGTGCAGCCTTCTCTACCCACACCAAGCAGACGTGGACGTTCTGCCCGAGGGCATGATGAAAGCCATCTGCGATGCCGTGGACATCCCCGTTGTGGCTATCGGCGGCATCCACAAGGAGAACCTGCTCCGGCTCAAGGGCACCGGCGTGAACGGTGTGGCCCTTGTCAGCGCGATCTTCGGCGCGGAGGACATCGAGGCCGAGTGCAGGGAGCTGAAGGCACTGGCGGAGCAGATCGTAAAATAATCTGTCATCCCGCGGCAAACCGGGGGCACCACCTTGGGCCGCGTTACAAAATTCATGGAGAAAACCAACATGAAAAGCGTATTTTGCGCAGGTGCCGGCATCCAGAGCGTACTGCTTTTTCTGAATGACGGCTACCTGCCCCTACCCCTGTATGACCAGCACCCTGCTGTTCAGAGATAAACTGTCATTTGGAGGAAAGTACCATGCAGAACTATACCACACAGATGGACGCTGCCCGCAAGGCATCGTCACGCCGGAAATGGAGATCGTGGCCAAAAAGGAATACCGCACCACGGAGGAGATCCGTCAGCTGGTGGCTGAGGGCAAGGTGGCCATTCCCGCCAACAAGCACCACACCTGCCTGAACCCCGAGGGCATCGGTTCCATGCTGCGCACCAAGATCAACGTGAATCTGGGCGTTTCCCGCGACTGCAAGGATTACAACGTGGAGATGGAAAAGGTGATGAGCGCCGTCAATATGGGCGCGGAAGCCATCATGGATCTGTCCAGCCACGGCAACACCCAGCCCTTCCGCCAGAAGCTGACCCACGAGTGCCCCGTGATGATCGGCACTGTGCCCGTATACGATTCCGTCATCCACTATCAGCGCGACCTTGCCACCCTGACCGCGCAGGACTTCATCGATGTGGTGCGCCTGCACGCTGAGGACGGCGTGGACTTTGTCACCCTGCACTGCGGCATCACCCGCAAGACCATCGACCAGATCCGCACCCACAAGCGGAAGATGAACATTGTCAGCCGCGGCGGATCTCTGGTGTTCGCCTGGATGAGCATGACCGGCAACGAGAACCCCTTCTACGAGCACTTTGACGAGATCTGCGAGATCTGCGCCGAGCACGACGTGACCATCTCGCTGGGCGATGCCTGCCGTCCCGGCTGCCTGGCCGATGCCACCGATGTCTGCCAGATCGAAGAGCTGGTGCGTCTGGGCGAGCTGACCAAGCGCGCCTGGGCACACAACGTGCAGGTCATGGTGGAGGGCCCGGGCCATGTGCCCCTGAATCAGGTGGCCGCCAACATGGAGGTGCAGAAGAGCATCTGCATGGGCGCTCCCTTCTATGTGCTGGGACCCCTCGTCACCGACATTGCCCCCGGTTATGACCACATCACAGCTGCCATCGGCGGTGCCGTTGCCGCCATGAGCGGTGCAGCCTTCCTGTGCTATGTCACCCCCGCCGAGCATCTGGCTCTGCCCAACGTGGACGATGTGAAGCAGGGCATCGTGGCCTCCAAGATCGCCGCCCATGCAGCCGATATCGCCAAGGGCATCCCCCATGCCCGGGATATCGACGATAAGATGGGCGATGCCCGCCGCGTGCTGGACTGGGATGCCCAGTTCGCCTGCGCCCTGGACCCCGAGACCGCCAAGGCATCCGGGATGCCCGCCTGCCTGAGGATGACCACAGCGACACCTGCTCCATGTGCGGCAAGTTCTGCGCCGTCCGCAGCATGAACAAGGCGCTGGCCGGGGAATACATCGACATCCTGTAACACAGCGTTTTCTTCCTTCTCAGCCGTCCGGTTTTGCTCGCCGGGCGGCTTTTTGTGTGCTCCTGGGCGGGGCGCACGTTTCCTGCTTTACAGAAAAGGGAAAGCATTGTAAAATAGATGGGTAAGTAATAAAATATCCGGCGGGAAGCCCCTGCCTGAGAACGAGGAATAAAAATCATGGCAAGATCGAATATCCGGGTGCTGGCTCTGGACTTGGACGGTACCCTGACCAATGACAAAAAGATCGTTACCCCCCGCACCCGCGCGGCGCTGGATGCCGCCGCCGCACAGGGCGTGACCATCGTGCTGGCCTCCGGCCGCCCCACAGCGGGCATTCTGCCGCTGGCAAAGGAGCTGGGGCTGGACAAAAAGGGCGGCTGTGTGCTGGCCTACAACGGCGGCAAGATCGTGGACTGCATGACCGGCGAGGCCCTGTATCAGGTGCAGCTGGGAGCGGAGTTCGTCCCGGAGCTCTGCGAATTTGCAGCCCGGCAGGACGTGGCCATCCTGACCTATAACAGCGAGGGCATCGTGTGTGAGCGGGATCAGGACGTGTGGGCAAACAAGGAGTGCTTTACCACAAAGCTGCCGATGATCCATGTGGATGATCTTGCCTCCTATGTGGACTATCCGATCTGCAAAATGCTCATCACCCTTGACCCTGCCCGGCGGGATGCTGTCTGTGCCGCCGGAAAGGAGCAGTTTGCGGGCCGTATCGACCTGTACCCCTCCAGCCCCTTCTTCATCGAGGCCGTGCCGCTGGGCGTGGCAAAGGACAGGACCTTGCCGCCCTGCTGGAGCGGATGGACCTGACCCGGGAGAACCTGATGGCCTGCGGCGACGGCCTGAACGACCGCTCCATGATCTCCTATGCCGGGGTGGGCGTGGCCATGCAGAATGCCGAGGATGCCGTCAAGGCTGTGGCCGATTACGTCACCGCCGCCGACAACAACCACGACGGCGTGGCGGAAGCCATCGAAAAATTTATCCTGAACTGAGAGGAACACAAACAACAATGCCACGCAATCTGGTTTTATTTGATCTGGAATGGAACATCGGCTATAAGCCGTATCTCTTTAATTATCATGGTGTGCAGCAGACCTTCCGGGGCGAGATCATCGAGATCGGCGCAGTGAAGATCGACGAGGATGCCAATGTGCTGGATACCTTCTCCATCCACCTGCGGCCCCGCATTTTCCGCACCCTGCAGCACCACATCGCCAAGGTGACGGGCCTGACCCAGGCCGACCTGGACCGGGGCGAGCCCATCGTGCAGGGCTGCGCCGCTTTATGCAGTGGTGCGGCCCGGATGCCGAGTTTGCCGAGTGGGGCATGGATGACGTGCCGGTGCTCAAGCAGAACCTTTTCCTCTGCAATCTGGACGAGAGCCGCCCCACCCAGTGGTATGATCTGCAGCAGATCTTCCTGCGGGAGCACCCCCGCAAGGAGGGCGAGGGCATGACGCTGGAAAGCGTTGTGACCCGGATGGGCATCCCGATGGAGCGCCCGTTCCACGATGCCCTGTCCGATACCCTTTACACAGCCGATGTCTGCCGCAAGCTTGACCTGCGGGCGGGTCTGGCGGCCTACCCCACCGAGGAAGAATCCCTGCGGGCAAGCCTCTGCCCCGCCCCCGGTGATTACCGGGACTTCCGGGTGTTCCGCGGCTATGTGGAGCAGTCTGCCTGGCGCAGCGACCCAAAGATCATCACTGCCAGCTGCCCGGTGTGCGGCGGGGATCTGCAGCCGGACGATATCTGGCTGAAAAAGGGCAACAGCGCTGGTATACTCTGTCTGTCTGCCCTGCCTGCGCCGGTACCGGCAATGAGGCCGGAAAGGGCGTATTCCAGCGCTATAAGCTGGCCCGGCGGGACGGCCTGCACTGGAGCTTTGCCCGCTGCGTCCAGATCCCGGACGAAGCCGGGCTTGCCCGCTGGGAGCGGATGCGCGCCCAGCAGATCGAGCGGATGCAGGCCAGGCCGAAAAGGCCGCCGCTGAAGCCGCCGGAAAAGCATAAAGATCCCCGCCCTGTGCAGGAAAGGCCCCCGCAGTCTCGTAGTATAGGTGATATGACAAAAAAAGCTCGTATTTTGTTCACGGGCGCGTCATAGAAACCGGATATACTAAAGAAAAATGAGAGGGAAGGAACACGCGGGATGGAAATGACGATGATAGGCTGGCTCCACCAGCTGGGAACGCTGGAATTCTGGAAGGCCCTGCTGGAAGGCTTTGGCGGCCTTGGCCCCATTGCGCCCGTGATCCTTGCGATGGTGGAATCCTTTTTTCCGCCGCTGCCGCTCATTGCCATTGTGGCGCTGAATGTTGCGGCCCACGGGGGCCTTCTGGGCTTTGTGTACAGCTGGGCCGGGGTGATGCTGGGCGGCACTGTGATGTTCCTGCTCTGGCGGCGTGTCGTCAAGCGTTTTTTCTGGAAATTTGCCCGCCGCTCGGCCAAGCTGCAAAAGGCGGAGCAATGGGTCAGCCGGTTTGACACCGCGTCCCTGTTCATGCTGTCGGTCCTGCCCTTTACGCCCTCGTCCTTTATGCACTTTGCCTTTGGCATCTCTGATTTTGACGAGAAGCGCTACCTTGTCACCATGCTGCTTGGCAAGGGCGTGATGGTGGCCATGATGGCCCTTTTCGGGCAGTCGCTGGTGTCTGCCATGAAGAACCCGTTCTACCTCGTGCTTGCCATCGCCATCTGGGCGGGAATGTACTTTGCCAGCAAGCACTTCTGTAAAAAGCACGAGATCGATTGAATCGGCGCAGAGCTGCCGCTGAAATGCCGGCGCCTGCGTTTTACTTGACTTCTCCCCCCGGCCCGGCTATAATACAGATGTATCAGGAAAAATGCGTTTACCCGGCAGAGTAGCGCAAAGGTGAGCTGGACAGAGAGAACGGGCCGTTGGCTGGGAGCCTGTTTGCAGCAGCGTGTGTGAAGTGCGCCCGGACAGCACGCCGCGGGAAACCTGCTGGGGAGTATCGCGGCGCGGCAGCCGCCGTTATCGGCTTTGAGCGACAAACAGAAGTGGAACCGCGATTTTGAAAACCGCCTTCGAAGTGATATGCGATATCATATTGCTTTGAGGGCTTTTGTTTTTTCAGGCAGATTCGCAGGAGCTGCCCTCTTTGCCAAGGGCTCCCCTATTAGGGGAGCTGGCGAGTGAAGCGAGACTGAGAGGTTCTGCTGCGGCTTTTGTTTGCCCTACAAGAAGGAGAGTTCTTATGCAGATTTTCAACACCCTGACCCGCCAGAAGGAAGAGTTTGTGCCGCAGGTGTCCGGCGAATACCGCATCTATGTCTGCGGCCCCACCGTTTACAACTATATCCACATCGGCAATGCCCGCCCGCTGATCGTGTTCGATACCCTGCGCCGCTATCTGGAATACCGCGGCAACAAGGTCATCTATGTCTCCAACATCACCGATATTGATGACAAGCTCATCAAGAAGGGCCAGGAGGAGGGCACCTCCATGAAGGAAGTGGCCCAGCGCTTTGAGGCCGAGTACCTCAAGGATGCCGCCGGTCTGAACTGCAAAAAGCCCACCGTCCAGCCCCGTGCAACGGAGCACATCCAGCAGATCCTGGACATCGTCAAGGACCTGATCGATTCCGGCCATGCCTACGTTGCCAAGAACGGGGATGTCTACTTCCGCGTCAAGAGCGACCCGGAGTACGGCAAGCTGAGCCACCTCAAGCTGGACGATCTGGAGAGCGGCAACCGCGAGCTGCGCAGCCAGATGGAGGATGACCTGAAGGAAGACCCCGCCGATTTTGCCGTCTGGAAGGCTGCCAAGCCCGGCGAGCCCGCCTGGGAAAGCCCCTATGGCATGGGCCGCCCCGGCTGGCATATCGAGTGCAGTGCCATGAGCCGCACCCATCTGGGTAAGACCATCGACCTGCACTGCGGCGGTCAGGATCTGATCTTCCCCCACCACGAGAACGAGATCGCCCAGAGCGAGTGCGCCAACGGCTGCGAGTTTGCCCACTACTGGATGCACAACGGCTTCATCAACGTGGATAACCAGAAGATGTCCAAGAGCCTGCACAACTTCTTCACCGTCCGCGATGTGGCAGACCTCTACGGCTACGAGCCCATCCGCTACTTTATGCTGACCGCAGGCTACCGGATGCCCCTGAACTACACCGTGGACCTCATCGAGAGCTGCAAGAACAGCCTGGAGCGCCTCTACACCTGCCGCGAGAACCTCGATTTTGCCCTGAGCAAGACCGCATTCGGCACCGATGAGACCCTGACCGCCAAGGCAGACGAGGCCCGCGCCAAGTTCTGCAAGGCCATGGACGATGACCTGAACACCCCCGATGCGCTGGCTGCCGTGTTCGATCTGGTCAAGGAGATCAACACCCTGTCCGCTGCCTCCTCCAAGGCTGCGCTGGAGGCTGCCGCCAAGCGTTCGATGAGATCACCGGCGTGCTGGGCCTGATGTACAACCGCAAGAAGGACGAGGTGCCCGCTGAGGTGACGGAGCTGGTGGAAAAGCGCGCCGCCGCCAAGAAGGCCAAGGACTGGGCCGCTGCGGATGCCATCCGTGCGCAGCTCACCGAGATGGGCTGGGCTGTCAAAGATACCGCCCAGGGCCCGCAGCTGAGCAAAATTTAACTTGAATCCCGTTATTGACCTGTACGGTACAATGCGGTAAAATGAGGGTGCGGGAACACTGTGCTGTGTGTTCCACGCACCCTTATTTTTGCATGATACAAGAACCTATATAAAAGGAGGTCTTTGGCTGATGAAAACCAAACGGCTGATCTCATTGCTGCTGGCGGCAGTGTTCGCCCTGAGTGCGGCGGCCACACCGGCGCTGGCGGCTTCGGCGGCAGCGAACTGCCTGACCTGACCACCGCAGGCGTGGATGAGTCCAACAGCGTTGTCTCGATCCGCCTGACCGCAGACGGGGATCTGACCTATGGCTCCCCCTTTACCCTGAGCGTCCAGACTACCCCGGCAGATACCCAGTATATCGGCGTGGTGATGGGCACCAGCGGCGAAGCGCAGGGCTATGTGACCCTGATCCTTTCGGGCAAGATCCGCACCCTGCTCAAAATGATCCCCCTGCCGAAAAAGATGTCGGCGAACCCTGAGCAGGAAGAGGAGTTCAACATCTACGCCTACATCAAGCAGCTGATCGACGGCAACGACGTGAGCGTGCTGCTGCGGGTGGCTGATGAAGTGGTCTCTGTGATGGATGTCCTGAAATTCTACATCCCCACGCTGAAGGATGTCTCCACCGGCATGAAGCTGGCGCTGGAGCTCATCCGCAAATATTTGCCCGAGGGTGTGTTCAGCCGCATCTATCTGGACGAGCAGCCTACGGAAGCCGGCAGCTATGTGGGCGGTGCTGTGGCGCTGGAATCCGGTGATGTGAACACCGCCGGCATGGCGTTCTTCCGCATCAAGCCCAAGAGTGCAGGGGTGCGTGTCTACTGGGCACAGGAGCTCCCCGCCAGCATGACTGCGGCGGAAGCCCAGAACTACAATGTTGCCGCCGTGGTCGAAAGCGACGGCCAGGTGGTCGAGGGCGGCAAGGTGACCTACACCTATAAAAAGAAGAGCGGTCTCTTCGATTTCCTGGGCACGACCCAGAGCGGGTTCCCCACCGAACCCGGTGAGTATATCCAGACGGCCAAAGCCGCCGGAAATTACTCCAGCAGCGAGATCAGCCGGACGATCGTGATCCAATAACTGAATAAGCAAAAAACCTCCCTGCACGCCGGCAGGGAGGTTTTTTGTTTGTTCTTACATCATTTTTTGCGCTTACATCCGGAACCGCCAGCCCCAGCCGCCGCCACAGCAGCAGTTGCACAGCAGGTTGAGCAGGATCATGCTCCAGCACCAGCGCATCAGGCCGCCGGGCTGGGCGTAGGTGGTCTGGGTGCGGTAGGTGCGGCCCGGGTCCTGCAGATTGCGCAGGTTCATCTGGTACTCGGTGTTGCCAGGCTCCATCTGGGCGGCGCGGCGGGCATCCTGCAGGGCATCGATGCTGTTGCCCAGGCCCTGATTGGCCAGCGAGGAGAGATAATACCACCGGGCGGTGCGCACGGTGATGCCGTCCAGCACGCGGCGGGCCTCGGGGTAGCGCTGGTTGACGATGAAGTTGCGTGCGGCCTGCATCTCAGGCGTGTCTGCACCGTTGTAGCCGGGGCCGCGCTGCTGCTGATAATTGCCGCCAAAGCCAAACCCGAACCCGAAGGGGTCATAACCGAAGCCGAAGTCTCCGAAATCTCCGTTGGAGTAACCGTTCTGCTGGTACCCCTGCTGATAGCCGCCGTAAGAGGGGCCGCTCTGCTGGCCGTAGGCACTGCCGTAGCCGCCGCCCATCTGGGGGCCGGTCTCGCCCTTGGTGATGGCATCGTATGCCGCCTGCACCTCCTTGAAGTGCTCTTCGGCGGTGGGGTCGTTGGGGTTCAGGTCAGGGTGCCAGCGCTTGCACTTGGCACGGTAAGCCTTTTTGATCTCGTCTTCGCTGGCACCGCGCTGGATGCCCAGAACCTCATAGGGGTCTCTCATCGGTCTACTTCCTCGCGTCTCTATTACCATCTGTGCGGCCATTGTGCCGCACAAGCAATCTTTAGTGTACAGGACTGGAACGGAAAAATCAAGGAAAACCGCCGGGATCAGGCGGTTTTGTCCTTCTTTTTTGCGTTTTTGCAGTGATATTTGAGCCACACGCCCGAATACAGGATGTTGCGCAGAAGGTCAACGTCCTCCACACAGGGCAGGCGCTCAAAGCTGCGGGCGCAGTTGGCCAGCAGCAGCTCAAAGATCTCCCGCATCTCTTCCTCGTACCCGGGCTCTCTGCTCAGGGTGCGCAGGGGATTGTATGCGCCCTTGCGCTCATCCCGGGCCAGGTCGTCGTAGGCATCCAGCAGGTAGATATACTTGCCCAGATTGAAGCCGATGCTGCGCAGTTCCGGGGACCAGTGGTCCTGTCTGTAATCGAACAGCTCGGCCATCAGCTCCCCAAAGCAGCCGGAAACGGCATCCAGATCCTCGCTGCCCTCGGCTTCGTACCGGGCCAGCCGATCCAGACAGGTGCGGATGGCGCTGCACTGGCGGGGCCAGCGGGCGGCAGCCTTCTGCGTGGGAGCGGCAAGCAGGGTTTCAAAGCCCAGGCCCAGCAGGCTGTGGTCATCGTTCCACTTGTCCTGCGCGTTGTAGTAGTGCAAAGCCACGCTCAGGTCCGCGCAGTAATCGGTGGGGCCGCTGGAACGCCACTCCACCTTCCGGATGGGGTGGATGGGGCAGTGGTCACAACCTGTCGCACAGGCGCTTTCGCCTCGTACAGGCTGCACAGCAGCAGATCCAGAAAGGTCAGGTCATAGCTCAGGGTCAGCCGCCCCCGGGTGCCGTGCAGCGCGCCGATGCGGCGGCAGAGCCCGCAGTAGGCCGAGCGGTACCGCGCCTGTGCCTCCGGGCTGAGTGCGGCCTGATTCGGGATAACATATCCGAACATGGCTCAGCTCTTCTTGATGAACTGGGTGCCGCAGCGGGGGCAGGAGATCTGGATGCGGCCGCGGCCGCGGGGCACGCGCAGCTTCTGGCGGCACTGGGGGCAGCGGTAGTAGTGGTAGACCTTGCGGTTGGCCCACTGCTCTTTCCAGCCCTTGAACTTGTTGTCCACCCGGTCCTTCAGGGTGTAGAACTTGTAGTTCTCCTCGGTGCGCTTGGAGATGTTCCGGCTGAAGGTGCGGTAGTAGCAGAAGATCAGCAGGGCCGCGCCCAGATAGGTGAACAGGTTGACCCGGCTGATGATGGCGATGAGGAGCAGCACCAGCGAGGCAATGCTCAGGAATTGGTTCAGGCCATCGGTGCCATAGCGGCCGATCATAAACTGACGAAGTTTCTCTCTCATAGATTTCCGGTCCTTTGTCCTCAAGAATAACCCTCTCAGCCACGCAGACGCATGGACAGAGAGGGCGTTTGATCGTTTACAACAATAGAATATCAGCCAACCATGATAAAACTTTGAACAGATTGCAAATCTACCATGAAAGGACGAAATTTAATTGGCATTCTCTGCACCGGAGCGCTTGCGCACGGTCAGGGCGGCCTCCACATCCAGCGCGCCCTCCATCCGGCAGTGCAGCACGGCACGGCCTGCTTCACCGGTGGTGGCAAGATAGGTGCCCGCCATGCCGCCCCGCAGGGGGACGATGGCCGGGCCCAGGATCTTTACCGGGCCTTCTACGCTGAGCTGAACGGCCTCGCCGCAGTAGGGCAGCAGGTTGCCGTTCTGGTCGATGGCCCGCAGGCTGACCGCCGCGCAGTCCCAGGTGGGGCCGTCAGTCAGGATGGGGTTGTGCACCACGCATTCCAGCCGCACCGACTGCACCGGCTCCTTGACCACGGTGCGGACGGTGCGCCCGTGCCAGACTGCCTCAAACCGGTAGACGCTGGACGGCCCGCCCAGCACGCCGATGTATTTGTAGTACATCCGGAGCAGGTCGTTTGCGCTCAGCCGCAGGGAGAGCATCCGCGCCCGGGAGAGGGGCGAAAGGTTCAGCGCGTCCCGGCGCATCTCGTTGAGGATGGCCGCCACCTGCGGGGCCGTGCTCTGGTCAAGGCCCTCGTACTTTTCCAGCAGGGAGCCGACGAAATCCTGGATCTCGATGGGCGGGTGGGGCAGGGCGGCAAAGCGGCCCGGCGGTCGGGGGTGAACTCGGCAATGAAATCGTTGCCCCGGTAGAGGCGGACGCTCTCGGCGTTGGTGAACACCCAGCAGGCCCCGGCAAAGCCGCCGGGGTGGTCGCCCAGTGCCATGCTGGAAGAGACCTCGAACACCACGTCCGAAGGGGAGCGGGGCGTTTTCTGGCTGGCGTAGACAGCAGCAGAGAGCTTCGGGTTGCGGAACAGATCCGTCACGCCGTGGTAGCAGATGCGGTCGCCGCTGCCGAACTCGCGGTGGGTGTTGTAATCGGCCATGCACCAGCCAAGGGCACCGGCCACGCCCTGCTGGGCAATGGCATCGTTGAGGACGGCGGCGTGGCGCAGAGCCTGTGCCAGCCGGTGCGGCTCGTCGTCAAAGGCTTTGGCCGGGAACTGCTGGCCCCCGAACTCGCTGATGAGGTAGCCCTTGCGGAGATCGGGCGTAACGGCAGACCGGGGCTCGCAGCCCGGGCGCGGCCGGAATAGGAGTAATCGTTGTAGGCGTAAACGTCCTCGAGCAGCTGGCTCTTGCGGGCGATCCGCACGCCGCCGGTGGGGCGGGTGGGGTCCAGCCGATGGACGGCTTCGTTGGTGCGCTTGTAAAAGGCCTCGTTATCGGAACTGCCGTTCACCCGCACGCCCCACAGGAACACGCTGGGGTGGTTGCGGCACTGGCAGACCATCTCGCGGCAGTTCTGCAATGCCTGGGCCTGCCAGGCTTCATCCCCGATGTGCTGCCAGCCGGGCATCTCCACGAACACCAGCAGGCCCAGTTCATCGCAGGCATCCAGAAAAGCCGGGCTCTGGGGGTAGTGGCTGGTGCGCACTGCATTGCAGCCCAGCTGCTTTTTCAACAATTGGGCATCCAGCTGTTGAATGCTGTCCGGCATGGCATAGCTGATAGGCGTAGCTCTGATGCCGGTTCAGGCCCCGCAGCTCCACCCGCTGGCCGTTCAGATAAAAGCCCCCGGCCACGAACTGGATGGTGCGGAAGCCGAACCGGGTGCTCTTTTCGTCCAGCACCCGGTCGGGCAGGCCGCTGGTGCCGGGCCGGATGAGCCGGACGGTCAGGGTATAGAGGAAGGGATGCTCCACGCTCCAGGGATGCACGCCGTTCAGGGTGCCCACAATGGGCAGGCTGAGCTCACCGCTGTACAGGGCTCTGCTCCCGGCGGGGCTGCGGATCTCGGCCTGCAGGGTGCAGCCGATGGTCTCGCCCACTGTGGAGGAATAGATGCGGAAATCGCCCTCGGCCTGCGCCTCGATGAAGATGTCGCGCAGGTAGCGGGCTCCTTCACGTCCAGACTGACGGCCCGGTAGATGCCGCCGTAGGTCAGAAAATCGATCTGCCCGCCGAAGGGAGGAATGTTCAGGTCCTCCCGCTGTCGCACCGGACAGCCACCACATTTTTTTGGCCCAGCAGCAGCGATTCGGTCAGGTCCACAGTAAAGGCGGTGTAGCCGCACCCGTGGTGGAACACCCGCTGCCCGTTGCAGAACACGGTGGCATCGTGGGCCACGGCTCCAAAGGTCAGCAGTACCGTGCGGCCCTGCCACTCTTTGGGCGCAAAAAACTCCCGCCGGTAGCCGGACACCCGCTGGTATTCGTTCTCGTTGCAATAGTTGTAGGGCAGCGTTTTGACCGTGTGGGGCAAGCGCACCGGTTCCAGCTCCACCCCGGTGCATTCGGGGCGGACGATGGCGGGATCAAAGGTGGGGGCAAACAGCCAGCCGTCGTTCCAATCGTAGTGTTCCATAGCCTGTCTCCATCGCTCTGCACAAAATAATTCTTACCCTTATGCTACCACAAAGTTGTGAACGAAAAAAGCACTCCGTCCCTTATTTTTCCCGTTTTTGCAGAAAAAGCTGTTAAAATCAAAAACGCCCCCGCCGGGCAGGCGGGGGTGACATGAAACTCAGCGGATGAAATTGGTCATGGGACGGCGGGGATTCTCGGGGTGGGTGATACCGTTTGCTTTGCCCAGCTCGATGCACTTGAGCAGCCAGGCCATGTTGCGGCCCAGCTCCCGCATCACGGCGCAGCCCTCTTCATCCTCCAGCACCTGCTCGGGCTTGGAGCCGTGCACCATGGGCCAGTAGGAACCGCTGACCAGCGGCATGTGGAAGAACTCGGGGTACTTCACCAGCTGGTCCAGCGTGGTGGTGGTGCCGGCACGGCGGGCAGAGGCGCAGATGGCGGCGGCTTGTAGGCCAGATACTTGCCGCCCGCGTAGGCCAGACGATCCATGAAGCTGGTCATGTTGCCGGAGGCGGACGCATAGTGGACAGGTGTGCCGAACACAAAGGCATCGGCAGTTTTGGCCTTTTCGATGGCCTCGTTGACCACGCCGCCGAACACGCAGCCCTTACCGGCGGCACAGCCGCCGCAGCCGATGCAGCCGCCCACCGGCTTTGTGCCGACGTTCAGGATCTCGGTCTCGATGCCGCTGGCGTTCAGCTCCCCGGCGATCAGGGACAGGGCGGTATAGGTGCAGCCCTTCTCGTGGGGGCTGCCGTTGATGAGCAGGACTTTCATAAGCAGATACTCTCCTTTTTTGGCAAAACGCGCCGCACATGGGGCGCTTTGCCCTGATTTTAGCACAATTGCACCCTGAGTGCAACGCGCGCCCTTGACAAAGAGTTGCGTTTTGACGATAATATGGAGATACGAAAACACGAAACAGCTGCTGGCCGGGCAGGGGGCCCGGACAGCGGGAGAAGGAGGCAGATACATGCGCGTTATTGCAGGAGAAGCACGGGGCCGCAGGCTGGAAGCCCTGCCCGGCACCGAGATCACCCGCCCGACGATGGATCAGGTCAAGGAGCCATGTTCAGCATCGTCCAGTTCGACCTGCCCGGTGCCCGGGTGCTCGACCTCTACGCAGGCAGCGGCCAGCTGGGCATCGAGCCCTGAGCCGGGGTGCGGCCCGGTGCGTGTTCCTGGACGAGAACCGGGAGGCCGTAAACATCGTGATGAAGAACTGCAAGAACTGCGGCGTGTTTGACCGCAGCCGGGTCAACATCGGCGAGGCGGCACGGTATCTCTCCGCCTGCATGAGCAGTTCGACATCGTGCTGCTGGACCCGCCTTCCACACCGGCACGCTGGAAAAGATCCTGCCCGGCGTGGACAAATGCCTTGCCCCGGGCGGCATCGTGATCTGCGAGAGTGAGACCGGCCTGGTGCTGCCTGCCGAAGTGGGCGGCATGACCCTGAAAAAACAGTATAAATACGGCAAAGTCCTGCTGTGGAAGTATGGTAAGCCCCGGCAGAGCGCCGGAGAGGGAGATGCGGAATGAACGTAAACGAGCTTTTGGATACCATTGAGGATACGCTGGAGGAGAGCGCCGGAATGCCCCTTTCGGGCGGCAAGCGCATCGTGGATGTGGAGCAGATCCGGGATTATCTGGACGAGATCCGCCAGAACCTGCCTGTGGAGCTGCGGCAGGCCCAGTCCATTGTCAGCGACCGTGCCCAGCTCATCGAATCGGCCAACGCACAGGCGCAGGCCATTGTAAAAAAGGCCGAGGAGCGCGCCCGTGTGCTGGTGAGCGAAGCCGAGATCGTCAAGGCGGCCCAGCAGCGCGCCGGAGAGATCGTCTCCGCCGCCCAGACCGAGGCCCGCACTGTCCGCCAGACTGTGACCGACTACTGTGATAATATGCTCAAGACCACGGAAGAGACGATGGCGGAAAACGCCGCACAGGTCAAAAATGTCCGTGCAAACCTGCGCCAGAGCCCCCGGAAACAGCTCTGATGCGGGAATGTGAAATTTCCCGGTGAGAGCTTCCGGCCCCTGCAAGCAAAAACGACGGCTTGCAGGGGCTTTTTTTGGTACATTTTGAGAGAAAAAACAAAAGGGAAACTCTTGCAATCAGGGGCCTGTTTTGTTACAATAAAATTGTATCCTCAGGCTGACCGGGCCACAAACTCCCGGCAGGCCGCAGGCCGCTTTCCCGGGCAGCAGCTCCGGGCAGAAAAGGGCGGCAGATGCAGGATCTTATCTGAGTTTTGAAAGGAGGCTGGGAACATGGACACAGAAAAAACAGCACAGCCCTTTGACCCGGCCTCGTTTGAGCATGTCCCGGTGCTGCTGAACGAGTGCCTGGACGGCCTGAAGATCGACCCGGCGGGTACCTATCTGGACGGCACGGCGGGCGGCGCGGGGCACTCCCGCCAGATCGCCCTGCGGCTGAACGGCGAGCAG
>ENA-OQIO01000482-OQIO01000482.1-human-gut-metagenome-genome-assembly--contig:-NODE-482-length-21527-cov-3.045327_pt1 | contig 21527 bp, 30 predicted proteins | sample MGYA00242573_ERZ504737 | MGnify/ENA primary metagenome ERZ504737 (study PRJEB26092, sample SAMD00036203) | human gut metagenome | host: Homo sapiens | study: EMG produced TPA metagenomics assembly of...
TTATATTTTGTCTTCTGCAATGCGAAGTGCATTCTCTTTTGTTATCTGTTTGAGGTACGTACTGTCTAAATGCTTCCTCATCCAGCTCATTGCCTCTTTTGTATCAGGCATTCTGTTCCCGATATTGTGCATATCAGTTCCCATGAAATGAATATTCTTTTTTTTCAGATTATCCTTACACCAGCGTGCTGTCGAATCCTTCCAGTCACCACTGACGGATCTGTAATTCATCTGGATCAATGCTTCCAGGTCAATCAGTTCTTCTAGACGCTTACCTTTTCTAAGACAGCGATACCTCTCTGCATGAGCAACTACCGGAGCATACCCTGCTCTTGACAGATTCCTCACTGCTGTACATATCTCAGAATACGGTACTGAAGGCATAAACTCAACCAATACATAATTACTGTCTGCCAACGTAAGCAGTTTTCCCTCTTCAAGCAGACGTATAACACTATTCGAATAAAAAATCTCCTGTCCTGTCCAGATTCGAATTGGCTGTCTGCGCTTTATCTTCCCATCCGGACCTTTCACCGGACGATTTGCGCGGCTCATCAGCTCATCCGAATACGTCTCAACTTCTCTGGATCTCTGTTTGGAAACGCTTTGGAATAATGTGAAGTTGCAAACACATCTGTGATTCCCTGTCTTCTCGCCATAGAAAGCATATGAAGACTTTCTTTCATCGAAGACGCTCCATCATCAACTCCAGGCAAGATATGGCTATGTATATCAATCATCTTTAACTCGTCCTTTTACACAATGAAAGAGACACCTGGGATAAAAAATCTGTCCTGCCGTGCCTCCTTGTATCGTCTTATCTTATTGCCTTTAATACTCAATTAATGATATTTCATTTTTCTTTTACTGTCAAGATATTTTCATGTATATTTTTATGAACCTTGTAACATTTTGTAACATTATAGTGATTTCTCGTTTATTTCTTCATTTTGGGTTCAAAAATCAATGAAGCCAGGTATCCAAAAATAAGTGCTGCGCTGATTCCGGCGGCACTTGCCTTGAACCCTCCCAGAAAGATTCCGAGGAATCCGTTTTTATCAACAGCTTCCTTCACACCTTTCCACAGAACATTTCCGAATCCGAGAAGTGGAACGCTTGCACCTGCTCCTGCGAATTTTACAAATGGTTCGTATGCTCCAATAAATCCAAACACTGCGCCTGTACAGACGAGTAATACCATAACCCGTCCCGGCATCAGCTTTGTTCTGTCCAAAAGAATCTGCACCACAGCGCAGATGAGACCTCCGATTAAAAATGCTTTTATATAATCCATTTTTCTATTCCTTTTCTGTTTTTAATACATATTTAGCGTTTTTTACTTCTTCCTATTATAATATTTTTTTCAACAGTGTTCGATCATAATCGCATGCGCAATTCCAGGCACACTTGCTCCTTCATTGAAGCTGACCGTTGACATCAATGCACCGGTTGGCACGAAGAGTATCTTTTTCCATTCTCCGATCTCAATCTTTGGCAGAATATAAGAAGCCAGTGTTGACGCTGCGCATCCACAGCCGCTACCGCCGGCATGTGTATCCTGCGTCTCCTGATCAAAGATAGTCATTCCACAATCCATATGCTTTTTTCTGATATCATATCCTCTGCTTTTCATCAGGTCAAAAAGTATGGATTGACCAATATATCCAAGATCACCTGTTATGATTTGATCGTAATCTTCCTGTGTGCGTCCAAGATCCTGGAAATTACGGTAGATGGTATCGGTTGCAGCCGGAGCCATACATGCCCCCATGTTCTGCGAATCCTTCAAGCCAAAGTCCACAATCTTCCCTATCGTAACGCCGGTGATCCGAATATGCCGGAACTGGGACTTTCTTTGACGTTGCTTATCGGAATTTATTTTATTCAGATGGCTTCCTACGAGGAAAGTCCCGCTTGCTGTCACGGTCCAGTGTGCGGAAAGTGGTCTCTGGTTCGCATATCCTAACGGAAATCGAAATTCTTTCTCTGCACTTCCGAAATGGCTGGATGTTACTGCCAGCATGTAATCTCCGTATCCTGCTGCCACACTCATTGCTGCTAATGCCAGTGCTTCTCCTGATGTGGAACATGCGCCATACAGACCGAAGATGGGAACCTGCAGATCTTCAACGCCCATAGAAGTTGCGATCCCTTGTCTGAGAAGATCTCCTCCAAAGAGATAACGCACAGACTTCGGATCCACATGCGACTTTCCCAGTGCCAGTACGCAGGCTTCCTTCTGCATATTGCTTTCGGCTTCCTCCCAGGTCTCTGCTCCAAACAGGTCATCCTCATTTGTCAGATCAAAGCATTTTCCAAGCGGTCCCTGCGCTTCTTTGCTTCCTGCCACAGATGCAGCGCTTAGAAGATAAGGTGCTTTTGTGAATACAATGCTCTGTGCCCCACGAAGCTGGGACAGATGAAAAGGACCGCACTCCGACTCAATTGCCCGGTTCTTGTTTCCCGTATCATTCATATCATTTCCTCATTTCTGATGCTTCATTATTTATTTTTAAGGATATTATTTTCATTTTTGTGAAAAACTATGTGTAGAATTTTAAAACAAAAAGAAGGGATTTTCATTTATGGACAAAATAGAACAATTGAAGCAACAGAAGCAATACGAAGCCTATGTCAAAAAGAAAACACCACAGCACAATGTGTGGTTCAACATGATGAAGGCATTCTTCCTTGGTGGAATGATCTGCCTGATCGGACAATGTATTTATCATTTCTGTGAATTGAAAAAGCTTTCCCCGGATGACTGCAGCAGCTGGACTTCTATTCTGCTCATTCTTCTGAGTATCCTTCTCACCGGTACCGGAATTTATCCACTGCTTGCTAAATGGGGCGGTGCCGGTGCACTTGTTCCGATTACCGGCTTTGCCAACTCTGTTGCTGCACCTGCGATTGAATATAAGAAGGAGGGGCAGGTTTTTGGTATTGGTTGTAAGATCTTCACGATTGCCGGGCCTGTGATCTTGTATGGAATTGTGACAAGCTGGGCGCTTGGAGTTGTATATTGGGTATGGACGTTGATGTGAAACAAGAAATGTGTTAGATAAATGTATTAGGAAGCCGCTATTCACGGCTTCCTAATCTTTCTTTAAAATCTGTGTAATTAAATGAAGTTAGCTGCTGCATGGTTCTGTCAGCATGTCTGATCCAGATATCCGGTAATGGCATCCCATTAAATGTATTGTTTTTGCAAGTCGTATAAATCGCCATATCTCCAAACAGAAGAAGATCTCCGTATTCCGGTAATTTGCTGAATTTATAGTCTCCAATCACATCCCCTGACAGGCAGGTTGGTCCTCCTAACCGGACTGTAATCCCACTATCTGTTGTCTCATCCGATGCTCCAAGAAGCGGTGGGCGATAAGGCATTTCCAGTACATCCGGCATATGGCAGGCGGCGCTGGCATCTACGATTGCAATCTGTGTGTCTCCATTTTTCAGAACATCCAGCACACTGGTAAGAAGAAATCCTCATTCAATGCCCAGGCTTCTCCCGGTTCCAGATAAACCTCAACCTTCCATTCTTCCTGTGCCTTTCGAATGCATTGCTCCAGTCGCCCAATATCATATCCCGGTCTTGTAATATGATGACCACCGCCAAAATTAATCCATTTCACTTTTGGTGATCAAATCGCCAAACTGTTTCTTTACGGAAGCAAGGGTTGTCTCCAGATCATCCGAGTCCTGCTCACAGAGAGTATGGAAATGAACCCCATCCAAAAGTTCCATTAACTCCGGATTCTTCACAATTGCTTCCTCCACTGTACTCTTGTTGTACCCATGCGGCTTCCCGGTGCACAAGGGTCATAAATCTCATGTCCCTCCTGTAGAACATTCCGGATTGATCCTGAGTCCCACGCTTTTTCCTGCCTCTTTCGCCATTCTTCCAAAGCGAAGAAGCTGGGACGGAGAATTAAATACAATATGATCGGCATACTGAAGAAGTTCCTCGAATTCATCCGCTCGGTAACCTGCACAGAATACATGAACTTCTTTTCCCGCCATTTCCTCTGCCCCTAATCTTGCCTCATACAATCCACTGGCCTCTGTACCCGCCAGATACGGTTCAAAAAAAGGATAACAATCATAATTACTGAATGCTTTCTGTGCCAGAAGCATCTTACATCCTGTCCGTTCTGCTACTTCACCGAGCAGTTTTGCGTTTTCTATAAGTGCTTTTTCATCCAGTATATAACAAGGTGTTTTGATGTTCTGAAATTCCGGCGGAATAATTCCGCCGGTGGCTGTAATGGTGCTCTTTTATCTAATCTTTCCATCAGTCTACCAGCTTCGGATCATGATTTTCACTGCGTGGCAGACCATAACGGTCAAGTGCGTCCAGGAACGGATCCGGATCAAATTCTTCTACGGTATATACACCTGGTCTGATCCATTTTCCAGTCAGCATCATCATCGCTCCGCACATTGCCGGAACTCCTGTTGTATAACTGATTGCCTGGCTTCCAACCTCATGGTAGCATTCCTGATGATCGCATACGTTATAGATATAGTAAGTCTTCTCTTTTCCATCTTTTACACCGGTAAAAATACAGCCGATATTTGTTTTTCCTTTTGTGCGTGGACCAAGACTTGCCGGATCCGGAAGAAGTTCTTTCAGGAACTGGATCGGAACGATTTCCTGTCCATTGTACTGGATTGGTGTTGTAGAAAGCATTCCCACATCCTCAAGACAACGCATATGATCCAGATAGCTTTGTCCAAAAGTCATAAAGAAACGAATACGTTTTACCCCTGGAATTGTTTTCGCAAGAGACTCTATTTCCTCATGATGAAGCAGATACATGTCCTTGTCTCCGACCTGATCAAAGTTGTATTCTCTCTTAATATCCATCGGTGGGATTTCTACCCAATGTCCATTTTCCCAGTAACTTCCCGGTGCACTTACTTCACGAAGATTGATTTCCGGATTAAAGTTTGTCGCAAATGCATATCCATGATCACCACCATTGCAGTCCAGAATGTCAATGGTATCAATCTGATCAAATTCATGTTTTAATGCGTATGCACAATATGCCTGTGTAACACCCGGGTCAAATCCGCATCCAAGCAGTGCTGTAAGACCTGCATCTTCAAATTTTTTGCGGTATGCCCACTGCCAGGAATAATCAAAATATGCTGAAAATCCTTCTTCTTTACAGCGTTTTTCGTAAATTGCACGCCACTTCGGATCATCCGTATCTTCCGGCTCGTAGTTTGCTGTATCCATATAATTTACGCCACATGCCAGACACGCATCCATAATCGTCAGATCCTGATATGGAAGCGCAATGTTCATTACCAGATCCGGTTTGTAATCATTGATCAGTTCGATCAGCTGATCCACATCGTCTGCATCAACCTTGGCTGTCGTAAGAACTGTTTTTGTCTTTCCTTTTAGCTTTTCTGCAAGCGCATCACATTTTTCCTTTGTACGACTTGCGATACAGAGTTCTGTGAAGACCTCATCTGCCTGACAACATTTCTGAATTGCTACACTGGCTACTCCTCCGCAGCCGATTACAAGTACTCTGCTCATAACTCTTCTCCTTTTCTTCAACAGTTGTATATTTATAATTGCTCTCTTATAAGTTGCCGGTTTATTTTGCAATTGCAAGAAGCAGTTCACGAAGAACCTTACATGCTGTTGCGGTTGAGACACCACTTGCATCCAGCATAGGAGCAAGTTCATTCACATCCGCACCTACTACATTTGCCTGTGCAACTGTACGGATGGCTTCAAGAAGCTCTAAGAAAGTTACTCCCCCCGCCTCCGGAGTCCCTGTTCCCGGAAATACTGCCGGATCCAGACAATCCAGATCAATTGTAAAATAAATTGGTACATTTTTCTCTTTCAGTTCTCTTACAGTCTCTTCCAGTCCGTCAAAAGAAAGTGGATGGAAATCTGTATGCTGCGCGGCAAATCTAAATTCTTCTCTCTCTCCGCTTCTGATGCAGACTGATGGATACGTCCGTCTCCCAGAAGATCATGGCATCTTCGCAGAACGCATGCATGACTCAATCTGGCTCCCAGATAATCATCCCTTAAATCCGCATGTGCATCAAAATGGATGATGTGTAGATCCGGATATTTCGCAGCTACAGCGCGTACTGCTGCCAGCGTCACCAGATGTTCTCCTCCCAGAAGCAAAGGAAATTTATCTGCTTTCAATATTTCTTCTGCTCTCTTTTGAATATCTGAAAGCGCCATTTCACTGCTTCCAAAGCAAAGTTCCAGATCCCCACTGTCAAATACACTGATATCCATAAGGTCTCTGTCCTGATATGGACTGTAAGTTTCAAGTCCAAAACTCTCATGACGCATAGCTGCCGGACCGAATCTTGCGCCCGGACGAAAACTTGTCGTCGAATCAAACGGCGCACCATAAAGGACAATCGATGCTTCCTCAAAGCTGCTTTCGCATCCGATAAAAGTTTCTATATTCGGTAAAATCATGAATTATTCCTCCACTTCTTTCAGCATATCTTCCAGAAATGCCGGAAGGTAAAATGCTCCTTTATGGAGTCTTGTTGTATAGTAACGTGTGCGAAGATTTAATGCATTCCATGCTTCTGCGTCCAGATCATCTACAGGATGATATTTTTTGCTGGCAAATCCAAACAACCAGTAACCTGCGGCAAAGGTTGGGATATGTGCCTGATAAACACGACTGATCTGAAATGTACTGGCAATTCTTTTATGACTTCGCTGCATTGCATGTGCATCTTCTGCGTAGAATGGACTTCCCTGCTGATTGACCATAATTCCATCCTCTTTCAATGCATTGTAACAATTCCCATAGAATTCGCGGGTAAACAATCCTTCCGATGGGCCAAACGGATCCGAAGAATCTACGATAATAAGATCATATTTTGCCTCGCATCTTCGGATAAAACGGAGTGCATTTTCGTAATGAAGATGTACTCTTCTGTCATCCAGTCTGCATGCATTTCCCGGAAGGTATGCACGACATGCCTCGACAACCATCGGATCCATTTCTACCAGATCAATGTGCCTGACCCTGTCGTATCTGGTCAGTTCGCGAACAACACCGCCATCTCCGGCTCCAATTACCATAATATCTTTTGCTTCTTTATGAATCGCCATCGGCACATGCGTGATCATCTCATCATAAATAAATTCGTCACGTTCTGTCAGCATTACATTTCCGTCCAGAGTCAGAACACGGCCAAATTCCGGTGTCTCAAAAATATCAATTCTCTGATAATCACTCTGTCTGGAAAAGAGCTGACGGTTTACCCGGATACTGTGTTTCACATCCGGTGTATGGAATTCTGAAAACCACATTTCCATTGTTATTACCTCCCTGTCAGAACATTCAGTTTCAAAATATCCGGATCTTCCGGTCCGGTCATATTACACCCCTTCGCTTTTGCATACTCGATATAATCCAGAATTTCTGCTGTAATGCGTTCCCCAGGCGCAAGGATCGGAATTCCAGGCGGATAACACATCACAAATTCACTACAGACCATACCTTCTGTTTCCCTGAGTGGCAGACTGCACTTATCTGCATAAAAAGCATCCTGTGGGCTGGTCACTACCTGAGGATCAATATATTCCTGACTCAGAAGTCCTGTTCCGTCTGTCTGAAAACGTCTGCGGATCTCTGCAAGTGCACTCACAAGCCGTTCTACTTCCTGTGCGCGGTCTCCGATCGAAAGGTAGGCAAGAATATTTCCGATATCTCCAAATTCAATCTGAATGTCGTATTCATCACGCAGAATATCATAAACTTCAATTCCTGCGAGTCCGATATCTAACGTATGTACACTTAATTTTGTAATATCAAAATCAAAAACAGAATTTCCATTTACCAGTTCTTTTCCAAATGCATAATAACCACCGATTGCATTGATTTCCTCTCTGGCATATTCCGCCATATCTGCTACCTGATGGAAAATCTGACGGCCACGCTGTGCAAGATTCCTTCTTGAAATGTCAAGACTCGACATCAGAAGATAGCTTCCTGATGTTGTCTGTGTCAGATTGATGATCTGCCGCACATACCCGGCATGTACATCCGGACCTGTAAGAAGCAGACTCGACTGTGTAAGACTGCCTCCGCTTTTGTGCATGGATACAGACGCCATGTCTGCACCTGCTTCCATAGCTGAAACAGGAAGTCCGCCACCGAAATAAAAATGTGTTCCATGCGCTTCGTCTACCAGACACATCATTCCTGCCTCATGTGCCATCTTGACAATTGCTCGCAGATCACTGCATATTCCATAGTAAGTCGGATTATTTACTAACACTGCAACTGCCTTTGGATGTTCTTTTATCGCTTTTGCTACCTGTTCTCTCTGCATTCCCAGGGAAATCCCAAGCCGCTGGTCTACCTCCGGATTTACATAAACAGGGATCGCACCACATAAAACAAGTGCATTCAACACACTCCTGTGAACATTACGTGGCAATATGATCTCATCTCCACGTTTGCAGGCAGTCAGAACCATTGTCTGTACAGAACTTGTCGTGCCCCCTACCATTAAAAATGCATGTGCTGCTCCAAAGGCATCTGCTGCCAGTTCTTCTGCTTCCCGTATTACAGATACCGGATGGCAGAGATTGTCCAGTGGTTTCATACTGTTGACATCGACGCTACACATTTTTGTCCAAGAAATTCTGTCAGCTCCGGATTTCCTCTTCCCCGTTTATGACCAGGGACATCAAATGGCACAACTCTCATTCGCCGGAAAGTCTCCAGAGCCTCATGGATCGGTGCATGATTCTGGTTTAATTTAAAACGACTCCCTTTCATATTTCCTCTCTTTCCAGGTTCCTTTGTCAAAACACTTTCTTAATACAGAAAAAACGCAGATAAGGGCGCTAAGCACAAACCTGCGTTCGGTATGTATTCGTCTGTTTTATTCTCAGCTGTAACAGAAAAGGCAATATCTTCTCTTAGATTTTTAAATAAAACTTCTGGATCATGCGTGTCAGAGTCTATATAGCAATTATACTTTTACTACTCTTATTGACCGTTTCACAAGTCTGCGCGTCTGGCGCATAAGGCTATCAAAGAAACCTACTTATAAAATTAGAGCTTTTCACTCAATCAATAAGGCAACCAAAGTTACCATAATCGGCAGTGGACCCGGCTGTCCGTATGGCCTTAACCTCGCTGGGTGGTCCGAAACAATTGCTTTGAAAAGACTCTGTCTGTTACTCTGCATCTTCGTCTCTCAAAATCGACTATAGCATAACATGTTAAAAAAACACTGTCAAGAATTTCTCCCATCTATTCGTTACTTTCTTGTAGCAATTCTTGTATTAAATTAAGGTTCGAATCAGAATGTTCCAGTTCTCTTGAATAACGATACACTGTATCTATCACATCATTTATATCTAGCACTTTTTCTTGCTTCATCCACTGCGCCATCAGAAGTTCATGGATCAACAGGGTGCTGACAACAGCCATCTGTGCTTTCGCAAACGCTTCTCCATCGTATACTGCACCGCAAAAATAGGTACTGATGAAATATACAAGGAGCTGTTCATACTGTATTTCATATTCCGGCATTTCTTTCGCCATCCAAGCATGAACTTCTTGTATTATCTCAACATACTGTTTTTTGTCTATTTTTTCATTTACATTTCTATATAATAGTTTCTCCGCTTCTTGAAGATAAGATTCCCAATCTGCTCTTAAATGTTCCATCTGATACTGATTTTGAAACATCTTTCTACTATATGTATAGTAATCCACTTCTGCAAGAGCATTTTTCACTTCCCGCACACCTTCTTCAGCCTGATAGTAATCAAATACATCATCCATAGAGAATATATCTTCTTCGTCAATACATTCCTGCAGATCACATGCAATCGCCAGAATAAGAGCTGCTCGCAGATTCAGCTTTTTCTCTCTGTCCTGTAAAATCTCAATCATCACATCTCTTGCATCTAACAGTTTCGAATATAAAAACGGATCAAAATCTTCATAATCTTCTTCCTCATCTGTTTCATAAGTAAGAAAATGTACCGGTTCTTTTTTATTCATCAGGATTCTCGCCACTTCCGGACAGGATACAGAAAGTGTAACCTCCCGCACATTTTCAAATTCTTCGATATGTCTTGGATACAATTTACAGGTTCTGCACAGGCTCTCTTCTCCCAGTGCAGTATACATATCACAGAGGTTTGATTGATTCAGGAAAGCACATCTTCTGTCTTTATCCTGCTTGAATGTTCCTTCTTCCCAGTTGACAGATTCTTTCAAGCGCTTTGCAAATGCACCTGTTTCATTTTTATATTTCTCTAATGCAGCTTCATCTGCAACGATCTGCCATCCGGCACAACAAGTGTCCTCACATTTTCCTGCAACACAGGTAAATTCATGATAATAATCCGGGATTGTATATAACATTGATTTACTTTTTTCCATTCCTTTCGCTTTTCTGATCATCTATAGAATTTCCGACCTGTTTTATTATAGCACGCACTTTTAAGAAATGGTTATAAAAAAACGCATCAAACCGACTGAATTTCAATTATCACTATTGAATATTCGGTCAATTTGATACGTTTTATTGTTTTCTTAGAAATTTAATTATTTCTTTTTCTCATATAGGAACTCTTCTGGAAGTGTTACATTAAAGTCATGTGCCAGTTCGCGGAAGTTCTCCGGTGTGATTGTCTGAATCTTTCTTGGTGTCATAGAAAGAATCTTCACAAGGATCTCTGCTGACTTCTCTACTGTATGCATAAGACCGAATGTAAGATCGAAGTCTTCTCCTGAACAGAACATTCCATGATGTGCCCAGATGGCAACATCGTATTTCTCCATCAGTTCAGCTGTCTTCTCTGCGATTGCTCTTCCGCCCGGAACCATCCAGCCTACAACTCCAACTCCGTCCGGGAATACGACCGGACACTCTGTTGCTGACTCCCAAAGTTCTCTTGTAAATACCTGATCATCCAAAGGAAGAACGAATGTCAGTGCGATTGTATTTGTTGTATGTGCATGGTAGATTACACGATGTTTTCCGTTTGTGATTCTCTTCTTCACTTCATGGTTCATCAGATGAGTTGGAAGCTCACTTGTCGGTCTTCCACCTTCTACCAACCCCCCAACGGATTCTGTATTTTGTTCCTGTAGAATCAATCTCGATAATTGCAAGACATACTTCAGGATCAACGATAATATTTCTGAAATACTTTCCACTTCCTGTTACAAGGAAGAATTCTCCTGCAAGCCCCGGAACCTCTGTTCCGATTTCTGTCCATTCTCTTGATTCATTCAGACGTGGTCTGATCAGCTCAACCTCTTCTGGTTTCAAACGATAACTTAAATTACCACCATTTCTCTCATGCCATCCCTGAAGGAATCCGTCATTTGCCATTTTAATAAAATCCTGTACAAACTTCGCATCTAAAATCTTCATATTATTCTACTCCTCCTGTTTTTACTCATTTACCGCAATGTTGTTTTGTGTGGTTTATCTCTTCTTTATTATTGTTTTCTTGTGGTTTCTATTTGTATTATAGATGGTTTTATGTGGTTTGTAAACACTTTTTTTCAAAAAAAATTGTACAATCCGAAAGACATTAACACAAATCAAGCCTATCATGCTATCCTTCTCTTTCAATTACACCTCTGAGATTCCCGAAGATGTAGACCGCGGATGGTTTTATTTTTTTGTTACATTATTGAACCAGTTCTATTGGGTTGCTTCCGCAACGATTGGTGGAATCATTGGTTCTCTTCGGAGCGGATTCCTTTATGATTCCGACAATGATACTGATTGTACTTCGAAAGTGGCTGGAACAATGGCAACGCGCTATCTTCCTTTCCTTATTTTTAAAGAAAATAAAAAGACACCGGAATATATCCAGTATCTTGGTAAATTTTCTTCCTTCTGCTGTTTTCGGAATGTTAGTTATCTATTGTCTGAAAAATGTGTTTCTATCCATTGCAGGTGGAACTATCTGTTATATGTTGATATTATATTTTCTATAATAATCTCTATAGCAAAAGGTCTGAGACCACATGTGCTTACACATTAGCGGTTGCTGTTCTCACTTCGTGCGACCAGCAACCATTTCTAATCTCATAACTCTTACGGCTTGCATCTGCCACAAGGCTCATATCCTTCTTTAATCAAATCCGACCTACTTCCTGTATACTCTTCTTTGTTCTCTGCTTTGATGTCCTTCACACCAGAACAAGTTGATTTATGAAACTTTTTTGTATTCCTATTCAATATATAAGTTTCTTTTTTGGTTGGATTTGATGTTTTTGATGAATTGGATACATTTTTATCAGTCACTTCAGCTTCTGTTCCTGGAGCCCACTCACCTTCCGGCGTTGCGAGTTCTTCCGTCTGATAACTTTCTCCTGTCTCATAATTGATCACAATATATGGCTGCACATTATATACATATACGTTAAATGTCACCCCGGCGCCATCATCTTCCACAGACTTCGCCTCCATCTGGACTCCGGAAGCCACCAGGTCATCACCGCTATAGATTGGAGTGACACGATACATCACATGATTATCCGTTTCTTTGACATAATCTGCCACCTCATCCTCGAATGGAAGCATACCATCTACATTCATATAGCGTGTTCCTGTTATCAGATTGCGCTCATTCGCATTCTCACCTGTCAGCTGGAACCCAATCAGATGACAGCGGTTGTACAGATATCCACCGTCAATTCCATCATATTCCTTATTCACCCAGCCTGTTGGCTTCACACTACTGATGCTTTCTCTCTTCTGTGTCGGCATCAAATCTTCACCTACACAGGCTTCCGCTGTTTGGCATCTTCCCAGTTCATCTAACGGCTGTATTCTTCGTAAGAATCTGTCGTAAGCTCATCTTCTGTAAATATTGGCTCATTATCATTGATCTCCACGTATGGCTGTCCTGTATACTCCGGTACTTCTTCCAACGTATCTACGGATTCTATCTGCCCTGTTGATGCGAATGTCGTTTCTGTTGTCGTTTGATTTCCGCGGTCAGAATCCTGATTGCCTGAGCCTTGTGATATCTGCAGTGAACCGCAGGATGTCAAAAGAAGACAAAGGACCGTTATACATCCACATAATATGGTTTTAAATTTCTTTTTGCTCATATTGCACTCCTTTTTCGAACATATGTACTTGTTAAGTATACACTATTTTTTCTAATATAGGAAGTGCTTTGTGTGGACACCAGTAACATGAAGTAGTAATATAAAAATTCGGATTTTTTCATTTTGAACCGAAAGCTTTTTATTTCATCATCTTCTATTATATCTATCTTCCTGTCTAACCGGCACTCTGACCGGTACTGGTTCTGGCATCAGTCCCGGGATCAGACGATCCATAAAATCTTTGATCTTCTTCCCTGCTTTTGTATTGATCCATCTATAATATTGTTCTATTGTCATACTGTTCTACCTCCTATTCAGGTCTCCTATTATAAGTAAATGATCTGCATTTCTGCTATATATACCTATGCCATATTATTCTTTTCTGACATGGCTGTATTTTATCAGATGATTTTCTTTTTGTCAGTGCATTTACCGCTTATTTTAGAATTGTTTATACTTCTTTTATGAAGTTTTGAACACATTTATCTTTGTCATCATTTGACATAGGAGCAATCTGATTTTATAGAATTTTCATTTCCCCACATTTGCCACATTCTCCCAGATATGTTATGATTGTAACTGTTCTATTGTGATTCGTTTTTGCATCGGTCATGATACTGATTAACACAGACAAGATATCTTTCAGAATAAGAACAAGAATATCAGAAATGGGGAGTTTATATGTTATCTACATCGAAAGAACCTGCTGCAAAGGAGAAGGACTCTACTGCGAAAGAACTTTTCCAATGCTGATCGCCATTTTAGCAGCTGTTGCTATTGCTTTATTTGTTGATAATTTTCTAATCGTCAATGCACAGATCCCTTCCGGTTCAATGGAAAACACCATCATGACCGGAGATCGTGTGGTTGGTAACCGGCTTTCTTATTTAACCAAGAATCCTAAGCGTTATGATGTAATCATTTTTAAGTATCCTGATGATGAAAGCCAGCTTTTTATCAAGCGTATCATCGGACTGCCTGGTGAAACCGTGGAGATCCGTGACGGTCACATCTACATTGATGGCTCTTCTGAACCGCTCGAAGATGTAGAGACGAAAGAATATATGGTCGGAAATTATGGTCCTTATACCGTACCGGAAGGATGCTATTTTGTGATGGGAGATAATAGAAATGATTCGAAAGATTCCCGCTACTGGATTCATCCATATGTATCCAAAGATAAGATTCTTGGGAAAGCAGTCTTTCGTTACTGGCCAATTACAGAGATGAAGACGATTAAATAATTTTCAAGGGCAGATCTGACTCATACGAGTTAAATCTGCCCTTACTATTTACATCTTATAACAACCTTTTTCAGAGATCACAAGATCCATCCGCAGATCATGTTCTTCCACCGGAATTTCGTCTACAAGCAGTTCCTCTCTGCAAAGTACTGCTTTCACGCAACGTGTCTTTTCTAGATATCTGTCGTAATATCCACCTCCGTGACCAAGGCGTCTTCCGCTTCTATCGCAGCTGATACATGGAATGAAAGCAAAATCAATTGCTTCCGGCTGAATCAATCTTTCCGGGTTTTCTTTTGGTTCAAGGATTCCATATGCACCCGGATACAGCTCTTGTAATGAGTGGATCTCGTATACGTTCATAATTCCTTTTCCCGTACACTTTGGCACTCCAAGATGCTTTCCTGATTGAAGAATATCTTGCAATATAGAAAATGTATCCATTTCTTTTTCTGTGCTCACATAACAGAACACACAGTCTGCGCTCTTGTATTCATTCAGTTCCAAAACGCTTTCTGTAATCTTTCTGTCTGCTTCTTTTTCTGTATTTTTCTGTTGTAAAAGAAAGTTTTTCTTTTATTTTTCTTCTTAATTCTTTCTTTCGAATTATCTTCTCTTCTGTTTTTCTTTCCAATTCTTCCACTCTTTTCTCTGTTTGTCTTGTTTAACCGTTTTCTTCACACTGTTCTTCTTCGACAGATTCGATCAATAGGTGATCCAGATTTTGCATGTCTGCTTTTCTGATCCCATTATTTTCCCTCTTTATCTTTTTCTACATGAAGAACAATTTTATTTGGTTTTCCGTAATTCAACCCTTTCTTTGCCGTCTGACTTAGAACCTCATAATAGATCTGATAGATTTCTGTCTGCATCTGTGTTTCTTCTGGCATAGCCTGTCCATTCATCACATCGTTTGAAACTTTTGTAGCATATTCCTGTGCCTTCTTCTGAAATTCAGCATAAGTATCCTTCAGCAATGTGATTGGTTTCACTGTAAGAACAACCTGATAAGTTCCATTTTCTTCCCTGGTTGCTTCTCCTACAGTATAAGATGTCTTCTTTGCAAGATCTGCAAACAGTTCTCTATATTCTTCTGTCATCTCATCTGTCATTACATGCTCCGGAAATTTTTCCATTGTATAAGCAAGATTATCTTCGAAAACCTGTTTTGCTTCTTTCTCGGAAATGCCGGTCTGTTTTATATAGGATTCTGTTTTCTGCTTATAAGATACATCTAAAAATGCCTGTACATATTCCTGCGGATCAAAACGGTTTATGTAACAATAGATCATTGTTGCTGTTGCTGCGACGATAATTGCAACCATTATAATTCCTACTATAAAATGCTTCTTTTCTTTTTTCCTGACATCAACTTTACCTCTTTCTAACTGTAATTTGAATAACTTATTATATTTCTGTCACAGTATAGCATGATATCAGTTCACATTTTGTAGAACGATGTCGCATGGTATATAGCGCTTTTCAGATAGATGGAATGATACCGCCTTGTATACAGCGCTTTTCAGATAGATGAAACGATGTCGCCTGCATGCAGCACGTTTCTGATAGCAAGAAAGAGATACGCAACCGTATCTCTTTCTTCTTGCAGACTTGTTTCTTTTGTCTGCTTTCTCTTTCATTTACAGATCAAATCTGATCTTGATATATGCTTTAATCTCTTCCACGCATTTCTGGAATCCAAGCTTTCCACTGTTCAGGCACAAATCATAGTTTCTTGCATCTGCCACTCGTGTCCTGTATGGTAACGATAGAAATCACCGCGAAATTTATCTGTCTTCTCGATGTATTTTTCATTTCTTTTTCTGTCATACTGTTACGCTCCATCGCACGATCAAGACAGAATTTCTCATCTGCATGAACAAACACACTGACAACATTTGGATTGTCTTTCAGAACATAATCTGCACATCTTCCAACGATTACACAGGATTCTTTCTCAGCCAGATCTTTGATGATCTTTGCCTGATAGTTAAAGATATTTTCTTCTGAAACGAAGTCTTTATCTTCCGGCGGAAGAAGTTCTCCGTCGTATGGACGACTGAGGATCTTGAACCAGCCGGCTCCCTTCATCTTCTCATCACTCATACCGAAGAGTCTCTCGTTAATTCCGCTTTCCTCGGATGCCATACGCAGGATTTCTCTGCTATAACAGTTGATTCCAAGCTCTTTTGCAAGCATAGCTCCGATTGTCTTACCACCGCTTCCATACTGTCTCGCCATTGTAATTACAATATTGCTGCTCACCTGAATCGCCTCCTATTCTCCTAAATACGCTTTCTTAACTGCTTCATCTTCCAGCAGGTCTTTTGCATTTCCTGACATTGTGATCTTACCAGTCTCAAGAACATAGGCGCGATCCGCGATAGAAAGAGCTTTCTTTGCATTCTGTTCTACAAGAAGTACTGTTGTTCCACTCTCACTTACTGCCTGGATAATATCAAAAATCTCATTTACAAAGATTGGAGAAAGTCCCATAGAAGGCTCATCCATCAGAATGATCTTCGGTTTAGACATCAGTGCACGTCCCATGGCAAGCATCTGCTGCTCTCCACCACTGAGTGTTCCGGCCATCTGATTTCTTCTCTCTTCCAGACGTGGGAATCTCTTATAAACATTTGCAAGACTCTCTTCGATCTCATTTTTATCTTTTCTTGTATAGGCGCCCATTTTCAGGTTTTCATAAACACTCAGTTCAGCGAAAACTCTTCGTCCTTCCGGAACGTGAGCCATTCCCATAGACACGATTTTATGCGCCGGGATCTTTGTGATATCAGTTCCTTCAAACATAACAGAACCTTTCTTTGGAGAAAGAAGTCCTGTGATCGTATGAAGTGTTGTTGTCTTTCCGGCTCCGTTTGCGCCGATCAGTGCAATAACCTCTCCCTGATTTACCTCAAAGGAAATGCCTTTGATTGCCTGGATCATTCCATAATATACTTCTAAGTCTTTGACTTCAAGCATTGCCATTGTTATCTTCCCCCTATTCTCCAGATATGCCTTGATTACCTGAGGATCATTCAGTACATCTGTTGTCTTGCCCTGTGCAAGTACTTCACCAAAGTTGAGTACTGTCAGCTCCTCGCAGATACCACTTACCAGTTTCATATCATGTTCGATCAGAAGGATCGTCATATGGAACTCATCTCTCACGAAACGGATCATATCCATCAGTCTCCTGTCTCGTTCGGGTTCATTCCTGCTGCCGGCTCATCCAGAAGAAGAAGCTTTGGATCCGTCGCAAGTGCTCTGGCAATCTCCAGTTTTCTCTGCTGTCCGTAAGGAAGATTTGCAGCCTTATATGACGCAAACTTCTCAAGATCGAATACCTTCAGAAGCTCCATCGCCTTTTCATTCATCTCTTTTTCTACCTTACGATAATTCGGAAGTCTTAAGATTCCTTCGATCGTAGAGTAATGATGATGGTTGTGAAGTCCTACTTTAACATTATCAAGAACAGTCAGTTCTTTGAAAAGACGGATGTTTTGGAATGTTCTTGCAATTCCGGCCTTACTGATCTCAATATTTTTCTTTCCTGTAAGATCCTTTCCGTCCAAAAGAACCTTTCCTGAATCCGGTTTATATACTCCTGTCAGAAGGTTGAATACGGTTGTCTTACCGGCACCGTTTGGTCCAATCAATCCGTAAAGTTCTTCTTTCTGTATCTTGAGGTCAAAGTCATTTACCGCACGGAGACCTCCGAAAGAAATTCCAAGATTTTTTACATCTAATAATGTACTCATTCTTACTTAAGCCTCCTTTTTCTTTCCAAAATGAAGATACTTCTCTCTCCACTCGATTGCCTTTGGTGCCCAGTTAAAGAGCATCATGATGATCAGAACGATCGCATAGATCAACATACGGTAATCAGACAGTCCACGGAGAAGCTCCGGAAGAAGTGTCAGGATAACTGCTGCAATAATAGATCCACGGATATTTCCGATTCCACCAAGTACTACAAAGACAAGAATCGTGATGGACATATTGTATCCAAAGTTGTTTGTATTTGCTGTCAGTGTTGACAGGTTGTGTGCATACAGAACACCTGCTGCACCGGCCATAGCTGCTGAAATTGTAAATGCCATGAGTTTATATTTTGTAACATTGATTCCGATAGACTCAGCTGCAATTACATTATCACGGATCGCCATGATCGCACGTCCGTCTCTGGAATTGATCAGGTTGAGTACGATAAATAATGTCACCATGATCAGGATAAATCCGATCAGGAAAGTTGAATCCTTCGGAGTTCCTGTGATTCCCTGCGGACCGTTCAGGATAACTGTTCCGTCTGGATCCATGTCAAGTGCCATAACGTCCTTTGTTGCAAAATGAAATCCTTTGGAATCCTTTCCAATATAAAGGACATTTACAAGGTTCTTAATGATCTCACCGAATGCAAGTGTAACGATTGCAAGGTAATCGCCTTTCAGACGAAGTACCGGGATTCCGATGATAACACCGAAGATTGCTGCTACTACAACACCGATCAAAAGTGCAAGCAGAAATCGTACAATCGAATTCTCGATCACATCTCTCATACATTTTGAGAAAAATGCACTGGAAAATGCTCCTACACACATAAATCCTGCATGGCCAAGGCTAAGTTCTCCGAGAATACCTACTACAAGGTTCAGAGAAACTGCCAGGATAATATAAGTACAAAGCGGAACAAGAAGTCCTGTCAGAAGACTGGAAATACTTCCTGTACTGCTCAAAATCTGCATCACTACGAATGCTACGATTACAATTGCGTAAGTGATGAGATTACTTCTCTTTGTTTTATTCATATTCTTCAACATAATTCCATCCACCTACACTTTCTCCTGAATCTTCTTGCCCAAAAGTCCTGTAGGCTTCACAAGCAACACAACAATCAGAACTGCGAACACGATCGCATCTGCAAGCTGGGAAGAAATGTATGCCTTACTGAGTATCTCGATGATTCCCAAAAGAATTCCTCCGATAAATGCACCCGGAATAGAACCGATTCCTCCAAATACTGCTGCAACGAACGCTTTGATACCAGGCATCGCACCGGTATATGGTGTCAGGCTCGGGTAAGTAGAACACAAAAGCACACCGGCTACTGCTGCCAGTCCGGAACCAATTGCAAATGTAAGAGCAATTGTTGCGTTTACATTGATACCCATTAATTGCGCAGCACCTCTATCCTCTGAGACCGCACGCATCGCCTGTCCTGGTTTTGTCTTATGAACAAATGTAATCAATGCGATCATAATGATCACACATACAGCGATCGTAATGATTGTCTCTCCTGAAATATTCAGCTTACCGTCTGCAAGTGAAAGTCCTCTCCACTTAATTACAGATGGGAAAGTCTGTGCATTCGCACCAAAGATCAGAAGTGCTACATTCTGAAGCAGATAGCTGACACCGATCGCTGTGATCAGTACCGCAAGTGAAGATGCCGCATTACGAAGTGGTTTGTAAGCCACACGCTCCATCAGAACACCAAGCACTGTGCAGGCAATGATTGAAATCAGGATTGCCACCCAGGTAGGAAGTCCTGCCTGCTTCATTGTGATCAAAGCTACATATGCACCGATCATGATCACATCGCCATGTGCAAAGTTCAACATCTTGGCGATTCCATATACCATCGTGTATCCAAGCGCGATCAACGCATAGACACTGCCAAGACTTAGTCCATTTACTAAATATGAAATAAAGCTCATATCCGTCCCTCTCATCCTTTTATATTTTTGTAAGGTACTACTTTAACCTTTTAAATTGAATTGATTATAGCATAATTATTTTCTCGTATCAATACAAAAAACAGAATCCACTCTGTTTTTCTTTGTTATTTTTTAACTTTTTGTAAGAAAAAAGACAGCATTTTCCGTTTTTTCTATCTATACCGAAAAATACTGTCCTTTTCTTCTTTCGCTGATTCTTATTTACAAACTTTTATGAAGTAATCCAATTACTGTTGTCAGATCTTCAATTCCCATCTGTCCCGGTGCAGATACTTTTCCAACTGCTCCAAATGTCAGTGCAGAACCAAAGACTTCTCCACAGAGACGGCTGATCACACCTGTTCCTGACATAGACATTGTAATGATCGGACGATCCGCATACTCGCTTGCCATCTCTTCTGTCGCTGCAAGAAGTGTAAGAACATCTTTCTTATTCTGTGGCATCACAGCGATCTTCGGAATATCTGCTCCAAGATCCTGCATTTTTCTTAAACGGGATACGATTTCCTCTTTTGCCGGAGTCTTGTGGAAGTCATGGTTCGAAGCGATCACTTTTACTCCATTTGCATGTGCTGTCTCAACAACAGCCTTCACAGCCTCATCTCCTGTAAATGCCTCTACGTCTACAAGGTCAATAAGTCCTGTCTTTGCTGCATTCTGATTCAGTTCAACATAAGCCCTGTCTCGATTGCTTTTTCTCCACCTTCTTTGGATGTGCGGAATGTGAAAAGGATCGGCATCTCCCCAATCACCTCACGAAGTGCCTGCATTGTCGCCTCTGTCTTTGCAAAATCAAAGATATCTTCATACCAGTCCACACGCCACTCAACAACATCAGCCTTTGTTGACTTGATATTCTCGGCTGCTGCAAGAATCTCTTCCCTTGTTACACCAACAATAGGTACACAGATTTTCGGGATTCCAACACCTATTTCAACATTTCTTACTTTTACCGTATTCATGATTTTTTACCTTCCTCAAATTTTCTTAAGTGTCAATCAGTCCTTCTTTCTTGCCTGCTGCCTTCTGTGTTACTGTTCACACGATGTGCGACCAGCAACGCATCTGGTCTGCATCCGGAAGTAGGAACAGCATCACAAGAACAAAAAGTACAATATAAATAATACCATAAATATAGAACAGCATGTTATAGGAAATTAATCCTGTTGCTGTTGTAGCAACTGTTGCTAGTCCTCATATCTGATGTTCAGAACTTCTTTCATGTGCTCGATCGGCATATCCTGTCCTGTCCACAGTTTGAATGCTGCAGCTCCCTGGAAGAGCATCATTCCAAGACCATTCATTGTCTTACAACCAACCTCTTTTGCCATCTTACGCATCTTTGTCTCAAGTGAGAGTACGGTACATCAACAACGATCAGTCCGGACGAAGAAAGGTTTGTTAAATAACAAACAACCTCTCTG
>ENA-OQIO01000483-OQIO01000483.1-human-gut-metagenome-genome-assembly--contig:-NODE-483-length-21510-cov-1.850956_pt1 | contig 21510 bp, 21 predicted proteins | sample MGYA00242573_ERZ504737 | MGnify/ENA primary metagenome ERZ504737 (study PRJEB26092, sample SAMD00036203) | human gut metagenome | host: Homo sapiens | study: EMG produced TPA metagenomics assembly of...
TTTATAATGAAATTTGTGTGTGAGTTATATCTTCTTATAAAATAGGAGGATATATTTATGAAATTAATCATTGAAGAAAATGACAAAAAATGAGCGAAAGTGCAATGCACATTTTACTTGGAGCAATGATGCAAGATAAAAGAGTTAATATCTCTTTAACTGCTGGGCGTTCTCCAATCAATCTTTATAAGATGATGGTTCCTTATGTTAAAGACCAAGAAAAATTCAAAGACATTCAATACTATCTTTTTGATGAAGCACCTTATCAAGATAAACCATATGGCCCAAACTGGGAAGAAATGCAAGAACTATTCTTTAAAGATGCAAATATCCCTGATGAAAGAATCCATACAACAACTATGGAAAATTGGGAAACTTATGATCAAGAAATCAGAGATGCTGGTGGTATTGATGTTATGTTGATTGGTCTTGGTTGGGATGGACATTTCTGCAGCAACTGTCCAAGATGTACACCTATGGATAGTTATACTTATCCAATGGATCGTAAAACAAAAAATGCAGCTAATCCAACATATCCAGCAAGAGATCATCTACCAATCACTCTATCAATGGGACCAAAAAGTCTAATGAGAGTGAAACATCTTGTCATGATTGTTACTGGTAAAGAAAAAGCTCAAATTTTAAAACAAGTGTTAGATTCACCTATTTCAGATGAACTACCAGCAACTGTTTTAAAATTACATCCTAACTTCACTGTTATCTGTGATAAAGATGCTGCATCTTTATTAAATATGGATGATTACAAAAGATTATAAATCTTTATAGAAAGCTTCGGCTTTCTTTTTTTTATTTCCAACATTTGGAAATGATTTCTACCTTTTGGAAAACCAAAAGTAAATAAGATGTGCATTTGTTATAATTTTTCTATCCTGGAGGACTAACTTATGAGAAAAAATAAAACAAAAAATAACAAAAGCAATAAAATAGAAATAATATGGATATTATCGAAACACGTGTTAGAAGATTTGTAGCTATGATCATCGATTGGTATCTTACTAACATGCTGGCTGTTATCCCTATTACCTTCTATTTAAGAGGAAATGACTACTTAAAACCTTATATGTTTGATTTAACACACTATGATTTTTCTATAGGTCTTGCTTTAGGTCTTTATGGTGTTTTGATTGGTATTATTTACTATGTATTTATTCCAACATATCTTTTTAAAGGACAAACACTTGGTAAAAAAATATGTAAGATCAAAATCATTAAAGAAAATAATAAATCAATCAATTTAAAAGATATGATGTTAAGAGAACTTCTTGGAGCATCCTTACTTGAAGGTGGAATGATTATCATCCCAACCTATATAAGAAAGCTACTTCCATTATTTAAACTTACAATGATTGTTGATCCTTTAAAATATATTGCCTATGCTTTAACTATCGGTTCAATTATCTATGCTTATTTCCAAGCAAATACACAATCTTTTCATGATAAAGTAGCTAAAACTATTGTTGTTAAACAATAATTAACTATGGTATAATTATGCAAAATATACATAAAGGAGATTCTCCATGTTTTAACCTAATAATTATACTTTTATCAACACTTAATGATGAACCAAAAGGTTCAAATAACTATAAAATAGCTAAATATATGATAGAAAATATGCGCGATTTAGAAGAATATTCTCTCACAGATCTAGCTCAGGCTTGCTATGTGTCAAATTCTAGTATTTCGCGCTTTTGTCGTGATATTGGACTTAAAGATTTCAATGCATTGAAAAATCAAATCGCAAAGTTTTCTGTTGAGTCTGCTCGCTTAAAAAGAAAGTTTGACTATGAAAAATATGAATCCTCATCAATGTTTCAATCATATGTAAAAAATGTTATTTCCAATTTAAATTACTTCTTAGAAAATGATATTGAAAAACAAATCAATACACTTGTTCAAGAAATCAGTTCTTATCAGAAAATAGCCGCTTTTGGTATATGCAATCTGAAAGTGTTGCCTGCAATTTACAGTTCGATCTGCAAACAAGTGGTAAACTTATCTTTTCTTGTTTTAATATCAAAGATCAGGCTGACTATATTACTGACGCTGATGAAAATAATCTTATTATTATTTTTTCAGAATCAGGAACCTATTTTGATCGTATTTTTCCAAGAGCCAAGCCATTCAAAAGTAACAAAAAGAAACCAAAGATATGCATGATTACTTCTGACCAGTCAATAGAATATCCATTTATCGATTTCTACATCCGTTATAACAGTAAAGGTGGCTATGCAAGTCATCCCTATCCATTACAGCTTATTTCTGATCTAATCTGTATCAGATATTCTGAAACTTTATAAATAATAAACAGGTTTACCATCGCAAACCTGTTTAATTTTATATCATAGGATCAAAAACTTCTAACGAAAAAGTTTCATCTAAATAATCAACAATCATTGCTGAAGCATTATTAGGAAATTTAAAAGATTGTTGAGGTAATAATGATTTGATAAATCCATATAACGAACAGCCGTGCCCTACGATTAAAACGGTATCCTTTTCATTACAATCCTCTATGATTTCTTGAAGTGCTTCATGATGTTTTGAAATAACATCATGAATGTCTTCTCCTTCATAAGGTCTGTAATCCATATCCAAATCTTCTAACCAGTTTGGTGATTCAATATTGAGTTTTCTTACAAGTTCTATGGATATTCCTTCAAGTATTCCAAAATTAACTTCTTTAAAACGTTCTTCATAAATCGGTTCGACTTCTTTTTTACTTAGAATAATATTTGACGTTTGTACTGCCCTACCCAATGGAGATGTGTATACCTTATCTATTTGGTATTGTTCTAGCTGCTTTGAAATACTTTCAACTTGTCTGATTCCCACTTTTGACAAAGGAGAATCACACCAACTGTGTCAGATTGATTTCATTAAAATGTGTCTTTCCGTGTCTTACAAATATAAATCTCATTATAACTTACCTTTAAAACTAAAACGTAAATGATGTTTTTCTTTATCTAATAAGAATTCATCATGTGTCTTAGCACCCCATGTATCATCACCAGCAACACCCATTTGTTTTTCATTGATACATAAAACCGTTTGATAAACATTTGGAAGTTCATCTTTGTGACGCGCATTTTCTAATTCATAAGGTGTATAGTGTAAAGCTGTAAATTCAAAATCTTCACCTTTGACTGTTAATTTTGTATTTTCACCTGCAACTGATAATTCTCTGACATGCGTTCTGTTACCACATTCTTGTGGATATAAATAAGGTGTTAAATTGTCTGTTACTTGATAAGTATATTTTCCAAGAAGTGCCCCTTTGTTTCGATCAATATAGTTTTCTTCTGGACCAAATCCATAATAATTTACTTCTTCCATATCTTTATATAATTGGAAGATAAGTCCAAATACAGGCATTTCAATTTCAGAAACAACCGGTTGATAAGACATATCTACAATGATTTTACCATCACCATAGACTTCATAAACTAAATGAACCTTTTCATCTTGTAAATTTGGCAAATCATAAGCATATTCAATCTTGCAGGAACAGTCTCCTTTTGAAATACCAACAAACTCACATTTTGCATATAGACTGGCAGTTAACCATTTACCATAGCGATAACCATATTTGTTTTCAACATCATTATTTGTAGCTGCTCTAAAGAAATTTGGTCTGACAGGTACTCTGATATATTCTTGTTGATGATATCTATAAGAAACCAAACCTTTTTGTTTTGAGAAAATCACATTGAAATCTTTTCCTACAACGCCTACATTCAAGTAGTCTTCAATGATATCTACGTGTTTTGTTGTATGAATGTTATGTGTTTTATTTTTTACTTCATAGATATATTGTTCTTGAGCGTATATTTCATGATTCTTTTTCAAATAAACTGTTACAGTATATTCTTGGTCTTGATCATTTATTTTAAATGGATTTCAACAACAACTGATGATAATGGTTTACAATCTACTGTCATTGTTTTGGTTTGAACAACATTACCATTGCATAACAGATCCATTTGTAATTGATATTCATTTAAATCTGTAAACAGATAATTATTGTTGATATGAATATCATTTTCATCTATTCTAAAATCTACATATTGATAACAGTATTTGACTTCTTGCATCTTTGGAGTATTTGTACGATCTGCAAAAACAATACCGTTTCCACAGAAATCATAGTCACTTGGTCTTTCGCCAAAGTCCCCACCATAACATAATTTTCCATCATGGTATAATGCTTGATCGATGTAATCCCAGATGAATCCACCTTGATACAAGGAATATTTCTTTTCTAAATCAATATATTTGAATAATGCTCCATTACTGTTTCCCATAGAATGGGCGTATTCACATAAAATAAATGGTTTATCTTGATGTTCCTTTAAGTATTTTTCAACATCAACTGCAAAAGTATACATTTTGACTTTCAATGTCACTTGTTTCATTGTAGCGACGATCATGTGAAAGTCCTTCATAATGAATCAAACGAGAAGTATCTTTTTGTTTCATAAACTTAGACATTTCATAAAGATTTTTACCACCATAAGATTCATTTCCTAATGACCAAATAATAATCGAAGGATGGTTTTTATCTCTTTCATACATAGAATTGGCACGATCTAAAATAATATCTAGCCATTCAGATTTATCATCTGGTATGATATGTGTTTTATCAAAAAGTTCACTCCAAGTTCCATGTGTTTCAAGATTGACTTCATCAATGACATAAAGACCATATTCATCGCATAAATCATAAACAAATGTTTGATTTGGATAATGACATGTACGTAAGGCATTGATATTATTAGCTTTCATATTCAAGATATCTTTTTTAGTATCTTCATAAGAAACCGTTCTTCCCGTCTTAGCAGAAAATTCATGTCGTTGACACCATGAAAAACAATTCTTTTGCCATTGATACACATGATACCATCAATAAGTTTAAATTCTCTGACACCCACATTGTATTGACTACATTCAACTAAACCCTTTTCATCCATGATTTCTACATATAATTGGTAAAGGTTTGGTTTTTCTGCTGACCATAAATGAGGATCATCGAATTCAAAATTGATTGGACCGCAACAATCTTTGCTTTCTTTTTGTCCAATAATTTCATCTTTATACTTTAAAGTATAGACTGCCTTAAATTTAGCCTCTTTTTTTACAATCATTGGCGTTACTTCAACAGTTGCATGATCATAATTTTCATTTAAATGTGTCAAAATCTTGATATCTTTTAAATGAACGTGTGGTACCATTTGAAGTTCAACATCTCTAAAAATACCTGAAAAACGCCAGAAATCTTGATCTTCTAACCAACTTCCACTGCTGAAACGATAAACGTTAACAGCAATTTTGTTTTCTCCATTAACAATCAAATCTGTAATATTAAAACTTGAAGGTGTAAATGTGTCTTCACTGTAACCAACAAATGTTCCATTGACCCATAGAGCCATGGCTGATTCAACACCATGGAAAATAATATAAGTATCGACATTATCTTTGATTACTGAACTGTCAAAATAAGTGACATAACTTCCAATTGGATTTTTATCAGGGAGTTCTCCAGGAATGATTTGTTGTGTTCCTGACCAAGGATAGATTTGATTGACATACATTGGTTTTCCATATCCTTGTAATTGAATATGACCAGGTACTTTGATTTCATCCCAGTGATCTACACAATAATCTTTATTAGAAAACTCCGGTATTAATTGATTAAATCCTGTTGCATAATGAAAACTTCCAGCCTTCCCAATTTAATGTAATAATTGAAACTGCTTTGTTTTTCTTTTAATTCTTTAATACTTGCATATCTATGAATCGATGCTGTTGCTCTTAAACGATTGACATTAAAAATCTTTGGATCTTTGACCCATTCATTTTTCATTTCCATTTTTCTTTCCTCCTGACTATATTATAAATTAACCCTTAAAAATAGAAATGGAACAAAGTATAATATAGAGTAAAAAAGTATAAATATGTTTTTTATTCATTATATTTCTACCTATTTATGATATAAAAAGAAAGAAGTATAATAATTATAAGCTTATATTATATAAAGTATGGAGAATATTATGAATGAATTAGAAAATTATTAAAAGATTTATAATAAATATCAGGTTTGAATATGTCTATATTTGATTTGAACCAAAATTTATTAGCTTCATATCCTCATAAGAAATCAAAATTTTGTAATGAATTAGAAAAAAACAACAATGCTTTTCAACAGTGTATTGAGTGTGATTATAAAGCTATGGAACATGTCAAAAAAACGGGTGAACTTTATATTTATAAATGCCACTTTGGTTTAAATGAAGCAATTATGCCTCTTTATTCTTATGGAAGTTTAACTGGTTATTTAATGATGGGACAGGCCGTTATAGGAACATATAGAAATTATTCTGAAATCATTGAAAAATCTAAAGAATATTTTCAAGATAAAGAAATATTAAAAAAAATATATCACAGAAATTACAATTTTAAACGAGGAACAAGTTTATGCTTTTGCGAATATTTGTGATGTATGTGCAAAATACATTTCACTTACAAACCGTATCCAAGCAAAACATGATCATCTTGCCCAAGAAGTTAAACACTATATCATTGCAAACTACAATAAACAAATTACAATTGAAGAATTATGTTCTTATTTTTTCTGTAGTCGTGGAACTCTACTTAATCATTTTAAATCAAAATACAATACAACAATCCATCAATATCTTTTGGATTATCGTTTAAAAAAAGCCACAGAACTTCTTATAAATGATGAGTTAAATGTTAAAGAAATTGCCTATTTTTGTGGTTTTGAAGATCCTAATTATTTTTCTAAAGTATTTAAAAAAAGATATGGTCGATCCCCTCTAGAATTTAAAAACAATATAAATCAGTAAAAAAGCCCTTAGATTTCTCTAAGGACCTTTTTAACTTTATAATAATTTTATTCGACACCAATAATAAATGAATAAACAGGTTGTTTTCCTTCGATAATATCTACTTCTGCATCAAAGTTATCTTCAATGTAGCTTTCGATTTCTTCTACTTCTTCATCAACAACATCTTCACCAACTAGTAAAGTAATCAATTCAGAATCTTCATCTACTAGTTTTTCTAAACATACTTTTAAAGCATCTAATTTATTTGGTTTACATGCAACGATATCTTTTTCGACTAAAGCCATGTAGTCATTTGCTTTAATTTCAACACCATCGATGTTTGTATCTTTAATCGCAAATGTTACTTGTCCAGTTTTAACATTAGCAACAGCATCTTCCATTTCAGCAATATTATCTTCCAATGAAACTTCTGGATTATACATAACACATGCTGATAATCCTTGAGGAATTGTTTTTGTTGGAATAACAATAACATTGACTTCTCCTTCTAAGATTGTAGCTGTTTGTTGAGCAGTCATTACAATATTAGAGTTATTTGGTAAGATAATAACATTTTTAGCATTTACTTCTTTAACAGCTGCAACCATATCTTCAGTAGATGGATTCATTGTTTGTCCACCACTTACAACATAATCACAATGTAATTCTAAGAATGCATCTTCTACACCTTGTCCAGCACAAACAGAAATAATAGCTGTTTCTTTAGCTTCACGTTTTTGAGGTTTGCTATCATCAACACCTACAATACTTCCTTGATTTGCTGCAGCATTTTGTAAGTTATTTGCTTGTTCTTGCATATTTTCAATTTTTAACTTCACAAATTCACCAAATCTTTGTGCTAAATTCAAAGCTTCACCTGGTTTTAATGTATGTACGTGTACTTTAACGATATCTTCATCTTGTACAACGACGATACTGTTTCCTGGAATTCTTTCTAATTCTTTCTTTAATTGGTTTTCTGAGAATTTATCAATTAATGAAGGTTCAAGACGAACAATAAATTCTGTACAGTATCCATATCCTTCTTCACCAGATTCTAATTCAGTTCCTGCATTTACTTGACCTTCTGATTTAATATCAACAAAATCAACACGATCTCCTGTTAAAGCAGCCATAAATCCAGTTAAAACCAATAATAAACCTGCTCCACCACTATCAACAACACCTACTTCTTTTAATACTGGAAGTAATTCAGGTGTTCTTTCTAATGAATTTTCTGCTTCTTTTACAAAATAAGAGAAAACATCTTCAATTTCCATACCTGGTTGAGTATATTCAACGATCTTTTCACTTGCTTCTCTAATAACAGTTAAAATAGTTCCTTCAACAGGTCTCATAACAGCTTTATAAGCAACTTCTGCCCCACTTTTCCAAGCATTGGCAAAAGCAACAGCATCAACACTTTCATGACCTTCTAAGCCCATTGCAAATCCTCTAAAGATTTGTGATAAGATAACACCTGAGTTACCACGTGCTCCCATTAATAAACCTTTAGATAATTTTTTAGCAATATCATAAATATTGTCACTATCCATATCTTTGATTTCTGCTGCTCCAGCATTAAAAGTCATAGACATGTTTGTTCCAGTATCCCCATCAGGTACAGGGAATACATTTAAAGCATCTATTCAGGATGATTATTATGAAGAGTATTCGCACCACATAAAACCATCTCTTTAAATAGCTTTCCTGTAAGTATTTGCATATTTTTCCTCCACTAATCGATATTACGAAGTCCTTGAACATAAACATTAACTGCCTCAACTTTGACATCTAATGTTGATTCAACAACGTATTTCACTTTCTTTTGAACTTCAACTAAAATTTCATTAATTTTAATTCCATACCCTAAAATGATATATAAATCTAAAATTAAACCAGTTTCTCCATCACTCGCAATAATTCCTTTAGAATAATTTTCTTTCTTTAATAATTCATAAAATCCATCTTTTAATTTCTTTTGGCTAGCCATACCTACTACACCATAACATTCAGTAGCAGCTCCACCAGCTACAGTAGAAACTACATCTAAAGAAATATTTACTGATCCTAAATTTGTATTTTTTTCAATCATCAAGTTATCCTCCTTAAAATGATTTCATGTTCAAACATTATTATACCTTAAAAATATAATATTTACAAATTATAATCACTCTTTTAGTATCTTTCCAACCGCAAGCCATCATATCACATATTATTAAAAAAAATACAAATTAACTCATTTTTATCATTATATAAAGTATTTATAATCACAAATATTGATAAAAACAGCTTTTTTGTAAAAAATGTTTGCATTATACTATAAATAATGTTAATATAATACAGTACGTAGAACAACTACTAAAGGAGGGAAAGAACATGTCAAGAAAATGCCAAATCAGTGGTAGAGGTCCATTATCAGGAAACACTCGTTCTCATGCGTTAAACTCAAGTAGAAGAAAATGGAATGTTAACTTACAAAAAGCTACTATTTTAGTAGATGGTAAACCTACAAAAGTTAGAATTTCTGCTAAAGAGTTAAGAACATTAAGAAAAGCTGGATAATAGATGAAGACAGTACATAGTACTGTTTTTTTGTTTATAAACAACTTATTAAAAAACAAAACACCTGTAGAAAATATAAATAATACAGCAAAAGCAAAAATCTTATTTTCAAAAAAAAAGACATCGATCATTACCTTAAAAAGCAATAAATCCGATGTCTTTTATCTTTAACTCCAAATTGACTATAAAAGTCTATAACACATTTTATTAAATCATAAATCACTATATAGCCATACATTTATATGTGTTATATAGCTTTTATTATTTAATCTTCTTTATTTCTTCTTTGAAGTGCAATATAACCCCCAGCTGTTGCCATAAGTAAAATATATGGTACAACTGACATATCATCACCAGTTTTTATATGAGAGTTATTTTTTGTTGATGATGTTTTATTGTCATCTTCTTTTTTAATACTTGTTTGTATTTGATCATTTGGTTTTTGATTTGGTTGATCATTATTTCCAGTTTGAGAAACTGTTTTTAAATTCTTAATGGCATCTTGTAGAGATGCTAAAGCTTGATCAACTTCATCTTGAGTTGTATTTTCATTTTGTAAAACATCTTTTGCATGATCTAATGCTTCTTTAAATGCTTTCCATGAATCTACCGTATAATCTTTTTCAACAAAATCATTAGTTGTTTCAATAACATTTGATAATTCTTTTTTATCTACTATTACAGGAGCATCAATTAATCCTTTAATAGCCTTATCTAAATCATCATAAGCCTTATCAACTTGTTCTTGAGTAGCATTACTATCTTCATTAACAATGATTGCTTCTAATAAAGCTTTTTCAAATCTTGACCATGATTCAATAGAATAGTTATTATTTTCTATTTCTTTTGCATCATTAATCTTATTTGTTAGTTTTTCTTTGTTTGAGGTAACTGTATCTCTTAATGCATTGATTGCATTACGTAAATTATTAGTTTCTTCAGTTACATCAACTTTTCCTTCAACATAAGATTTTTGAGCAACAATTAATGCATCAATCATTTCATTTACTGAGCCACTAGATTTACCAGTAATATTTAATGTTTCAGCTTCTAAAATCATATCTTTTAAAGTTGAATCTTCAGGTATTTCTTCTAATTCAAACTTAACTTCTGCAATTTGATACCAGTTCCCCTTACCTTCAGTAAGAACAATTCTAACATATTTAGTCAATGTCTTATCAAAAGTAATAGTTTTTTCAAATGCTGAATTATCTAACGTTCCTACTGTTGTCCAATTTTTCCATCAGTGGAGATTTGCACATCAGCACCATCAATTATATCTTCACCAGCATTGCTTGGTTGAATGATTTGGATAGAACTAATATTTATTGGACGAGTAAATGTGAATTTAACTTCTTTACCAATTTCTTGGTTGCTATTAAACCAACATTTAGTATTAATATTACCATCAATCATATTATTGTAGTTATTAGATTGATAATAAGTATCAGTTGCTGAAATAGTTGGAACTTTAGCATTAGGTTTAACTAATGATTGCTTAGCTGTTTGAATTGCATTATAAGCTTCTTTAGCTTTTTCAGCAGTTAATCCTTCACTATTAAGTAATGTTTTTCCTGTAGTTACAGCATTTTTATAAGCTTGATATCCACTTGAATAGTCACTTTCATTTAATGGATATGTAACTTCAACATATAATGAATAATATTCCAATTTTACAGCTTTATTTTTAGCATCTTGTAATGCTCTTAATGCGTTATTAACAGCTAATTGTCCACTTGTTTCGTCAAAATATATTTCTTTTGCCATTGTTAATGCTTTATTATAATCAGCTACAGTTTCATTAATATATTCACTTACTGCTAATGGTTCAAATATTTCTTTTTTTAAATCAGTTTTATCACAATGTAATTGATATTTTAAAGTAATTGTCATATTACCGTTATATTTACCATCTAATGGTAAATCTGATTCAATAAAACTATATCCAAATAATTTCTTTTGCTTCAAAATGATACTCACTATCATTTAGACCATAGAATACATCATCTGCAGCAATAGTCTTACCAAAATTATCAATATATTTGATAGTAACTGTTGCTGTATCTTCACCCTGGAACACTTCACCCGGAGCAGGTAAAGCCTCATTGAAGCCTGGAGTTCTTCCCAATTTATCAACAGCAGCTTTAAAAACATCATAGTCTGGTTGATTATCGTTCGCGTTCCACATCTTATAAGCTGTTGCACGTGTGCGATGATAGATTTTATCTTCTACGCTTTGTTCGCTTTCATAATTTGGATCATCACACCAAACTGCGTAAGAACCACCCATTACATATTCTGGATAAGGTTCTTCAAAAGTTTGTGCTGTTCCGGATAAGTTAGAGAATTTACCAGGATGCCATTCATTATAAATACGATCACCTTCTGGTACTGCATTAGTTTGCCACCACCAAGAAAGTACATAGTACATATAAACATCAGAATAGTTGATTACTTTGTTACCATTAGCAACAAAATCCGCTACCGATGCACAGTTTTCAGGAGCTGCCCAGTAACAAACTTCAATGTCACTATCCAATGTATAACCCTCATAATCACCAAATAATAAACCATCATTCCATGCTCTTGGAGTCATTCCGTTATCTTTAACTATCTTAGAAATATCATTAAAATATGTCATAATTTGTCCGTATTGTTCATTACTAAAACTAGAGAATTTAGCTAAGAACTCATCACCGCCAATATTAAAATGTTTACATCCCGCATCACCAAAGAATTCAATAAATTCAGTCATTAAATTTACTAAGAATTCTCTAGCTTCAGGATTTGTAAAGATATTAAAGCATTGATTTCGTCGAGCATCGGTTGGGAATAGTTCTCTACAACTGTAATCAGTTGGCAGATATTGTAAAACTGCTCCCGAGTGACCTGGAGAATCTAAAGAAGGCACGATTTCAATATGATAATCATTAGCAACTTGAATAATATCTAAAATATCTTGTTTACTTAATACATCATCATATTTATATTTAAATCCTTCGATTGCATCTAGAGTATCACTTTGAATTCTAAATCCTTCATTTTCAGAAAAATGAAGTTGAGCCGCATTATATTTTTGCCAAGATAAATCTTTGATTTGACGAATTATCCATTCTTTAGAGAATGGTTTACGAGCAATGTCTAAATGCATTGAACGTAATTCAACATCTGGATAATCAATAACAGTTCCTTTCTCTAATATTTTATCATTAATCTTTAACATTTAAATTACTGACATTAAACCATAATAAATACCAATTTCATCTTTAGCGGTTACTGTGATTTTATCAGTAATATCTAATTTGTAGCTTTCAGCTTTTCCTTCTAATTCAGCCACATCCTCCATTCTAACAACAATATCATTAACTACTGCATTTTCTTCTTTACCGAATACTATTATTGGGGCTTTGGATAAAACTCCAGCGGCTTCAAAATTTGAACTAGTTAATTTTAAATCTTTTAATAAAATAGTATTATTTAATGTTTTTTCATTTGCTACTACAAAAATTCGACTATTTTCAGCAAGAGTAAAATCTTGCCCCGCTTCTTTAGTATATTGTTGAACATTTGGATAAGTCATTAATGATGTTGTTGCAACATTGCCTTTAGCTAAAACTGCCTGAAAACCGACTGCTTGACAAATAATAGCAACTACCAAAAGTGCCGGTAAAACTACTTTAAGAAACTTATTCTTCGATACTTTTCCTTTCATTTTCTACTCACTTTAAATTAATAAATTAATACATATACTAGTTTTTATTAATGATGTAAATTAGGTATATAAAACCAAAAACCTTATCTAAAACTTTAATTTATGCTAATTATTATCAATTGTTTTATCAATAATAGAATATTAGTAAATTATTATAATAGAATAGTAATTCTGCTATATTTGTGAATGCCTATTTAAGCGAGTCATAAAACTATAAATAATACCCCTTAACATCAACATTAATCATTCACCAGTATTTTACGTATTATTTAAGTACTAATTTAACCCCTTTCCTAATTTTCTTTTTAAACTGCGAACATCCGTTTAAGCGCTTACATTTCTCGCTAAAAAAAGTGGTTAGGTTTAAATAAAATGACCGTATTTTTTATAAAAACCTAACATCACATTCACTTCTATAAGAATCATATCATGATATAAATATATATTCAATAATATTTAACATATTATCCCGCTTTTTGTGATTTTTTTAACAATTAATAAAAAACATAACAAACTACTACAATTACAAAAAATTTTTTATCCATTAATAAACGCTTAAAAACTGTATTCATCCCAAAAATCCAGTTATCAATACAACTATAAAAGCCAAAAAAGTGAGATGAAACTGAACTCACCCCACTATATTTACTCGCTATTCTATCTTTTAAATCCTTTCTTAAATGATTCAAAGATAGATTCTTTTTACTTAATTTTTGTAATTGTTCATACAATGATTTTTCTTTACTAGAAAGTTTTGTAGGAATTTTAACTTCAACCTTAACCATTTGATCTCCGTATCCGTTTCCTCTTAAATCTTTGACCCCTTTACCTTTTAATCTTAAAGTTGTTCCAGATTGTGTTCCTGCAGGAATTTTAACTTTCACGTCACCTTGTACTGTTGGTACATCTACCTCACATCCTAAAGTTGCATCAACTGAACTAATAGGAATTGTAACATAAATATTACGTCCTTCACGAATAAAGTGTGTATTGTTTCTTACACGGATTTCTACAAATAAGTCACCATTAGATCCACCATTAGATCCTCTTCCACCTTTACCAGCAACGCGTAATTGTTGACCATCATTGATACCAGCTGGAATATCTAATTGAACAGTAACTGTTTTAGTAATATATCCTTTACCATGACAGTCAGGACATTTAACTTTAATTTCTTTACCAGTACCATTACAATGTGGACATGTTGTTTGTGTTACAAATGTACCAAATGGAGATTGTTGTTGTTTAGAAACAGTTCCTGTACCATTACAATGCGAACATGTTTGTACATCGTTTGGTGTTTTTGCACCACTACCATGACAATGTGGACATTCTGCATCATAAGTTACTTTAATATCTTTTTTAACACCATTGATTGCATCCATGAAATCAATTTCTAGACGCATTAAATGATCATCACCACGACGTGGTCCATTTTGTCTTTGACGACGACTTCCCCCGCCACCAAAGAATGATCCAAAAATATCTCCTAAATCGACATCTTCAAAACCAAATCCACCAAAGCCACCGGCTCCAGCACCACCTGCACCTTGTTCAAAGGCTGCATGTCCATAACGATCATAAGCCGCTCTTTTATTATCATCAGATAAAACTTCGTAAGCTTCTTGAACTTCTTTAAATTTTTCTTCTGTCATCAGGTTCTTTACAGATATCGGGATGATATTGTTTTGCTTTTTTACGGTATGCACGTTTTATTTCATCAGCGTTTGCTGTTTTTGAAATCCCTAAGACTTCATAAAAATCTCTTTTACTTGCCATAAAATTCATCCTTTCTATAATTACTTTTAAAAAACCAAGGAAGAACCTTGGTTTTTTAAGTGATTAGTTCTTTTCTTCGAAATCAGCATCAACAACATTATCATCATTGTTATTTGATGTTGTTTGTCCAGCACCACCATTAGGGTTTGCTTGTTGTTGTTGATAAGCATATGATGCCATTTGTTGAGCCATTTGTTCTAATTCTGACATTTTAGCTTCAAGAGTAGCCATATCATTGTTATCTAAAGCAGTTTTTAATTCAGTTTTTAATTGTTCTGCTTGTTGTTTTTGATTAGCATCAATCTTATCACCTTGTTCAGCTAAAGCTTTATCAATTTCATTGATCATTTGTTCAGCTTTATTTCTTGTTTCGATATCTTTACGTTTCTTTTCATCTTCAGCTTTATTAGCTTCAGCTTCTTTTACCATACGATCGATTTCTTCATCAGATAATCCTGTAGAGTTTTGAATAACGATTGATTGTTCTTTTTGAGTTTTTAAATCTTTAGCTTTAACATTTACGATACCGTTAACGTCAATTGAGAAAGTAACTTCGATTTGAGGTACTCCTCTTGGAGCTGGTTCGATACCATCTAATTTGAATAAACCTAATTGTTTATTATCTCTAGCCATTGATCTTTCACCTTGTAATACGTTGATATCAACAGCTGGTTGATTATCAGCAGCAGTAGAGAATACTTGTGATTTAGTAGTTGGAATTGTTGTATTTCTTTCAATCAATACTGTCATAACTCCACCCATTGTTTCGATACCTAATGAAAGTGGTGTAACATCTAATAATAAGACATCTTTAACGTCACCAGCGATAACTCCACCTTGGATAGCAGCACCCATAGATACAACTTCATCTGGGTTTACTGATTTGTTAGGTTCTTTTCCAAGTAAACGTTTAACAGATTCTTGAACAGCAGGGATACGAGTAGATCCACCAACTAATAATACTTGATCAATTTCACTTGGTTGCATTCCAGCATCACTTAATGCTTGTCTAACTGGTCCTTCAGTAGCTACAACTAAGTCTCTTGTAATTTCATCAAATTTAGCTCTTGTTAATGATAATTCTAAGTGTAATGGTCCAGCAGCACCAGCTGAGATGAATGGTAATGAAATTTGAGTTTGCATTACACCAGATAAGTCTTTTTTAGCTTTTTCTGCAGCTTCTTTAATACGTTGCATTGCCATTTTATCGTTAGATAAATCAATACCATTTTCTTTCTTGAATTCATCTACGATGTAGTCCATGATTTTCTTATCGAAATCATCCCCACCTAATTTATTGTTACCAGCAGTAGCTAATACTTCAAATGTACCATCAGCTAAGTCTAAGATAGATACGTCGAAAGTACCACCACCTAAGTCATAAACTAATACTTTTTGTTCTTGGTCTAATTTATCAAGACCGAATGCTAATGCTGCGGCAGTTGGTTCGTTGATGATACGTTCAACATCTAAACCAGCGATTTTACCAGCATCTTTTGTTGCTTGTCTTTGAGCATCATTGAAATATGCAGGTACAGTGATAACTGCTTTTGTTACTGTTTCACCTAAATAAGCTTCAGCAGTTGCTTTTAAGTTTTGTAAGATCATTGCTGAAATTTCTTGTGGTGTATAAGATTTACCATTTACATTTTCTTTATGATCAGTACCCATATAACGTTTAACTGACATTACTGTATCAGGGTTTGTTACTGCTTGTCTTTTTGCAGCTTCCCCAACAATAATTTCACCATTTTTAAAAGATACAACTGAAGGTGTTGTACGATTTCCTTCTGGGTTTGCAATTACTTTTACTTCATTGTTTTCTAACACACTTACACATGAGTTTGTAGTTCCTAAGTCAATACCAATAATTTTTGCCATAATATAAATCCTCCTATTTTATTCACTTACTTTTACTAAAGATGCACGAATAACGCGATCTTTTAACATATAACCTTTTTGTAACTCTTCAACAACCATACCAGGTTTAAAGTTTCATCACTTACAGTCATTACTGCTTGATGGAAGTTAGGATCAAATTCTTTACCTTCAGCTTCAATCACTTTAACTCCTTGGTTTTCTAATAATGTCATGATTTGTTTATAAATCATTTCATATCCTTTTAAGAAGTTTGCCACTTCTTCACTTGGATTTTCAATTGCTAATGATCTTTCAAAGTTATCAACGATTGGTAACATTTGTTCAATAAAACCTTGCATCATGAACTTTAAGTTATTTGCATGTTCATTTTGCATACGTCTTTTAATGTTTTCCATATCCGCAAACACTTTATAATAATCATTTTTCCATTTATCAACTTCACCTTGAAGAATTTTAATTTGATCTTCTTGATCAACTTTTTCCTCTTCAACAACTTCAGCCTCAGCTTCTTTGTTTTCTTCAACTTCTTCAGTTACTTCTTTTTCAACTTTAGTTTCCTCAGCCAATTTGTTCACCTCTATTTCTCATCTTGTTTATCTTCTAAACAAGCCTTTTCAATATTTTCAGATATATACTCTACTAATGCCACTACTTTTTCATAAGGCATTCTTGTTGGACCAATTACCGAAATAGAACCTTTTGATGTTTCCCCTGTTTTAAATGAAGCAGAGATTACTGAAACATCATTCATTTTTCCTAGAGGTGTTTCATTTCCAATATTGATTTGAATACCATCCTCACTCGATAACGGTAGAGTTTTCCACACTTTTGAATTTTCAAAAGCACTTACAAGTCTTCTTAATTTATCCACATCATTAAATTCTGGTTGATAGAGAATATTTTCTTTTCCAGAAAAATAAACACTATTTGAAGCAAATTTAACGAATGCTTCCAAAAACGCATTAAATAATTCTTCATGTTGCTTCACTTGCGTTGTAAGAATTGGTCGAACATCTCGTTCTAAACGAAATGCCACTTCACTGATAGGTGTTCCTATCAATAATTCATTCATCACATTAACACAACTTAATAAATCTTCCATTTCTACATCACTTGAAAATTGGAAAACTTTATTTTCAACATGACCTTGACTTGTAATGATAATTGCTGTTACACGTCCATCATCCAAAGGAACAACAGAGATGCGTTGCAACATATCATCTGAAGCATTTCCTAATGCAACACTTGTAAGATGAGTTAATTCACTCAACATGTTACAACTTTCATGCACCATCTCATTTAAATTTCGACGATGCTTATTAATAATTGTAGCAACTTGATTTTTTGTTCCTTCATCCAAATCAACTTTTCCTAAGTTATGAACATAGAAACGATATCCTTCTTTAGAAGGTACTCTTCCTGAAGAAATATGTGTTTTTTCTAGATAACCATAATTTTCTAGAAAGTTCATTTCATTACGAATCGTTGCACTTGAATACGGTAGTTGATATTTTACCATCAATGCCTTGGATCCAACCGGTTCAGCATTTTCGATAAATTCTTCAACTATACATTTGAATATCAGCATTTGTCTTGCTGTTAACATCAAGTTCACCACCTTTAGCACTCCTATTTCTCTTGTGCTAAATACCATTATACATTTTATTTTAGCACTGTCAACAACTTGGTGCTAAAAAATAAAAATAGCATTCCTGCTATTTCATAAAATCAATTAATATATCATTTAAAACATATTGCCCTTCTTGCGTTGCTTTTAAATAATCATTTTCAATCATCAATACTACCCTTTTTCTATTATTTCTAGTAACCGCTTCTTTATATAGAATACAAGCATCTTCTTGATTATTCTTTCTTTAAATTTCTTTAAATCTAAACCTTCTTTTAAACGAAGTGACATCATTATTTGATTAAACATCGTTTCTTCTTTTGTTTCATCAATTGTTGTTGTTTTAAAATCACCATTTAAATATTTAGTAAGTGATCGACTATGTTCTATAATTTGTCCATCAATTTTACTACATGCACCTAATCCTATTCCATAATAATTATCATAATACCAATAAGTTAAATTATGCTTTGATTGATAACCTTGTTTAGCATAATTAGAAATTTCATATTTTTCAAAACCTATTTTTTCTAATTCTTGATCAATGAATAATGTTAATTGATATTCGCTTTCTTCATCTAAAGGTTGATAATTTTTATATTTTAAAATCGTTCCTTCTTCTAAAATCAAAGAATAATAAGAAACATGTTGTAAATTTAAAGTTTGTAAAACTTCTATATCCTTTTGAATATCTTCTTTTGTTTGTTTTGGTAAACCATACATCAAATCAATTGAGATATTATCAAAACCTATTTCTTTAGCGTATTTAATAATATTTTTTACTTGTGTTGTATTATGATGACGATCTATTTCTTTTAATAAATGATCTTGAAATGTTTGTACACCAATACTTAAACGATTAATGCCACCTTTTTTTAAAATCTTTAACTTATAATAATCCATTGACTCTGGATTAACCTCCATACAATATTCTTCCACTTCTAAACTATAGGGTTTTAACATTGACATTAATTTTTCTAATTGTTCATCATTTAAAGCACTAGGGGTTCCCCCTCCAATATAAATCGTTTTTAAATGATGTTGCTCTATTTGTGATAATTCTTCATTTAATCTTTGTAAATAGAGATCACTTTGTTTTTGATCATAATAGACCTTGCAAAAATCACAATAACTACAAATAGACTCACAAAAAGGAATGTGTACATATAAACTTCTAGTCTCCATCTTTTAAACCAAATTCCTTTGCTAGTCCACCTAAAGAAGTTTCTTTATAAGCACTATTTAAATCTTTCCCTGTTTCTTTCATAACATTGACAATTGAATCAAAAGAAACTTTATTTTTTCTTAAATATCCTAATTGCTTCGCATAACTTGCTGCATCGATTGCACGTAAAGCTCCAAAACCATTTCTTTCAATACAAGGAATTTGAACATAGCCACCAACCGGATCACATGTTAGTCCTAAATTATGTTCAAGCCCCATCTCTGCAGCATATTCGATTAAAGAATTGTTAAGTTCTAAAATCCAACCATACGCTGCCGCTGCCATCGCACAGGCACTTCCTACCTCTGCTTGACATCCGCCATCAGCACCAGAAATTGTTGCATTATGTTTAATAACATTTCCAAATAATCCAGCAACGGCCAAAGCTTTGATCAATTCTTTACGAGGAATCTCTAATTGTTTATAACAATAAAATAACACTGCTGGTAAAATTCCACTTGCTCCACATGTTGGTGCAGTAACAATTTTATTACCACAAGCATTTTTCCTCAGAAACTGCATAAGCATAGCTTGAAACAAGCAATCTTTCTCGATCACTTTCTCTTCGCGTATTGATAGCTTGTTGATACATACTTTTAGCAACTCTTTTTAGTTGTAACCTTCCAGGAATCACTCCTTCATGATGTAAGCCATTTTGTACACAGGTAAACATACTATCTAACACTTCAAATAAGTAGGCCTTAAAATGTTCATCTTCATAATTTAAAACATAATCATAGAAGGAAATACCATTGTCTTCAATATATTGAATAATTTCTTTAAGATTTTTATGAGGATAGATTTGTTTGTTTGTTGCAACTTTACTTCCTTCATATTCAACAGTCCTTCCACCTATAGAATAAGCAGTAATTGTATCAAGAATTTCTTCATCTTGGTACACATAAAATTTCATTCCATTTGGATGATAAGGTAAACGATCACTTTTAAAACGAACAATCGTTTGCTTGCCCAATGTTTGTTTAATAATATAATCTGTTAAATGACCTTTTCCAGTTAAGGCAAGCGACCCATATAATTCAACTTCAAAACGTGAAGCATTTGGATATTGTTCTTTTATTTTAGAAGCTGCTCTTTGCGGACCCATTGTATGTGAAGAGGATGGTCCAAATCCTATCTTAAATAATTCTCTTAATGATTCCATAATTTCTCCTATATTCTTAACATAAATAATTCTAAGCCTAATTTTTTATCTATTTGTCCCGTCTTAATTTTAACATCCAATAAAGATAATTCATTTAAACATCTAAGTAGTTCATCTATTTGAAAAAATTGACCTTCTTTTCTTACATATTTTAAACGAAAAGGATTAACTGCCAACATTTTAGCAATTTCTTGATCAGTATACCCTTTTCTATCTAATAATTTTACTTGATAAATCAACCGCATAGAATTAGCTACCAAAACAATCAATTTAACTGGTTCTTCATTAATTGTCATTAAATCTTTATAAATAGACATCATCTTTTGTTTATCTTTACTTAAAATAGCTGTTGTTAAATCAAAAACATTTTCATCTAAGGGACGACTGACAAGTTCTTCAACACAATGAATATCAATATGCTGTGTATATAAACAAAGCTTTTCTACTTCACTAGCAATATCCATTAAATTTGTTCCTTTTCTACTTAAAAGTAACTCTAAAGCATCATCATCAATAGTACAATTTCTTTTTTTAACAGCCTGTCTTGCTGTATCAGAAACTTTATAATAATTTAAAGGATTGATTTCATAAAACTGTGCTTCTTTTCTTAACATCTTGACAACTTTTTTTCTTTCATCAAAATTCTTTTCATCATTAAAAATAATCAAGATAGCACTGTTTTATCTAAATAAG
>ENA-OQIO01000485-OQIO01000485.1-human-gut-metagenome-genome-assembly--contig:-NODE-485-length-21500-cov-2.398166_pt1 | contig 21500 bp, 24 predicted proteins | sample MGYA00242573_ERZ504737 | MGnify/ENA primary metagenome ERZ504737 (study PRJEB26092, sample SAMD00036203) | human gut metagenome | host: Homo sapiens | study: EMG produced TPA metagenomics assembly of...
GCTTCTAGACTTTTCCTGAGAAATTCCGAGGTACGTTCCATACGGTAAGCACTCTGACTGATTGGCTGCCCCAGACAGTCCAGCCCGATCACACTGATCACAATGTCCGCACATCTGGGGATTACAGGCTCCCATTTCTCCGGGACTTTTACCGGATGATGCTTTGCTCCGTCCGCTTCCACAAGCATTACATCGCATAATTCTCTCAGTTCTTCCAGTTTTTCATCTGTCAGAGACGCATATTTACCTGTGTCCTCCTCATATTCCGCAGCAATCACATATCTTTCTTTGTCCAGAAGTTCTTTTACCCTGACTGCATCTCCGCCCCTGGCAAACGGAAGTTCAGATTCTCCTGCCATATGGGTGGTCGTGGTAATGATCACTCTCTTTCCCTTATCGATCAGTTCATCTGTAAGGCGGTAGATCAGGCTGGTTTTGCCGCCGCCGCCAACTACAGCGATCACAGGGTATTTTTCATAATCAATCTGCAGCAGTTCCAGAAAATCGACCTGGTGCTTCATATGGCATCACTCCTTCTGAAAGCAGGATTTCCAATACACTGCCGGCAATACAGCGGGCTTTGTCGGAAATCGTGAAACAGTTTTTCTTTTGTTCTTTGCGCGGATCAATATCTGCAATTTTCATCCCCTTCGGCACTGTAAATCCATCTCTGATCATGCCACGCAAAACTCCTGTAAGAGAAGCCCTGACAGGTGTATCTCCGATCCAGGCAAGGACCTGATCCTTCTCCACGATATCTGCAATCTTTGAGATACAATGGATTTCCCCTGCCGCAGGAGCATGGAGCACGCGCTCTTTTCCAAATCCTCCAATGATACCCGGAACTCCTGTGTTTGGCATAGCAGCGCCTTTTGTGATGATTCTGGCAAGATTGTGGCCTCTCATAGTCTCCACTACATAATCCACATCCTCACCTGCCACAAATCCCGGTCCAAGACCAACGGTAGATCTGCCATCTCTCTGGTGGTTCCAAGATTCTTTTTGCAAGAATTGCATCTATCAGTGCTGCAGGTCTGTATTTCTTAAGGACAGTTCCTTCTGTGTCTGCCATAAGAGGAATCTCCCCGGCTTTCCAGACTGCCTCGCATTCCTCTACACTGTCAACTTTTCTGCAGAGAACTCCTTCCACAGAAGACTGCCCGTCGTAAACAGCCTCGCAAAAAGAAACCATTCGCCTGATCGCAGTGGGTTTCTCACATTCCAGTACCAGAAGACGGTAGCCGCATCGGTATAATCTGTGGATCGTACCGCTGGCCAGATCACCGCCACCTCTTATTATTACAACATTTTCCGGTTTATTGTCAGATTTTGGGACATTTGTGTATCTGTTTGTCATCTTACTGTCTTTCCTCTTCTTGTCTCATTTTCATCCATTACTTTTTCCACCGCATTTACAATGTTCTCATAACCTGTGCAGCGGCAGAGATTTCCTGCCATATGTTTCCGAATCGCATCTCTTGATAATTTCTCTCCATGTTCCAGTAAAACAGTGGCAGACATGATAAATCCGGGAGTGCAGAAACCGCACTGTATGGCACCTTCTTCGATAAATGCCTCCTGAATCCTGGTAAGTTCTCCGTTTTTCTCCAGACCTTCCAGTGTACGGATATTTTTACCCTCCGCCCAGACTGCCAGATAAATACAGGAGTCAATAGTCTCTCCGTCTATGATTACTGTACAGGCACCACATTCTCCTACTTCACAGCCCTTTTTTACAGAAGTCAGTCCAAGGCGGTTGCGAAGCATATCAAGCAGTGACTCCCTTACATCTACATATTCTTCAACTTCTCTTCCGTTTACTGTACATCGTACAAGCTGCATCTGCTTTTTCATATGCGGTCACCTCCTGCAAGTTCTACGGTACGTCTCAATGCCCGTGCCGCAATTTCTCCGCCAATCTGGAGACGAAATGCCCTGGATGCTCTCCAGGAATCTCTCGGATTGATTTCCTCCCGGATCAGTTGTGCTGTCTTTTCATACAGGCTTTCTTCTATCTTCATGCCCTTCAAAGCCTCTTCTGCCTTTGTGCAGCGGTACGGAACCGGAGCTGCAACTCCAAAGGTAATGCGCACATTTTCTATCACTCCTGCCTGTTGATCTACCTTGCTCACCACACTACAGCTGATCGTTGCGATATCCATGGCATTTCGCATGGAATACTTAATATAATGACCATGATACCCTTCATATTCTTTTGCAGGAACGATCACATAGGTCAGAATCTCTCCCTGCCGCAGATCCACCCTGCCGGTCCAAGATAGAAATCTTTTACAGGTACAAGACGGCCTTCCTTTCCATCTTCCAGCCTCAGCAGTGCGTTCAGGGAAAATACGGTCGGCGCACTGTCCGCACTGACTGCTCCGTTGCAGATGTTTCCACCGATAGTACCAATATTTCGTACCTGTGGTCCTCCTACCTGATCTACAGCCTCGCCAAGAACCGGAATATATTTCCTGATAATTGCATCATTTGTTATATGTGAGAAGACAGTTCCGGCACCAATATAAATATCTCCGTTATCCGCCATTTTTACACCCTGGATTTCTTTGATCCCATGGATACTCACCAGAGAAGTTCCGGCAAATTTTCCCTCCCGGATTTTGATCAGCACATCACTTCCTCCGGAAATGATCCTGGCATCCGGATGTTCATTCAGTAATCTCACAGCATCTTTTACACTTTCAGCCTGATAATAGTTCTCAATATCGTACATAAAATCCCCTCCCCTCTAAATAAGTCCGGCCTTTATAAAGCCATAGATCAGTCTCTGTGGTGTCAGAGGATTTTCATTAAAGGCTACACCTGTTGCATGAAGTACTGCATTACGGATTGCCGGTGCACCCGGAATTGCCGGCGGTTCACCCAGTGCTTTGTTTCCGAAAGGTCCAATCGGATCATCAAGTTCCACAAAATCCGCCTTGATATCAGGAGTATCCATCATTGTCATCAGTTTATAGTCCAGCAGGGTTCCGTTCAGTGGTCTTCCTGTTTTCTCATCCAGAATGAGCTGCTCCGACAGACCGTATCCAATTCCCATAGACATACCGCCCTGTACCTGCATTTCAGCCAGTTTCGGATTAATAAGCTTCCCGCTGTCATGCACATTAATGATATGAAGGATTTTGATCTTGCCAAGCTTTATATCGACTTCCACTTCAGCAAAGCAGCATCCTGTGGCAATCGTATTTTTCTTTACCTGCTCGGAAACCTCTGCTGTAATAACAGAAGAATTGCCAAGACTGTAATAACTTTCCAATGCAAGATTTCCAAGAGATATTGCAGGATCTTTTCCTGCCATGATCCACCCATGATCAAGCCTCAGTTTCCTTGTCTCTTCAGGCAACAGCTCTTTTGCATAATCCAGAATCTTTTTCTTCAGAAGATTTGCGCAGTCTTTAACAACTGTTCCTGTTACAAACGACTGTCTGGATGCATAGGCACCGGTATCAAATGGCGTTACATCAGTATCCTGGACTGTCTGGATATGAATATCACTGATATCCATATTTAAAACCTCAGCCGCCATCTGGGAAAATACCGTATCAGCACCCTGACCGATTTCAGTAGCTCCCAGCATCAGGCCAACACTTCCATCCTGATTCAGAGTCATTCTTGCACCTGCAATTTCCAGTGAAATCGGCCATACACCTGTCTTATAGGAGAAAAGTGACATTCCGACGCCTCTGCGGATATTACCTGTCTGGTTTGTATATTCTTTTCGTTTTTCTTCCCAGTGGATATAATCTGCACCTTTTTCCAGACATTCAAAAATCCCGTTGGTGTTTGCTGCGATCGGCTTCAGGTAAGCATCCTCATAATATCCTTTGATAAGATTTTTCTTTCTGAACTCCAGAGGATCCATCCCGATCTCTTTTGCAATATCATCCATAAAGCACTCAATTGCAAAACATACCTGCGGGATCCCGTATCCACGCATCGCTCCGCCTACCGGTGTATTCGTATAGACAGTATATGCCTCTCCTTTGATATTCGGACATGCGTACTGCAGCCTCCAGGCAGTCAGACCATTGGCTGCTATGGCGTGTCCATGGGAGGCATATGCTCCCTGATTGGAAATAGCCAGCATATCCTTTGCCAGAAGATGCCCCTCACTGTCAACACCTGCCGTCAGATCATACTCAATAGAATGGCGGGTTCTGGTGTTGCAGAAAGTTTCCTCTCTGGTTATATCGAGTTTGACCGGTCTGCCGCCAACCTGCGTGGTAAGAAACGCATTTAACGGTTCATACAGCACATCCTGCTTATTTCCGAATCCTCCACCTATGTATGGCTTAATGACTCTGATCTTTCCCCATGGGATTCCAAGAGCCTGCCCGATCACACGCCGGACAATATGCGGAATCTGAGTGGAAGTCACAACTATGATCCTGCCATTTTCCATGTATGCACAGGAAATAGGATTCTCAATGTGGCAGTGCTGCACGATCGGGGTTTTATAACTGCGTTTTATAACTGTTTCGGATTCCTTCAGCCTTCTTCCACATTTCCGATAAAGTAATTGGAACGGACAAGTACATTGTCCTTTTTATCGAGATGGATTGGCGGTTTGCTTCCATACATGGATTTACGCGGATGGATTTCTACCGGATATTCTTCATATTCAACTTCGATCAGGCGCAATGCCTCTGGGCTGTGATTTCATCTTCTGCCACTACAGCAGCAATATCATCTCCGTAATAACGGACTCTTCCGGTAAGGATATTGCGGTCTGCAACATCCTGATGTGCCAGCTCCACAGACCAGGGATGTCCCGGCGTAGGATAACAATGATTCGGTACGTCTTTAAAAGTAACCACTTTTACTACGCCGTCCAGAGCCTCTGCTTTACTGGTATCGATTGATTTTACGATACCGTTTCCGATCTTTGCGTGATAGATTTTTGCCACCAGACAGTTGGCAGGAACCAGGTCATCAGTAAATTTTGCACGTCCTGTAACTTTGTCATAGGCATCTACTCTTGGAACACTCTTTCCAATCATGTTTTCACCTTCTCTGTATTTATTTTTGGTTATTATATAGAAGGAGCCGGACACACCCCAAGGTATCTGTCTGTTCCCCTCAGGACTTATGTCCGGCTCCGAACCATGCTACTTTCCTTCACCTTTTTTCTGACATCAGGCGAATTTACTTTTTATTTGCATAATTGTTATCTGTTTTCTGATTTAAGTATAGCATATTTGGATATGAAATTGCAATCTTTTATTCAATTTTTACGTATTATTTTCCTATTAACGAAGTTGTTTGATTGGGTTACTGTTCACTGAGAATATCCTTTGTAATGTATTACTAAGAACAAAGTGAACAGTAACCTGATTTACTTAACGTATTTCTGTCAATATTCCATGCAGGTCATGGATAACGTGTCTTGGGCATTTCACTGCGCACATACCACAGCTCAGACATATGGATTCCTCGATCACTGCACAGTTGTCTTTTACTTTTATCGCACCGGCTGTGCAGGTCTTCTCGCAGATTCCACAGCCGATACAGCTGACGTTACATTGCTTCTTTGCTTCTGCACCTTTTTTCTTATTGGAACATTTTACCACAATGTAGTTTGCACACTCATGGACATGGATCACTTTCTGTGGGCAGACTTTCGCACAGGCGCCACAGCCAATGCATTTCTCCTCATCCACTTCCGCCACACCATACTCATTGATGGAAATGGCTCCGAATTTACATTTATCTATACAGGCTTTACATCCGATACATCCATCTGCACAGCCGGCCTCACCTTCGGCTGATCTGCATCCCCCATTACATGCAACTACAGCCGCGCGATATGGAAATTTCTTCTTTACTGCCATATTCAGCACTTCCTTTCATATGGTGTTCCGGTCAGAGGAAGACTATATTGTCTTTCACCATTCCATCTGAAATATGCATCTGCAATTGCAGGTGCAGTTGGGATAGAGGTGATCTCACCGATTCCAATGGCACCACAGGCTACATTCAGTCCCGGTTTGTCAACAACGATGGCATCGATTTTCGGAATCTCATGAGAGCGGAACAGACCAAGAGATCCATACTTGTCAATTGGTTTACAGTTCTCATCGATCGGATAATGCTCTCTCAGTGCAAATCCTATGGACATCACTACGCCGCCCTCAATCTGACCTTCACAAGACAGTGGATTGACTGCCTTGCCCACATCATGTGCAGCAACCATTTCCTCAATCTTACCTGTTTTCTTATCCAGGATACACATCTGCGTCGCATAGCCGTAGGCTACATGGGAAACAGGATTCGGCACATTTGCGCCAAGAGGATCTGTCTTTGCAAGATATTCCCCATAATAAATTTTACCGATCACATCATCAATGGTCTTACCTGCATTGCGGTCCTCCATAACCTTATCGCAGGCTCTGCGGCAGGCTTCCCCTGTTACCAGAGTCTGTCTGGAACCGGAAGTTGTACCTGAATCCGGTGCGAACCAGGTATTACTTCTCTCATATACAATATCTTCATGCTTCAGATCTGTATTGGTGACTACCATCTGTGTCAGGACTGTACCAAGTCCCTGGCCGATACAGGAAGCACCGGAATAGATGTGCAGCTTTTTATCTTTCTCAAATACGAGTTTCACGCGGCCTGTATCCGGGATACCGACACCGACACCGGCATTCTTCATGGCGCAGCCGATTCCCACCGGTTTTCCTTCTTCCAGAGCAGCATCATACTTCTTCTTTACAGCTTCCAGTGTCTCCACAAGACCTGTGGAATTATCTACGATCTGACCATTCGGAAGCGTCTCACCGGGACGGATCGCATTGCGGTAACGGATTTCCCATGGAGTGATACCTACTTTGTCTGCCATCATATTCAGTAGGGTTTCTGTTGCAAAACAGGTCTGGGTTACACCAAAACCGCGAAACGCTCCGGCAGGCGGATTGTTGGTATAATAAGCAGTTCCTTCAATCTCGAAATTCTCATAATGATAGGGACCTGCCGCATGAGTACATGCACGTTCCAGCACAGGACCGCCAAGTGAGGCAAATGCACCTGTATCTGATGCTACTTTCGCTTTTACCCCCATGATATTGCCGTTCTCATCGCAGCCCATGGTCATATCCATATAAAACGGATGACGCTTCGGATGAACCAGCAGGGATTCTGCTCTGGTCAGTTTCATCTTCACCGGTTTCTTAGTAGCATAAGTGAGCAGCGCAGCCAGATGCTGTACTGTCATATCTTCCTTTCCGCCGAATCCGCCGCCTACAAGTGCATTCTGTACCTTTACTCTGTCCGTTCCAAGTAACAGGGAACACTCATGTAATGTCTGGTGTGCAGACTGATCTGTGGAATATACGAAAATATCTCCGTCCTCATCATACAAAGCCACTGCGCACTCAGGCTCAAGAAATGCATGTTCTGTCCATGGGGTTTCAAAATGATGACTGATCACATATTTGGAATTACGGATTGCTTCATCTGCATTTCCTCTGCTGATATGTTTATGTGCACAGATATTATTTTCTTCTTCATCAAATACCTTCGGTGCATCCTCTGCCGCTGCTTCCTCAATTGTACGAATATGAGGCAGCACTTCATATTTTACTTTGATCAGTTTCTTAGCTTTCTCAGCTGTTTCTCTGTCTTTTGCAGCAATAACGGCAATGGCATCTCCAAGATAATGTGTCAGACCCCCTACAGGTATCAGTGAATACTGATCATGTTTCAGATGTCCGATCTTATTCTCTCCCGGAATGTCCTCTGCTGTTAATACCGCTTCTACCCCGGAAAGTGCCTTTGCTGCTGCTGTATCGATCTCAAGTACACGTGCACGTGGATATTTACTTCTGAGTGCCACCCCATACAGCATTCCGTCAAAGTAAAAATCATCCGGATATTTGCCGGTTCCCAGTACTTTCTCCTCCACATCCACTCTGGATACTCTATGTCCTATATTCCAGTCCGGATCCAGATCATCCGGAATCACACCCGTCTTTAAAACTTTCGCAGCCAGCCTTACTGCATCCATAATTTTTACATAGCCCGTGCAGCGGCAATAGTTATTGCGCAGTGCATATTTAATCTCATCATCTGTGGGCTCTTTGTTCACGTCCAGAAGAGCCTTTGTACACATTACCATACCCGGAATACAGAATCCACACTGAACAGCACCTGCTTTTCCATAAGCGTAGGTATAGACTTCCCTCTCCCATTCAGTCAGTCCTTCTACTGTGATCACTGTCCTGCCATCCAGTAAATCTGTGTCCGGCACACATGCCTTGCATGTTTTCCGTCAATTATAACTGTACAGGCTCCGCAGGCTCCTTCACTGCAGCCGTCCTTCACTGAAGTCAGATGAAGTTCATCCCTCAAAAAGCGCAGTAGTTTCTGATTTCCGGTCGGTTCGACCTTTTGTCCATTGACTGTAAATACTGCCATATCGGACTCTCCTTTCTTTTTCGCACGTCTGCCAATTAGGGCAGTCAGCCAGAGTTTACCTCTTTCTGTTTTTTATCTGCCTGTGATACCGCATGAATTTATTACAAAAGTAACATGCGGCCGCGATTCAGCCTGATATGCAACGCTGTCCACAGCCTTTTTCTGCTGTGGACAGAGTTAAATATTTCTTTATAAGTTATCTGATATTACAAATTTAAAATTATTTTACAGCTCTAGGATCATCATTTCATGATCAGATAGCTGTAATCATCGATTACTGCACAGATCAGTCTGCGAAGACCTTCGTACAACTTATCATTTGCATCATCTGCCTTGCAGTCGGAAATCTGACCAAGGAGACGAACCTTGCACTCTTTTGTCTCCGGATTGATCACTGCAAATCCATCATTTGTGCTGTCTGCCATATCTGCCTCAGAAGCAAATAATGTGAATTTATCCTTGTACGGTGCACTTGCATATGGACAGAAGCTCTTGCAGTTGCCGCATTCGTTACACATATAATCTACATGGATCACCTGATTCATTGCCATTCCCGGAACTTTGATGGAGATGTTTGCTCTGTTTGGACATACATCTACACAATTCTCACAGACTTTATTACAGGTCAGACAGCGCTCACTTTCGCTCGCAGCGTCCTTGCTTTCTTTGAGTATTGCTTTTTTGGAGTAACAGTCTTTTTCTGTTCCCGGTACAGGCTGTCCTTTTACAATATCATGTCCAAGGATTGCTTTTGCAGCAACCTGTGCGTCGCGGATCGCTTCTACGATCGTAGCAGCTCCCCTTGCACCGTCACCGACAACGTAAACGCCTTCTGCACTTGTCTCCATTGTCTTATCATTGATGCGGGCTTTTCCGCGCTCATTGACCGCAATACCATTTGCTTCATAGAACTCAGTCGGAACTTTCTCGCCAACTGCAACGATCACTGTATCAGCCAAAACTTCTTCTGTTTCGCCCGTTTCTGTTACACCTGCACGTCCGGAAGCATCCATGCTGCCAAGTTCCATCTTCTTACAGAGCAGTTTGCCGTTTTCCAGAGATACAGGAGAAAGAAGTTCTTTGAACTCTACGCCCTCTTCCAGTACTTCCAGTAACTCATCTTCTGCTGCTGGCATATAGCGTTTGGTTCTTCTGTATACCAAGTAAACATGTTCTACACCTTCTGTACGTTTCGCAGCTCTTGCAGTTATCCATGGCAGTGTTACCGCCACCGATCACAACTACGTTTTTACCCAGCGCAACCTTACCGCCAGTTGCTTTGAAATCTCTTAAGAATTTCAGAGCATTGATGGTTTCACCCTTTTCAAGCTTCAGAGTACCCGGTTTATTTGCACCTGTTGCAACGATCACTGCGTCATAACCCTGTGCTTTTAATTCCTGTACGGATTTCACTTCTGTACCTGTTTTGATCTCCACACCCATCTTCTGGATGAAGGAAACATCTTTATCGATTGCATCATCAGAGATACGGAATCCCGGGATCACATAACGGATCACGCCGCCGGCTTTCTCTTCTTTCTCAAATACTGTTACAGAAGCACCTGCTCTTGCAAGGAAGTATGCAGAAGCAATACCTGCAGGACCTGCACCTACAACAGCTACTTTCTTACCGTCTGCTGTGCCTGCTTTGATCTCATCGATCACTGTATCATATCCGTTTTGTGCTGCGATGAGCTTAGTGTTGCGGATATTTACAGGTTCTTCATAGAAGTTACGTGTACATTTGTACATACAGTTGTGCGCACAGAAAGTACCTGTGATAAATGGAAGTGCATTTTTCTCAAGGATAACTCTTAATGCCTGTGCATAATCGCCTTCTCCTGCCAGCTTCACATAGGTTGTGATATCCTGGTGGATCGGACATCCTTCTTCGCATGGAGCAAAGAAACAGTCAAGGAGCGGAACCTCTGAATCTGTTTTTCTCTTAGGAAGCGGTTTGATGCTCTTTACATGGTGAGCATCTTTTTTCGCATCCTCGGCCAGCTGCTCAAGTGCAGCTACATCAATGCCTTTCCATTCTTTCACACCGTCAGCCATTACTTTCTCTGCCATCTGGGTAAATCTCTGATATCCGCCCGGCTTCAGAAGTGTAGTTGCCACTGTTACAGGCCATACACCACATCCGACGATACGGTCGATATTATAGTAATCAGCACCGCCTGAATAAGCGATACGGAGTTTTCCGTCAAATTCCCGGGAAAGTCTGGCTGCAAGAGAAATGGATAACGGGAAAAGAGATTTTCCGGACATATACATTTCTTCGCTTGGAAGTTCATTTCTTGTAACATCTACAGGGAATGTATTGGTGATCTTCACACCAAACGCAAGGTTCAATTCATCTGCAAGTGCCTGCAGTCTCTTAAACATCGGAATCGCATCTTCGTACTGTAAGTCATCTTTGAAATGGAAATCACCAAATACCATATAATCATATCCCATGTCATCCATGGTCTTTCTGGCAAATTCATATCCCAGGAGAGTCGGGTTACATTTGATAAATGTGTTCAAATGTTTCTCTTTAAACAGATGATTTGCAATGCTCTCAATCTCGTTTGGAGGACATCCATGGAGAGTAGAGATTGTTGCGGAATTACAGATATCAGACGGAATCGCCTCAATATCTTCTTTTGTAACTTTTTCAAATTTATCTACATTGTCCAATAACCACTGTTACATTCTTTAAAGATTTCAGTATCTTTTGCTTCCATCATACTGTCAATGAAAGTATTAACCTTTGGCTCTTTGATCCCTGCAAGATCATATCCAACGGAAATATTGAACTGGAATCCGTCCTGTGCACCCAGATCAAATTCTTTGGCGATCACATGCAGGATAAACCATGCTTTAATATATTCTCCCATTGCCTGAGGAACATAAAGCTCTGTAGACCATTCACAGTTATATCCTTCATCATCTGCAAGGATACATGGTCTGTTGATACAGGCTGCAAGCTCTGCACCGTCCATCTTCTGAACTGTTTTCAGCTCAAAGAAACGTGCGCCTGCATAGTAAGAAGCAACAATGTTCTGTGTTAACTGTGTATGCGGTCCTGCAGCAGGTCCGATCGGTGTTTCCAGATTTCTCTCAAATATATTCAGCTTCCTGTCAGTTTCCGCTGCATAAGCTCTGTGCTGTCCGAAAACTGTTCCTTTTGTTTTCTTTTCTTCTAATACCCAGTTCATTAACTGTTCAAAGGGCATACAGGTCATGACTTCACTCATAATCCGATCCTCCATTATTTCATACGGTATGGCTTCTCTCCATCCGTTCTATATTTTATTTACATTTATTTTTGCCAGGCAGAAAACTTATCTTTTTTACAATTCTTTACAGATTAACCATTAATATCATCTGCAAGTTCTTTTGCAGCCTGACGGCAGTCTGCCATAACTTTTGCCTCGTCGCATACAAGGACTTCGCGGTCTTTCATCAGGACTTTACCGTTACATACAGTAGTCTGGACCATGCTTCCGTTTACACCGAACATCAGATGTCCGTTAATGTTGCTTTCATTCATTGGTGTCAGCGGATCATAATCGATCACGATCACGTCTGCTGCCGCACCCTCTTTCAGGACACCGAGCTGTTTCTTAAAGTATCTGTTTGCAATCTTTGCATTTCCTTCAAAAAGCATCTGTGGAACTTCTCCCCAGGCTGCGTTCGGGTCGCAGAGGCTGTGTTTGTGTAAAACATTTGCAACCTTCCAGGATTCCATCATATCATGAGTATATCCGTCTGTACCAAGACCTGTGAGGATTCCCTTCTGTACCATTCTCATGGTTGGAGGACATCCGCATGCATTACCCATGTTAGATTCCGGGTTATGTACAACCATGGTATCTGTATCTTTGATCAGATCCATTTCATGTTCATTCACATAGATACAGTGACCGAGTAAAGTCTTCGGTCCAAGGATGTTCCAGTCATGAAGACGGTCAACAATACGTTTGCCATGCTCTTTCAGACACTGATGGAGATCGTAAATGCCTTCTGCTACATGGATGTGATATCCAACACCTTCCGGTTTCAGTTCATTGCAGAGAGCCATTGTCTCATCAGAGATTGTAAAGGATGCATGCATACCCATCATTCCGGCGATCATATCACTGTCGTCTGCAAGTGCATGCTTGATAAAATTCACGTTCTCCATTACAGATTCTCTGGATTTCTCCATTCCGTCACGGTCAGAAATCTCATAGCAGAGGCAGGTACGCACACCTAAATCCTTCGCAGCTTCCTCGATCGCATTGAGGGAACCTGTAATATGGCCAAAACTTGCATGATGGTCAAACACTGTGGTTACACCGTTCTTGATAGAATCAATGTATGTAGCATATGCAGAAAGCTTTGTCTGCTCCAGTGTCAGATGACGGTCAACTGTCCACCATAAGCCATCCAGAATATCCAGAAATCCCTGAGGATTATATCCGTTAATGCTTAAGCCTCTTGCGAAGGAGCTGTAGATATGCTCATGGGCATTAATAAATGCCGGCATGATAACCCCACCCTTCGCATCAACAAATTCAGCATCCGGATAAACTTTCTTTACCTCTTCAGTTACCCCCACCATTACTATGGTGTTACCATCCATTGCTACAGCACCATTCTCCAGAAATGGATTGGATGCGTCCTGTGTGATCATTCTTCCATTACCAATTACCAGCATATAGTTCCTCCTTTCACTTGTCAAAAACTACCAATTCGATACTGCTTTTTACCTTTTGTTTAGGAATTATGTACTAATACTGTAACATACTTCTCCGAATAATGCAAGTAGAATTTACAAAAACTTTTGGTTTTTCAAATTTTTTTAGGTTTTATACTATCTCCGGTGAACAGATAAAAAAGAACGGGGCAGTCATTGATGACAATGAACAACCTCGTTCTTTTTTTGATTTTCCTGTTTTCTGATGAAGCTGATTTTATGACAAATTTTCAGGTTTGTCAACAATTTTTGTAAGATAGGAGAGTTATCCTTCCATAATCGCAGAATTAACCCTGAGCTGTTTTCGTCCATTCTTCCAGAGATTCTCATCCAGCTCCACCTCATAGCCGCCGCCATTTCTCACATGCCACTCATAAAATGGTTTCTGTATATCTGCATACTCTTCCATGATATTCATGATCGTACCGCCATGGATGACAAGTGCCGCCTCTGCCACATGGCTGCGGATACATCCGGACACAACCCTGTCAAATCCTCTCAGGTTTCTGCTTTTAAACCCTTCCCTGCTTTCTCCTCCCGGAAAAGGCAGAGTACCGTTGCTGTCAATCCATTCCTGATAGTGCGGATTACCTTCCAGCTCTTTATAGTTCTTATTTTCAAACTCTCCGAAATCACATTCTGCCAGCTCTTCAATAATATGTACCGGCTCTCCCGGAAAAAGAATCTCTGCTGTCTGCACGCATCGTTTCAGAGGACTTACATAAACCGCCTGAACCTTTGGATAATCCATCTTATGCAGAAACTCTGTTCCCTCCTGACATAACGGCTCATCCGTTGTGCCGATATATCTGGAAAGTTTATTCCCTTCTGTTTTTCCATGTCTGATCAGCCATAATTTAATCATCTTTGATCACCGTTCCAATCCCGCAGATCACGCGCGTCACCTTATGGCTGTATGCTGCCAGCTTCGTACATACACGCCCTACAGCCTCTCTGTATTTTCTGTCAAAAGCATCCACAGGTACAACCCCGTACCCTACTTCCTGAGAGACAAGGACAATATCCGGATTCTTACAGATGATTTTTTCCGCAAGATCTGACACATCCTTTCCATTCTCCAGTTCACTGCGGATATACTGCTGAAAACCAGTCACACCCTGAGCATTCATCAGTTCCTCCTCTGTGACAGAACCGCCGTCACTCCACCTTAACTGTGGATACTGTTTCCTGGCATATTCAGTCTTTCCCTGATATGCACCGCCGATTATCATTTCCATACTCTTCTCCTCAAAAATTAGAAACCACCGCCAGGATCAATGCCATCCCAACTTCACAGATACAAAGAAAGAATCCTGAAATATCCCCGGTTGTCCCGCCAAAGTACTTCATCGCAATATGATGATAATACCAGAAAATCAGCAAAGCTCCCACAAAAGCCAGACTTCCCCATACAGGCCGGATCAAAATCATTCCCGCAGCCAGAAGCACCAGATAGACGATCAGCACATTTCTCGAGAGCACATCTGAAGAATTTCTGGAAAACTCAGCAACTGTACCGTCTGCCTTTGCTTTCGGAAAGGTAATAACTCCAATCCCTGACAGACATCTGGAAACCATAAAACCAAGCTCAGAATTCCGATCGCCCTCATATTCTCTGCACTGTTAAACAACTGACTGTAAGCGCCGTACCAGGCAATGAAATATACCGCCGCAGTAATAACGGCAAAAGCACCTGCATGGGAATCCTTAAGAATCTCCAGCCTTCTGCTTCTCTCCTGCCAGGAACTCAGGGCATCCGAAGTATCCAAAAGACCATCCACATGGATCCCGCCTGTCACAAATACCGGTACCAGCACCAGCACTGCTGTCACGAATCCCGGCTGATACCCAAACCGAAGTCCCAGATATGCCACCAGCATAGTCAGCCCGCCGATCACAGTTCCGATAAACGGAAAAAAGCAGAACATATACTTCATATTTTCCTTTGTCCAGTCAGCGCGGGGCATGGGAATCTTAGAAAACATGGCAAATGCCACCTTAAAATTATTCCATAAAGATTTCATTGATCAATTCCTCTTTTTCATATTATGGCAATCCTGTCAAATATATTATTTGCAAAGATTGCTGCAGGTATCTGCAGATTTGTGAAAGACTGGTATCCCATATATAACTTCCACCACTTCATCAGCTCTCTGCGCAGCAGCCTGATTGATTTTTCCCAGATATTCCAGATAAGAATCCATATCTCCATCAAACACAACCGCATCTGAAAAAATCTCATTTGTAACGATTACCACATGAGCAGCCTGTTCCAGCAGATTCTCAATCCCTTTTGTAACTTCCGAAACTGTCCGGTCATGGGCTCCCTGTTCTTCAAACATTTCATTTGCCACCAGATTCGACATACATTCCAGAAGCACCACACATCCGGCAGGCAGTTTCACATTTTTGAGCCCTGTATAGCACTCAACTGTCTCGAAACCTTTTCCTGCACGCATCTTTTGGTGTCTCTCGATCCTTTTATGGCTCTCTTCATCAAAAGGGTGCATGTCGCTATATAAATCCTCTGTGCATCCCCGAAAGAAAGCACCCTGTCTTCCGCAAAAGCAGATTTTCCGCTCCCGCTTCCCCCTGTCACAAGCGTCAGCATTATTTCAGCTCCTCATACTGTTCCACATGGATATCGTCAAAAGTACTCATAGAATGATAAACCGCTGCTGCCAGATCAAGGATCGGGAATAAAGCTACTGCTCCGGTTCCCTCGCCCAGACACATATCCGCATGAATGATTGCCTCTTTCCCCATATTCTCAAGGATCAGATGGGCAGCCGGCTCATTTGATACATGGGATGCAAGAATATAATCCCTCGCAGCCGGGCAGATACGCATGGCGATCAGCGCAGAAACACAGGAAATAAATCCGTCCATGACTACAGGAATACCATAAACCGCACCTCCCAGAAAGACACCTGCCATTCCAGCGATATCAAGACCGCCTACCTTTGCCAGAACATCAATGGCATCCTCAGGATCCGGTTCATTTAATGCAATGGCTTTTTTGATCGCATTGATCTTGCGCACAAGTCCCTCGCTGGTCAGACCTGCGCCGCGCCCTGTCATCTCTTCCACCGGCTGTTTCAGCAACACAGAAGCAACTGCACTGCTGGTGGTTGTATTTCCGATTCCCATTTCCCCTGTTGCCAGAATCCGGTAGCCCTTATCATTCAGTTCCCTTACCATGTCAATGCCTGCTTCAAGCCCCTTTACAGCCTGTTCTCTTGTCATGGCAGGACCCTTGGTCATATTCTGTGTACCATAGGCAATTTTATGGTCTGTGCGGACTTTTGTATCCGTCACCATCCCCATATCCACCGGAAAAATCTCCGCATGGTTCTGCTTACACATCACACCGACAGATGTGTCATATTTCAGAAAATTCTCGGCAACGATGGCAGTAACTTCCTGTCCGGTCTGTGTCACACCCTCTTCTACCACGCCATTATCCCGCGCACATGGCAATCAGACCTCTCCTGGAAAGATCCACCTCTGCGTTTCCTGTAATTCCCGCGATCTGGATCAAAAGAGTCTCCAGTTTTCCAAGAGAATGCAGTGGTTTCGCAATACTGTCCCATCTTTTCTGTGCAATCTCCATGGCATTGTGATCTAATGGCTTAATCTTTGCAATAGCTTCTTCCAGAGTCATGAGTTTTCCCTCTCTTTTCCTTCATTATTTTGATTTCCCTGTTGTAAACACAAAAAATTTACTGAATACATAATTCAGTATCAACACAATAAACTGTGTCAGGAATTTCCCGATCATATCATTAAGCCCCATCACTGACACAAGCAGCCATACACCGCCAACCTCGATCACCATAGTGATCAGTCTGGCACTGACAAATTTGCAGAATGGCTGAACATGATCCTTCAATGTCTCGCATTTATCCTGAAAAACATACTTCGAATTTACCACATAGGCAAACAGGATCGCCAGGATGATTGAAATAATATTGGCGATATTCAGCTCCACCTTCAGCTTTCTGAGAATGAAAAAGCTGACCAGATTTACCATAGTGGTACATCCGCCAAAGAAAATATAGCGGATAACGGAACTTTCATACATTTTTCTGATCCATTGCTTCATACAAATATATCCTCTCAGTCCTGTATATTTCCATTCTTAATTACTTTTGAAATAATATATCTCGGTCTGCGCTTTACTTCTTCATAAATCTTGGAAATATAATATCCAATAATTCCAAGACTGATCATCATGCGCTTCCCACCAGAAGTAGCACCATCAGCAGGGTGGTATAACCTTCCACTGCAGAACCTGTAAAATACTGCACAAGCGAATAGACCATAAGGACCAGCGAACAGGCAAAACATATCGCTCCTGTGATCGTAACAAACTGCAGCGGAAAAGTAGTAAATGCCACGATATTTGTGAACGCATATTTCACCAGCGCCCAGGGAGACCACTTGGAAACGCCGGCCTCTCTCTCCTGCACCTCAAATTCCACACTGGTAGTCTTATATCCCACCCAGGAAGAAGTAGCCCGAAAGAACATATTCCTCTCAGGCATAGACAGAATACTGTCCACAGCCTTCCTGTCCATCATCTTAAAATCCGAGGCATCCTTCATATTTACCTTAGTTGCCTTAGACATGATATCATAGAAAAATCCGGCACATTCTTTATGTAAAAAGCCCTCTTTTCCTCTGTCTGCCTTCACACCCTCGATCACTTCATAGCCTTCCTGCCACAGCCTGTACATCTCAATAAGCGTCTGCGGCGGATGCTGCAGGTCACAGTCCATGACAGCCACCACATCTCCACAGGCCTGCGCCAGTCCTGCAAAAATCGCTGCTTCCTTTCCGAAATTTCTGGAAAAAAGAACGCCTGTCACATTCGCATCCCTCTCTCCTGCCTTCTGAATTTCTTCCCATGTCCGGTCGCCGGAACCATCGTTTACAACCACCAGCTCATAGGGAATCTTCGCTTTTGTAAGAACTTCCGCCAGCACCCGACAGGTTTTCCCAACCATCAGCTCCTCATTATATGCCGGAAGTACCACTGATAATTTACTCATGATGTCATTCCTCATTTTGTTTCATTCATATACAACAGACTAGTTTCTCATTCACTGTCTGTTACTCCTGTAAATATTTTCTATAATGTCAGGGGCAAAAGGTTATTTTACTCCTAAGCACTTTACAGCTCCCGCAATTCTTATTTCTACTTTATTATACACAAATTTACAGAAATGTCCATTCCAACAATCTGCATGCTCCAGTGTGTCAAACACTTCACAGGATAATAGCACGTATGTTACTGTTCTCTTCGTTCTCAGTAACGAGACTCAGATACATTCCAGACTTCCTGAAGCAATGGAATTTGGATTACTTTTTCTTCCTGAACACCAGCATTACATATATAACCAGCCCCAGAACAGAAAGAAGCATTCCCGCTTTCAGATAAGGTGTGCAATATGTAAGGCGTATCTCATGTGAACCAGGTTCCAGTTCCAGAGCCATAAACATGGTATTCGCCTTCTGAAGCTTCGTTTCTTTCCCGTCCACATAAGCCGTAAATCCCTTACTGTACGGAACAGACAACACAAGAGCTTTCTTTTCGGAAACACTGATATCCCCTGTAATCTCATTCGTTCCCATTTTTACATTCTCGAGAGCTTCTTCACCCAGCTTCACAGTTTTTTCCTCAATCCCCTGCACCGGCTGACTCACAACCCTTAATTTATCATAGGTATAAACACCCGTATTAGCAAAGGTGATCGTCATAGTACGAACTCCTGATCTGGAATATCCCATATTGCAGAGAAAATCATCGTCACTGCTAGAGCATTATACTTATCTGTAAAAATCTTTATGGTCTTGGTCACATCATTGGAGCTGACTGTCATAGCCGCTTCCTTTGATTCCTTCCAGTATCGCCACCGGCTGTCCTCATCAAGAACCTTATTTTGGTCATACTCAGACATCTTCTTCCACTGACTGTTACCAATCAGTTCTCTCGGTGAAAGACTGTCATAATCCAGATTATCTGCGATCAGGTAATTCTCACTGTCCGTAAGACCATGGAACACAAGCTTCAGCTGCGCCCCTTCCTTCGTCACCCTGATTGCTCCCTTAGACAGAGCACAACCATCCCCTGTCTCCATACGATACTGGATATTCTCATTATCAGCATCAACAGATGCCTCAGGCAGTGTACTCTCCTCAAGCACCACACCGTCCATCAAAGCCTGCTGCTTTTTTACCACATCCATTTTCTCATATTCCGATTCAGGAATATAACTGTCATAAGTATAACCCAGAGGCAGTGCATTCTCATTCTCATAAGCCCTGCACTCACTTTTTCCCTTTCCTGCAGAGCCCTTCTCTTTATTATATCCATAGGAAAGATAGCGGAAATTATCACCACTTATCACAAAATATTTCACAGAAGCCAGCCTGTCCAGGATCGTCCTTCCGTCCAGGTTCTCATAATGCTGCTCCCATGGCGTATTCAGATACATTTCACTGAAAAAATCACTGATACTGCTGTTTGCAAGACTGAAATAATAAGCAGTACTGTTCGTACCCATATACATAGAAGTATTATCATAGGGCAATGCCCCATACTGGTCATAACGATAGACACCTGAATCCCCGGCGGCAAGAACCGCCTTATCCGTATTCGACTCCAGCTTATCCAGCGACTCCTCTTCGGCTGCAAACTCTGACAGATAATCCTTCTCATAAGAATACTGATAAGAAACATTCAACATAATGCTCACCACAAGCAAAGCACTGAGAAGCCCGCACATATACTTCCCCTGCAGAAAAATATTTCCAAAAGAAGTAACCGTAAACACAGCCAATACCAGAACCAGCACACCTGCCATATTTCTCTGCGTTCTGGCAGCTTTCGCAAACAGAGCCAGCACACAATACGCCACCGTCATGACAAAAATCTTCTTCTTTTCCCTCACAGTCAGAGTAAACAGCTCAGGATATGCCTTCACAAAAATATACGCGATCATCATCCCATAAGCCCAGATCCACCTGTTGGACACATAAGAGAAACCATTGAGCACATGCCCTGCAAAAGGCACCAGCAAAAACAGATTCAACAGCCCAAATCCTAATTTCAGATCCAGGTACTTCTTCTTCCTGGAAAAAAGCACAAACACACCTGCCATAGCAACAGCAGAATACCCGGCAACCCCCCACTGGATCATATTCTCCCCGATCAGATCACCCAGATACTTCTCATAATAAATTTTATCATATAAAAGAGGCACATAATTCTCAGCCTGAAACCTATCCGTACCAAAAATCGTCATGACCACCGGAATAAAAAATAACCGCCGCGATCATCAAAGCCACCACATAATAGCCGATAAACTTCACCAGCCATCTCAGAACATCCTTCACACTTCTCTCACTGAAAATCCCAAAATACCGGAAAGCCGCATAAATAAACATAAAAATACAGATCATATAAAAGAAATAGAAATTCGACATAGCCGAAACCGCAGTCGCCCAGATAAACAGCCATGGCTTCTCCCTCTTATAAATCTTATCAATCCCCATCAGAACCAGTGCAGATAAATCATAGGATTGGAAAAATACGGATGCTTCATAGCCGCATAAATCGTCCATCCCGCAAAAATATAGATCAACGTTCCCATAAACGTCGCCTGCTTCGGATTCTTATGATAAAAACAAAAAACACTAAAAGAAATCCCTGCCAGATAGATCCTCAGAAAAATCAGAACCTCATACAAAACCTCCGTCTTATCCGCCGGCACAAACACAGACAACAAAGTCAGCGGATCCCCGATCACATAATAATGCAAAGTTGTAAGAATATCTGAACCATACCCGATATTCATATCCCACATAGGCAATTCCAGCTTATGCTCTACAAAAATCGTATGCAGAACCTCCCTCAGATACCGCCCATAATACGCCAGAGAATTCAAATGCTGCGGAATCCCATCATGACTCCACACCAAAGACTTCCCATTACCCGCAACTGATAATAGATAAAAAAAGAAATAACCCCAAATACAAGCGTATATAATAAGTAGAAATCCTTCTTACTATCCCTGCTCACAAATTTCCTCATAACCGCTCCTTTATATTCTATCATTCTAAACCGAGTTATAAAGTTCTCACTGATTATAGACAAATATCCAATACTTGTCAAATTTATAGCCAACATTATTTCATTGTTTAAGAACGACGAAAGTATTTAAATCAGCCAACAACCAGCCGGGGAATGACAGAACATCTGAGGCGAATCTCGAGGTTCATGTAATTTCTTAGTATTTGGAAAGCCGCGTTATTCAGAAATTGCTCACTGTTT
>ENA-OQIO01000486-OQIO01000486.1-human-gut-metagenome-genome-assembly--contig:-NODE-486-length-21485-cov-2.014889_pt1 | contig 21485 bp, 25 predicted proteins | sample MGYA00242573_ERZ504737 | MGnify/ENA primary metagenome ERZ504737 (study PRJEB26092, sample SAMD00036203) | human gut metagenome | host: Homo sapiens | study: EMG produced TPA metagenomics assembly of...
GCGTGACTTCCGGCTTGATATACCACTTCCATTTCAGCCAAGTCCTTATTGCGATGTTCTTTTCTGCTTGCATTTAAGATTTCGTCCTTTTTCATAAAAACACCTCCATGCCAAGTTTTCTTTGCATATTTTAATTATACACATACCAAGTTTTCTTGTCAATAGAGTTCATAAAAAAGTTACAACCGATATAAGAGATAACTTTTCTACCACTTCGATTATACTCACGACTTAATGACTTCTTGAATACTTGCCGAAAAAGAAAAACTGCCATCGGTTTGACAGCAGTTCTTCTTCGGTTGGTATCCGTTAGGAATACACAATATCATTCAATACAATCTCATCGGCACAGGTTCGAATGTTATTCATCAATCCTATCCATCTCATCATATCCGTTGCTTTCAGTTCTTCCGTTACACCCTGCTTCTTTGCCATTTCCTTTATCAGATATTCCGCCATATCACGAGCCGAAGTATCAATTTCGGCAAGGTGTTCATATAACTTTCCGCTTGTCAGCAGATTAAAATATAGCACACGCTTATGTTCCCTCAAATATCGTTGCCGCAATCGACCATATTTTGAAAGGGGAGGACTTTTCTCTACTGTCAGGCAGGGATAATAGTAATCTCCGATGAGTTCGTATCGGATACCTGTTCTTTCGTCTGTAATAAATCTTTGCATAGTTCTTTCTCCTTTTGCTTCTTGTAGTAAAACTCCAAGGTTTTCTTATTGTGATTTACCTTTTTACATTCCTCGGAACAGAATTTCTGCTGACTGTGTGTAGGCCAGTAGGTACTGCCACACACAGCACATACACGCTGACGATAATAATGACTTCCTTTTTCCGCTTCTCTATCGGCTTTTGTCTTATCCTGCCTTGCCTGATAGCAGCAATCCTTTGAACAGAAAATCTGTCGGTTGCTTGTAGGGGTAAACTCTTTCCCACAATGAGGACATACCTTTGTTTTGACGATTTCGCCACCGTTTTCAGCAAGTTTTTTTGCCTTTCGCTTCTCTCGATAGGCTTTTTCACGCTGACGCTGTTTCTCCAATCGCTTCTTTTCTTCCTGTTCTTCATGCTCTTTTATCTCGCAAGTTCTTCCTCGGTGTAGGCAATATCGACCTGTCCGACATAATTGAAGTAAATATCAACCTTTTGTGTCTTTGCTTTTCCCACACCCTCGGCTTCATACACCACAATCTTGTCAATGAGTTCGGTAAACATCAAATCAGAAACTTCCGTAGGATTTTTGTACTTGCGTATCAGCGATATAAAATGCTGAATATCCATAGTGCTGTCTTTTTCTTCAGAAAGTTCCTTTTTCATCGTTTCCATTTTCGCTTCCAATTCAGCCTGTTCATCGTCATACTGTTTCATCAGTTGCTTGTATTGTCTTTCGGGTAGCAATCCCGATATAAGATTTTCATACAAGCCACGAATGAGCGTAGAGAGTTCGTCATAGCGTTTCTGACAGCGTTTCAACTCCGATTGATTGTGCTTCGGCTTTTCCTCCTGCTTGTCTTTCCAAAGGGATTGCAGTTCCAAAGCAAAGGCTTTTTCGTCATTCAGAACGAATTTTGAAAAGCGTTTAACTGCCGATAATATCAAGGCTTCAACATTATCAGCACTAATCGTATGGGAAGTACAGAAATTAACCCTGCTTGCATACCCGCCGCAACGGTAAGAATACTGAACAGAACCGTCTTTTTTGCTGTAATGCGTTTGCAAAGTCATTCTCCTGCCACAGTCGGCACAATATAGATAACCGCTCAATCGGTTGCTGTGCGTTCCTCTTGCCGCAGCTCTGTTCGCTCGTTTCTTTCGCTTCTGAACGCTGTCCCAAAGTTCCTGCGATATGATAGGCTCGTGGGTGTTATAAAACACATACTGCTCATCTTCATCGGTAGTCTTTCTCTTATGCAGTTTGAAATTGGTGCTGACCGACTTTCTCAAAACAGTATGCCCAAGATATTCCTGTCTGCTTAAAATCGTTCTAATGGCAGATATGCCCCAAATATAAGGGTCTGCAAACTTAATCCCGTTGTACTGTTCTGGGTGATATTCCTTTGCATATGCGGCAGGAATTAAAACCTTTTCTTCGGTCAGTATTTCCGCTATGGCTCGTGGACTTTTGCCCTCATTGGCAAGCAGAAAGATACGCTTTACCACCTCAGAAGCCACAGGGTCAACAACAAGCGTCTGCTTATCGCTCGGCAATCGGTTATATCCATAAGGGATTGAACCGCTACAACGCTTTCCGTCTTTCATTCGGGCATCAAATACAGCCTTGATTTTATTGCTCGTGTCTTTGGCATAAAATTCGTTCATAATATTCAAAAACGGAGCAAAATCATTATCCGAAGCGTTGTTGCTGTCAATGCTGTTGTTGATTGCAAGGAAACGGACATCTTTCTGCGGAAACAAAATTTCCGTATAAAAGCCGACTTGCAGATAGTTTCGTCCTAATCGGCTCATATCCTTAACAATCAATGTTCCGACATTGCCTGTTCAATTTCCTTAATCAACGCTTGAAAGCCGGGGCGATTGAAATTTACACCCGAAAAACCATCGTCAGTAAAATGGCGGATATTCTCAAAGCCATTCCTACGGGCATAATCTTCGAGGTATTTTTTCTGATTGGTAATGGAATTACTCTCGCCATTCAGGTCATCATCTCTTGATAATCTCTCATAAAGTGCTGTAATTTTTGAAGTCCTTGACATTCTCTTAACCTCCTTCCTTATGTATTTTCAATTTAGGACAGTTAATTTTATCGTCCTATTAAAGTATAGCCCTCCGGCGATAACTCGATGGCTGTAACCGTTTCTCCGAAGCTCCCCGCCCAGTCATCGAAATGGACAAGGCCCATCTCCTGCAGGAGCCTGTACTGCAAATACCTCTGGATGGTGTAAAGCTCTACCATGGAGTTGGAGATAGGGGTGCCGGTGGCAAAAATCACGCCGCGCCCGCCGGTCAACTCGTCCAGATACTGCGTTTTCATGAACAGGTCGCTGGATTTCTGGGCTTCGGTCTGGGCAATGCCGCCCACGTTTCGCATTTTTGTCGCCAAAAACAAGTTCTTAAAATAATGGCTCTCATCAATAAAGAGCTGTCCACGCCGAGCTGCTCAAAGGTGACGGTGTCATCCTTGCGGCTCTGGTCGTTGAGCTTGGCCAGCCTTGTCTCCAGCGATTTCCGGGTACGCTCCATCTGCTTGACCGTGTAGCGTTCCGCCTTCTGTGCCTTGGCCTGCTCGATTCCTTCCAGGATTTCTTCAATCTGGCGCTCCAAAATGGCCTGCTGGCGCTCCAGGCTCATGGGGATTTTTTCAAACTGGCTGTGGCCGATGATGATGGCGTCGTAGTCCCCGGTGGCAATGCGGCTGCAAAACTTCTTGCGGTTCTGGGTTTCAAAATCTTTCTTCGTGGCAACTAAAATGTTGGCGCTGGGATAGAGCTGGAGCCATTCCGCCGCCACTGCTCGGTGATGTGGTTTGGCACCACGATCAGCGACTTGGTGCAAAGGCCCAAACGCTTCATCTCCATGGCAGCGGCCACCATCTCGTAGGTCTTGCCCGCCCCCACCTCGTGGGCCAGCAGGGTATTCCCGCCGTAAAGGATATGGGCAATCGCGTTGATCTGATGAGGCCGTAGGGAAATTTCCGGGTTCATGCCCTCAAACCGGATGTGCCGCCCATCATACTCACGGGGGCGGACGCCGTTGAAGGTTTCGTTGTAAACACGGCACAGCAGTTCCCGGCGGTCGATGTCTTTCCAGATCCACTCGGCAAACTTCTGCTTGATGAGTTCCTGCCGGTCCTGGGCAATCGCGGTTTCTTTTTTGTTGAGGACAGGCTTTTTCTTGCCGTTCTCGTCCTCAATATAGTCAAATACCCGCACATCCCTTTGATTTAGGGTCTGCTCCAAGATGTGGTAGGCGCTCATCCGCTTGGTGCCGTAGGTGGTAATGGCTTTCACATTGCTGCGGTCGGCGTTTTTCTCCCGGATGCTCCATTGGCCGGTGGCTTCGGAGCGCAGGATTTTAATACGATCCCGCACATAGTAATTGGGGGTGAGCAGCTCCACCATGAATTGCTGGTACACCTCGATGGGCACCCAGTTCGCGCCAATGCGCACGCCAATTTCTCCAGCGCCCAAATCCTGGGGCTGAACGGCTTCCAGGGCCTCCACATTTCTGCGGGCGGTTTCCTTCTGATTGTCAGGGGCCACTTCCAGGAATGCTTTTGCCATCCGCAGCTTTTGGCGCACTTTCCCGGAAAGGTACTCATCCGCCGTGACAAGAGGATAGCGGCTCAAATCCGCCAAAGAAGGCAGGATGTCCTCCGGGTTCTCCGCACAGCGAATATCCCGGTAGATCACCCCGGCAAGCTCTTTTTCCAGTTCCTCCGGGGATTTACCCGACAGCTCTGCCATATAGTCCATATCCACACGGGCTTTTTCCGAAATGGACACCGCCAACGCTTCACTGGCTGTATCCACACTGGTGACAGCCACATGGGGCCGGATGGTGCGCCGGGTGAACATATCGGCTTTTCTTTTTAGGTTGCCCTGCTCATCCAGCACCTCCAGAGAGCACAAGAGGCAGTAGCTGGAGTCCTCCGAAAAGGCCAGCTTGTTGCCGCGACTGTTCAGCAGCCCATACTTGGCGGTGAAGCTGTCGTAAAGGGCGTTGAGCTTTTGCTGCTCGGCTGCAATATCCTCATCCGGGTAGCCTTCGGTCTGGTACTCAATAAGCCTGCGGGTACATTCCCGCAGCTCGATCATGCCACGGATACGGTTTTCCGCCGTGACGGAGACTTCCACCGGTGCATGAGACTGTTTTCTCGGTAGTATACTTGCCCATCTGCAATCGTGTAGCTGAAATTCTTCACTGTGGGGTCGGCAGGGATGGAGCGATCTTCCTCCTCGTCCAGCTCCTCCAGCTCATAGGGCTTGATTTCCGCCTGCAAAAACTGGATGGCATTGGCAAGCTGCTCGGATAAATCTTCCCCCTCGCGGGCTTTGCAGGCGCTGTCCGGCCCGAACCGTGTGGATTCCATCACCATGTCGCCCAAAATCATCTCCGGGTGCTGCACGAAATAGCGGTTCATGCGGATTCCGTTTTCATCGGTGTCCAAATGCACCCAATCCTGGTCTAAATCGGTGATGTGGTCGCGCTTTTGCAGGAAAATGATGTCGCTGGTCACTTCCGTTCCGGCGTTCCGCTTGAAGGTGTTATCCGGCAGGCGGATGGCCCAATGAGATCGGCGCGCTGTGCAGGTACTTTCGGACGCTGGAGTTTTCCTTGTCCAGAGTGCCTTTGCTGGTAATGAACGCCACAATACCGCCGAGCCGCACCTTGTCCAGCGTCTTGCCGAAGAAATAGTCGTGGATCAGCCAGTGGTGCTTGTCGTACCGTTTATCCAGCACTTTGAAATCCCCAAAGGGGACGTTGCCCACGGCTACATCAAAAAAGCTGTCGGGCATTTGCACAGTTTCAAAGCCGTTTACGGAAATGTTGGCATTCTGGTAAAGCTGGCCCGCAATCCGCCCGGAAATGGAATCCAGCTCTACGCCATAGGCTTTGCTGCCCGCCAAATCTGTGGGGAGCAAGCCAAGGAAATTACCGGTGCCGCAGGATGGCTCCAAAATGTTCCCTTGGGTAAAGCCCATCTGAGCGAGGGCCTTATAGATTCCCCGGATGACCACAGGCGGCGTGTAAAAGGCGGTGAGGGAGCTGGCCCTGGCCGCTGCGTATTCCTCCGAATCCAGCAGAGATTTCAGTTCCTCATAATGGGGGCTGGTTTGTTCAAAGCAGTTTGCAAGGCCGCCCCAGCCCACATAGCGGGACAGGATTTCCTGTTCTTCGGGCGTGGCCAGCCGTTCCTCAGCTTCGATCTGCTTCAAGGTGCGGATGGCGGCAGCATTGGCCGCGTATTTCTCGCTGGGGGTGCCGTGGCCCAGGGCGTCATCGGTGATGTGGAAATCATGGCGCTGATCCCTGGGGACCTCCGGGTGCAGGGTTGTGAAAGTAATGCGCTCACGGCGGGGGTGCTTCGGCGGCAGTGGGAGTGCTTCTTCTTTTTTAGGCTGTAAATCGGCCTGCTCTGGGCTGGCTGACGGTTCCTCTGCGGCAGGGGCTTGTTTTGCCTGCTCAATGGCTCGTTCATCAGGGAAGTTCCCGTAAACCCGCAGCCATCTGTTCTCCTGAAGGTCATAGATACCCGCGCCATCATAGGCAAAGCCATCCTCGCCCTCCATAGTGCCGGCCACATATTTCTGCGCAGCTTGTTCGGCCTCCGCCAGCGTTTGGTAATCCAGCCGTTCATCAAAGCCATTTTCAAAGTGGTGGTACACCACCACTTCGTAAGGCGGCTCCATGCGCTGGGCATAGCGGTCGATGTCCTCCATGGTGAGCCATTCCGGTTTTTCCGGCAGGGCGTCATAGAGTTCCCGCATTTTGGCGATTTGCTCTCGCACGTTCCCAGCCACAGGTGCTTTTCTGCCCGCCCGCCAGCGCCCAAGAAATAGTCGCAGTCGGCTTTCAGGCGGCTTAAAAGCATATAATCATTTTGTGGTGGTGTACTTTGCTGCAACAAGGGAAGGATGTCTTGGTACTTGGGATATTGTGCGAGGAAGTCCAGAACGCCCCCGTCACCGTCCCCAATATCCTGGCGCTCGGTGTAGGTGGTGCCATCTGGCATGACCACGGTAAATTTCACCTTGTCATACCCCAGGAACCGAGCATTTTCTGGGTCATCGGATTCGTACCACACCTGCCAAGTGCCGTATTTTTCAAGAGCAGCCTTTGCACCGGCCACCTGCTCCTCATCCGCCTGTTTCATCAGGGTGTCAAATTCACGGATACCGTAGCGTTTCCATCTTCAAACACGGGGCTTTCGCTCCACTCGCAGAAGATGTATGGCTCTATGTCGGGAGGGTATTTTCCATTGAAATAGTCCTGGTCCACAGAGGTGAGTTGGTCAAAGTCCAGTTCGGCCAGCTCATTTTGGATGAGTTCATCCAGGCTCTCATACTGCCTGCGCTCCAAAAACTGCCCGTCCAGATAACGCTCAATGCGGTAATGGACCAAGTCGGCATTGACCTGGATGGGAATTTCCTCATCCGTAACAGTGGTGTAGGCAATGCCCACCTTTTCCAGATCACTGAAATCGGCTGGACTGCCATACTCGGCTCGCAGAAATCGTTGATAAATTCTTTGGCAATCTCCAGTGAAGCAGGTTCCGGCTCCTCGGACAAAAACTCGCGCTCAATGAAGTCGGCAACATCCTGGCTGTTACCTTTGCCGCCATGGGCACGGTAATCCATCAAACCTTCTTCGACCAGTTCGCTGGATACCGCATATCCGGCCTCCTCCAGATAACCGGCGATTTCTTCTATCTGCGCCTGTTCCGGGGTAAGGGCCGGGGGCAGCTCCGCGATCTGCTCCATACAGAGGGTGATGTCCACCGCGATTTCTTCTTCCAGGTCCGCATGGTCCAGGAAGGATTGAAGCAGTCTGCGGATTTCCTCTCTCTGAACGGGGTCATGGAGCTGCCGGGCGATATTTTCCACCGCCTGGCGTCATCCTCACCATAACCCATGCGGGAACCATCCAAACTCTCCCACAAAACGCAGCACCTGGGCGGCCAGCTTCGGGTAGGGGTCTACCGGTTCTTCTTTTTGGGGTGGTTCCTGCGCCCTGGGCGGCACGGTGAACACCGGCGCGTCCTGGGTGGCGGAAATGGTCATTTCCGAAGTGTCAGCAATCCGCTGGATTTCCTCCCGCACTGCCTGGGGCATTTCCTCCTCGTAGAAGGTCACCGTGCGGTCTGGGGCGATGTGGGCAACCGTTTTGTAGTCACCGTGTTCCTCCTCCAGCCGGTTCCACACCGTGACGCCGTTTCCCAAATAGCCGTAGCCCAGGTCGTAGGCTTTGGCTTGCGGCATGGTGGGAACCACAGGCTCCTTGTGCTCTGCAAAGAGCGTGAAGGTTCCCTGCCGGAAGGCAGTGAGGTTTTCAAACGCCTGCTGGCGCAGGGCGTACATCCTGTCATCCTGCGGGGTGGCCTCCCAAATGGGGACCATCATCTGATAGATTTCTTCCACACGGGCCGGGTCGTCAAGCTGCGGCTCGATGAGCTTCACCGCGTCCCAATAGTCAAAGCCAAAGGGATAGGGGTGGGGCTGCTCCTGGGGTACGTTTTCAAAGAAAGTGCGGATATTCCGGGCAAGCTGGTGCTTCTCATACTGCGGCATGGCGGCGCGGTCCTCATCGGTGAGGAACCGCCCCTGGGCGATCATGGCGCTGACGCGCTTTTCCACGGCGTTCCATTTCAGCTCCACCTTGGCGTAGGGGGCGGTGATACTGCCGTGGCTGAAAGAAACGCCTTTACTGAGCTGGTAGGTCACATCGTCATTCCCACTGGAATGGCCGCTGTACTCGCCGTGGTAGTGCTTTAAGAAATTCTCCCGTTCCTTGCGCTCTGTGTGGTTGCGATAGAAAGAATACACGGCCAGCCGGTAATCGGTGCTGCGTTTTCCACCCCGGAGAAGGTTGTCGATCTCGTCCCCGGAGATGAAAAAAACGCCGCTGGGGGGCGTACCCTTCGGCGGCGGTAAAGTGCAGCGGTTCCCGCTGCAGGTCGGAAAGCTGCTCCAGCAATTTTTGCGGACGGTGGAAATGGAATCGCAGCAGTTCCCGGTTCTCTCTGTATGCCTGGACAAACTGCTCCAGCTCATCCCGCAGGTTCTGCAGCCCCTCCGGATGGCCTAACAAATCGCTTATGGCGGCGCTTTCCTCTGGAAACCCATGATTTTTACCGTAAATGGTATTCACCGTGGGAAGATAGCCCGCGTCGGCAGTGCCTTCTGCAAAATCCTGCCGGAGATACCATAGCTGCGCGGCCCGTTGCTGGCGCTCATACTCATCCACCCGGTCAAGCTCGCTCTGGGGCATATATCGGCCCAAGTCCAGCAGTTCCCGGATACGGGCCGCCGCCTGTTCCCAGGGGATGAGGGTGGCGCTGGAACGCTGGGCGCTTTCGCCCTGGGCAATGCGGATTCCCTCGGCGTTGTACCAGATGGCATACTGTCGGCCATCCAGATAAAAGCCAGCGCCGTTCTCTCCATAGTGCTCTGCCAGGAACCTGGCATTGTCCGGCTTATCCTTTTTGAAATAGGCGCAGATGATGAGGCGGCTGTTCTGGTCGTTAGCACCAATGCACAGCGCCTCGTCGATTACCTGCTGAGGCAGAGCCGGGTGAGGGAAAATGGATGGTTTGGCCGTACCCTCGGCCTGGGTTGGCTGCTGAAACGCCGCAAAATCAAAAAGGGACATCTGCTGGCTCTCTTGGGTAGGGAGCTGCGGGATGTCCGTCTGAATGAAGTATTCTTTTTTGTCAATAAGCTGGGCGGTCCAGCCTGCCACCACTTCCCAGGAAATACAGATTCCCTGGTGCGGGATGGGTAAGAGCCTTCCCACATGAGCAGGCCATTCTCCTGGGGCTTATATCCCAGGCGCTGCCCGTCAGCGATGATCTCAGTGTACCGGTCCTGATAAGCGGATTTCAGGTAGTCGGCCCGTTCCTGAACGTCGCTGTGAACCGAAAAGAAAAGCTCGATCTGATTTTTCTTATATTTCAGGTCATCATCTTTGTTGGCGATGATGGCCATGATCTGCTTTTCATCCAAAAGCGCAGGGAGCTGTTCGCCACCTGCGCTTTCTTCCGGTTCATCAATTAGCTGTAAATCAGCTCCGCCAGCACCGTTTCCTCCGCCGCGTTCTGCAGGTTGCTCATCATCTGCACCCACTTCATCTGGTCGCTGGCTTTCAGTTCCTCTGTCACGCCCTGGTTCTTGGCCATCTGCGCCACGATCTGCTCCATCCGGCGCTGGGCGGTCTGCTGGATCTCCGCCAGATGGCTGTTCAGCTTGCCGCTGGTCAGCAGGTTGGTGTACGTCACCCTGCGGTGCTCCTTGAGGAATTTCTTCCGAAGCAATGCGTATTTCCCATGGGGAACCGGCTCCTCCTGGGGCGGCAGAAGGTTCGGCAGATTGTAGTCGCCCTGCCTGGTGTAAGTGATCTCGGTCATATTCAAAACTCCTTTCCAGCTGTGTGTTTTCCTGTTCAGTTACAGCATACTGGTTTTTCTGCTGGGGTTCAAATGTGCGATTTTCTTTTTGGGGCTGTCTTTGCAGGGCAAGAACCGTGCGGGAAATGGCGGAAAGGCACATCTGGGAGATGTCCCCGGTGGCCACGCCTAAAGCGTTCAACGTCTGCGGGGTGTTAAAGTCCGTCACATCCCGGAAATCCATGTCCTCAAAATATTCAGACGGGTCAAGGCCGCAGCGCACCAGCAGCATATATCCAATGCTGTTTTGCACCGCCCTGCGGTATTCCACTTCCAGGTTCAGCTCATCCAGTTCTTCCAGAAAGCTGCCTTCCGTGAGGGTTTTCAATTCTGCCAGGTAGTCGGGCATATTGTCCTCCACGGCGTTCTTTGCCGCAGAGAGCAGTGCTTCACCCAAATCCTCCTTGCGCTCCAGCTCTCCAAAGCTGTTTTCCAGCGTTTCAATGATGTCCGGCGCATATTCCTCCCGCACGTCCAAAGGGGGACGGGGCGGGGGAACCGGGCCTCATGGGTATCGGAAATATCAAAGTAGTATTTCAGTCGGGGTTTTCCATTGTGTTCACCGTCAAAAACGGCAATGCCGTTTGCGCCCCGGTTTACCCAGCGCCCAAATTGCCGGTTCCATCGCTCGATCTCCAGGACGGCGGTGGCGTCTGGGCGCTGGGCGTAGACAAGCAGTTGTTCATCGAAAGAAAGCCGGTAGTTGCGGCAGGCAGAAGCCAGAAACGCCCGCCACTGGTCAGGAGCTGTCACGCTGCGCTGCGTTTCCTGGTACAGCTCCGTCAAGGCTTTATATCGTATCGCCATCGGTTGCCCCTCCTTTTCTTATTCTTTTTTCGCAGCTTTCAGTTCTGCGCTGTAATCCTTATCAGGGTCATATTGATTGCACAGGGAGAGCAGCAACAGCCAGATGGTATTTCCGGCCTCCTTCGGGTACATCCGAAGCGCCACGCAGGGCGCATGGTCACTGTCAACAAAGGGCCTCCCATAGCGCATAAACTGTCGATCAGCTTTTGAGCCATCTCCCGGTATTCTTCATAGGGGTTCTGTTCCGCCTGCTGATGGAGAACCGTCATCAGCAAGTTGAACCAGTCCTCATGCGTATCCAGTTTTACGGGCGGTAAAGACGCCATTTTTATCACCTCATCTTTCCATGGCGACGGCCTGCCGCTGCCGGGGAATGGAAAACCCGTAGACTTTGGCGATGTCGTCGCCCAGCCTGCGGGTCACTCTCGTAATATCGGCGCGGGTTGCAATGCCGCGATATAGTTTTTCTTTCAGCAGTTCAATTTGAGAAGGGCTGGCGCTGTCCTTGTAAACGCGGTAAAGATAAAAGTTCGTGCCATCATGGTGGATGGCGTCGCACCGCAGATCACCCAGCCGGTCCACATACCAGGTGGAATAATCCGTATCGGAATACAGGCAGTCCCGGATATTGCCGCTGGGGATTTCCTTATATCCCATGCGCCGACCATTCCACAGGCCCAGGTCGCCTACGACTAAAATCGGTTGGGAGAGCTGCACATTGAGGTTGGCGCGTTCATCATCCAGGTAATCCCCATTGATCTCATACATCAGGGAAATGCGCTCATCTTCGGATAAATCCGGGTAGTCCGCCTCCAGGTCATCCCTCCAATCCTCATAGTCCAGGCCATAATTGCTCCAGATAACGTGTCTTTCCTCCTTCATCGGGCTTCACCCGGTCTTTCTGCCTGGCTTGATAGGCTGCCCCTGCTCGTCATAGTTTCTGGGATCGGCGGCGGGAGTCTGCCAGCCAAGCATGGAGCCGGCAAGCATGGCGGCCTCCTGTGCTTTGGTAACGCCATTCTTCACATTGCGGTCGTCTGCAAACTCTCGGTTCTGTTGAGCGTCAGGAGTTGAAAAATCATAGCAAGGGCTGTAGCCTTTTTCGCCCCTGGTCAGAAGAATCAGCTCCCCGGATGAGGCAGTACACTAAAACACTGCACCGGCAGAGAAGAACGCAGCGGGATCACGCTCCCGTGAGTTGCTCCAATCGCTCCGCAAATTCGCAGATATGATACAGGGCGCTGGAATACCCGCCGCTGGTTTCAAAATGGGTTTCGTCGATGACCCGGCAGGTGCGGTCGCGGGTTTCTCCGCCGCCAGTGAAAATGCGGATGTGGTCGCCGTCGGGAATGCGGAACAGCTCCTTGTAGCCGGGCGTGATAAACCGGATACCCTGTTTGGCCTTTTCCATGTGGTGTTCCAGGAATCGGGAAACGTAGGCGTAGAGGTAAAAGTTGTAGTCTCCATAATTGGGATTGCACCGGAGCATATAGGTGTGCTGCGGCGTCTGCACCTTAAAACCATACTCGGCGCAGTAGTTTCCCTCAAACTCAGCCTCCGGGTTCTGATAGCAAAACCTGGTCATGCTGTCACGGGTACAGAGCAGCCCATTCTTCTCCCGCAGAGTGTTGACCACCTCATCAAGCTCCGCCTTAAACTCGTCCGTCTTGTATTCCCTCCGATGGTCGAACCAGGAAGTGTAAAACTCTTTTCCAGCGCCAAAATCCCCGCGCAGATGGCCGATACAGCCGGTTTGCCCTTCAAGCTGGCTGCTCTGGTTGTACGCATACAGGCGATCCGCCGGGGTCATGCTGGTAATTGTCAGTTCCATTATCGCTCACGTCCTTTCTTTTTCGCTTGTCGTTTTTGCTCCGATATGGCTTTTTCCCTTGCCTGCCAATATTCGGGGTGGTGAATTTGCACGCTGCTATTGATAACAGCCTCATACGCACCGGGGGCAAAGCGCCCGTTCACCGGAGCCTGGATCATCTTTTTATCCATCAGCTCCCGGAGAGCCACCTGCGCGTCATTATCTTCCTCAAAGCAAAGATAACCGCTCGCTATAAAACCGCAGCCCATCGCTTCTTTTCGGAATACCTTTTCCGCCAGCTCCCGCCGCACCATAACGCCGCCATGCCCTGGGGTAGAAACGGAATAAACGCCGGGGCAGAGCGTTTCGCACTCCTGGACTTTGCCCCATGGGGAATAGGGCGGGGCCTCCGGCGCAATGGTGTTTTGCCGCTGTTCCTCCAGGCACTGCACCTCCTCCTGCGCCCGCGCCACCAAATCCTTCTGCGCGGAAAACAGGTCGCTGAAATAGTGGCCCCAATCGTAGTCCGTCCGGTTACTACATTTCCAGGTGACAAACTGCTGGGGCGCTGTCAAATGAACACCCAAGACAAATTCGCTGTCGCCCACATGACAGGAATCCGTAATGATATATCCGGCGTTTTCTCTGTAATCCATCATGCTCACGCTCCTTTGCGGTTTTCTTTTTGGCCTGTTCCTGCTGAATCGCAGTAAGGCCATGCTTGGCCCAGCCGGGAAGGTCCTCCGGCTGTATCGTTCCCAGCACGTCCATGCGCTCATAGCGGCTTTCTTTTCCAGTATAAAGGTCAACGCAGTAACAGGCTGACCCCCTGCTGTGCGGGGAAGCCCCAAAGCCTCCCATACAGAGCTTGAGCTGGCGAGTGGCCCTGCGGTATTCCCGGCGCAGCACCTCCGGCTTTATCACCACGATTTTCCCGTGCAGATCATCCTCATAGGAAATGGGGATGCAGCCCTCCGCTGTAATGGGGCGGTCGTCTATGCCTGTATGCGGGGCTTATTGAGTTCTATGTGGGTTTTCTGCGCTTGCTCGGCAACCCGCTGGCCCGAACAGCTCCACAATCTCCGGGAAATCATCACTGGCCATTCAACTTCGCTGTATTCTGCAAATAAGGCGTTTTGCCGACAAAAGGCGCACATATACTTCATGCCGGTTTCATCCTGCGGATTTTCCCCCAGGACAACCTCGCGGTCGCCAATCTGCACCGCCTGGATAATCTCATAATCACCGGCCATGCGTTTTTCTGTGGAATCATCGTTCATCACTCTGCCTCCAATTCCTGTTTAATAAATACTTTGATTTCCTTTACACTGGCAAAATCCCGTTCATCCCCGGTAAGGTAGCGCACCGTGTCCTGCCATTGAGACAGCGGGTAGCTGTTCTCATCCATCCTGCACAGGTCCAAAAGGGCCGCCCGCCGCAGGATAGGCGAAAGATTTAAGTCGGAGATGAAACAGCCATGCCGAGCCGCCAGTATGTCCAGCAGGTGCAGTTCATTCATGGCAACACCTGCTTTCTTCAGCTTCTTTCAGCAATTCCTCCACCAGCCTGCCGCTGCGGACTTTATTCCGGTCTGCCAGCACCTTGTTCTGGACGCACAGCACCGCCCGGATGTTGGGAACGGTAATGCCGGGGACCTCCACCATCTCCTCCGGGGTGATGGTGAGAAGCTGCACCGGGGAGTAACCAGCCTGGGCAAAGATGCGGAACAGCCGTTGTTCAAATCGTTCTCTCATCTGCAAAGCTCCTTTCTTTTTTGGTATGTAAAAGGGGCGGCCCCGCATGGCCGCCCCTGGCTGGTTACTTCTTCCGGCTTCTGACTTTCAGGAAAATCAGCCGCCGATGATGAATACCACCAGCGCAATGGCAATAATCGCTTTCAGTTCCATAAAATCATTCCTCCTTACACAGATTCAAACCGCCGTTATTTTGCGGTATGGTTGTCCTTTTTGCGCTTGCCCACATAGGCCGCAACGCCCAGGGCGGCAGCGCCCATAGCGGATACGCCCATCAGGCCGCCCACAGCCACGGCTTGCTGTCGTCACCAGTTTTCGGGGTGTCGCGCAGCTCATTGTGCATTTGCGCCACAGTGGTCTTATCCGCCAGAATCGTCACCTTTTTATCCGCAGGCAGCACATAGTTGGCGCTGGCCCCATCCGATACCTCGGACACGGTGTAATCGCCTACGCGCAGGCCCTCGATGAAGATTTCGCCGTTTTTATCCGTTTTGAAGGTCTGGTCGTAGCCGTTGGCCCCGGTCACGCGGAAGGAGAAGCCTCCACCTTGCCGTCGCTGGACGTTTTTTCAATCCGCAGGGAGCCAGTCTGGGCCATGTTGGTGAAACCAATCCCGGCCTCGTTCTCTACCTCGTAAATCTTGCCGTTCTCGGTGATCTCCACATAATAGGCGTTTTCATCCAGCAGGAAGCCCTCCGGCGCTTTGGTTTCCCTTACGAACACGCCGCCGTAGAGGATGTGGACATCTCGTAAATGCCGGTGCTGGTTTCCTCCAGCTTGCCCAGCAGCTCGTCACCCTCGTCCAGCTCTTTGTTGCCGTTGGTATCGCGGTACACTTCAAATTCAGCGCCCGTCAATTTGTTATCGGGATAATCCTTATCCACCTTGGTGAGCCGCAGATCACCATACACACGCTCATTGGCAAGGGAAATCTCTACAACCTGTCCATCTTCCTCCACAGTAACGGGAATCACTTCATCGGAGAGGATGAACCCTTCCGGGCTTTCCAGTTCTTTCAGCACCCAATCACCGTAAGGCACATTGGTGAAAGAAAAGCTGCCGTCGTCCGCTGAGGTAGTGGTGGCAAGGGCGTTTTCGGCGGTAAACTCGGTTTCATCGGACTTAAACAGACCGATTACAGCCCCGCCCAGGCCCGTGCCGTTCTCATCGGCTTTGAGGCCCTTGATTTCGCCGCGGATCAGCTCGTTTGTGACAGCCTCGCCATCATTAGCGGAAATCTCTACCACGGCAACAGAAGGCCCGCCGTACTCAAAGGTGAACGGGAAGGTTTCGCCATTCAGCAGGTAATGGCTGTCAGTGGAAAGCTCCTTCAGGTAGAAGCTGCCGAAAGGCAGGTCGGTGCTGCAAACGGCCTGGCCGTTCTCATTCACAGAAACGATCTCCAGAAGCCCGTCTGCCGGGATCACGGAACCGTCTGCTGCGGTGATGTCCTCCTGGGCATAGAGGCCAAAGGTCACGGCGGAGATCTCGCCATTCATGCCAATGCCAAAGGTTTCATCCTGCTCCAGCACCTTGTCAAGCGTCACAAGGGCTTTCTGGCGCTGGTTGTAGAAGCTGGCAGAGGTTTCGGTGACTTCCACCTCCTGGCCTGCGTACACCAGCTCCACGTTGGTGACGTTCTCGCCGGTATCCACCATGCCGTGAGGGAACTGGATTTCCTTCACCTGGAACTTGCCCAGGTAGAGGGGCTGGCTCTGGCTGTCCCGTCCTCGCCGGTGGTGATGGTGTCCACTACCTCGCCCGCAGAGTAGCGCAGGGTGCCGTCCAGGGTGTAGACGTCCTCCAGGGCGGTGATTTCAAACACCGCACCGGGCAGGCCCTGCACCTCATACACCGGCTGGTAAACGCCCTCGTTTTCTGTCACAGAGGAAAATACCTCGCCGGTCTTGCTGACTTTGATGATTCCTTTCTGGGCCATGTTGGGTTGGTGACTTCGATCACCGTCACGCCGCCTTCCTCGCTGGAATTGTCCTCGGTCACATCAAAGTAAACCGGGGTGCTGTCCAGCACATAGCCGTAGGGGGCCTGTACTTCAACCAGGGAATATCCCGCGCCGTATTCCAGCTTTTCAGGCGTTACCAGATAGCCTCGGAATTGGTGTAGAACGTATCAATGGTGGTCGGCGTCGGGTAAGTGAAGGTCATTTCCACCTTGCTGCCATCGGGACGGTAAATCTGGAACCCGGCCCCCGCATAGGGGATGGTGACGCCGGTTTCCGCGTCCACCTTGACCACCTTGATGAAGCTCTCAAAGTTGGCGTTGTTGATGAGATAACGGTAGGTCTGGCCGTCCTGAGCGATATACACTTCAAAATCGTCCATCAGCTCGCGGCCTTCCCAGCCCTTGGTCTGACGGACGATATAGGTGCCGTAGGGCAGCTTCTTCGACTGTGCAAAGCCGTTCTCATCGCAGACGAGGACATCGCGCTCAGATTCCTTGGCATTTTCATAGCTGCCGGCTAATTTCAAAAACACCTGGAATTCCGCGCCGGATTCCGGGGTTTCGATCTGGGTTTCCCCGTCGTCGGTATGCTTGATTATGGCAATGTCGCCCTTGATGACCTGCTCCGTCACATCGTTGGCGGTGTCGTTCAGCTCAATCTCATACAATTCCGGTTCCGCGCCTACCTTGTGGATAGAGGAATCCAGCAGGTAGCCCTCGCTGGGGTTGATTTCACGGATTGTCCAGTCCGAATCGCAGACGTAATATCCGGTGGTGAACTGGCCGTTCTCATCGGTGGTATAGCTGTCGATGAGTGTATCTCCCTTATACAACCCATAGGTTGCTCCGGCAAGAGAACCGTCGCCCTGGGGCGCGCCCGTTTCCACATCGCTCTTGGTGACAGTGACACGGAACTTTTTGAGGACATTGTTCACGCTCTTGTGGGTCACTTCATTCCACTCGATGGTGGCTGTCTGGGAATCCGGCACCACATAACGGATGGGGGTATCCACCTCCTCCAGTACATAGCCCGTGCCGATGAGCACGTTTTCAAAGCGCGCCACACCGTTTCCGTCTGTCACCGCATACTCATCCACCGGCTGCCCGGAGAGGGATGTGCCGTACAGATGGAAGGTCATGCCCTCCACCAGCCCGTCCTCGCTGGTTTTCGTCACTTCCAGGCTGCCGCGTTTGAGCACGTTGCTAAAAGTCACGGTGGCGGTCTGGCCGCTGACGATGGTCACGCGCTGGCTTTCCTGGGGTTCGTATTTGTCAATCGACTGCTCGGTTACGGTATAAACGCCGGGATTGAGGTCGGAGATGTCGATCTCGCCCGCCTCATTGGTGGTCTTGGTGGCGCTGTATCCTTCGCCGGTAATGGTGAAGCTGATCCCGGCTACCTGTCCATCCTCGGAAGTCTTGACCAGCTTCATATTGCCGGTTTTTACTTCCAGGTTCAGATAGCCCACCATATAATCGGACACGGTTTCCCCGTAGGTGGCAAAGTCCTGCTTGCCGCCGCCGATAATCCCATCCGTCCATACCACTACGCCGCTGCGCTGGGCGGAGATTTTTTCTGCTTTTACCGTTACAGAGCCTTTGATGGCCTGGCTGGAAGTGATGGTGAGCTGGTTTCCGTCCACAGAGAAGTTCAGGCCGGTAATATTGCTGGTAAAGGTGTAATCTCCCAGCACGCCGTTGGTATCCGTGAGAGTGAGGGAATACTGCTGGCCGTCCCATTTCAGCTCGTAGGCCCCGGCGTCTGCGGTGCTGCTGAAAAAGCTGGGCAGCATGGTATGGCGTTTTACCGCGCTCTCAATAGCGGAATACTGGCTGAAGATCTCGCTGTAAAGGGGATTCTCCGGGCTGGTATATTCCGCGATATTGTTCTTGCCCTGGGCGTTGGCGTCCACATGGTTAAACTGGCTGTCGCGCTCGCCTACGACGGTTTCCCAGACAAGAAGCTGGGTGGCGATTGCCCCGGCCATCTTGCTGGCGTCCTCCGGGTCATCGGTCATCCATGAGGTGCTGGCGTTGCCCTGCCATCCATAGGTCATAATCCGCCCGATATATTCCTTGATGGTGTCCGGTGGGATAGTGGGGTTCAGATCGGACGGGTAATCATCCCAGAAATCCTCGCCCCGGCCAGTAAACTGGTCGCCGGAATGAACGCTGACGCCGGGTTCGATACAGTAGATGACTTTCCCGTTAAAGGAATCCTGCGTGTGGATGGTAAAACCGTTATTTTCGCCGGTAGACCATCCGCCCAAGAAATTCATAGCGGAATGTCCCCAGCCTGCCTTGTTGGGGTCGCTGGCACGGGGGAACTCCACCATATACGTCGTCATGGTTTCCCCTGCGGCAAACGCTGTGGTTCCCGTCCCTGCGAATATGCCCAGGCACATGAGCATGGCCATGAACAGGGACAGGGGCTTTCTCAATGCTTTCATCGTGTTACCTCCTTGAAATGGCCGCAAAAAGCACACCGTTTCCGATGTGCTGCGGCTTGTGTTGGTTACTGTCTAAAAAAGAGAGGCCCGCCCGGTTTTCCTCGCAGCCCGATGTCTGCCTGTGGAAAAGAGGCCGGAGCTTTCTATATACATCCAGGCTCCCCAAATATCTTCTTTTTTTAGGCTGTTTAGGTTGTTTGGAAGGGGTGAGGTGTGGAGAGGGGGAACCGGCACAAGCTGCCGTTTCCCTGCAAATGGGCGCACTTCCCCCTTGTGAGTGGGCTATCTCTCTAAACTGCGCTGGCGTTTGCGGTAAAGTTCCAGCGCCTTGACAATGGTGTCCTCGATCTTCTGCGTGGGCGTCCCCGGCGCAAAAAACCGGCTGATTTTTTCTTTTGGGATTTTGAACTGTTCTTTTTGATTGGGCTTTTCCTCCTTCATAATGGAAACAAGGGCGTCTTTGGCCAGCCGTTCCCCTCCAGTCTTGGCTTCGGACATCTGTCGCATTTTGATGGCTTGGGCGTGGGACGGGGTGCAGTCCATCTCGTCCATGATAGCGAACAAGTCGGCCTGTTCTTCTTTTCGCAGGTAGGACAGCTCCACCGCAGGGCGCATGGCAATCTGGAGCATTTCCTGGTCTTTAAGGACTGAGTTATCTACCAGCTCCAGAATTTCCGGGATAAGGTGGGTAAGGCGGATATACCTATAAATCTGAGGTTGACTATCTCCGCTATCCCTGCTGATCTGCTGGGCTGCTGTAACGCCTTTTAACTTATTATCCAGTGGAGAAGAAGTTAAATCCGTCCGCTGACCCTGTCGTTTTAATGCGTCCAGCTTCATTTTGTAGGCAAACGCCTTCTCCGAGGGCAGAATCTGCTCCCGCTGCAAGTTGGAGTCCACCATGATAATCGTGGCTTCATCATCGGTGAGCTGCCGCACAATACAGGGGATTTTCGCAAGCCCCGCTAAATCCGCCGCCTTTTTCCTGCGGTGTCCGGCCACCATTCATAGCCGCCCTCCGGTTTGGGGCGCACCAGGGCAGGGACCAATACGCCGTACTGCTTCACGCTTTCCGTCATTTCCTGCATAGCTGCGTCCATCCGCACCTTAAACGGGTGGTTCGGGAAGTCGCTGATTTCCGTGGGCGAAAGATTGACAACTTTTTCAAGCCGTGCCTCAGCCCGCTCTTCCTCCGTGGAAAACAGGTCATCGACTGAGGGAAGATTGAAGTTTAGCCCGTTGCTTTTCGCCATCCGCCAGCACCTCCTTTGAAAAATCCGCATAAGCCTGGGCCACCTTGCTCCCCTTGTCGTAGGCGTAAATACTCTTGCCTGCGGCGCTGATTTCTGCGGCTTTGATGGCTACGGGAATCTCGGAACGATAAATTTTCAACACGCTCCCGTAACTCTGCCGCAGTGTATCTGCTGTCTGTCTGGCAAGGTTTGTGCGCCCATCCACCAGAGTGAGCAGCACCCCGTCCACCTTCAGAGCCGGTTGATCTGCCGTTTCACCTTATTGATGGTTTTCATAAGCTGGGTCATGCCCTTGGCGGGGAGATAGTGGGCCTGCACCGGGATAATCACGCTGTCCGCCGCAGCCAGGGCGTTGATCGTAATCATACCCAGGGACGGCATACAGTCAATGAGAACCACGTCATAGTGCTTCTTGGCTTCATTGACATAGGTCCGCAAAGTAACTCCCGGCTCATGGCGTTGACCAGGCTCATTTCCAGCGCGGACAGCTCAATGTTGGCGGGCATAAGGTCTACGCCCTCGCTGTGGTGCAAAATGCCCTCATCCGTGGTGAATGGCTCATCCCGGATCACTTTTTCCATAACGGTGGCCAGGGTGGTGGGCAGGCTGTCTTGGTCTTGCCAGCCTAGGCAGGTGGTGAGGTCGCCTGTGGGTCTTGCGTCAATGAGGCAGTACCTTTTTCCCCAGACGGGCTAAACCAATGCCCAGGTTCACCGTCGTGGTGGTTTTGCCTGTGCCGCCTTTCTGGTTGGCCAGCGCGATCACGCGGCCATCCCTGGGGCGGCTTCTTTGTTCCGGCATTTTCATGTCCTCCTTCTTCTTAGATTTAGCCGCCCGTTGGCAAGACGGACGGCTATGTATGAGAAAATCCGAAAGATGGACATGAAAAAAGCCGCTTACTCTTTCTGAAAAGAATAAGCGGCTCATCTGGCAGCGATATGTAATTTTACATCTTCTTCACCGGGGCGCACATGGCTTTGAGCAGAAGTTCATCCAGGCAGCCGGTGTCCCGGTTTTCACGGAGCATAGTATTGCGCAGGTGATTAAGGCTCTGGATCACAATGCTGTTTTCGGCGGGGGTGAGGTATATCTTGAATTTCCGTTTTTTCATAGGGCGTTCCTCCTTTACGCTTTCAGTATATATGGAAGGAACACTGCGCCGCAAATGTGCGAGAGTTCATCCACTTGAAACACAGCAGCGGCAACTCAGAAGGACAAGATAAACTGGATTCGGTTTGGTCAAATCCTGACAAATCAGGACATCCCCTTCAAAAGAAAAACCGTTCACAAAGGCCGTCATGGATCGAAAAGATGAC
>ENA-OQIO01000488-OQIO01000488.1-human-gut-metagenome-genome-assembly--contig:-NODE-488-length-21338-cov-4.526661_pt1 | contig 21338 bp, 28 predicted proteins | sample MGYA00242573_ERZ504737 | MGnify/ENA primary metagenome ERZ504737 (study PRJEB26092, sample SAMD00036203) | human gut metagenome | host: Homo sapiens | study: EMG produced TPA metagenomics assembly of...
CCCGGACGGTACCCGCAAGGACCGCAGCTCGCTGCAGTGGCCGGCGTGGCCATCGCCGTCTCCGTCGCGACGGTCGGCTTCTCCGGTTGGCGCTGGACCCAGGCACAGGGTGAACTGACGCGCCTCGAGCAGTCAACCGTCAAGGTCGTCACCGTCACGCGCGACATCGCTCCCGGCGAGGTGATCTCCTCGGCAGACCTCACGGTCGCGAGCGTTCCCAAGGCGTTTGCGCCCAAGGACGCGGCAAAGAAGGTCTCAGACGTGGCAGGTCGCCAGACCGTGACCCAGCAGACCTCCGGTACCGCGGTCTCGCTCTCGTCCGTCTCCGGCTCCAAGAAGCCGGCCTCGATTACCACAGCCGTGACCGAGGGGCACGTCGCCTACACCGTCGCACTCGACAGCTCGACCGGCCTCTCCCCGCTGCTCTCCGTCGGCGATAAGGTGGATGTCCTCGCGAGCGTGAGCGACGGCCAAGTCGTGACGACCGAACGCGTGGCCGACTCCATCCGCGTCATCGCGCTCGACGGAAACCTGTCGGGCTCCAAGTCTGACGGCTACTCGAATGTCACCATCGAGGTGACCGAGGACCAGGCCCTCGCACTCTCCAGCGCGAGCGGCATCAGGCTCGTCGCCCTTCCCGAGACGGGGGAGACGAACAATGCTGAATAGGGACCTGCTCCGAATCGAGCGCGACGCCGTACGCCAGGCGACCGGCGTGCTGACGGCAGCCAACGACGCATCCGAAAGCAATGAGCAGAGAGACGCGCGCGCACGCGACCTCCTTGCCCAGATCATAGATTCCAGCCCCGAGGCTCACGCCTGGACGACGACTCCTTCGACGCGGTTATCCAGGCAGGAATCAACGACCTGTACTATCTCGGACCCATCGAGGAGCTGCTTCCCGATACCACGATCTCAGAGATTATGGTCAACGCCCCGGATGACGTCTGGGTCGAGCGCGCGGGCCTGCTGCAGAAGACCCCGGTGACCTTCGAGGACGACGAGCATGTCAAGTTCGTCATCAACCGCATCGCGTCCGCCGACGGCCGCCGCTGCGACGAGGCGCAACCGCTGTGCGACTGCATCCTCAACCGACCCGGCGCCATCTTCAACGGCTCGCGCGTCGCGGCGACTGCCAAGGGCATCGCCGTCGACCACAACATCCTCAACATCCGAAAGTTCCGACCGGATGCGGTGGAGCCCGAGGACCTCATGGCGCTCGGCACCTTCGACCAGCGCATGCTCGAGTTCATGGAGGCCATCGTCCTGGGCCGCATGAACGTCGTCATCGCCGGCGGCACGGGCTCGGGCAAGACGACCTTGCTCAACGCCTGTTCCTCCTTCATCCCGGACAACCAGCGCATCGTCACGATCGAGGACGCGCCGGAGCTGCGTCTCCAAAAGCCCCATGTCGTGCGCAAGACCGCACGCCGCCCCAATATCGAGGGCGAGGGCGAGATCACCATCCGACAGCTCGTCATCCATGCGCTGCGCGAGCGCCCCGACCGCATCGTCGTCGGCGAGTGCCGCGGCGGCGAGGCTTTTGACATGATCCAGGCCATGATGACGGGTCACGAGGGCTCGCTCACGACCGTGCACTCCTCCAACGCGCGCGAGGCAACGACCCGCCTGCGCTCGATGATCCAGCAGACCGGAACCGAGATGCGAAGCGAGCAGATCATGGAGCTCATCGCCTCGGCCATCGACTTATCGTCTTCGTGAACCGCTTCGACATCGACGGCTCGCGCAAGATCACCGAGATCGCGGAGGTCCAGGGCATGCAGGGCGATGTCATCACTATTGGCACCATCATGCGCTTCGAACAGACTGGCTTCTCCGAGGACGGCAAGGTTCTCGGCGAGTTCATGCCCACCGGCGAGCGCATCACCCCGGCGCATCGCGAAAAGCTCTTCGCGCGCGGCGTTTACGTCGACGATGATTTCTGGTTCCGTCGATGAGCGGGCAGATTTCCCCGGCAGCCCTCATTCCCGCGCTGCCGGCGCTCCTTATGGGAATAGTCCTGATCCTGACGGCCAGAAAGCTGCGCGTCGAGCGCGAGCGCGCGGAAACCGGCCCCATCCCGGAGAACCCAATCGAAGATGCCGGCGGGAACCGGCTCGTCGGCACACTCCGTCGCGTGTGCCAGGGAGCTGCTCCCCAGCTATCGGTCTCCGAGGCCGCGCAGCTTTGGGCCGTTATCGCCTTCGCCCCTTCCGTGCTTATCCTCGCCACCGGCTCGGCGGTGGGTGCGCTTGCCGCACTCCCGCTCGGCATCGCGGCATTTCCGATCTGGGTTAGGTTAAAGCGCGGAGCGGAGCAGGGCCTTTTCGAGGAGCAACTCGGTGAGGCCATGCCCCTGATCGCGTCGAACCTGCGCACGGGCGCCTCAGTCGCGCAGTCGGTCGCACCTGTCGCCGAACACATGGCAGAGCCCCTGAAATCGGAGTTCGCCATCCTCGAACGCGACCTGCGCAACGGCCGCCCCATCGAGCAGGCCCTCGACGACATGGCCAAGAGAACTGAAAGCTCGAACTTAAGACTCTACTCCACGGCCGTCTCCGTATCCCAGCAGACCGGCGGCTCGCTCTCCGAGATCACTGAGCGAGTGGGCGAGGCCATCCGTGCAAAGGTAAAGGCCAAGCGTTCGGCAGAGGCCAAGACGTCTCGGCACGATTCGAGGCAAAACTCGTCGGCTTCGCGCCGGTCGTCATGCTGCTGCTCATGTCATTCAGCTCGGAGATCCACCGTGAGTTCTTCATGACGCCCGCCGGATGGGCGTGCCTGGCCGTCGGAGCGGTTCTCGATATCGTGGGCTTCTTGGTCCTCAAGCAAATCAGCAACATCAGGTACGACTAAGGGAGCTCAGATGTTCGAAACGATAACGACCGGCTTTATATTCCTTCTCTTCGGAGTCGTCGCGGGCCTTGGCGTGGATATCGCCCTCAAGCGGATATTCGAACTCGAGTCGCCTGTTGACGAGGGATCGTACTCGACTCTTCCCGGCATCGCGAGAAGGTGTCCGACGTCGTATCGCAGCTCGCGCCGATCTCACGCTCGGTCATGGAATCCACGCGGGACTCCCTCGACCGCGCCGGCCTCACCATGCAGCCGGCGACCTTCTGGGCCTTCCGCGTCGCGAGCGCCGCAGGGTTCATCGCGGTGGGCCTCATCGCCTCGGTCTTCATCGGCGGCCCCAAGGGCCTCGGCGTCTTCGCCGCGATGGTCCTCATGGGGCTCGCGGTGCCGCAGCTGTGGCTCTTCAACGAGCGCTCGAAATGGCGCGATGAGCTCGACAGGCAGCTCCCCGACGCCTCGACCTTCTCGCGATCTGCATGTCGGCGGGCTCGTCCATCGACTTTGCCTTCATACGGTGGGTAGCAGGATGGACGGCGCCATTGCGCGCGGCTTCGAGCGCGTGGCCAACGAAGCCAGCTTCTCATCTCGCACCGAGGCGCTCCTGCGCTTCGCGGAACGCGCGCGGGTGCCATCCCTCACCATCTTCGCGGCATCGTTCGCTCAATCAGAGCGCGCGGGCGGCTCGCTGGTCGACATCATCCGGGACCAGGCCGAGACCGTCCGCGAGCATCGTCGCCTCAAGGTGGAGTCCGAGATCGAAAAACTGAGCTCCAAGATGCTCTTCCCGATCATCCTGTTCATCCTGCCCGTGTTTCTGATTGTCGTCCTGGCGCCCGTGGTGGCGCAGATCGCCCAGACGTTCACCTCCCTCATGTAGGAGACGGCCAATGAGCTTCAAATACGATATCCCCTGCGTGGCCACGACCAGGTCCGGTGCCGAAGTCCCGCTGTCCCTGAGGGCCGCCAGGACCTTCAGGGACAAAGCCATCGGTATATGGGCGCAAGTCGATAGAAAAGTCCTGCGGAACGGTCTACGCGAGGGGCAGGTCCCTTCACACCCTGTTCATGCGCATCCCGGTCGATGTGTGCTGGATAGGCCGTTTCGACCCCTCGAATCAATCCTGGCCCGTCGTCTCGCTCGATGGCTCGGTTGCCCCCTGGCGCATCCTCTTCGCGCCACGAGGGGCAGTCGGGGGCATCGAGGTCGCACCCGGTACGTTCACCGAGTCAGACCGACCTCTCTTAATCAGGAGACTCGATTGATGCGAATTGATGCAGAAAGGCTCGTTCATGGGGCCTGCACGGCGCTCGCCCTTCTCTTGTCCATGGCAATCATTGCATGATCCCTGCTATCAGGTCGGCCGGGACGCTGGATACCGACGGCTGGTTTCTTCTCGCCTCGGGGCGCGAGGTCGTCGAATCCGGCATCCCGACAACGAACCCCTTCACCGCAGTCGAGGGCCAAGGCATCGTACTCCAGCAGTGGCTCCACGACGCGTGGCTCTATCTGTGCTGGAAGGTGGCTGGCTACACCGGTGTCGCCGTCTCCGTGGCGATTCCCGCCGCGCTGGCACTGTGTACCTATACCGGCGCCGTCTGCCGGCTGGCGCGAGTCCCGCGCCATCCATGGGTGCCACTGCTGATCGGCGCGCTAGGGTTTTCCCTCATGGCCTCATATCTATCCATCCGTCCGTCAATCTGGACGGCGGCGCTGCTGTTCGTCGCCATATCCATCTGCCTGGAATGGCGACAAAGCGCTAACCCGCGGTGCCTTCTGGCGCTTCCGATCGTGTCGCTGCTCTCCGTGAACCTGCAGGCCGCGCTCTGGCCCCTGCCGTCGGCCGCCGCCGCATGCTTCCTGCTCCCCGAAAAGGGCGAGATCTCGACACAGGCGACCGCCGAGACGCTTCGCGCATGGTGGCGTTCCAGGCTGCCCCTGCTTGCGGCGGTTGCCGGCATGGCCGCGGAATCGCTTGTAAACCCGTATTGTATCGACGGGTCGCTCTATGTGCTCCGCTCGCTCGGGGCCGCATCCTACGGCGGGGTCATCCTAGAGCTGAATCCGGTTTGGGTAATGCCTGCAGCGGCGCTGTTCTGGGGCGCCTCAATCCTTGTGGCCTTCGTATCGTGCTGCCTTGCCCGGCGGTTCCCGCTCAGGTGGCTTCTGGCCTTTTGGGCGGCGTCAGCAATCGCCGGGGCGCTTGCCGTCAGGTGCCTTTGGATAACGTTGACGGCTTCGTTTCTCGTTGTCGCCGTATCCGTCGACCAGGGCGACGCAATCGGCCCCCGGGTGCATCGCCTGTTGATTGCCGGGAGAGCCGTTATGGTCCTCGTCCTAGCGTTCTCCATCGTCAATAGCGGCCTTAACTCGCTTGATTCGGATACCCGCGGGGTCGAGACCGGATGGAGGGGCATCGACTCTGATATGGCGCAGATCGTCGAGGCCCTGGGTGACAACCCGGGTCGCATATGGTCCGAGGACGCCACGGTGATGAATTACCTCGAGTGGGCGAGGGTGCCCGTGACCTACGACATGCGTCCCGAGATCTGGTCTGAAGCGATCTCCGGCGATGCCAAGGCAAACGACTACCGTGCCTACGTGGACAGCCTGGAAGGGGGCTACGAGGTCCTTAAGGAGGAGGGCTGGACGTGGGCGATCGTGCGGGATTCCAATGTGAAACGTTTTGGAAAGGCCTGCCCCGGCGCTGAAAAGGCGGCAAGCGGCAGAGGGTACGTGCTCTATCGGTTGTGACATTTAATTTAATTGATGGGTGGTAACTCATGGGTATCGTCAACGTCAGCAGGAGGGCCGTTCTGGCCGCCATGGCCTCGCTGGCCCTTACGGGATGCGGCGGCTCAAAGAAAGCAAATGGATCGGACGATTCGAAGAAGAAGAATAAGGATTCCGAGAAGAGCGAGGACGAGGCGTTTTCCTTTGGAGGGATAGGCGACACGAGCTCATCAGATGCCTCCAGGGGATTGACAGTCGATAGCGTCTACAAGAGGGTCGCCACGGACTCGAGCGGCAAGGAATACCGGTTCCTCCTTGTCGGCATGACATTCGAGAACAGCCTCGACCATGACAGCCGGGCGCCGGTGTCATATGTCTCGTGCTACCAGAACGGCGTGAAGCTCTCCCAGTGCACAAAATATAGCGATTCCAACACGATGAAGACACTCGAGCCCGGCTATTCGATTTCGGTCTGCAAGGCATTCCTCCTAGAGGATGAGGGGCAGCCCGTGAAGGTGAAGATCAAATCATCGAACTCGTCGGACTACGTCTACGAGGACACCTATCCGATCTCGCACCTGGACTATACGTCCCTCTAGGAGTCCCCTCCCGAGCGCACGATAAAGTACTCATCATCGTCCCTGACGATGAAGCGGTGGACAGGCCTGCCCCTCCACTCTATCTCAACGCTCCAGATACGGGCGATGTGGCCCGTCTTTCGCCCGGGACAGGGGACAGATGCGCCCGTGGAGCGGACCTGGAACCTACGGCCGTCGGAAAGCTCGATCCACCTGAACTTCGGCTCCCGACCGGGCCTCTCCACGAGACTGACCGTAACGGGAGTCATTTTCGCTCCAAAAGATTCTCATGGCCATAGGGGACCGTGGAGCTGCCCGATGGGCGCACCTGCGCACTCATGGCTATTCCGGCCTAAATACGGGCGGGACGCGAACGGGTGCTGGATCAATTCTTTCCTGGGATTCCGACTCGCGCTCAAGCTCCGCCTTCCTTGGGTTGCCATAGAAGTCACCGACAACCCACGGCTCGTTCATGTCCAAATGTTCCTTGAGCATCGGCGCGACACCCTGATCCCATATCTCAAGATCGGAATCAAACACCTCGCGCGCCTTCTTGAGAATTGCATCACGGTACTCCGCTGGAACCCCATCCGAGATGAAACCGGCCTCATTCATTTTGCGAATGAAATCAGGGGAAGACCTCGTATCTAAAACTAGTCTAATTTTCTCTCTGACAGAGACATCCTTCTTATAGGTGATGTCCAACAAGTCCTCAGCATAATCGGGCTAAAAGTCGTAAGGCCATGTATTTTGGAAAGATGGCAAAGGGTTCGCAATTCTGACCCCTTGCCTACAATAGTGGCTCTTTCATCAAAAAGGCGATAGGGCAACCTGCAATCACCAGGATAATTGCCTGAATAGTTTTTAATATAGTCGAGACACTTCCGAGATAAGCTGCCGAAGCATAGGGTGTTGTTTGGCACGTAAATCTCGATCCCTCGCGTTTTTAGAGCGCATGCAAGAATGGGAAGTTCCAAAAGCAGACAATCGAAGCCACGCGGTAGCGCGTGTTCAATTTTGGATTCCTTTTTATTCTTACGAAACGATAGATTCGCCCTGTTGAATTCGACGGTCACCAGATAACCTGCACTGTCATTCATTCCGCAAAAGGCCGTTAGTGTTTCAAGAACATCTTTCTCTACCATGGCTTCAGTCTTGATGGGAACATCGTTTTCGAATCTCAATGTCCTTGGGTATTTCTCATCTTTTTTGACCGTTACCATACCAACAGTAAAGTCATCGAAATTCGGTTTGAATTCGTTTGACAAATCGCCTTTCGGCATTTTCGGGACCAACGGGACAAGAATGCTAGTAGTTTTCTTAACCATCACCTTTAGCCCTTTCTTCCAGGGGTTTCCATAAGCTAAGAATCCCACTGCTAGAACTCGCGCGGGGTTGTTTGGTGCCATCTGGTGACACCTCGGCACAGATTGCAAAGGCTTCTGGACGTCTGACTTTCATGCTATGAGATGTGAGACAATGGAACATGCGTTCGTAGTAAAACAACCATCGGAGAGTCCACTTGGGAGAAAAGTCAATCAGGCTCGTAACAGCTCTGGTCGAGTGCCGGCCGGACGGAGAATACGTACCGTGGGGAATCAAATGGTACGACGGCAGAATCTTCCCCTTCGTAGAGGTCGGTTGGCACGAGCCCCGGTCATGGGTGCTGGGGGAGGGACGTGTGTGCGAGAGCTGGCGCGTGAAGATGGGGGATGGAACCCTACGCGACATCTGCCACCACGGCAACAGCTGGTATGTGGTCCATGACATGGATGACGACAGGCCGGATGACGGATGGTCTCCGTAACCGAGCCATCGTATCGGCAATAGTCGAACTTCGACACAACGTAACTACGCAACAACGTATGATCGCTGCTTCATAACTGTGCAATAACGTGATTACGCAACTGCACAACAACGGAACTACCCAATAACGTAACTGCGACATAAAGTAACTGCGTAATTGTCGATTACATGTTTTACCGAGCTCATGAATAGCGAAAAGCCCCTGCTCAGGACAGTGCTTTCAGTCTGGCGAAACGTTTAATGGTGTGTTGAACGCTCTCTCATTTCGAGCGATTTTGTAAGGCTTTTCGTACCGGCGACGCCATGACCCAAAAGGCCATCGAGGCCCGACCTCAGCGCCGCGATGTCTGACGGCGAGGCCCCGTCACGCAAGATCTTCGAGTCGAGTAGCGATCTCATGAAGCGCTCTGGCGTCTTCTCCGAAAGAACGACAGCGGCCTCGTTGGAAATCTGGTTCGGGTCGCGGGTGACGGGAATCGTCGGCATTTCCTCGGATGAGACAGGGTGCGACCCGTTATTCCTGAGCCAATATCTGAACTCGATATCGATATCTTCAGGAACCTCGACCCTAATCTCCCTGGCCTCCTCGTCGACCACGAGCGCGCCGTAAAGCGAGTCACGCTCGGCGTTCTCCACGACCCCCTCGAGCTCTAGGATGCCCATGAGGATCGGGAGTTCCATCAGGCTTTCATGTCCGGCACTGAAGCTCCCGATTTCCTTGGCGCCATCATAATGGCCGGGAAATTTGACTACATAACCGTTGGGCGAAAGCTCCGGCCATCCGAGTGCAAGGGCGGCCTCCACCTCATGCGAGACGTGGGCCACAGGAGAGATGCCGTCACGCGAGAAGGGCTGGATGAAAACGCCCTCGCGGCCTTTCGGATCCCTCTTGAGTTTGAAACAGGCGTCATGGGGCCGACAAGGATAGTCACTGTACTTAGGCGTGTACTGCACACTGAATAAGGCTACGTAAGGCTCTCCGTAGTCATCCACAAGGTACATATCAGCTCCTCCTAATATTCTTTCGCTTGACCGCAGCGTTTTCGTCTAGCTCGATGCCGCGGGCGGTCTTCTGAGCGCGTTCCGCATCGAAGGCCCTGACAAGCGCAGGCGCATACTCTTCCGCTAGCGATGCGGCCTGTAGCTTAAACATACGGGAGATGACCCCGGCATCCTGCTTCGCTTGCTTGCCGGCAAGCGCGATGGCGGCCTCGCAGATCTCGTTGGTCGTCGGCTCCCTTCCACCGAACTCCGCGAGCTCATTTCTCACGGTATCCAGCGAGCGCCGTCATTTCGGGAATAGGCAGCGATATAGGCCTGTTTGAGCGCCTCGACCAGCCTCCCATCAGCCGCAATCCCGGTCTCGGTGCCACCGCCATCTCGATAGTAGGCCGTCGTGGCCCCCTCAATCGATTCGGCGAGACTTTTCCCTACGTTCATCCCGTCTCCGTTCTCATTCAACCTCAATCGGATCCATAGCATCCAAACGGCTAGTGCCTTTGGAGGCCGATTGTGGCTGTCGTTTAAAGTCCATGACCGTTCGTGTGGGGATGTTCGTCCCCATCCTGCCCCTCAGTACTGACGGGAGATTCCGTGATGGCAGGGCCGTCCTCGTCCTGGCCATCATCTCCGCTTGACTCTTCCTGACCCTTTTGCAACTCCTTCTGCTCCAGCTCCGCAAGCTCGGCCTGTAGCTTCTTGAGGTTCTCCTCGCCGTCCCAGGGCTCGGCAACGATCTTGGTGGCATCCTCGAGCTGCTTGTCGGCACGCTCCATAAGGCCCTTGCCTGGTCCAGACCGCCCGCCTCCTTCTCGATAATGCCGTCCATCTGCTGCAGCACGGTATGCGAGCCGGAAGCGGCCGATGGCAGCATATGCTTCGACCAGTGCGCGTCGATTGTGCCCTTGACCCTCAGGCCAATGAAGGGGTCGTAACGGAAGGTACCGCCGCGCTCGAGCAGAGTCTGATCCTTCTTCACGACAATCTCCAAACCGCGGAACTCTCCAATTGCCCTGATGGGGCCGATGGGGCAGTTTCCGGCCGCCGCCTGGATCATCTCGATCGCATTAGCTCGATTTTGCGCCGACGTGCCGCCAACCGAGACCCTTACGATATCGGTGCCCTTCTCTAGCTCCCTTTGCCTATTTGCACGCTCGAGGGCATCGTGGTCGCGTTCGAGCAACTCGAATCGCCGGCGGTTGCACGCGGCTGAAGGCTCATAACGAGATTCGATCTGGTGGCGCATGTTTGCCACTATCTCGGCATGTGACTGCTTGAGCATGGACTGTGCCATAATCTCGCTTCTCAGTTCCTGGATCCTCTTAATATCGGGGTTACCGGACGCAACGGCGGCAAGGTCGGAGTAGGAGATTCTCGTCTCATCGATGTCGTCCATACTGCGTACGGACGGCTTATTCGAGAAGACCTGCCCGATGAAGCGCTGCTTGTGCTCGACGGTGGAGTAGAGGAAGGAGTCGAACGTTCCCTGGGCGACGTACTTGAAGTCCCTCACGCTCTCGAAAAGGTTTCCCTGACGCCTGATTCGACCAAGGCGCTGCTCGAAATCGGAAGGCCTCCATGGGCAATCGAGGTTATGGATGGCCGCGAGTCTCGTCTGAACGTTTGTGCCCGTGCCCAGCTTCTCAGTCGAACCCATGAGGACGCGTACCTCGCCCGAACGAACCTTCTCGAAAAGCGTTTCCTTCTTCTCCGGGTCGTTGCCGGCATCGCTGACGCAAGCAACCTGCTCTGAGGGGATTCCCGCCTCGATGAGGCGTCTCCTCATATCGTCCTGGATATTCCATTTTCCCGAGGCTGGGGTCGAACGGTCGCAGAAGACGAGCTGAGCGCCGCGCATGTCGCCGTCTCCTCCCAAATTCTAAATACCTCACGTGCGCACGCCTCGCATTTGCCGCTCTCCATCGGCTCAAGCTCTGGGTGCATCAGCTTCGGGTCGAGGGCGACCTTCATGCCGTCACCGGTGATCGCAAGCAGGTTATCGTTGTCCTCTGCAGTTCCGGCACGGACGCGCTCGCCGCGGATGCCGAGTTTTTTGACCTCCTCGACCTGTTCAGGCGTGGCTGGCACTGTGATATGGATCTCCTCGCAATCGGGAACCTTGAGGTTCACGGTCTCCTGCGTGACGATATCCGCAAAGGTTCGATAGCGCTCATGAGCTCGGGGAGGTTATGGAACTTCGTGAAGCGCTGCTTCAACTGGAAGCCGTTGCCTCGGGCTTAATCTCCATCGAGTCCTCTATCGTGCCAAACGTAAACGCCCAGGACGGGAACGATGACAGGCCCTGTCGCTCAAGGAGCTTAGGCGCGAGATAGCGCTGCATGTTGTACAGCTCGCCCATCGTATTGGTGACGGGCGTTCCCGTGGCGAACACGATATTGCGTCCACGGCCAATCTCGCGAAGGTAGGTGCACTTATCGAGCAGGCTCTCGCTACGGTTGGACTTCGATGAGGTCATTCCTGAGACGGCGAGGCCGTACGTGGGCAGATTCTTATAGATATGCGCCTCGTCCACAAACAGATAGTCGAAGCCGATCTCCTCGAATGAGAGCCCCTCGGTCATCGGGGACGAATGGAGCTTCGCGAGCTTCTTATCGATTTCGTTGACTTCTTCCTGGAGCTTTTTAACCGAGAAGTTCCGCCGTTTGCCTGCGCATCCATTTTGGCCTGCAGGAATTCTTCCTTACGGCGCTTGAGATAAACCTCCTTTCGCTCCTGCGAAAGTCGAGCATATCGAAGCGCGAGCCCGATACAATCACGGCGTCCCAGTCGCCGTTTGCCGCTCGGCCAAAGAACTCCCTCGCCGCGTCTGCGGAATCCGACTCCGTTTTACGCATGTAGAGCACCCTCGCCCCAGGATAGAGATAGGCGAAATCCGATGCCCACTGCTCGGTGAGATGCTTCGGCACGACGACAAGCGGCTTGGTGGCCCGGCCGAGACGCCTGGCCTCCATGCACATGGCGATACCCGTATAGGTTTTCCCGGCGCCAACAACATGGGCACAAGCGTGCCCTCATCTGCCTGCCCAGCCTCGCGCGACGGCGGCACGCTGATGCGGCCTCATCTCCACGTCGGGATTCATGCCGGGAAATGTGAGGTATGAGCCGTCATACGTTCTTGGAGCAAGACGGTTGTACCTATCATTGTAGATTTTGCACAGAACATTTGCCCGATCCGGGTCTGCCCACACCCATTTCTCGAAAGCCGACGAAATCAAGCGCCTCCTGTCCCATGCGGCCTTAGTCCCCTGGGGGTCGGGAACCTTCTTGCCCGTGGACATGTCGGTCTTGTTCAGCTTCGTCTCACTGCCGTTCAGGACGGCCGAGATGACCTTGAGCGGCGAATAGCTGCTGATGCCGTATCTGGCCAGCACCTCGAGCGAAAGCTCGGTCGCGTTTCCCGTCAGGCGCCATTTTCCGGTACGAGGCTCATGAGCAACCTCGAATTTCCTTTGCTTTGCGGCAGTCATCTCACCATCAGTTAACTCGAGCTCCTCCTCGATGAAGCTCATGACGAAGGAGGGGGGAATCCAGGGAGAACCCAGGGTCGCCGCGATCTCTCCGGGACCCAGCTCACGTGGAAGCACGGCTTTCAGTTTCTCTTCGCAGGTGCGCAGCGCGGCGAGCCTCTCGACATCCGACTCGGTTAGGCCGAAGGCTGCCATATGTCGCTCGCGTCTAGCCCTGTACTCGGCAAGGTCATCTGAGTTGACGAGTTCCCCATGGGGAATGGGCTGATCGACGTCGCCCATCCAGTCGACATGGGTAGTCCCCATCACGGCCTCGTCACCAGCCTGGCGATAGCCGAGCGAGATAAGGAATTCCGCCGGCACGGGGTCTGCCTTCATCGCAGCCGCCAAAACACTCGATAGGGGCTCCTGCTCCGACTTCCGGGCAACAGAGATCCCATACGCGCGCGCCAGGTTTTTGACTGGTTCGGGAGTCTGATATGTGTTGTCAGCATCGGCACGTCCAAGCGCGACGGCAAGGACATCGGGCCCCACGCGGGGATTGGTGGACAATCGCCAGAGAACCTCCTCCGTGTTCATCCCATCGGTCGCGAAATCCCGCTTACTTGCCGGATATCCGAGCGATCTCTCGACAAGCGCCGCGATGAGCGGGTTCGATATGGCCGCGTAGCCGTTCCTGCGCTCGGTGGAGATGCGAACCCCCTCATCGAGCTCTCCTAAGGCTGCAATTAACGCCTCTCCGGTCCACGTGCTGAATGACCTGTCGCGCCAGCTGTCGGGGAGGCTGCCGACATGCGCCGAGGCGATAACGGCACGGTCGGCCGTCAAGGGATGGACGCAGGTATCCCACAGGCCACTTTTCGTGAGAACGGTAACGGCTCTCGCCACCTCCGCACTCGTCTCGGGAGTGCGGGCGGGGGGAATCGATACCGACTCGAGCCAGGAGCTTTCCCCGGCGTCGACCCGATCGCTCTCTATCTTGTTTTGCATCGAATGGATCGCATCGAGCTTCTCGCCGATATCGCCAGAAAGATATGCCTCGGCGCTCTCGATTATCGACGTGATCGGATCGCGGACGATGAGGTCGCCGAGCCTTTGCTCGGCCTCGGCGACACTGCAGCCGAGTAGTCGCCCGATGAGTGCCAAATCGACGCCGCCCGTACGGTCATATGAGACGGCCAGGGCATCAGCCGGGGTCTCCGAACGGTCGGGGAGGGATGCCTGGGGGCGCACAGTGCGCTTCGAGAGGATATCGGCCTTGCGGACGAAGTTCTTCTTGGTGTCCAGCACCTCGAGACTGAAGAGGTTGATGCCGAGCGAGCAGTCGTGATAGCCCTTCATGGTAAGGACCCTGCGGTTCTTCTGATCATTCAGGCGACCGTATCGCTCAGCGAAGCGGTCATAGCGGTCGTTGAGCGCCTTTATTCCAGATTCGATTGCGGCATCAGTCGATTTGGGGTCACGCTCGAGCGAGATTAGTGCTCGCGCGGCATCCCTGATCTCAAGCATTGCGCGGGCACGATCCTCTGCCCCCCGGCCTATGGGCCGGAAAAGCTCGACAGTGTCGCCGTTGCCGTACCAGATCGATCCGCCGTCGCCCAGTGTGAACTCATAGAGCGCAGGGTCGGCGGGAACCGGCGCGACCTCGGGTACGGCAGACCTATCGGGCATCCCCTCGAAAGTATGGTAGATTGCAGCGATGGCCTGATCTGCCAGGGCCTTCCTGGCACCATCGGCGATACCCTTGACGTCAAGACCGCTGGTCAGCGCATATCCGGGGCCGTACGCGGTCATTTCTGAACCCTGCTCGCCGACGGCCATGGACGGATTGGAGGCAAGCAGTGCGTTCACGCGGAAGCCGTCCGCGTTGGTCGCCGTGTGGACCCAGGCCGGCGCACTTTCGCGCTCGACCTCACGCGGCTTCTCAAGTTTTCTCAGGATGACGAGGTCGCACAGCGCGCTAGTTCCAGCCTGGCTCTCGAATGTCTCCTTGGGGAGTCGTGCCATACCGACAAGGTCGCACTCTCGCGCAAGGTACTCACGCGTGGCCTCGCGTGCCTTATCCATTGTGTAGCGGCTCGTCAGCACGGCGACGATACCGCCGGGGCGCACGGCGGCCATGGCCCTCTTGATCATATAGTCGTGAAGCGGTACCCCATCAATTTTAATAGCGTCGGAGTAGGGGACGTTGCCTATGGCGGCGTCAAATGACCCATCGGGGATCTCGCATTTTTCGATATCCGCGGCGACGATCGTATGGTCCGGGCAAAGCACACGAGCAAGTCCCGCGCTCACGGGGTCGATCTCCACGCCGGTCACATGGACGTCCATGCCCTCGGGCACGCAGCGCATGAAGTTGCCCGTGCCGCAGCCCGGCTCCAGAATCTCGGCCCTGCCCCCATCGCAGATACCGGCATCCCTCAGCGTCTCCCAGATAAGCTCTACGACGGGACGGGGGGTATAGAAGGCAGTGAGGACCGTCGCGCGCTGCTCGGCGAACTCATCTTCGCTCAGCAGCTCTTTCAGCTCCCGTGATACCTCGGCCCAGCCGCCGGTCTGGTTTTCGGCAAAGGCGTTCGCGGCACCGCCCCAACCGGAGTAGGCCGAGATGGCGCGTGCCTCCTCTGGGGTGGCGTCTCGCCCCTCATCCATGGTCGCCTTGAGGGCGCGCAGGGCGGCCACGTTCAGTCTCGCGCGCTCCAGCGGCGAATGGCCGGCCTGGTCATCGGGATTAAGGTACTCGGTGTTGTGGCGGGTGGCTAGAGCGTGAGCACCGTCTCGTTGAGGGCGATCTCCTCGGCCATCTTCCGGGCGCTGTTGGCCCTGCGAATGTAGTCGTCGTACCGGCACTCGGCCATCGTGAGCTGTGCGAACTCCGGCGTCGCCCGCAGCTCTCCATGCAGCTGTCCTGAAGCTCCGCGAGCCTCGTCAGATAGTTGCGCTCCACTGCCTTGAGATACTCCTCCGTCTCTCCGGCCGCATCCATCCTGGCCAGTTCCTCCGGAGCGTTCTGCTCCATGAAGGAATACCGGAGTCCCCTCACGCCCCTGTACGGGTTCTTCAGCACCGACATGCGCTTCCTCCTCGGAATCATCCTTGCGGGCGGCCTTATCGCCTCCCGTTTGGCTTACATAAGATTCCTGTTGCGCACCAAAGTCAAGTGCCAACCTTTGCTGTGCATCCACGTCATCTATTTGTTTTTCGGCTGGCGCCTCGTAAATTGAGGGGTCGTCCATCGCGAAGAGGGAGATTTGCCCCTCAACCGCGACAAAGCGCCTCGACGTTCTCCTGGCCATGGAACTACGCCCCTTTCGGGCGTTGTTGGAGGCTCCGCGCGCGCCGGCATCGAAGGATGCGAGCATACTCTTCAGGCGCTTTGTCGTCATGGTTGCCGATTGGCCGCGCTCGACCGGGCTGTCTGCGAAGCTCGCGTTCTCGCTTGTGTTCGAACCCGCCCGCCTGAGGCGCGGTCGATTCTGTTCGTGGCGCCCCTCACCTGGGCGCAAACGCGCTCGATGCGGACGAGGAGCAGTTCGGTGTCCTCCATCGGCACGCGAATCTCCAAGCCGTCATCGATCCCGTAGCGGCGAAGCGTCACATGGGAGGCCATCGGTCCATGTCCTCAAGGTCGATGTCTTCGGCGGCCTTTGTGATCGCGTCGAGTGCGACCGTATCCCCCTCGACCACCCTGATTGGAGCGGCACCGGGACACGAGGTGAGGCCCGTGTAGGCTGAGGCGGGGTAGACGGTCTCCGGCACGAGCTCGCAATCGAGAGTCAGCTCTTCACCGTCTCGTTTTGCAAAGGGAACGAGAATCTCGAACCCTACCGGATGCTCTTTGATTTTGCCACCCAACCTATCGGCGCGCTGTCTGCTGAGGACAGCGGAGGTATCGGCCTCGGGATGGTCGAGCTTGAATGCCGCGAGGGCAAGAATACTCCTCGGGCCCAATTCGGAATGCTCGGCCATGGAGTCGAGAATCGTGTCCCAGCCTCGCGGATGACCCATCACAGCCGCGAGTATCTCGACAGGCGCTTCGATTAGCCTCTGCTGCATTATCTCCTCCCCGTCTCAGTCAACTCCCATCGATGATGGGGGAGTGCGCCCATGCCGTCCGGTGCGGGAACAAGTGTTCATCATGATTAGGCTGCTGAGGTACACCCAATCACTGCTGACAACGATGCACCGCCGCTCCGCAAGGGGCATCTAGTCCCCGGCCCTCATAGAAGGACGCATCTTGAAGCTCGTGGAAGCATATGACAGGTACGCCGTTATAGACACATGATTTAACCGATTTGCTATTCCACCTTCCGACGCATGGGTCATGGGCGAGGTCAAATAGGGGAGGCCATTTCTGAATCGCAAGGTCGAGGACATCCTCCTCGTTATACTCGCCGTTATGGAGGAAGGCGAAGTGAGGCGCGCCATGTTTTGCGCCTCCGCAGATTTCAACAACTGAAACCTGGCTGAATGATTCTGAGCTTTCGCCGTCACCAAGCAATATCCAAGACGATGGGACGACAGCGAAATCATTGTCGGCAAGATCAATCCGCCGCATGTCGCGAGGCTCATTCTCCGCCACGTCCATGTAGTAAAGGGAAAAGTGTTCGTGAAGGCGCAGGAACTGATCATAGTCACGCTCAAGTTCCGCTACGGACAATTCCTCTGACCCATCAAATGAGAGGTGTCTCATTTCTTGCGCAGTAAGTTGAAGCTCTTTTTGGCAGACTTTATCCATGGCCTCTGCAACTCGAGGCGTAAGACCGGTAAACATAACAGTCAGATAATCGATCGCCTCACCGGTACTCCGAATTGATTCGGGGTTCTTGCTGCGTAGCTCCTTGATTCTATCCGGCGTGGCCACCTCAACGGTCGTACCGAATTTAATCTTATTTATCTTTGAGCCCTGTAACGGTAGTCTTGCCATGGTCTGTCCATTCACAATCGGTATTTACGTTGAACTCGCGCCCAACGATAGAAAGGTCGCCCGCGCCTTTAGTCCGACGCCTTATCTGCGCCCGCGATCTTCGGCGCCGAGGCGATCTCCGCGAGCCTCGTGAGCCCCGAGGCTATCTCGACCGCGTCCGCGCCCAACAGCCAGTCTGCAGGCACGCCGAACGTCCTCGAGAGGGCCTTGAGCGAGACCGCCGAAGGCAGCCTGACGCCCGTCAACCAAAGGGCGATAGAGCGCGGCGATTGGCCGATCGTTGCCGCAAGCTCATCCTGGCCGACACCCGTCACTCTCATGAGGCGGCCAGGCGCCGGCGAAAGAGCAGCAGGGACGGTTCTGTTGTGTAGGGTCCGGGCGCATTCTTCATCTAAATCAGTACGTCCCGACGTTGAAGCTCGCCCTTGGTGAAATCGACGGTCACGGGAATCTCTGTCTCGTTTGGGAAGTAGGCGCGGATGACCCAGTAGGGGATATCGGAGCCATCGGGGCCCATTCCCGCATTCACGTCGCTCGAATCGATAAGCGTCTTCTCGGGAACGCCGTATTCTGAGGTCAGGGATGTGAGGTATGCGGCGACAGCGTCCTGGAAACCTGCCTGGGTCGCTTCCTCCGGCAGGTTGTCGGGCACGGACACGATCGAGGGGTCAACCTGGGCCGTCTCGCCCTGTCCATCCGCAACGTCGGTTTCCTGCCCATCATCTGACTCGTCACCTGAGACTTCGGACGCGCTGTCGGTTCCAATTGAGGATTCCTCGCCCGAGGTACCATCCGACCTTCCCATGGGCGGGAATACCGCGAATGCGATATTGATTGCGATGCAGACCGCGATGATGCCGACGCAGGCGAGAATAATTCCCTTTGAGTCGAGCTTCTTTCCCTTATCGTACATGGCGCAAATTCCTTTCCTCTTAGAGCTATTTGAGCTCCACTCCGCCCATCCAGCCCCAGTAGACGCCGGAGCCCTTTCCGTAGAAGGCTATGAATTCGTCAAGCGTTTTGGTCGTGATGGCGCCCTCGTTGCTCATGACCTTGCCGTCACCGACGTAGATGCCAACATGCCCATAGAGAAGGCCGGGCGTTCCGGTGCCGGGGTGGCTCGTGTCGCCCACAATCATGCCGACCTTGAGGTCTGCTGGGTTGTTGCTATGGCACCAGCCTTGACCATGTCGCAGGCGTTGCCGCCGTAGTAGCCGACGCCGGCGGCCTTGAACACATTGGTCACCCAGCGGCGCACCAGTCTTGCCTGGCGAGGGTGTCGATTTGCATGCGCTCACGACGGCCAGCTGGGTGCCGTGGCGCCCGACAGTTCCTGGCCGGAGCCGCCGAGGGAGCCCGAAGTGATGGCGTTGTAGAAATACTCCGCGTTTGGGTACCTTGAGTCCCAGCCGTGCGGCTTGCCTCCCACCATCGCGCACCGCTCCCATCCCATCGCATAGTGCATCGTCGCCGACTCGAGATCGTCGGTCTCCATGAATGTCTGGTAGGTGTACTTGCCGTTCGCGCTGGTGAACGAGCCCCACTCATCGTGGTCCGACCAGAACTCGAGCTGAACGTCGAGTTCGTACCAGTTCCTTCCCGTCTCCTTGGCGAACTGGGCAAGGCGAAGGCGACGCCCCCCGTCCCATTGGCCGATACCAACCGCCTTGTTGTAGACGGGACCCCTCGCGATGATCTCGTCATTGGTGCAAGGACTGATACCCTCTTCCCAATAGGCACGACCGCCCTTCGCCTGGTCGGCCATCGGGTATATCTTCTTGGCTGCGGTGCCCGCGGACTCATGGCAATAGTTGCCCATGATGGCCGCAGCGTGGATGTCGTCGCAGCGTGGTCCTTGAGGTACAGATATATCTTGAGCTCGTCGGAGCCCAGGCTCGCCGTACTGCTCGCGCCGGCGGCCTGGTTGCCGAACAGAACGATGCCAAGCGACGAGGCTAGGACCACGCCCATGAACAGGAGGCAGCCGAGCGAAAGCAGGGATGTGAGCAGGGCGACCCTGTTCCTCCATGCCCTCATGGAGAGGAGCTTCTGCCTTCCCTTTCGCCCCTTGAATATTTTTCGGGAGATGCTGCCGCCGACGGCGCGACCCGCCTTCTTCCCGAGCGAGGCCTGTTTGAGTGCCGCCTTGCGCTTCCTGCGCAGAGAGCGCTTGCGGTAGTCCTTGAGCTTTTTGACGGCGACCGGATCTTTCTTGAATGAGCCGGGACGGCGCTTCATGAGGATATCGAGCTCGACCGCGTTGGCGCGATCAAGCGCCTTTGAGGCGCTGCCTGCGAACGGTGCGACGGGGACCGTCGCTATCTTTTTCGCGAGCTCCGAGGACGCCGCGAGCTGGGCCGAGGCGTTGCGCCCGACACAGCGGCCCCGCGTCGGGAAGACGGGGCCATAGCGGAGGGGGAGAAACCCGATCCCTCTGCCATATCTGTGTCGGGCGCATCGGCTTCGGATGCACCCGCCATCGAGGATCGCACTGCTCCTGCAAAGGCGCCGCCGTAGGAGGCGGCGCCCGCGGCGGCAGATGCCGCACGCGAGCGCGTCGTTTTCTGAGCGCCGAGACGAGAGAGGTCGGATGAGTTCGCGCGCGAGCGGTTCTTGCGCGAAGAAGATCCTGCCGATGCCGTGGCATACCGCGACTCCGAATCGAGCATGGCGGCGACGGTGCCCGCACGCCTGCTGGCGGCGGTACGGGCATCCGCATGGGCAAGGTTGGAACTGTATCTCGTCGAGCGCATTTTCTAGCCTACGAAACCGGAGCCGTTTGCGTATTCGCCGAGGCCCTCAGGCTGATCTCATCGGGATTCGTGAACACGCCGCCGACATCCTCGCCGCTGTCGTTTTGGTAGTTAAGCCAGGCCCTGCATGGCCCCTGCGACCGATGCGCTCGTGAAGCGCTGCTCAGCGGGCTGCTGGGGAGCAGCCGTCGCCTGCAGCGCGGCCTGATGGCGGCGCTGAGCCGCGCGCTGGTTTGGATACATGCCTCCGGTCTGCATGAAGTCTGCAGCGGAAGTCTGCTGGGGCGTTGCGGAGTGTGCCGGCTGCTGAGGGACTTGCGCCTGAGTGCGCGGACGGGCCGGCGATTCCACCGGCTGCTGACGGGCGCATCGAAACGAGAGGCCGCCTGCACGGCATCCTCGTTCGACGGGCTGGGAAAGCTCGGGGGCAGCGGCGGGCTGGGGCTCCGTTACGGCATCGAGGCCGTTGGCGCGCTCGGACATGGCCACGAGCGCCGGCAGCGTGTAGCCGACCTCGGAACCGGAAAGGGCGACCGTGCCGTTCGAGAAGGCGATGTCGCCGGAGGGATCGGCGCCGAGCGTGATGCCGGCAGCGGAGAGCGCCAGCGCGAAATCATCGAAGTGGGTATCGCTCTCACGGGTGAAGACCTGATCGATCGCGTTCTGGACAAGCTCCTTGAGCTCGGCTTCAGCCTGTGCGTGCAGCTCCTCCTCGGTCGGGAGTCGACGGGTGTTGAAGCGCGAGAAGCTCACGCCCTCCTGGAAGTCACGAATATCCATATCTTCCATCCTTTCGTTTTTGGCGGCAACCGCGTCTCGGTTGTCGCGCCGTTGAAACCAAATTGCTCGCTCGCAGGTCGATCGGAGGATCGGACTTGCGGCGGGGGAGCCATGTACGCGGGCGACGGCACGCTGCGGCCAATCTCCTCACGTCTCGGACGCGAGGACGATGACGGGGCGTCCTCCGGCTCGTCGAGCGTATCGACGTCGGCCTTCGCCGGCACCGGCCTCGCCACCCGGCGCTTGATATCGGCGGGGCGGGTCGTGCAGATGTCGTAGAGCGTCGGGCAGATCTTCTGGTCGATCGGGAAGTCGAAATGGACCACGCGGTTCTTGAACACGTAGAGGCCCTCGCGGGATGCGCGGTTGCCAAAACCTTCGTCTGGCTCTCGGAGAGGTTGAACAGCTCCTGGAAGTCGG
>ENA-OQIO01000489-OQIO01000489.1-human-gut-metagenome-genome-assembly--contig:-NODE-489-length-21331-cov-2.331305_pt1 | contig 21331 bp, 24 predicted proteins | sample MGYA00242573_ERZ504737 | MGnify/ENA primary metagenome ERZ504737 (study PRJEB26092, sample SAMD00036203) | human gut metagenome | host: Homo sapiens | study: EMG produced TPA metagenomics assembly of...
ATCTTAAATGCGGATTGTCACGCAGCAGCAAATATCATGCGGAAAGCGATCCCTGATATCTGGAAAGATACCAGAGATTATACGTTTCTTTCTGCTCCTGATGTGTATGGATTCCACAAACTGAATCTGAAAGGTATTCCCGTCAAAGGATAGCGGCATAAGTGAATATGCTTGATTGGTACGGACAGCCAATCTTTTGGTCAGGAATGGGTAACTGTCACGACTGTTAGAAGCCACTTCCATAGGAACTACTGTACCGCATGGGAGGGGTAATTCACAGGAGAATTTGATAACTTAAGTAAAATAAGAGGTATAAAACAAATGAAACATATTATATTAGCATCTGCTTCCCCAAGAAGAAAAGAAATCCTGGAACTTGCCGATCTGAAATTTGATGTTATGCCAAGCGATGCACAAGAGATCACAACAAAAACAGCGCCAAATGAAGTAAGTTATGGAATTAGCATCGATCAAAGCGAAAGACATATATAAGAAATCAGAGAAACAAAGTATGGTCGTGGGAGCAGATACTGTTGTAGCCTATCAGGGCAGATTCTTGGAAAACCAGCAGACGAAGCGGACGCAAAAAGAATGCTTACGATGTTAAGCGGACAGACACATGAAGTGTATACAGGAGTTTGCGTCATCGAAGATGGAAAAACAAAAACATTTTATGAAGAAACAAAAGTTACATTTTATGAGATCAGTGATGAGCAGATCGATCGTTATATCAAGACTGGAGAACCTATGGATAAGGCTGGATCTTATGGGATTCAAGGAAAAGCAGCTGTCTTTATCAAAGGGATCGAAGGAGATTACTACAATGTTGTAGGATTTCCAATTGCAAGATTTTTGCAGGAAATCACAAAATAGTTATGTATTTTTTCAAAATATGAGGGGAAAACCTTTGACGATATCTATGAATCTCTGTTATGATGTGAGATAAAGGCAAAAATAGATATATTGATAGGAAATTTAAAGAAAGGGATTAGAAGAATGGGCAAGATTGCGATCGTAACAGATAGTAACAGCGGAATTACTCAAAAAGAAGGTAAAGAATTAGGAATCTCAGTGATTCCAATGCCATTTTATATTAACGAAGAATTATATTTTGAAGATATTACATTAACACAGGATGAATTTTATCAGAAGTTAAACGAAAGATGAAGATATCAAAACATCTCAGCCTGCACCTGGAGATGTGTTGGATCTGTGGGAGAAGTTATTAGAAGACCATGATGAGATCGTGCACATCGCGATGTCCAGTGGATTAAGCAGTTCCTGTGCGACAGCGGCAATGTTAGCAGATGATTACGATGGAAAAGTTCAGGTTGTAGATAACCAGAGGATTTCTGTCACACAGAGACAGTCTGTCTTAGATGCGGCCAAATTAGCGGAAGAAGGAAAGTCAGCCAAAGAGATCAAAGACATCTTAGAAGCAGACAAATTAGATTCCGGAATCTATATCATGGTAGATACGTTAAAGTATCTGAAGAAAGGCGGACGTGTTACAGCAGCAGGAGCAGCCATCGGTACAGTGCTTGGAATCAAACCAGTTTTACAGATCCATGGCGAGAAGCTGGATGCATTTGCGAAGACAAGAGGTGTCAAACAGGCAAAGAAAAAGATGATCGCAGCAGTAAGAAAAGAGTTAGAAGAGCGTTTCCAAGATGGAGATTTTGGTAAACACGCATATCTTCAGTCTGCATATACAAAAGATGAAGAGGCAGCGCTCAAATGGAAAGAAGAACTGATGGCAGAATTTCCAGGAATGGAATTCCAGCAAGATCCGTTATCTTTAAGTGTTGCATGTCATATTGGTGCAGGTGCATTGGCGGTTGCTTGGACACATAAGATTGATGATTAATAGCATTAATCTTCTTTTCATCTCGAAGAAATGTAAACAAAACATGAATTTTACATGAAATCCTTGTGTGATCATAGCACAAGGGTTTTCTTTTGTGTTACAATACAGTCAATTTCGATACAATAGATAGCAGGAGATAGATGTTATGGAAATGAAAAAAGTATTAAAATACGCAATGGAGATCGGAGAATGCATGCTAGTGTCAGGAGCAGGTGTTTCAAGGTAGAAGATACGATTTCAAGAATCTGCAAGGCGTATGGAGCAAAAGAAGCCAATGTATTTTCTATCACATCAAGTATTGTAACAACGATCGAAGATGAAAAAGGAGAAATCTTAACGCAGACAAAGCGTATCAGTCATATAAGACAGACTTTACCAAACTGGATGAGTTAAATCAGTTATCAAGATATATGTGCAAAGAACTTCCGGAAGAAGAGGAAGTAAAACGAAAGATTTCAGAGATTAAAAAGGGAAAAGTCGTCGTTTTTACAGAGGAAGTTCTTACATCAGCGGTCATTGCAGCAGCATGGACTTCATTTTATGGAGGTGGCATTACAGAAGGAATCATAGCAATGATCGCAGGGGCATTTGTCGCGGTTCTTGCAAGATATATTAAGATCTTAGCACCCAACGAAATGGTATTAAACTTTCTATTATCATTTTTTGTTGCAGCATTTGCATATATCAGTGCAAAATTCGGACTGACGGAGGATTATGGAAAGATCATCATCGGTAATATCATGCTGTTGGTTCCTGGAGTTGCATTTGTTAATGCACTTCGGGATATGATCGGTGGAGACATGATGTCAGGAATCTTAAGAGTCTGTGAATCGATACTGTTAGCTGTATTCCTTGCAGCAGGTTCTTTTATGGCATTGATGTTCTTAGGAGGTGTGTTATAAATGAAAGCAGAGATCATACAGGTACTGGCAAGTTTTGTCGGAAGTTTTGGATTTGCAGTACTTTATAATCTTCGAGGGAAAAAACTTTGTATGGCTGGGATTTCTGGGATGGTATCATGGATCGCCTATCTTATCGTGTGGAATGAGATGCCAAGTACATTTGTGGCGAATCTGGCAGCGGCCGCAGTTGCGACGATTTATGCAGAAACAATGGCAAGGATCTTAAAAACTCCTGTAACAGTATTTTTGATCACGGGAATCATTCCATTAGTACCAGGTGGAAATTTATACTATACGATGAATTATGTCTTGGCAAAACAGTGGCATTTATTTTATTTATATGGGCAAAAAACATTGCTGATCGCAGTGGCGGTTGCGGCAGGATCATGACAGCATCTTCTGTTTACGGAATTTGTGCATCCGTATGGAAATACTGCAAAAAAGAGATATGAGCAATCTAAGAATAAACCTCACAGATTTTGCATAAGATAAGAAAAACGAAAGTGTGCAGGTATCGTATGGAACAGGATGAAAAGTTTGAAAATCAATTAAATCTTGCTCTGGATCTTAGCGAAGAAGAACGGGAGAGATCCAAAGATTTAGATGCAGGATACGATAAAGAAACGGATCAGTGGGAGATCATATTTCGCTACGCAGGCACACTTGATACGATCAGATGGTCAGACACAACGAGGATCGAACCGTTGAGTATGGGTTATGCGATCGCCTATATAAAAGAAGACGAGTTGGAAGCATTTGGGGCAAATGAACAAGTTATTTATATAGAAAAACCGAAAAATCTATTATTAAGTCGACAGCCATCGATAGCCGCATCTTGTATGTTGTCGGTCAAGAATCCACCTCTTTCATTGACTGGAAGAGGTGTTTTTGTCGCTGTGATCGATACAGGGATTGATATTTTTCACCCGGATTTTATAGATGAAAATGGAGATACTAAGATTTATGCACTATGGGATCAAACGGTCAAAGGAAGTCCGCCTAAACCATTTCTTAACGGAAATCTCTATACAAAAGAAGAAATCAATAAAGTATTGCACTCAGAAAGTGGAAGATACGATTTTCGGAGCAGAGATCGATCTGGGCATGGAACACATGTAGCTTCAATCTGTGCCGGGATAAACGGGGTTGCACCAGAGGCAGAACTGATCGTTGTGAAATTGGGAGATACGAGAGAAAAAGGTTTCCCAAGGACGACACAATTGATGACAGCATTACAATATGTGATCAATGAAGCATCACAGGCAGGACGGCCGGTTGCGGTCAATATCAGTTATGGACATAATTATGGAGATCACAGAGGAAATTCCTTGTTAGAAAGATTTATATCACAGATCGCACAGCAATGGAAATGTACGATCTGCATTGGAACAGGAAATGAGGGAAATAGTGGAAAGCATAAACAAGGAAAGCTGATCAAAGAAAGAACAAAAAATCTTATTGGAATATTGCACCATTTGAGCAGAATCTAAATCTCCAGATATGGAAAGATTTCGTGGATGAGTTAAGAATACAGCTGGAATCTCCATCGGGAATATCTTATGAGATCACAGATAAACAGGGAAAGTCACAATATTCATATGGAAATACGATCGTCTTTGTATACAATGGTTACCCAACACCGTACAATGTAAGACAGGAAATATTCCTTAGTTTTATTGTGCAGGAAGGGAATTATATAGAGAGTGGACAATGGGATCTTACATTGATTCCACGAAATATCAGAAATGGGGAATATCAGATGTGGCTTCCGGTATCCTCAGGAAATAATCAGGAAACTAGATTTTTAGAGCCAGATAAAGAGTTTACTTTAACAATCCCATCAACTGCAGAAAAAGTGATCGCAGCAGGTGCGTATGATGTCAGATATCAGTCCTATGCAGATTTTTCGGGGCGGGGTGATCAAAGATATGGTGTAAAGAAACCAGATCTTGTGGCACCTGGAGTTGGAATTTTGGCAGCAGCACCGGGAGGCGGTGAAAACAGCTTGTCCGGGACGTCAATGGCAACGCCATTTGTCACAGGAGCGGCAGCTCTTTTGATGGAATGGGGGATCATAAGAAAAAATGATCCTTATTTGTATGGAGAGCGGATCAAAGCTTATTTTCATAAAGGTGCAAGGAAAATGAATGGATTTTTGGACTATCCAAACAATGAAATTGGATACGGAAAATTATGTGTGGCAGCTAGCTTGTATAAATAGAAGAACTTACGAAAAAAAATACAAATGATATTTGTAATTTTTGTATCATATTTCCAATTTATATGATAAAATTAATAACACACTGGGAATACGAAAGGGGAAGAGACAATCATGAAAACAGAAAGATTTGATAAGAAACTGTTTAAACAGGAAGTACTCAATAATTTAAAGACTCAGTTCAGAGTTGAGATTGATAATGCATCCCAGCAGCAGATTTATCAGGCTGTGGCTTATGCTCTGAAAGAATGGATCATTGAGGACTGGATGGATACTCAGAAGACCTACGAAGAGAAAGACCCAAAGATTTTATATTATATGTCCATGGAATTCCTGATGGGAAGAGCACTTGGAAATAACCTCATTAATATGAGTATGTATGGAGAAGTGAAAGAAGCACTTGATGAATTAGGCGTAGATCTGAATGCCGTTGAAGACCAGGAACCAGACCCAGCACTTGGTAATGGTGGTCTTGGAAGATTAGCAGCATGTTTCCTTGATTCATTGGCAACACTTGGATATGCAGCCTATGGATGTGGAATCCGCTATCAATATGGAATGTTCAAGCAGAAGATCAAAGACGGATATCAGATAGAAGTACCAGATGAATGGTTAAAGAATGGAAATCCATTTGAATTAAAACGTCCAGAATATGCCAAAGAAGTACGTTTCGGTGGAAATATCCGTACAGAATATGATGAAGCAACTGGAAGAACCAACTTTATTCAGGAGAACTATCAGTCAGTTATGGCAGTCCCATTTGACTATCCGATCGTAGGATATGGAAATCATATCGTTAATACATTAAGGATCTGGGATGCAGAAGCGATCACTGACTTCCAGCTGGATTCTTTTGATAAAGGTGAATATGACAAAGCAGTAGAACAGAAGAACCTTGCAAAGAACATCGTAGAAGTATTATATCCAAATGATAATCACTACGAAGGAAAAGAACTTCGTTTAAAACAGCAGTATTTCTTCGTATCTGCAAGTTTACAGGCAGCAGTAGCCAAATATAAGAAAAACCACGATGACATTACAAAACTTTATGAGAAGATGACGATCCAGATGAACGATACTCATCCAACAGTATCTGTTGCAGAACTGATGAGGATCTTAATGGATGAAGAAGGTCTTGGATGGGATGAAGCATGGGAAGTTACAACAAAGACTTGTGCATACACAAACCATACGATCATGGCAGAAGCGTTAGAGAAATGGCCAATCGACTTATTCTCTAAATTACTTCCTAGAGTATACCAGATCGTAGAAGAGATCGACCGTCGTTTCGTAAACAAGATCCGTGAGATGTATCCAGGAAACGAAGAGAAAGTCAAGAAGATGGCGATCCTTTGGGACGGACAGGTACGTATGGCACATATGGCGATCGCAGCAGGATATTCTGTCAATGGTGTTGCAAAACTTCATACAGAAATCTTAAAGAATCAGGAATTGAAAGATTTCTATCAGATGATGCCAGAGAAATTCAACAACAAGACAAACGGAATCACACAGAGACGTTTCTTAATGCATGGAAACCCATTACTTGCAGACTGGGTAACAAAGAAACTTGGAACAGACACATGGGCAACAGACCTTTCTTTAATGTCAGGACTGAAGAAATATGTGGATGATCCAAAAGCTCAGAAAGAATTTATGGATATCAAACTGCAGAATAAAAAACGTCTTGCAAAATATATCTTAGAACACAATGGCGTAGAAGTTGATCCAACATCCATCTTTGATGTACAGGTAAAACGACTTCATGAATACAAACGTCAGCTGATGAATATTTTACATGTAATGTATCTGTATAATCAGTTAAAGAAGAATCCAAATATGAAGTTCTACCCAAGAACATTTATTTTTGGTGCCAAGGCAGCAGCTGGATACCTTCGTGCAAAACAGACGATCAAACTGATCAACTCTGTAGCTGATAAAGTAAATAATGACGCATCCATCAAAGGTAAGTTAAAAGTTGTATTTATTGAAGATTATCGTGTATCCAATGCAGAATGGATCTTTGCGGCAGCAGATGTCAGCGAACAGATTTCAACAGCATCCAAAGAAGCATCAGGAACAGGTAACATGAAGTTCATGTTAAATGGTGCACCAACACTTGGAACAATGGATGGAGCGAATGTAGAGATCGTTGATGAAGTTGGAGCTGAGAATGCATTTATCTTCGGTATGAGCTCAGAAGAAGTTATCAATTATGAGAATAACGGTGGATATCATCCATATGAGATTTACCAGAATGATAAAGACATCCATGAAGTCTTAGATCAGTTGGTAGATGGAACATATGCAAATGGTGATCCAGAACTTTACAAAGATCTGTACCAGAGTCTGTTGTTTGGTGATACAGGAAGCCAGGCAGATATGTACTTCATCTTAAAAGACTTCCGTTCATATGCAGAAGCTCAGAAGAAAGTAGAAGAAGCATATAGAGATACAAAGGATGGGCTAAGATGGCGATGACCAATACAGCAGGATGTGGCAAGTTCTCATCTGACCGTACAATTCAGGAATATGTCGATGATATCTGGCACTTAGATAAGATCAGATAGTCTTATATAGAGTCTTGAAATATAGTATTGAATATGATAAGTTAAGAGGAAGAGTTCCAAAAGGAGGAACTCTTCCTTTATTCGTGTAAAAAGAAATGATAAAATATTTCAAAAAATTTGCAAAAATATTAAGAATATGTTAAAATTCGAATGTAAAAAGAAATATCAAGAATAAAGATGAAAAACAAAGAAAGGGAGTAACAAATGAGGAACATTATAAGGAAACTTGCAGTGTGCTTTCTGGCATGGATATTGGTCTGCACAACAGTTGTAACTGGGCATGGAATGCATACGGCAAAAGCAGCACAGACATTTAAGATTCATTTTATTGATGTCGGATGTGCAGATGCTGCATTATTACAGTATGGAGAAGGAACAGAAGCAAAGTATGCATTGATCGATACAGGAGCAAACCAGTATCATAATACAAAGGATACGACGATTGACACAACAAAGACACCAGTCTATGAATATTTAAATAAGATGGGAGTAAAACATCTGGAATTTATACTTCTGACACATCCTCATCAGGATCATATTGGAGGTATGGAGAAGATTCTTTCTGATACAACGATCAAGATCGATAAGATTTATGGGAATGATCTGAATATTCAGTACTTGAAAAGCAGCGAGGATAAGAGCAAGCAGTCTTCAGATGAAACAAATTGGACAGAATTTGATACCAAAATATACAAGAACTTTAAAGCAGCTTTAGAAGCAAGAAATAAACTTGCCGAAGAAGCAGAAGACAAAACAGAGAAAGAAAATCTAAAAGTAGATTATGTAGTGCCAACTGCAGGAGAAACAATTAGTCTTGGAGAAGCAAAAATGACATTCTATGGTCCATTAGAGAATGATTATCAATATGGTAGAACGGTTGATTTGAATACAAGACAGGAAAATAAATATTCTATCGTCACAAAGATCGTTTACGGAAGCAACTCTTTCTTAATGACTGGAGATGCCCAGAAAGAAACGATCGAGAAGATCATCGCGAAGGGATATGATCTGACAGCACAGGTGCTCAAGGAGCCACATCATGGATTTCAGGATGTCACAGAAGAAGAATTAGCCAATGGCTATCAGTATTCTGATCATAAAACAGTGATCGATGCATCACAGGCTAGTATTGCGATCATTAGTAATGGATATATGAATACAGGTGGTGTTCCATATACAAAAGTCTTAAGAGATTTATCAAAACTAGACGTCTATGAGACAGGAGACCGTGGAACGATCATTGTAACATCCGATGGCTCACAGTTATCTATCCAGACAGAGAAAGGAAATAACCAGCCAAGTGTCAAAGGAAAAGAAAGTGATGATGAAACATCATCTCCAGTGATGAAATCCATGAATATCACAGCAAACACAACAAAGCCATTGACAGCAACGAGTGTGGATGCTGCAAATACTTATGATCGTTATGAAAAGAAGAATATTACTGTAAGATTTTCAGGAGCAGCTCAAGGATTTACAAAGTTGACAAGCATTGAATATAAGTTTGTGCCAAAAGGTGTGAATAATAAAACCATAGCATATAAGACAGGAAGTTCCTATACAGTCAAAAATGGAAATTGTGGAAGATTTTATGTAAGATATAATACACCATTAGGATCAACAGAGATCAAACTTCCTGGATTTACAGTTGATACGAAAGCACCAACCAGTGTGAAGATCAAAGCGAATAAGTCAGGGATCAAAACACGGTCAACATCTGCAAAGAATACTTACAGTAAACGAATCAAGAAGTCTGTCAAATTTACATTTAGTGCAAATTATGGAACCAGTGGAAAATTCATGACACAGTATAAGTTTGTACCAAGAGGAAAAAAAGCTTCCAAGTACAAATGGAAAACAGCAAATAGTGTAACTTATAAGAAAAGAAATAAAAAAGTTCGTTTATATGTAAGATATATTGATAAATCTGGAAATATCACAACAAAGAAGACAAACGGATTTTACGTAACTAAGAAATAACAAAGAAAACGCTAGGATGGAAGTATGAAATATTTTACAAAGAAGATCATAGCGGTACTGCTGACAGTGATGCTTACAGGCATCACTGTTTTGCACGTATCGAGAGGTCAAACGATCAAAGTTAATGCAGCACAGACATTTAAGGTTCATTTTATCGATGTAGGAGCCGCCGATGGAGCTTTACTTCAATATGGAGAAGGAGAAAACGCGAAGTATGCCCTGATCGATTCTGGGGCTTATTCTTATGAGACAACAGATCACGATACGATCGATGTATCAGACCGTGTGCACCAGTATTTGCTGGATCATGGAGTAAAACATCTGGAATTTGTTGTTCTTACTCATCCACACGGAGATCATATCGGTGGAATGAAAAAGATACTAGAAGATAAGAATATTACGATCGATACGATTTATGGAAATCCATTGGAGTTTGAATATCTTGAAAGCAGCGAAGATAAAGAAAAGCAAACAGAGGAAACAGCCCGATGGACAGCATTTGATACACAGACTTATCAGACATTCAAGAAGAAACTAGAGAAGAGGAATTCATACAGAGATGCATCATTGCATATCCAGTATGTTGTGCCACAGGCCGGAACATCCGTAAAATTAGGCGAAGCGATAATGACCTTTTATGGTCCGTTAGACAATACCTACAGGTATGGAAGAGCACAGGATGCACCAAATTTAAATACAAGACAGGTAAATAAATATTCGATAGTGACGAGGATCGTTTATGGCAGTAATTCATTTTTAATGACAGGCGATGCACAGCAGGAAACGATCAAAAAGATTGCAGCTAGAGGTTACGATTTAAGTGCACAGGTATTAAAGCAGCCACATCATGGATATCAGGATGTTCGTTTGCAGGATAAACCGAAAGGTCGTTATGTATACGATTCGGATCATAAGTATCTGATCGATCGAACAGGTGCAAGTATTGCGATCATCAGTAATGGATATAAAAATGTAAACCAGACACCAGAGAGCAATGTACTTCGTGATCTGTCAGGAATGGATGTTTATCAGACATCAGATAAAGGAACGATCGTAGTATCGTCTGATGGTAAGAATCTAAGTGTGTCAGCACAAAAAGGCGGCAATGTACCAAGTCATGCGGGCTATGTAGTGAAACAGAAGCGTACCCCATTGATGCAGAAAGTTACAGTGCAGGCAAATACAAAGAAGAAAATGACACCACTTCGTTCGGAAGCCTCTGCAGCATATCAGCATTATGAGAGAAAAAAACATCAAGATCAGGATTTCAGCACAGGCAAAAAGCTTCACAAATCTAAAACAGATTCAGTACAAATTTGTGAAAAAAGGAGCTTCCAAAGGAAGCGTGCCATACAAAAACGGTACAAACATTAACGATTAAAGATGGTATGATAGGCAGAGTCTATGTGAGGTTTGTCACAGATGCAGGGATAGATGAGATGCAGCTTCCAGGAATTGCGGTAGATAAAAAAGCACCAACAAAGACGAAGATCAAGGTTAACAGATCAGGATCAAGACGTTAAAAACGTCAACAAAAACGTCTTACAATAAAAAAAATCAAAAAGTCAGCCAAATTTGTATTTTCAGCATCCTATGGAATCAGCGGGAAATCAAAGACACAATATAAGATCGTGCCAAAAGGCAAAAAAGCATCCAAATATCGATGGAAAACGGCGAATAAGATAACCTACAAAAAGAAGAACAAAAAAGTGAGTATCTACGCAAGATTTATCGATAAATGTGGAAATATCACACAGCGAAAGAGTTCTGGATTCTATATTACAAAATAAGGGAAGAAAGATATAAGAAGGCTTAGCTTGTATGCGAAAAGAGAATTTGTTATACTAAGAGGCAGAAGAATTAAAAATGCAAAGCAGGAGAAAGATTATGAACAGTAAAGGAAAAGGAATCATTACAGCAGTTATAGTTGTCCTGATCGCGCTGGCTGCTTTTTGCGGATTTGGATATATCAGCCAAAGAATGACAGCAAGTGAAGGAATTACATATCTTGATAAGAAAGAATATCAGAAAGCATACGAACAATTTGACCATGCAGCAGGGAAATTCACTCTCATTTTCACAAAACAAAAGAAAGATGTTTTATTCTATGAAGGAGAGGCTCTTTACCAGATGGGAGAGTATGGGAAAGCCATAGAGATTTATGATCAGCTGATCGATCATGGAGAAAGCCGGGCATATTCTTTGAAAGCATATTGCCTTGCCCAGCAGAAGAAGCTAAACAAAGCAATAGATGTATGTGATCAGGGAATAAAAGAGCATCCAGACGATGGAGAGATCTATTGTACAAAATATGCGGTGTTAGCAAAGCAGGAGAAGTATACACAAGGGCTAAAAGTGATCGAGAGAGACATTAAAACAGAAGGAACTTGAGAATAAGAAGGAAGTTTTATTCGCTAGGATCAGTGCGTATGAATCCATGTTTGATTTTGATACAGCATATCGTTATGCAAAAGCTTATGTAAAAGCTATCCAAAGGATGCAAATGGCAAGAAAGAGCTGACATTTTTGGAGACACGATAATTTCGTGACAATTTCATGATAAGAGTTAGGAAGGACGAAAGTCCTTCTTTTTTTTGTGCAGAAACAGAAAAGATCAATTGAAAATTGTGCAAAATATACAAAAATAGAAAGCAAAAATCATGACTTTATACAAAAAATAAAATTTTACGAAAAATAAGTTGACGAAATTTAGGTTTATGACTATAATCAAGATACAAAATAAAATTTCACATAAGACAAAATTAAAAAAATAAATTTCGTGCTAAAGGAGGGAGAGCAATGAAGTTAATTGTATCAGCCCATGGAATGTTGGCAAAAGAGGTTGTGAATTCTGCGGGAATGGTGTTCGGAGCAATTGATGATCTTGACATCGTAACATTTGTTCCAGGTGAGAATGCAGAGACATTAAAAGCCAGATACAAAGAATTGATCGATGGCTATAAGGAAGACGAAGAAATTTTATTCCTTGTAGATTTATTTGGAGGAAGTCCTTATAATGCAGCATTTGAGACCGTGATCGGACAAGATCGAATGGATGTTATTACAGGATTGAGCTTACCAATGCTGATCGATGTTGTAGGAATCAGAACAATGGAAGAAGATATCAAGGCTGGCGAAGTATATGACAAACTTTCAGGAGATTATGTGAAATCATGCAAGAAATTGCTTGGTAATACAAACGAAGATGAAATGGAGGATGATGAACTATGAAAATCAATTTAGTAAGAATCGATGACAGACTGATCCATGGACAGGTCGCAACCGTTTGGTCCAAAGAAGCAAATGCACAGCGAATCATTATTTGCAGTGATGAAGTAGCAAAAGACCAGATCCGTAAAACATTACTTTTACAGGTGGGACCTCCAGGAGTAAAAGTAAGCGTTGTAGACGTAGCAAAAGCAGTTCGTGTTTACAACAATCCAAAATATGAAAAGGACACAGTATTCTTCTTATATACATGTCCACAGGATGTTCTGCGAATGGCAGAAGCAGGGGTTCCAATCAAGAGTGTCAACATTGGAGGAATGGCATTCAAGACAGGAAAGACTCAGATCACAAAGGCAGTATCTGTTGATGAAAGTGATATCGCAGCATTTAAGAAACTTCATGAGATGGGAATTGAATTAGAGATCCGTCCGGTAGCCACAGATAAAAAAGTAGATCTTATGAGCAAGATCGAAGGCATTGAAGGATAAGAGAGATACAAAGGAGGATTTAAAAATGGGAATATCTACAGTTCAAATCGTTTTATTAGTTATTTTTGGATGTATCGCTGGAATGGGAAGCGTGCTTGATTCCTTCCAGACACATCGTCCACTGATCGCATGTACAGTTGTTGGATTGATCTTAGGAGATGTAAAACAGGTATCTTACTTGGAGGTACACTGGAAATGATTGCTCTTGGATGGATGAACATCGGAGCAGCACAGTCTCCTGACTCAGCATTAGCAAGTATCATTTCTACGATTCTTGTAGTTGTAGGACATCAGTCTGTAGCAAATGGTATCGCGATCGCACTTCCAGTTGCAGTTGCAGGTCAGGTGTTAACAGTATTTGCTCGTACAGTAACAATCTTCTTCCAGCACGCAGCTGACAAATATGCAGAAGATGCAAACTTCAAGATGCTTGATATCTGTCATGTAGCCGCATTGGTTGTACAGGCACTTCGTGTAGCGATCCCTACATTCTTAGTAGCAGCAGTTGTAAGCCCAGAAGGTGTACAGACATTATTAAACAGCATTCCGAAAGTAGTAACTGGTGGATTAACAGTTGCAGGTGGAATGATCGTAGTCGTAGGTTACGCAATGGTATTAAACATGATGGGTGCAAAATACTTAATGCCATTCTTCTTCCTTGGATTCGTAATTGCAGCGTTTACAGAATTTAACTTAGTTGCATTCGGAATCATGGGTGCGGTATTCGCAATCGTATATGTACAGTTAAATCCTAAATTCCAGACACCAGTGGCAGCACCAGTAGCAGCAGGTGCAGGTGGCAGCGATGATCTGGATGATGATCTAGACGACGAACTTGACTAAGAAAGAGGAGGAATTTAAAGATGAGTGAAAAGAAATTAACAAAAGGCGATAGATTTAATATGTTCATGAGAACAAACCTTCAGCAGGCATCATTTAACTACGAAAGAATGCATGCATTAGGTATGTGCTTCGACATGGTACCAGCTATTAAAAGATTATATGATACAAAAGAAGAACAAGTAGCAGCATTAAAGAGACATCTGACATTCTTTAATGTAACACCGGCAGCTGTAGGACCAGTCTTAGGTGTAACAGCAGCGATGGAAGAAGCAAAAGCAAATGGAGCAGACATCGATGAAGGAACGATTGGAAGTATCAAGATTGGTTTAATGGGACCTTTCTGTGGAGTTGGTGATCCAATTTTCTGGGGAACATTAAGACCAATCACAGCAGCGATCGGTGCATCCTTAGCATTAACAGGAAGTGCATTAGGACCAGTATTATTCTTCTTAGCATTCAACATCGTACGTATGGCAGCACTTTACTTTGGACTTGAATTCGGATACAAAAAAGGATTAGACTTTGTAAAACATTTAGCAGGAAACATGTTACAGAAAGTCACAGAAGGAGCTTCTATTCTTGGACTGTTCGTCATGGGTGCACTGGTATCTAAATGGACGACGATCAACGTACCACTTGTAGTATCTAGAGTAACAACAAACGGAAAAACAACAGTAACAACAGTACAGAATATCTTAGATCAGTTATTACCAGGATTATTAGCATTAGTTTTAACTTTGGTCGTATCTAAATTATTAAAGAAAAACATCAGTCCGATCGCAATTATCTTTATCTTATTTGCAGTAGGAATTGTTGGATATGGATTAGGAATTTTGGCATAATCTGTTAGGGGGAAAGTTATGAAAACAAAGGCAGTAAGACTTTACGGAGAAATGGATTTAAGGCTGGATGAATTTGAACTGCCAGAGATGCAAGATGATGAAATTATGGCAGAGGTTGTAACAGACAGTTTGTGTATGTCCAGTTACAAAGCGATCACCCAGGCACAAAAACACAAAAAAGTACCAGATGATATCAGTGAAAATCCGATCATTTTAGGACACGAATTTTGTGGAACGATCAAAAAGGTCGGTAAAAAATGGAAAGATCAGTATCAGGAAGGTGACAAATTTGTCATTCAGCCTAACATTGGAGATATCAGAGGCTATGCCCCAGGATATTCTTTCCATCATATGGGAGGGGATGCCACAACGATCATCTTTTCTGATCAGGTTATGGAAAATGGTTCACTATTAAAATACAACGGAGATTCCTTCTTTGAAGGATCTCTCGTTGAACCACTGTCATGTGTCGTAGGTGCATTTAATGCACAGTATCATATGAAGAAAATGTATTCATATGAACATGTGATGGGAATTAAAGAAGGTGGAGCGATCGCACTTCTCGGTGCAACAGGGCCAATGGGATTTTTAGCGATCGACTTTGCAATCCATGGATCAAAGAAACCAAAGACGCTGGTTGTCACAGGAAGAACACAGAAGAAGATTGATATGGCAGCAAGGTTATACACAGTAGAAGAAGCAAAGAAGAATGGTGTAGATCTTGTATACGTCAATACAAGAGATATAGCAGATGTCAATAAAGAGCTACGTAAATATTCAGAAAAAGGATTTGATGATGTCTTTATCTTTGCACCAAATGAAGAAATGGTAACATACGGAGTGAAAATGTTAGCATTCGATGGATGTTTGAATTTCTTCTCAGGGCCTGCCGATCAAGAATTTTCATCCAGAGTAAATTTCTATAATATTCATTATAATTCTACACATTTTGTGGGAACAAGTGGTGGAAATACGGAAGATATGAAACAATCCATTGAACTGATCGAGAGCAAGACAGTCAATGTTGCAAAGATCGCAACACATATATTAGGGCTTGACCATGCGGTTGAAACAACAAAGGCGTTACCAGAACTTGAAGGAAGTAAAAAAATTGTCTATACGCACAAAAAATTTCCATTAACAGAGGTTGACAAATTCGATGAAAACAGCGATGATGAGTATATCAGAGAATTAAAATCAATCGTAGAACGCAATGGTAATTTATGGAGCGCAGAGGCAGAAAGGTATTTCATACAGAATGCTCCTGAGATTTAGAAGGGAGTAGTATGAGTAGTGATATCTTAGTTAGAGACCAGATTTTTTCAACATATGATAGTTATATGATGCAGAGAAGAAAGTAGCCGATTATCTGATCAGTCATCCATCTGAAGCGATCGAGATGTCTGTATCAGAACTTGCATCTCACTGTGATGCGAGCCAGGCAACGATCATCCGTTTTTGTAAGAAGATCGGGTGTAAGGGATTTCATCAGTTGAAGATTAAGCTGGCCGGAGAACAACGACAGCAGGAAGAACAGGTGATATCGAACGAGATCGATATCGATCAGATGGACAAATCACTCAATAATATCATGATCAGTAAAGTGGAAGAGATCAAAGCGACGTTTCACAATTTTAATCCAGAAGAATTAAGAGAGATCGTGGATTTGATCATACATGCCAATCTGATTGAATTCGCTGCGATGGGAGATACGATCCCGATCGCACTGGATGGATCTTACAAGTTCAATCAGTTAGGATTGAAAGCAGTTAGTTCAACAATTTGGGAGAGTCAGGAAGCATTTTCCAGAACTTTGAGAAAAGGTGATGTATTTTTGCGATTTCTGCCTCTGGGGCATCCAAAAGACTTGTGAAGATGGTAGAGATCGTGAAAGATAATGGTGTAACAACAATTGCGATCACCAATCAATCCAAATCGCCACTTGCAGAGTTATGTGATCATGTTTTGCTGACAGCAACAAGAGAACACATTTTCCATGATCAGGTTAGTTTCACAAGAATGGCAGCGATGTCAGTGATCGACACACTGTTCTTATTACTGTTCTCCACAAAATGGGATTCATTTGAGAATGTGGCACAACACGAGCAGTCTGTTGCAGAAGAAAAATTATAAAAGGAGATCATAACGATGAATAACGATTGGTTAGAATTAGAAGGGAAGACAGTCATCGTCACAGGCGCAGCATCCGGAATCGGGAAAGCAGTTGCGCAGGAGTTTTTGAATATAGGGGCGAATGTAGTTATTTCTGATATGGCAGAGAATGCACCAGAGATGGATGCAAAAGAAGGCCAGTTATTATATGTAAGAACAGATGTAACAAAAGTTTCTGATGTTGAAGCTATGGTAGCAAAAACAATAGAAACATTCGGAACAATTGATGTACTAGTGAATAATGCAGGAATCAATATTCCACGTCTGTTAGTTGATCCAAAGGATCCAAAAGGACAATATGAATTAGATGAGGCAGTATGGGATAAAGTATGCAATGTAAATCTAAAAGGTGTTTTCTTCTGTGCGCAGGCAGTTGGAAGGATCTTGGTTGAAAAAGGTGAAGGTGTCATTATCAACATGTCTTCTGAAAGTGGTCTGGAAGGATCCGAAGGACAGAGTGTTTACGCAGCTACAAAGAATGCAGTAAACTCTTTAACAAGATCATGGGCAAAAGAATTAGGAAAACAGGGAGTTCGCGTTGTCGGAGTAGCACCTGGGATCATGGAAGCTACAGGACTTCGTACGATCGGTTATGAAACAGCTCTGGCTTATACAAGAGGGATCACAGTAGAACAGTTAAGAGCAGGATATTCCAAAACATCCACAATTCCACTAGGACGTTCTGGAAAGCTTTCTGAAGTTGCAGATCTGTGTGTATATCTTGCAAGCAAGAGATCTTCTTACGTACATGGTGTGACGGTTAACGTTGCGGGTGGTAAGACAAGAGGATAGAATAATTTCTGATAGAAGATATAGAAGATAAAGATATCAGCTGGTTTTAGGATCAGCTGATATCTTTTTTTAACATAATATAGCAGGAAATTCCGATGGAACTCTCTATGATATAAGAAAGTATGGCAAAGCCGGTTTCTTTCTGGTTGCTACAAAAAAAGAATCGTTGTATAATGATTCTTAGCATCACAAATTAAAAAGAAAGACTAACTATTAAAAGTCAAGTCTAAAAATGAACTTTTTTGAATAAAGTACAGAAATGTATTTTAGATATATCTTGAACTCAGTTAGAGTTCTTTGAACCTTGAAAACTGCATGACAAAAAGAGCATCGTTGCTGGTGCTCAAAAAAAGGAGTATTGAATTAGAAAAACTTAAGCAGCTTTGATGTATTGCTGGTTGGTTTTCTCGAGATGGTAAATAACTCGAACCAACTTTTTGACGGCATGAGATATGGCAACATTGTAATGTTTGCCTTCGGCTCGTTTCTTTGCCAGATATTCAGCGAATGTTGGATCCCAGTGACAGACATATTTGGCTGCGTTGTATAAGGCATATCGTAGATATCTGGAACCACGCTTTTCCATGTGGGAGTATGCGCCATCAAGTTGTCCTGACTGGTATGTAGAAGGAGATAATCCGGCATAAGCAAGATTTTATCAGGAGAATCAAAACGGTTGAAATCGCCGATTTCGGCAATGATCATAGCTCCCATACGGTAATTGATTCCGGGGATGCTAAGAATCGGAGAATTGATTTCATCCATAATGAGTTTGATTTCATGTTCAATTTCATCAATATCAGATGTGAGTTCCCGGATCAGCTTGATGGTATGCTTTAATTCTAATGATTTTGCTGCCATATTTGAACCTATTGAGGTTCTTGCAGCATTTCTAAAAGCAATAGCTGTTTCTTTACCATATCGCCCCTTTGATGATTCAGAAAGCAGATTGGTAAGTCTGGTAAGATGAGCGTCTGCTACTTGTTTAGCACCGGGAAATTCAGAAAGCATTGCGTAAACTGATGCCATATGAAGTGTTGGAACTAACTTTTCTAATTCAGGAAATAAGATACAGACAAGTCTTGAAACGGAAGACTTTAACTTAGCACGTTCTTTTACTTTATCAAAACGGTAACGGGTTAATGACTTTAGTTCTTCGTTGTGATAAGATATGTCTGAGTAGGACTTTAAGTTCACGTCAGACATTAGCATAGAAGCAATCGTGCGGGCATCTACTTTATCCGTTTTCGTCTGTCTAAGGCTTAGACTTTTTCTGTACAGATTAGTATGTAACGGATTGATAACATAGGTGGGCAAACTTTTATCAATGAGATATCCTAAGAGATTGTAACTATAGTGTCCGGTGGCTTCCAGTCCTACTTTTACTTTGGTTATATCTTCCGTAACGGATACAATCTTTTGATAAAGATCATTGAAACCATCCAGGTTGTTAGCAATGGTAAATGCTTTAAATAACACTTCTCCATCAAAGTTAGTGATAAAGCAGTCATGCTTATCTTTTGCAACATCAATTCCTACGTAAATCATAAAAAATCTCCTTTGAAATATATGAATGCTGTTTTAGAACCACAGGGTGCTCCTTGTGATTGTAACCTCGTTCTAAATAAACCGTCATGCGGTATCTAACTGATTAACAAATGAACAAAGAGACTGTGGTTGGAGCCTTTCGTAAACCATCAAGTGGTAGGAAAAATGAACCAATCCACAGCATCTTAAATATCATAGTCGAACCTGTAGAAAAGGTAAAGAAAAGACTATGACTTAATAGTAATAAAGACCTTGGAGAGGGTCTCTAAACACTACTACTATATAATACGAGGAAATATGATGTTTTCGTTTCTATAAAACATCATACAAGAATAAAATGTTAATTCTGGCTGTAGGAATCGGAATTGTATTTTGTATAATAGTATTTATTTGTTATTCTTATAAACAAAATCAACGGTCAAAATACACATCCGAAGTATACAAAGTATTTAAAGGACAATATGGGAGAGGATCAGTGATCTCTATGGGTTATGCACAGACGAATGCATTTACGGACCCGTAACATTAATGTTGGCAGTCAGCAAGGATGATCACAGAGTTGTAGATGCATGGGAAGTTACGCAAGAGGAGATGGAGAATAGCTGTCGGTCATGTGAAGAATATATAGGAATGGACCTGATCAAATATTATAAAGAGAATCAGGAAAGAATTGAAAAAAGTCAAATGATGAATCAGACGGTGGGCAGGGATTCAGCGAAGAAGCAAGCATTTGACATGGCAGTCCAACAGATATTAGGGAAATTAGGAAAATAGATACAGGAACACATATTATGGAAGAAATCAAAAAAGAAATCATAGAGAAAGTGATCTTGGTTGCGGTTGCTGATCAAGACACAACAGAAGCAGAAGAATCTTTGGATGAGTTAGAAGAACTGGTTAAAACGGCAGGAGCGAGGTTGCAGCAAGGGTGATCCAGGTAAGAGAAACACCACATCCAGGAACTTATATCGGAAAAGGTAAGATTGATGAAGTCAATGCTTTGTTATACGGAACTAATGCGACAGGGATCGTCTGTGATGACGAATTATCACCAGCACAGATCAGCAATTTAGAAGAAGCATTAGATACCAAGTGATGGATCGAACACTGATCATTCTTGATATTTTGCGAAGAGAGCATTTACAAGAGAAGGTAAGATCCAGGTCGAACTTGCCCAGTTAAAATACAGAGCATCCAAGCTTACCGGACAAGGAAGAGCTTTATCAAGATTAGGTGGAGAAATCGGAACCAGAGGTCCGGGAGAGAAGAAACTGGAGATGGACCGAAGACTGATCCGTACAAGAATCTCCAGATTAAAAGCAGAGTTAAGAGATGTTGTAAAGCACAGAGAAGTCCAGAGAAAACAACGCCAGAAGAATCACCTGCCAGTGGTTTGTATCGTTGGATATACCAATGCAGGAAAGTCAACACTATTAAACCATTTTACCAATGCAGGAGTTTATGAAGAAGATCAGTTGTTTGCAACCCTTGATCCAACGACAAAAAGTTTAGATTTAAGTGGCGGGCAGACAATTCTTATGACGGATACGGTCGGTTTTATCCGCAAACTTCCACATCATCTGGTCGAAGCATTTAAAAGTACATTAGAAGAAGCCAAATACAGTGATCTGATCCTGCATGTAGTTGATGCATCCAATCCGCAGAAAGAGAAACAGATGGAAGCAGTCTATGATACATTAAAGCAGTTAGGAGCTAACGAATCACCGATCATTACAGCATTCAATAAGATCGATCTGTTAAATGGTGATGAGATCTTAAAAGATCCAAATGCAGAAGCGGTGGTAAGGATTTCTGGGAAAAATGGTGAAGGAACCGATCAGATTGTTAGAGCAGATTGAGAAAATACTGCAAAAACAGAAA
>ENA-OQIO01000490-OQIO01000490.1-human-gut-metagenome-genome-assembly--contig:-NODE-490-length-21316-cov-2.121195_pt1 | contig 21316 bp, 35 predicted proteins | sample MGYA00242573_ERZ504737 | MGnify/ENA primary metagenome ERZ504737 (study PRJEB26092, sample SAMD00036203) | human gut metagenome | host: Homo sapiens | study: EMG produced TPA metagenomics assembly of...
ACGCACGTTGGATCCGGAACGGTGGACCGTGCTCTCATCCCGCAACGTGGGCAGGCCCGGCGTCCGGGGCGAACTGTCCGCCGACGCGAAACGGTATCTGCCGCCCGACCGGAGTATTTGCGGGGCCTTCGTCAAGGACACCGACATCGCGACCGAACTGCTGCCGGTGTCCCCGACGCTCACCGTCAGCCCGGCCCGCCCCGTCGTGACGCTGTTCGATGCCAGCATCGAACGCCTCGACTACGACAAGGACGGAATCCATCTGAAATTCCGCAATGAGGGCAAGGAGCGGGAGGTCACCCCGAACTCGCTGGTCAACATGGTCTCATCCGGCACCCTGAGAGGCGGCGCACTGGTCGGCCGAGCATTGGAGACACTGCGCGCGGGCGGCTATCTGATTGTGGACGAACTGGAGAACAGCATCAACAAGCAGCTCGTATTCACCATCATGGACCTGTTCGCCTCCCCGGTCACGAACCCGCACGGGGCCACGCTCCTGTTCTCCACCCACTATCCGGAGCTGCTGGACCATTTCACCCGCAAGGATTCGATATGGTTCGCCGTCCGCGATGGAAAAGGCTTCGCCTCCGGAATCTGGGCGCATACCTGGGCCGCACCGATTTGAAGAAGAGCGTTTCCTTCTTCGCCAACCGGGTACCCGCACCGCGCCTCATACGCGGCCGTCCGCGCCCTCCAGGATTATGCGGAAAGGTACGTGCATGCTTAATGCGGAAGGCCAGTACGTGCTGTTCGTCTGCGAGGGCGTGGCCGAACAGTACATACTCACGACCCTTATCGAACGCGGCGAACTGACCGTGCCGAACGAGCTTATCGTGCCTAATCAGCTGCGAGGCACATGGTATTTCACCCGCAAGGAATCGAAGCGGATGCTCGACCGGTTCCTCAACATGTCATACGGCAAACACCCGCTGCTGATCATACGTATAGTCGACTCGGACTCGGATGTACTGCGCATACCTCGAGGCTACGAGCATGCGGCCGAGGTCGTGAACCTGCGAACCCATCCCGAAATCGAAATGCTGGTCATCATCAACGAGGCATGTACGGCAAATACACGAACGGCTCCAAACGGCTGAAGCCTCCGACTATTGCAAAAGAGAACTGGGCATGAAGCAGGTGAAAAGCCGCGCATGGCTGGAACGATACTGGGCTGAGCCCGGCCGGCTCGAACACGCGCTCAAGGAATATTCAAGACTGCACCGGTTCGGCAGGAACGAGAACCGAGGGCTTCTGGAGCTGATTCGCTGAAACGCATATCAGTTCTAAGGACGAAAGGAAGGCGGATGGCATGACGGCGCCATCCGAGAACAATAACTACACGTACCGCAATCAGGTGAACGCGGCCATCGGCCAGCTGCGTCTCGCGTTGGAGACCAACGATATGGGGGGAGCGTGTGCGTCTACTCAATGGCGCGTTGCAGAACACGGGCAATGCGATCGGGCAGCTCGCCCAGTTCAACGCGGACGGCACGCGACGGCCCCCACGAGAACAGGAACCGCGCACCCGGACTACCATGGGGATAATGCTTGATTCCATCCGCTACCGGCTGTACGCCGTCGAATCCGAAACATCCGAACCGTCCGGCACGACGGCCCGCATCAAGCTCGAATATCGTGCCGGGAACATCACGTACGGGCTGGAACTGCGGGAACCGTTCGGACCGGGCATCGTCGCCGACGAGGCGCGTTCGTTCGATCCCGGCAAGCCGATGGCGATGCCGCCAGTCTGGCTGCTCGTCCGCGGGGACGCGACGCCCGAACGCGGATTGCGATGCCTGACCTGGCCGTCACCATGCTGGATGGCGTGGATGCGGACGGGAACGTGCATGCGGGGGTCGAGGTCTCATATCCGTGCGGCCTTCCCGAGGATGCGCTGAACGGCGCCCGGTTCGCCTGTGGGTGCTGCGCGATCTGCTGGATGGAGGAAGCCAAGAATGCTAGACGAGATGCTTGCCCGCGAGTTTGAGGAACATTCGTTCTGATTCCGGAATGTGCTGGAAACCGTTGTTCTCGTAGAATCTAGCTGCGGCTGAATCCACGGGATCCACTATGAGGGCCCTCGCCCCGAGTTCGGAGCTGATGTTCAAGGAACGTATGACCGCATCGTGCAACAGTTTCCTGCCGAGGCCTTCGCCTTGGAAACGTCTGTCCACGCCGAGCATACCGAGCAGTATCATGGGCACTCGCTCTGGAACGTTCCTCTGTAGCCATCCACCGGCGATATTGGAGCGTTCCATCGCGTGTGCGCTGAGAGAGTAGAATCCGGCGAGTTCCCCTGATTCGGCGTAGGTGACGTACGCGACGGCCGTTCCCTGTTTTTCGGCAGAACGGGATCTCGTGGACAGCCATTCATCAATGAGCGTAATGCCGCAGTCAAAGCCATCGAGCATGTCGGAGGACTCTATGCGCCGTGGTGTGGTGAATCTCATATCCAGTCGGGTTCCATTTCGATGAGATCCTTCGCGGCCTTCGGCAGGGGTCTGTCAAGCGCCTTGAGAAATTCGTCGAATGCCTTGGAGGGTAGACGGGTGACGGTCTCCTCTTCGATATCCCGGCGTGCGTCGGTGACGAGATGGTCGATGGCCCATTGAGTTATGGAGGAGCCTTTGAGAGAGGCCGCTATATCTATGGTTTGGCGCTGTTCTGGCGTGAGGCGCATGTTGAGGCGTGAGCTGCGTGCCGGTTCCGTAATAGTGCTTGTCATACCGTATATTGTACGTCAACTTGACGTACATATCAATACATTGGATACGCATCAAAGACTATTCGTTTGTTCTTTGTATAGTTGGCTATCGGAAAGGAAAAGCGATGTTGCAACCCCACGACTTCTATTAGGCGGACTAAAACCTAGTGGAAGGGAAAAACGAATGTCCCGCACATTCAAGGACAAACCATACCGCGTGCTCAAACGCGAGGCGCTGGAACACGGCTACACGTACCTGCGACACAACTGGATGCACCCGACCGAACCGCCAACCGTCGAAGGAGATGTGGCTGCATACTCGTACTCGCGGGGACGGAAAGAGCACATCCCATCCGGGCATCGCTGGCACGGCTGGCATGACTACGAGGATGACTGGTATCCGGATTACGTGGGCCGCCATACGGTTCGCGATCGTTGCCGCATCGCCGTGCGCGGGGCGAACACCGGCCTCATGGACGACGATTGGATGATCCCCGGCTGTACCGTCGCCGCGTCAAGTGGGAATGCTGACTAAAAGGGGTTTTTCTGCTCGATTTGTATTCGTTCCAACGGTGGCCACAGGTCAAAGCCGCGTTCGAGCGGTTCGGCTCGTACACGCCCGCAATGTGGCCTATCTGTCTTGTACGGGATCAAGGAAGACTGGCCACATTGTTCTATTCTTCTGGCTTGCTGAGGCCGACTCCCGTCTGTACGTCGAATTCGAATTGTTCCAGCTTGTCCGCGAATGTATCCAATTCGATTGCCGATACACGGCCGGTTATGCTTGCACCGTGGTTTGATACCCTGATGCCATAACGATTTCCTCCATCGTCCCAAACATCGAATCGCAGGTCTTCTATTCTCTCTAGTTTGTTCGCGGATGGTTCCTTAAGCACGCTGTCGATAAGCGTAAGCAGCGTATGTGCAGCATTCGGAGACAGATTCAAACGGTAATGCAGCAGACCATCATCAAACTCGATTTCGATTACGTTCGAATCGAGTCTCGTGCAGTTCAAGGAAATATCAGGCATATTCCCCAAGATATTGGCAAAGGCAGACCGGTTCTTGGCGTGGGCTTCTTTCGGAAGAAATACGGGCCAAGAACCCATGAATGTCAGTGCTTCTTCTTTTTGTTTCCGCCGTCGACCCAGTCGAAAGCGGTCTTGAATGCTTCTCGTGCGGTGTTGGTCTGATCGTAGTAGTCGCTGCCCATGTCGCTTTTCTTATAGTCGATGACGGTGTTGTTCACGTCTCCGCGACCGTCTGAGAAGGTGACTCGCCATCCTTTGCTGCCACCTAGGTAGAAGAGTTTCGCGCGACGATGGTTGTTATCGGCGTCGGTTGGCCACACCTGCGGGTACGTGTTGCCGGTCAATTCCAAATCGGGGTGGCCTTGGAGAGCCATGTTCGCGCCTTCCTCAGCCGACTGCGGTCACAACCCTTGGACTCCAAATACTCGCCGAAGGATAATCCATGTCATCCGTGTAGGTGAGTTCCGGATTGGTGAGATACACTTCGGCATCACCATCTTCGGCGGCTTCACTGGCAAGTTCGGACATTTGCTGCGGGTCGTTCCAAGCATCCTCGTTGCCATCCATGTAATCGTTGCCCCATGCGATATACCGGTCGCGATCCAATTCCGGCAGCTTCTCGAACTCCTCACGGCTGACGTACAGGCCGGATTCCACGCGATAGCCTTCATCATCGGGGCCGAACTTACGTTCCGAGTACTCCCTGTTGGCGATGTCGATAAGCTTCTGATCCAGTTCCTGCATTCGCTTCACACCGGTCTCATAGGTTTCAACCGGCGCGCCGCCGGTATTCGATTGCTGATTCTGTTCGAATCGTTCGAGTACGTCATCGGTCGGCATGCTGCTGGTTTTGCCTTCATCCGCATAAGTGCCGTCACGGTTTCGACGTTGCTGTTTTGCCTGTGCTGATTTTCTGGAGTCGACCATTGTTTCTCCTTGCTATTTTGGGTTGAAGTTTTCGAGCTGTCTGCCGTAACTCTTACCTTTTGTTGTTTGTCAGAACGTTGAAGAATGACCGCTGCCGTTCATCCAACCATGTGGGGGAATGGCCGGCGTCAATATTCGATTGCTTGATCAGGTACGCCACTCGGTTTGGGGTTGAGCTTTTCGCGTCGCGAAACTCGTACACTGTGTTTCCTGTCGGAGTGTTCCTTCGGTGTATGCGCCATCCGTCGATTGATGCGTCATCCTGTTCGTCGAATCCTCCGGAGAAACCTACATAGGGGGAGTTGTCTTGGAGTGCGTCCATCCCTTCGGCCCACAGTTCACGATTCTCTTCGCTCATGGTCCCGTCGTAATAGGATGCGGGCGGAGACACGACGGATGTTTGCCGCTCATATTTTTCCAAGGCGTCAGCATTCGGGAACCCGGCTTTTTTGTGTTCGTCCTTGAACCGGCCGCTCTCGGGTTCCCTCAGTTGGCGTCTCGCCTGCGCTGATCTGACCGTATCTACCATTTCTGCTCTTTTCTGCTAATTGTGTATGTAGTCGAATCCATTCGAGGCCAGGGACTCTCGCTCCCTCGCTTTTTGCCATGCTTTCCATTTCCATGGCTGCCAAGGTCTACGGGGAGGCGTCCCGAATACCGGAGATACCGTCAGCCGGTTCAATCCGGTTCCGGATGCCTCCATCCGCGCGATCGGCGCATCGTATTCGCCACGTTTCTCATTGGAACGGGTTCGCCATGTCTCCAGATCGTCGGCGACCTTTTCCATCTTCGGGAGGTTGATATTTTTCGATATCGGCGTTTCCAATCTGATGGAGGTGGTGGGGGATTGGAATTGCGTGTGACGTTTCATGCCGTGTGTCTGGTCCGGCACGTCTTGCACGGTGAGCGTTGGAGCCTGGTCTTCCGTCCACCGGAATGGTTCTGGAGCTCGCTTGTCTTGCTTTCGCTGGGGGTAGGGGTACTTCGGTGGTGGGGGGCAATGGCGGCCGGGGTTGCTGTTCGTATTTTCGTATGGATTCGTCGGTTGGCATACCGGATTGACGGTGCTCGTCTCGGAATCGTCCGGTGTTGGGGTCTCGCAGCTGTTGGCGGGCTTGGATTGATTTGTTGGCTGGCATGTTGTTTTTTTTTCGTTGGAAAGGCTGTCGTGTTTTTCTGGTTCCACGTTATCTATTGTTTTCTGGTTTTCTCCTGTTTCTTCGTTATCTCACCACCAAGATATCTGTTATACTGAGTATGTCCACATAAAGATAATGAAAGAGGAAACCAATGGCACTCACCATCGAAGAACAACACGAAACCAACGACCTCGACCACGACATCCTCGCCACCCGCGAAGTCACCTTCATTTGCGGGCACAAGCGCGTCTACGAGGACATCAGCGCCTGCCAGAAAAGCTGGATGGAACGCTGCCAACGGTGCCCCAACTGCCAGTACAAGCGCGACAAGGCATACGTCGAAAAGCTGTCTGCCGAAATCAACTCACCAGAACTCCTCGAGATGTGGCTCAAAGAAACCCCTCCTACTAAGACCAGCAGGAAAGGAGGCCAAAGCGTGGTTTGACGAGCATCGTGACGATGAAGGCGCGATCGTGTTCGAGGGAAGCGAGGAGATCGCGGACGAGGAATTGTATGTCAACGACCGCAATGACGAGCATTGCGGCTTGTCCCTGTCCGGTAGTGCCAGTGAACGGCTGTAACCGTTCTCCTACCTTTAATTGACGGAACATCATAGGGTGGTTGACTGCACCCTTACGCCGTCAGTCATGCTGGCGGCGTACTGCGAGTTCAAAAGGTCGTAGCCTTTGTGTCGCAGGTTCATCGCGGCTATCCGGTCGTCGTTGGACCGGTATCCGCAGTTGCGGCAGACATACAGGTGGCGTTTCTTGTCACGGTTGGCTTTGCGGATTTTCCCGCATTTCGGGCAGGTCTGGCTTGTGTAGGCCGGGTCAACGAACACGACTTTCTGACCGTTGCGTTTCGCCTTGTATTCGACCATCTGCCGGAATTGGTGGAAACTCCAACTGACCTGAACATACCTGTCCTTGACCTTGACCTGTTCGGTCGCATTGCGGATTCCCGTAAGGTCTTCGAGAACGAACATCGTATCCCTGTCGTAATGGTTGACGAGTGCCTTAGACGCCTGATGGTTCACATCAGTCATCCAACGGTTTTCTCTGTCGCCTATGGTCTTGAGTCGTCTGCGAGCGCTTCGGGTGCCGCGTTTCTGCAACTGTTGACGGAGCCGCTTGTATTTGCCGCGCTTGCTTTTCACCTCCCCTCCATGTTGGAAGACGGTGGTTTCGCCGTCATAACTGGTGGCGAGCATTCGGATGCCCAAGTCCACGCCCACTATGTTTTTGGGGCTTGGGGTTGGGTCGGGAACCTGTAGGATGATGGGAATATGCAGGTACCATTTGCCTCGTTTCGATATCAGTCGGGCGGTACCGAAACGTGCCGTACGGTATTCGTCCGGGGTTCCCTTCCATTGGGCTTTCACTTTGATTCTCCCGCCCATGACGGGAAGGCTGAACATTCCCGTCATGGGCGAATAGGAGTAGTCGCGGTTCCACAGCAGGTCAACACCGGCGGACGAGTACTTTGGTCTGGTGGAATAGTATGCCGTCCTCTTTCTCTTGGGGTTTTCTCCGTTCCGGCGTTCCATGCGCGAGTGAATTGCCTTGTAGGACGCGATGACCCGCCGTATCGAAGATTGGGTCATCTGGCCAACAGTCCGTATTTGTCGCGTAGCGGGTGATAGGCAGCCTCGTTGATTTTCCTCTGGCTGAGGGTGTGGTGTTCTCCAATCCAATCGGATACTTCGTTGCAACAGGAGGTGTAATTGTCACATAGGCGGTTAAGGGCTTCAGACTCGTGTTTGTTGGTCGTGAGCTTGACTTTCATGGTCAATGCGAGTTCCACCATATGCTTCACCTCCAATAAAAACATTATATCATAATGTTAGTGGAAAGGAAAGGCATTCACCCACGACCACAAGGGGCGTGGTACCCTGCCTAAAAAATTATGGACGGCGAGTGATTTTTCCGCGCCATAGCATCTTGTGTGAGCATGTCCAGTAGTTCACCTACTTTGGGTCTTGCAGCTTTTGCTGTCGTAGGATCATTGGTTTCTTTGAAACGTCATTCTATGTGGACAAATAATCCTCCGGTGCCGTATGGCATCGGGGGATTTTTTATTTCAAACCTTGCATAATTTTTTCATTTATATGTTATACTGAATATGTCCACATAGAATGAAAGAAACCACAATGAACACGTACAAGAACTTCGAAAAAAACGCCAACATCATACTCGCCATAACATGCGTCCTCTGCGCATGCTTCATGTGGAGAGTCACAGGGCTCGCAATGGTCATCGCATCAATCGGATTCGCAACCTCAGGAACACTGATGATTACCCACTTCGTGACGCGATGAGCATGTTCTGGATTGGATATGCCGCCGGATTCGTCACTTTTCCCGTCGTATTCGGCCTTCTGGCGTTGGGCTTCCTTCTCCTCGTCCCGCATTGGCCGAACCCGACATGCGGCCTGTCCTGCATTCCCTGCGATGAGACCCTCATCGAGGATGACAGTACACGTACGGTATCCGGCTTCATCGCCGAACTGAAATACGTCATCCACGGTCTGACCCGCCGGCATCGCATCAACTACAAGGCGTGGATGAAGGCGGGGAAACCGAATCTGGGGTGGAAGCCGGTGGCATGACGGGTTACCTGATCTCAGACCAGTTGCAGGGTGCGTCCGTCCGGCATGATCGCGTTGACCTGAAGCCTGCCGCCGATGGCGTCGAGATAGCGGCGCAGCGTACGGATTTCGGTCTTGTCGACGTCGCCGGATTCAAGGCTGCTGACCCGCTTCTGGCTGACGCCCATGCGTTCGGCGAGCTGCTTCTGGGTCACGTCCTGCTGTTTGCGCGCTTCTTTCAGCTCATACAGGCGCATCTCCTCAAGAAGCTGTTCCTTGCGCTCGTCGATGGTCTTCTGGTCAAGGTCGTGATCGGCCTTGAAGTCCTCCAACGTGTAGCTCATTTCGTGTCCTTCCCATGTTGTTCTTCCAGCCACCGGATGTACCGTCGTTCGGCTTCGCGGATGGCTGTCTTATACCATTTGTTCCATTTGTTCTGTTTGTCTCCGCCGACCAATAGGACCGCTTTGCGTTCCGGGTCGAAGACGAACAGGATTCGGACTTCGCTTCGACCTGTCGAACCGGGTCTCAGTTCCTTCATGGAGCCGATGATGGAGCCGTTGTAGATGACTTTGTTTTAGCTTGTCGCTAGAGCGAAGTCATCTGCATGGCCTCGTTGCCGAGACCAGCTCCAAGTCTCACGCGACTGTCGCCGCCGCTTGGTTCGCGTTTCGCCGGATGCCGCATTGTCCCGCCTTTTGGGTGGGCCTGTCTTACGCTTCCTCCACGCGCGTTTAACGTCTCCGGGGCACTCCCGGCGACTTGGATGTTGATGGCCGCGTTCACATCACGGTCGATGACAAGCCCGCACTCCTCGCAATGGTAGACGCGCTCGGACAGGGACAGTTTGGCTTTCACCGTCCCGCAGTTCGAACAGGTCTTCGAGCTTGGATACCAGCGGTCGATGACATGGAGCCTCGTGCCGGCGCGTGCGGTCTTGTATTCCAGTTGGCGGCGGAACTCGTGGAAGTCCGCGTCCAGTACGTGCTTGGCAAGCCTCCTGTTATGGCTCATGCCTTGCACGTTGAGGTCTTCGATGCTGATGTCGGAATAATTGTCGGCAAGCCACGTGGTGAGCTTGCTGATGTTGTCGGCTCGTTGGGCGGCTATGCGAGCGTGGATTCGGCGCACACGCTCCAACGCCCTGTTGTACCGTTTCGACCCGCATCCATGGCTCATGCCCCTATCGCGGCGGCTTAACGCCTGTTGGGCGTGGCGGAGTTTCCGTTGCATGCGGACGTAGTTGCGTGGATTGGGGAACGTGGTGCCATCCGAGAGGGTGGCGAGGTCCTGACGCCCAAATCCACGCCGACCTGACGATTACGGTTCTTCTGTTTTCTGTTTTTCGCGGGAACGCTTTCGATGGGACGTTCGACGGTGAGGGCCGCATACCAGAAGCCCGCATGGCGACTGACGGTCATGCGCACGATTCGTCTGCCGTGGACGCGTTCGGTGGCGTTCTCCATGCAGTGCACGCGTCCGATGCGTGGCAGTTTCAACGCCTTCGGGTCGTCCTCGATAAGGCCGAAGCTGCCGGTCGTGTATGCGAAACGCGGGACACCGGAGCGTTTCGACTTGTATTTCGGCCAGCCCACCCTGCGGCCCGCGCGCCTGCCCTTCCTGCTGTCCGACCAGTTCCTCAACGCTTGGGACAGCCATTCGAACGCGCTGTTGTACGCCTCCTTGCTGTTCTCCCGCCACCACGGGGCGATTTCGTCCTTCCACTCGTTCCACCAGCGGCGCATCGCGTACAACGTCCAGTCCGGTTTCTCACCCAAGGAGATTTGGCGCTGGACGTGCGCGAGCATCAGATTGTACGCGAAACGCGCGCCGCCCGCATGGGATTCCAACAGCCGTGTCTGCCGTGGGGTTGGGTCGAGCCGAATCCTAACGGCCTCATACGCGCTCATCGCGCATCGCCTCCAACGCCTTCTCCGCACGATGCTTGGCCGCGCGGCGTCCGTACAGTCTCGCGCAGAACGAGGTCAGCACCTCGGTCATGTCGCGCACCAGATCGTCGTCCAGCTCCGTGTCGTCCACCACGATGATTCGGCGTCCCTGCGCCTTCAACGCGCTCTCCACCAGTCCCGCGTTCATGCGGGCGAGCCTGTCCCTGTGCTCCACGATCAGCGTGCCCACGGTCGGGTCGGACAATAGCCGGTTGAGCTTGCGCCGCTTGTCGTTCATGCCTGAACCGGTCTCCATGACCACCTCCGGCCGCTCGACACCCATGTTCAGAGCGAACGCCTTCAACCGGTCGGCTTGACGTTGCAGGTCGTTCTTTTGGTCGCCGCTGGATACTCGCGCATAGCAGACGGTGCGGGGTTCCATGCTTTTCGATTGCGGCATGGTCTCGTATTTCGGGTCGTGGATGAGCCACATGCCGGTCGGCGTCTGTTCCACAGGAACGGGCATGGTGCCCTGACGGCACCATTTCCACACGGTCTGCGGATGCAATCCTTCCAGTCTGGCCCATTCCTTTACCAACATGGGATTTATTATAACATAGGATTACTTAAGAAAACAAAACAGTTCGGTAACAGGCAACAGCCCCGCACTGCGGGCACGTCCATTCCCTGACATCCAAGTCCTTGGTCTGCGGGTTCCGGTAGCCGCAGTCGTGGCACAGTTGGCTCGACGGGAACCACCTGTCCACTCGCACCAATAGTTTGCCTTGGCGGGCGAGCTTGTATTCCAGCATCGTGCAGAACATGCCGTAGGCGTTGTCCAACGTGCTTTTCGCCAGTCCGCTTTTCGCTTTGCGTCCGTTGGTCAGGAAATGTCCGGGATGGGTCGGGGTCGTGGTTTCGGCTTGGGTTTTGCGGTAATGCCTTTCAGGTTCAGCGTCTCGACGGCCACCATGTCGTAGGCTGCCGCAATCCCGTTGGCCTTCTTGTGCTGCCAGTCGCGCCGCTGGTCGGCGGTCTTCTCCGATAGTCTGCCCACTCGTTGTTTCTGCCTGTACCAGTTAGCGGAGCCTTCGACCATGCGGGAGAGTCTGCGCTGCTCCCGAGCGAGCTTGTCCTGCGTTTTTCGATAGTAGCCCGGATATTCCGCTTTCTTCCCGTCGCTGGAGACGTACAGTCCGTGCGAAGCGTAGTCCAATCCGACGATGCGCACGGGTTCCACCTGTTCGGGCGTTTGGGTCTCGCGCTCGAAGAGGATGGTCGCCGTGTATCGTCCTGACGGGCAGTGTTCCATGGTGACGGATTTCAGGTTCCAACTGTCGGGGATGCGTTTGTGCTGGCGTATGGCGAGCATCCGAGCTTGGGTAGTTTCAGCCTCCTTGCGTTATCATCCAACCGAATGTTATTGCCAATCCGGTTGGTGATGTACGACTTCTTGCCGTGATGTTTCGACTTGTATTTCGGGAACCCCGTGTTCCTGTCCTCGAAGAATCGTTTGTACGCCTTTTCCAAGGCGAGTTGGGCGTTGCATAGGGCCATGCTGTCCACCTCGCGCAGGAACGGGAACGCATCCTTATATTGCGCGGGTGTGGGGCGGCATGACTCCCAGAATGTCTGGTAGTGCGCGATGCGCGTCTCTAGCATGAGGTTGTACACGAGTCTCGCGCAGCCTATCGTCCGGTCGATTTGACGCGCCTGTTCTTCGGTGGGATAGCGCGGAATCTGACCGCGATATGGTCTTTTCCGCTCATGTCCGACTCTTCTCGCCTTGGTTCTCGATGTATTTGCGTATCACCTCGACGGGTGCGCCGCCCGTGGTAAGCAGGCAGAAGTTACGGCTCCAGAAATACTCCTTCCAAAGCTTGCGTCTGATTCCGGGGAACTCCTGTTTCAACAGGCGGCTGCTGGCGCTCTTGTACGCGTTGATGAACTTCGACAGTTCGGTCTTCGGCTGGGCGTGGAACAGGACATGCACGTGGTCCACGTCATGATTCCATTCCTCCAATGTGATGCCGTACTTGGGCGCGATGTACTCGAAAATCTCCCGTGCGCGATTGGAAATCGTGTCATCAAAGACTTTGCGACGGTATTTCACGACGAGCACGAGATGATAATGCAACAGGAACACCGAATGATGATTCGATTCTAGTTTCACTGCAAACACCTCACTTCCGATAGGTACGACTGAATGCCAGTATAGCATAAAAAGAAAGCCGATTCATCCCCGCCTACGCTAACGCTAAGAGGCGGGAGAACCCTCGGCAAAAGCAGTTGAAGCCGTTCACGCGATTAAGCCGCTGAAGAAGGCCGGCCAAACAGAAGATGGTCGTTGACTTCCTCCCCACGGCTGAAGCCGGGGTTTTACGGCGCGATTCGGATAAAAATCAAACTAAGCATATACGAGTTTGACTTATTACGTACAAATGCCGTACGATTAACATATGATAGAAACCACGAACAAAGCCAGCCGTTTCGAGATGCGGCTCACGCCGTCACAAAAGGAACGTCTCGACCAAGCGGCCGAAATCAAAGGTCTCAGCACATCCCAATGGGCGTTGTCCAACCTGCTCGTCGCCGCCGACCGTGACATCCAAGAATCGCACGTACTCTATCTGGACGACGAGCAATGGAACTCATTCATAAAATCTTTGGATGAACCCATGCCGACGAAGATGGTAGAGCTGCTTGAAAGCGAACCTATCTGGAAATGAGCGATTTCACCTTTCCACGACGACTGACCATGGAAGACGACATCGATGGGTTCGACTGCGGCTTACCGGTCATCAACAACTGGCTACGAAACCAGCTGAAGAACGCCGGCAGACAGCATACAGCCGTCGCCTATGCGACATTCTCGAATGGAGTCCTGGCAGGTTCTACACGCTTAGCGCATACGGTATCAATCACACCGAGGCGAACGGATGGTTAAAAAGAAACAGTCCAGACCCAATCCCGGCGATACTCTTGGGCATGCTTGGCGTAGACATACGCTACCAAACCATGCACATAGGTTCTCAACTGCTAAGGGACGCGACCTTGCGCGCTTCCAATGCGGCTGAAATAGTAGGAGCCAAGGCATTATTCGTCGAACCAGCTTCCGATTCGGCGACAAAATTCTACGAGCATTACGGGTTTCGACATATCGAACGTTCAACGAAAATGTTTCTTCCGTTGAAAAGAAACTGAGTTGACCCGGTACTAAAGCACCGGAAGGAAGTCAACCGGCCCTCAAGAACCGGGCTTGCGCCTCACGCAGGTCAACCTATTCCTCTAGCGAGCCATTCGGCGGCGGTGCGTTTCGATTGGAAGATGCCTTGGCTTCCGTTGATGCCGGTCGCATGCCACATTGTGTTTCCGGTTGATAGTTTCCCGTCGGAGAGTGCCGACGGTATGACCGTTGGCGAAAACGGCGAACATGTTGGTTCCGGTTTTAATCAGGATTAGGTTCATCGGGCTGGTTCCTTTCTGGCTTGCATTAATGCTTTGATGAGCTGTTCGGCTTTCCGTCTGCAAGGCATGTGCCCGGATTGGACAGCATGGTCGAACATCCCGTCGATGGAATCTTCGTCGAACGGAAAACCGAAAGAGCATTTGTATAGGATTCGACTCACCGTTTCGATCTGTTGTTCCGATACTTGTTCGCGGCTTTTGGCTCCTGCTTCGTATCCTTGGGCGAAGGCTTCTATCGGATCGTCGGATTGGTGGAACGAGTATAGGATTGCGTATGCTTCGCAACGGTATTCGTTGGATTGTGTTGTCACCTCGGAGTGCTCCTTCGGTATTTGCGTGGAGTGAATTCCTTGCCGCCCCAAATGCCCTGTAATGGGTATCCGCAGATTTGATTGTTTGTTTCCGCATATTTGCGGCATTGCATCATCACGGGGCAGGTGTGGCAGATGTGGATTGCTTCCCTTCGCATGAGCTGACTGTTGCCGGGAAACCAGAGTGCCGGATCATAGCCGGCGCATGCTGCGGATTTGCGCCAGTCACTCATGGCTGCCGCCTACCGTGGACGGTAAGGATTCAGTTCCGGACTCCACGTTCTCAAGCAGGAAGCCGGTGTACTGGAACTGTTCGGTCTGGGCCTTGGCCTGGCGCAGGGTGTCGAGGCCCACGCCCGCGATAATCAGGATCGTGGTGCCACCGAACGGCAGCTTGGCGTTGAGTCCGAGGGCCATGATCAGCACGGTCGGGATCAGGGCCACGAACAGCAGGTAGACGGCGCCTACGGTGTTGAGTCGGTTCATCACGTAGGTCAGGTAGCGGCTGGTGGCGTTGCCGGCGCGGATGCCGGGGATGAAGCCGCCGTACTGCTTCATGTTGTCCGCGGTCTCGTCCGGGTTGAACGTGATCGAGGTGTAGAAGAAGCAGAAGAACACGATCATCAGCGCGTACAGGGCGATGTACCACACGGATGTGGTGTTCGCCAGGTTGGCGTTGATCCACTTGACCCACGACTGGTCGGACTTGCCGAACTGGGCGATCAGGGTGGGGATGGCGAGGATCGAGGAGGCGAAGATCGGCGGGATGACGCCGGACATGTTGATCTTCAGCGGCAGGTAGGTGGAGGAGCCGCCGTACATCTTACGGCCGATCATGCGGCGCGTGTACTGCACCGGCACGCGGCGCTGGCACAGTTCGACGAAGTGACGAAGATGAGGATGACCACGAGCACGCCCACGACGATGCCGAACTTCAGCCAGTCGCCATCGGTGCCGTCGGTGCCGTAGCCGATCTCCCACAGCTGCGGCAGGAAGCCGGAGCAGATGGACATGAAGATCAAGATGGACATGCCCTGGCCGATGCCCTTGTCGGTCACGAGCTCGGCCATCCACATGATGAGGCCGGTGCCGCCGGTCATGATGAGGACCATGACCACGAGGTTGAACACGGAACCGTCCGGGATGACCTGGTCGCACTGGTAGTTGAACAGGGCGCCGGAGCGGGCGGTCACCAGGATGGTGGTGGACTGCAGCACGGCCAGGCCGATGGTCAGGTAACGCGTGTACTGGGTGAGCTTGGCCTCGCCGGACTGGCCCTCCTTGTGCAGGGCCTCGAAGCGGGGGATGACCACGCGCAGCAGCTGCACCACGATGGACGCGGTGATGTACGGCATGACGCCCAGCGCGAAGATAGACAGCTGGAGCATGGCGCCACCGGAGAAGAGGTTCACCAGTCCGATGAAGTTCTCCTGGGAGCGCTGCCCATGGTGGCCATGCACTTGTTCACCACGTTGTAGTCCACGCCAGGGGTCGGAATGAACGAACCGATGCGGTAGACGACGATGATGAACAGGACGAAGAGAATCTTCTTCCTCAACTCTTTGGTTTTCAGGGCCTGGATTAGTGTCCTCACTGGGGGTGAATCTCCTTGTTGATGTTTTCTTTATGCCGGTGTGAATAAGTTGCGTGGTTTTTATGCGGCTTCTGCAAGTTGGTCGGCCATGTTCGCCTGTCGCATGCGATTCAGCATGTCTTCCGTTTTCCGTTGCACACGGTTGAAACGCATGGTTTCCACCGGGCCGGATAACGGTCGATACTCCACGTCCAAATGGGCACCCTCGAAACGGCGGACAGGATCGACCCCATGCGGACACCGTTGTCGATTAGCAGGTCACGGGCGATTCCGCGCCAATCCTTGTTCTTCCAATGTTTCAGGGCTTCCGTGTAATGCTCATGCTTGTATAAGCTGAGTAGGTCGGCTGGAGTGGATCCTCTCGCACCATCGTCGCGAACCCATCCTCCGTCCCGGTAGATTCTTGTGGTGGGTTTGCCGCTGACGACCAAGATGAAACGTTCGTCGGCGATGCTTGCTTTCACGTCGGCTCGATAGCCGTGGTCTTTCAAGGCGGGAAGGATTGCCGCATATTCACGGCTGAGTTGGTCTGGATGATTCATTTTTGCCCCCACTCCAATTAGTGCCGGTCTATGGAGGTGGCAGGGATTTTCGTGGCACTGGCTTCCGAAGGGCTCATTGTTTTTCCTCTTTCATTTCTATGTGAACGTATTCAGTATAACAGGCAAATGGGAAAACATTTTAAGCACCCGCTTCCAAGGGTTTATCCCCGCGTGTGCGGGGTAGATGAGACCAACCAAGTCAAAGTACTTGCACGTGCCAGGTTTATCCCCGCGTGTGCGGGGTAGATGCAAATCTGCGAGATGTTCAGGACTTCGTTCGGTTTATCCCGCGTGTGCGGGGTAGATGATTCGGCATCAATCGTGAACTGGTACAGGGGGTTTATCCCCGCGTGTGCGGGGTAGATGATGAGGGAAAGAAAACGGCAAGGACCGATTCCGGTTTATCCCCGCGTGTGCGGGGTAGATTCCTTCATTTCGTTGGCCATTGTGGTTACCTCCGGTTTATCCCCGCGTGTGCGGGGTAGATACGATGCCTGCTCTTGCCGCGGCTGACTCAACAGGTTTATCCCCGCGTGTGCGGGGTAGATATGTTTTTCGTCGCGCAGATGTCCCTTGCGATCGGTTTATCCCCGCGTGTGCGGGGTAGATGGCGTCGTGTCCTCAGCATCTTGGTCACCTCCGGTTTATCCCCGCGTGTGCGGGTAGATGTCCGAGGTCTGGTAGTCCCCGTAATCGACATCGGTTTATCCCCGCGTGTGCGGGGTAGATGGAATCGGCCGTAAGGCAATGTATGAGGTCACCGGTTTATCCCCGCGTGTGCGGGGTAGATCGCAGCTTCTCGGCTGGCTGGTCGTCGGCGTAGGTTTATCCCCGCGTGTGCGGGGGTAGATGCACTATGGCGACGGAAGACGGACTCGGCAAACGGTTTATCCCCGCGTGTGCGGTAGATAGTTTAGTTTTCAACGTTTTCAATGCCATGCGAGGGCTGTTTATGCAAATTGCGTACCTGTTTTCAGGCCGTATTGTCTTTGGCTTTAGGCGGTCTGGACATTAGGATGGTTCCGTCGAAAGCGGTTATCGTCTTCTTTCCGTTTTGGCTGCTGACATGTAGCTGATGCTGGGAATGCCATGCCATCGTCGCTCTGCCCGTACCGAGTTCCGAGAGGACTCGTTGCCAGAGTCGCGTACGTATCCGGGTGTTGAGGTCTCCGACGTATACGCCGGCGCTGATTTCCACCATCCATAGGGATAGTGTCCGCGCAGTCCTTGTGGAGCGCTTTCGAGTCGTATCACAACGGTGCCCACGATTGACCGGCTTTCCCGTATCGTTGCCCGCCAGTCCAGACGGAACAATTGTCCTCGTTATCGGGCTCCTCCGAGAGGAGAGTGGAAACATCATGTACGCAACGTTCCAGCAGTCTGCCGTCCTGCATCATGTCGCGCATTCGTCGTCGTGCGATTCCGTCAACCAGGCTGGGAGTGCAGGCGTGCAGTCGGAAAGCCAGCGGGATCGAATACTCCGCCTTGTACAGGTCCGCGATGTCGAAGAGGAACGAGCGGCGGTTGTGGCAGTGAACGAAACCGAGTGCCGGACTGCATCCCAATGCGGTGATCGCCGCATGGACTACACCATACAGGCAGCTGTTGGCCGTGGATAGTGCGATGTTGACCGCTCCGCCACGGTCATCCCATTCCTGCCGTGCCATTGTATGTCGTTGCGCTTCGCCTCAGCCGTGTACAGGGCTGCGACTCGGGTGCCTTCCATGCCGAGCAGTTGGCGCATCGTCGGTATGGGACAGATCTTCGGCCGGGGAATCGCATCGCTACATTCGTCGGGCGACCATGAGACGTGACCTCTCGTTGGATACGAGTCTGGCCTGCTGTTCCAGAAGTCTGGTGGAGCCGGTGAGTGCGGAACCGCTGCAATAGTGGCGGATTCCCTGCTCTCCGGCCCATACGATGATCGCGCCGGTGTCGCTTGCCAGGACGACGGAATCGTGCGTGATGGTTGTGCCGGGCCCGAGCATGAGCACCGCGATGGTCGCGATGGGCAATTGGGTTTCGCCGTTCTCGTCCGCCGCTACCAGCGCATTGTTCATGCGTTTGATGACGCACTGCTCCAAGTACAGGTAGGGTATACGTTCCGCCACCCGTGGCAGGTCCGCCGGCGTGAAGTCGCTCATGGCTTCAGCTTTTTCTGCGCTTCGGCTACCGCATTGAATAACGGGTCAATAGCATTGGAGTAGCGTGCCTGGAATACTCGGTTGTTGGCTGGCTGATCCCAGTGTGCTTCCGTGCCATCGATGGTTTCGACGTGCGCCTGTTCCTTGCCTTTGAACGCCTGTTCCAACGGCTTGTCTACCAGTCCGACTCGGATCGGGCCGGCTGGTGGGCAGGCGCGTCGTCCTAGGTATGGCATGTATACGGGGTGTTGGATTGCGGCTCCGATTCTGATGAGGAGTCGCAGGTCCGTGGATTCCAAGCCGACGGTGAATGTGGAATCCTGTAGGTATTCCTTCGTTTCCAACGGGTTGGGTTTGCCGTCAGCTCGTTTGCCCATGGTTTGGAAGTCCGTCAGGCGTGGGCCCGTGTGGACTGGTTGCACGCCGAATCGGAGGGCTGCGAGGTCGCTGATGTCGCTTCCGCGGGCACGTCCCAAAGCGGATGCGACAAGTCCGATGACTCCGCTTTTGGTGGGTAGGCTGCCGGTGTTGCGGTGCGTGTACCCGTCTTCGGTGGCCCATGATTGCAACGGGCCTTTCAACTGGAGGAGTAGGGTCGCATGGTGATCAGAGCGCCTTGATGACGGTATTGGTGGTCTCGCTGACCAGCTGGGGGAGTGTGAGCAGTGTTTCCTGCTGCTCCTTGCCCATCGCCTTGCGCGCGTTCAGGTCGGCCATGGTGAACGTGTCGGCTGCGGCCAGACCATACGTGTTCTGATAGTCGGCCTGCTGTTCGAGCAGTCGTTGCACGCTGGTGGGAATCGTGTCCGTGGTGACCGGCTTCTCGTAGGCCTCTACAAGGTTGATGGGCCGGTCGGTGCGGATTACGGTTTCGATGAACGAGGGGAGCGTCTGATGTCCGAAACTGTTCTGCTTGCCGGATGGCAGGCTCAATGCGAAGGCGTTCAGGAACGTGGACAGGGCGAGTCGCACGGCTTCCTTATCGTATCCGAGGTTACGGTTCAGCAGGTTCACGTCGACGCAGGCGTAACGGTAGAGGGTGGCGCTCAAGTATCCGGTTTCACCGATCATGCCGGCGCCGCTCGTGTTGTCGCAGTCGTCAACAGCCGCATAATAATCGTTTTCCACGTCGGCTCGGTTCACGCTGATGGCGTGCGCGAACTGGCTGGCCGCATCCACCACGTACTCGCTGCCGGTGCCCTTGTCGCTGCTGGCGCTCATTCGTCCGAAGAACGCGATGTCGATGCTCCGGTCGGAGTCGAGCAGCTTCTTGATGTCCGTACGATGGGAGGCGACGGACTTCTTCGGATCGGTGCTGCCGTATGCCTCTTCCGCATATTGGGCGAGCTTCTGCCACTGCTGTTCACCGAAGAACTGGAGCGCGCTAGTGCTGCCGGGTCGGTTCTTGTCAGAGGGAAGGCCGGCCGCCTTCATCAGTTCGCCGGTGACCTTCAGCAGATGCTCGTCCTCCGGATCACGGTTGATGCGCTGCGCGATCATCTTGGTGAACTCACGCTGCGCGAGCCGAGCTTGCCGGTGTCGAGGGTGTCGCGGAAGTTGTCGCGAATGGCCTTCTTCCATGCTTGTGAGCTGACGCGCATACGTGGCACGCCACCGTAGATGGAGGTTTTGGGTCGTCCGTTCTCGTCGCGATTGAGGTTGGCGGGCGGAAGGGTCTGGATGGCGTGGATGTCGATGAACAATCCCATATTGTTTCTCCTGATATTTGGTTTTTCTTTGGTGGATGGTGGATTGGTTCCGTTTTGTCCGTGGGGGGCTGTCGGGCGGGAAGCCCCCGCGAACGATGGTGAGGACTAGTTGAGGTAGGCGGGCTTTTTGCCCTTCGACAGCGCGACCAGAACGAGTGCAGCGAGACTCGTGGTCCGGTCCGCATCGAGAGCGAGAATCGCGTAGGAATATGCGTCCTCCATCTTCCCGTCCCACCATGAGAGATAGGCGGCGACGGCAAGGGGATGGGCGCGGTACTTCTTCTCCGAGGCAAGGTCGGTGAGACCGCATGCGGCTGTGATGGCATTGTGTAGCCGGTCGTGGTCGGGTTTGATGTCGGGGTTGGTGAACCCGTCGGCAAGTGTTTTGGAAAGAAGCCTCTTATAGTATGGCGTGTGGCTTTCGCCGCGAGGTTGATGATGGTCCCGATCTTGAATCGTGGGTTGATGGCGGCGGCGATTGCCGCATCCCTGACGTTGAATACTTCGGACATGAGTCCGCGAACCCTTCGAGTTCCGTGTCTTCGTCGGCGTATCCTTCGCAGGCTTTCTCCCATGCTTGGAGCATGGGGGTGGCGAAGGTGCGGATTGCTTTTTCGTGCCCGTATGCCAGTGCCTGTTGGCGGTATTCTTCGATGAGTGTGTTGGTCTTGGGTTTTTCGATGATGTTGGTCATTGGTTCCTCTTTCTGTTTTATGTGGACATATTCAGTATAACAGAGAAAAGTCAGATGTCAATAAAAGTGGCTCACAGGGGTTTATCCCCGCATGTGCGGGGCAGGTGTCTTTCCGTTGGCTCTACGGCATGTCGCCCCGCGGTTTATCCCCGCGTGTGCGAGGTAGGTGGGTAGGTCATATACCGCAATCGCTCTATCGAGGTTTAGGCTTACTCCCGCGTGTGCGAGGTAGGTTGCTTTGGCTTTGGTGTCGTTTTTCCTGATGAAGGCTTATCCCCGCGTGTGCGGGGTAGGTTACTGCCAAAATTGGGCAATTAGATTCTGCCTAGGCTTATCCCCGCGTGTGCGGGGTAGGTAGTTTAGTTTTCAACGTTTTTGAGGTCATGCGTGAGCCGTCTATGCAAATTGCATACCTGTTTCCTGAGTTGATTGTCCATTGATGCAGGCCGGCGGACAATCAGTTGAGCAGTCGGCCCAGTCGCGCCGCACTGTGAGCATCGATCGATGTACAGCTACGTACGTCTGAGCATCGATCGATGTACAGCTACGACGCTGAGCATCATCGATGTACAGCTACG
>ENA-OQIO01000492-OQIO01000492.1-human-gut-metagenome-genome-assembly--contig:-NODE-492-length-21293-cov-3.699518_pt1 | contig 21293 bp, 23 predicted proteins | sample MGYA00242573_ERZ504737 | MGnify/ENA primary metagenome ERZ504737 (study PRJEB26092, sample SAMD00036203) | human gut metagenome | host: Homo sapiens | study: EMG produced TPA metagenomics assembly of...
TTGCAACAGACGCTTATAAAGCAGACCCATAAATTAGCATATTTCCTACTGCATAGAGCATTGAAGCGTGTTCTAAAGAGATTACCAGAAGATTGTGTTATTTATCTTTTAATGCAAGAAATGAGTGTAAACCACAAAACAAAAAGTGTGTGAATTGTATAGTCAATTTAATGGGAACATTCAAAACATAACAATTTTAATAGTAAAACATGGCTGAATAACTATTATGACAAGGTTGTTTGTAACAAGTTGTTTGTAAATTGTGCTTGTTCTATGTAACAAATAGTAATTTGTCATATAGATTGATACAAGCAATCTTGCCATAGCAAACAGATTAAGAGAACAGAATAGGAGAACAAAACAATGATAGATTTTAGATAAGATAAGAGGATTTATATATTATGATACTTGATTTTACTGAACTTTTCAAAGTTGATGCTTGCGTTTCCAGTTGTTCTAATAGTATGATAAATACAACAGGTGTACTGGAAAACATAGAGGATATGAAGAAAACAGACATTTTGGCAAAACATGGGAACGAGATTAAATATTATAGCACTGAAAAAGAAAGCTACTACTATTTCCGTATTCCAGACAAATCAGTAAAAGGGGGAGCTTACCGCAGAAAGAAAACAACTAGAGAGAAAATAGAATCTGCATTGTGTGAATACTATCTTAACAAGGAAAAGGAACAACTCAAATCCTTGCAAGATGATAACATGACATTAGAGCAACTTTTCTATGAGTTCATGGAACATAAGAAAGAAAAAGTTAGTGCAGGAACAATAAGGCGTATGGTATATGACTGGAAGAGATATTATCAAATAAAGCCAGAATTTATAAATAAGCCATACAAAAAGATAACTCCTGTTGATGTAGATGATTTTCTCAATAGCATTGTGAATACAACAGAAATCAAAGACAAGGCTTTCTGCAATATGTGTGGTATATTGAAACAAACTTTTGGGTATGCAGTCTCAGCAAGGTATATATCAGCAAACGAGAATCCTTACCGTGTTGAGGTAAACAAAAAGAATATCATACGAACCAGAAAGAAATCCAGTAAGGAAGAAGTTTACAACGAACATGAGAAACAGTTACTCTTTGATGAACTAAACCGTAGATTGCAGAATAATCCAACAAACACAAATATCCTTGCTATAATGCTTGAATTCGAGTTAGGAACACGTAGAGGGGAAATACTTGCTATTAAGAATTCAGATATAAAGAATGGCAAAATACACATTCACAGGCAAGTTATAGTAGACTGTGATATATCAACTATAAGTAGTCCTAAAATCACTGGATGGCACGCAGTTGAATATACTAAATCAGATGCAGGTGATAGATACATTCCTTTAACACAAAAGGCAATGGAATATATCGAGCAGATACAAGAGATTAACAAAAAGACTGGGGAATGTTATCAAGATTTTTTGTTTGTACAGAACGGTTACTTAGTAAATCCAAACAAGTTATATAATCTCCTCAGAGATATTTGCAAGCGTTGTATTAACATTCCTTTAAAGGGAACACACAGAATCAGAAAAACATGGATTTCTACTCTCGTATCACAAGATATACCATTGAGTGTAGTTAGTAAGATTTCTGGTCATGCAGATGAAAAAACAACAATGAAGTATTATGTTTTTAATACAAACAGCGAAGAAGAAACAAAGAATTTAATTTTGAGTGCTTTAGGGGATAACACAACATCTAGTAATGAAGAACTAAAAAACGTGACAAATCGTGACAACAACATAATTTTATTTCCGAACAATAAAAAAGCGGAAAACCCTTGTTTTACAAGGATTTCCCACTAATAACATATTTTCTTTTGGCGGAGGCATGTAGGAATCGAACCCACCCGGGACGTACCACGCCCCACACTGGTTTTGAAGACCAGGAAGCACACCAGTTACTCTTCTGCCTCCATAATGCTTAGACAATTCATCATTGATGTATTTATTAAGAAACGGAGCAAACGCCAGCTGATATCTGGTCATCCGCTCCGCCATTTGATTCTATCCTAACAGAATCTTTCTTTCCTGTAAATCAAAATTGCTTACATCAGTTCCTCTGCCATCTTCTCGATGTCCGCTTTATTCTGCTCATCCATAGAAGACATAATCTTTACTGAACTCTCAAGCCATGTGATATTCTTGCTCTTCTCAAACATTCCTTTCATCACTTTACCAGCCATAGAAGCCCAGGATCCGTTCTCAATCAGACCAATTGTCTTATTCTGATAGTTACGCTCTGTCAAGTGCTCGATAAATGTCTTCATGAGCGGGAATACATCTCCGTTATAAGTTGTTGAAGCAAGAACGATCTTACCGTAACGGAACGCATCTTCTACAGCCTCTGCCATATCCTCACGGGCAAGGTCTGTTACTACGACCTTAGGGCATCCTTTTTCTTTCAGCTTCTCAGCAAAAAGTTCAACTGCCTTCTTTGTATTTCCATAAACAGATGTGTACGCGATCATAACACCTTCAGATTCTGTTCCATAAGAAGACCATGTATTATACTGTCCAATGTAGTGCTCCAGATTCTCTGTAAGAACCGGTCCATGCAGCGGGCAGATTGTCTGAATATCCAGTGTTGCTGCAACCTTCAAAAGATTCTGAACCTGTGCTCCGTATTTTCCAACAATTCCGACATAGTAACGGCGTGCTTCGCAATCCCAGTCTTCCTCTACATCAAGCGCTCCGAACTTGCCGAATCCATCCGCAGAGAAAAGAACCTTATCCTGCTATCGTATGTTACCATTACCTCCGGCCAATGTACCATCGGTGCAAATACAAATGTAAGCTCATGTTTTCCAAGTGTCAGTGTATCTTTATTCTTCACTTCCAGCTTGTTCTCGTCTGCAAGTTTCAGGTCACGGAAAAAGTTTCCGATCATTGTAAATGTCTTTGCATTTCCAACCACCTTTGTATTCGGATATACTTCCAGAAATTTCTGAATATTTGCTGAATGATCCGGCTCCATGTGCTGAACGATCAGGTAATCAGGTGTTGCTCCATTCAATACATCTGCAATATTCTTCAGCCACTCATCGCCAAAAGCTGCATCCACTGTATCCATAACCGCAATTTTCTCATCATTGATCACATAGGAATTGTAAGCCATGCCATTCGGCACAATATAGTGACCCTCGAATAAATCAATGTTGTGATCATTTACACCTACATATAAAATGTCATCTGTAATTCTCATATTATGCTCCTTCTCTGCCGAACTATCAGCAGTCTTTTCATTACCGCTCCCACGAATCTGTGAGCAGCACTTTTTTCGTTACTGTACACTCTCTGTGAACAGTAACCTTTTTTCTTTTATTACTGAATAGAGTATAGCGCAAACCGCCCTCAGAATCAACGTTCATTCTCATATTCTCGTTTCTTTTTTGAAAACATGTTACTGTTCACACACCACTATCCCGCGAGGTGTTTGGCATGAATATGCCAAAATCCCGAGACATACAAGCAAAATTCCATTGCCGCAGGCAATTTGGAATGAATTTTGGCTACGTTACTGTGAACGGAGTGAACAGTAACGAAAACATGATTACTTTTCACTTCCATATCTATCGCTCCACTGTTTAGCACAGAATATGCACATTTTGCCTTGAATCCAAAGATCAGACCATGCACTCATGAAGTTCTTCTTTCTCAATCCCCTTTTCCTGCATCACATGCTTGATCTGTTCTATCGCCTCAAGCGGTGCTGCCCAGGCAAGTCCACAACCGGCCGAGATTACTCTTGGAACCGGAATCAGTCTGCCCGGTACCTCCTCTGCCTTACACGCTTTTTCCATCGCCATCGCATCCGCAGTTGTGTGAAATGTCACCACAAGTTTTAATTCTTTCTTTCTCATTTATGAGATCTCCTGTTTTCCTCTTATCTTTCTTAAAAAATCACAGATTGCCCAGGCAATACTCATACCTGCCGCAATCCCCAATGCATATAAAAATGTATCTCGTCCATAATTCCATGCCTGATGTAAATCCCCCTCAACAACGCTTCTCATGCAATAATAAAGTGTGCTTCCTGGAATCAGCGGAATTACTGATGTTACAAAAAATGATGTCGAAGTGCTCTTGCAACTACGTGCAAGTATCTCCGCATATAAGTCGATTCCAAAAGCTGCTGCCAGTGTTGGAAAGAACACACCTCCCCAGAATCCTCTGCAGATGATAAATAACAGCCAGCCCAGAAAACCGCCAAGTGCCGCCAATGGAAGGTGTTTCTTCTTCATATGAAACAATATGCCAAATGCAACCGAACCCGCTGCGCCTGTAAATAATTGAACAATATACGTCATCAACCAATCCTCCCAATCAGAAATATTGCTCCGATAAATCCAAGTGCAAGCACTGCCGCAAGAAGCATTGCCTCTATAAAACGCATAACCCCAGATATCGTATCTCCGATCAATATATCACGGATCGCATTTGTTGCCATCAATCCCGGGATCAATAACATAATATCACCAATCATAATCTTATCCACGTGCAGAGCCGGAAAAAGCCTCGCCATAACACAAATAAAACATCCCGCAAGAAATGATGCCACAAATTGAAACGTCACTTCATTCATGCAATACTTTCTTATATGTCTCTGTGCTCCCCAGATTAAGATGCCTGCTAATCCGGCCAGTAATGCATCCCAGAGATTTCCTCCATAGAAAAGCGCAAAGCTAAAAGCTGCCAGAATACTCCCTGCGAGTTTTCCTGTCTGTGTCGGAACAACTTTGTCAATCTGATCGAAGACTTCCCTGAGTTCTTCAGGAGACATAGGATTCTGGCAAAACTGTCTGCTCAGATTGTTCAGTTTCTCCAGCTTCTCGAAATCATTTCCTCCGGTCTTTCGGATTCTCCTTGTCTGAGTTCGTACATTTTCTTCTGGAAATTCCATTGTAATAACAATACTCGATGTGATCACGAACACATTCATCTGTGTTGCACCGCATGCATATCCCATACGGTTCAATGTATCTTCTACACGAAATATCTCCGCCCCACTTGAAAGCAGCGCATCTCCGATATCAAGAAATACATGCAGATATTTTGTTGAAATATACATGCTGTTATCCTCACACTTTCCTTTTTCTCAACTCTCTTATTATAACCGAAACCAGACAAATAGAAAACATTTTTCATTACTAAAATGCTCCCTTTACCAAATTCACATTCAGTAAAGGGAGCAAGGCTTTTTACTATTTCATTTTACTCGATCACAACAGCAAATCCATCTTCGATTTCTTCTACTGTTGTTTTCTTTCCGTGATCCTTTGCAAATTTCTCCACATTTGTTTTCTGATGTGGTTCTGTCACAAGAACCTTTACCGGACTACTGTCACTTTTAATCGCTTCTGCTGTCAGCATCAATGGTTCTGGACAAGATAATCCTCTTGCATCTACTTCTCTCATAACTATTTTCTCCTTATTTTGCTTCGCTTCTCTTGTTTGTAAATGCGATTACAAAACATACAATAATACAAATAATTGCTGCGATCTTACCTGCTGGCGGAACAGCTCCGGCTACGATCTCACCTGTCTCAGCATTCAGTGCTGTTCCACTTGCTGCCAGGCCAAGGTTATGTGCAAGTGCTCCACCTGCAAACATACCGATCACTGTTACTCCTGCATCAGATGATCCCTGACCTGCAAGTACAAGCTGACGCAGCGGGCATCCTCCTGCAAGAACTGCTGCAAATCCTACTGCATACATTCCAAGAATGCTCCACAGGTGCTGGGAGTGAGCGATCACTCCAGGTGTATTGAATGCAAGAACAAAATGTCCTGTTGCAACATTATATACAAGCATAACTGCGAAGAATCCTACAATGATTGTGATCAGGTCAAAGTTCTTCATAAGAATGATATCGCGGATACTTCCTGCGAAACACATTCTTGATTTCTGAGCAAATGCTCCAAAGAGAAGTCCACCGATCAGAGAAATAATGATTGGTGCATGCATACTTCCCGGACCTGCTGTACTACTCTTTAAAAGATTTGTTCCAAGTGCAAGTACAAGCACTCCGATCATAAGAAGTGGAAGTACACTTCCGCTCACTTTATTTGTCACATGTGCACGCCCAAGGCTGAAACCTTTCTTCAGTGCAAACACGCCTGTAGCAACACCAAGAGCAAATCCGATCAGTGCTACCCATGCATTCAGATCTCCGGCTGACATACGTATCACCATACGAAGCGGACACCCAAGGAATACAAGTGCTCCGATCACAAGAATCATTCCGAGTACAAAACGTACGATTGTGGAAGATCCTGCTGTTGCACGATATTCTTTTGTCACAATTGAAATAATAAATGCACCGAGGACGATTCCGATGATTTCCGGTCTTGCATACTGTACCGGCTCTGCGGAATGAAGTCCAAGTGCTCCTGCTGTATCACGCACAAAACACGCAATACAGATTGCCATGTTCGCCGGGTTTCCAAAGTAAGCAAGCGTTGCTGCTACCAGACCCATTATGACACCGGCGATTCCCAGTTTCTTCTTTGAATCAAACAAATTCATTTCCTTTTCCTCTCTTTCTCTACAACTCTTTTATTGCACGAATTGCAAAATCGACCTCTTCTTCTGTATTGTAATGAGAAAAACTGAATCGGACAGCTCCCTGTTCTACTGTACCGAGTGCTTTGTGCATCAGTGGTGCACAATGTGCTCCCGGTCTGGTCGCAATCCCATAAACTTCATTCAATTCATCACTGACTTCAGAAGAGTCATAATCTCCCAGATTGAAAGTCACGATCGGAGCTCTTTCCTCTGCTGTAAAATCTCCATAAACTTTCACATCCAGGATCTGAGAAATCCCATCATAAAACCTGCGCATCAGATGAAGTTCTTTCTCACGGATCACATTAATTCCTGTACGGTTCAGATAATCAATCGCTGCGCCAAGTCCTGCAATCCCATGCCCATTAAGAGTTCCGGCCTCAAGTGCCGTCGGCATCTGGGACGGATGATGCATGTTATAAGTATCCACGCCACTTCCTCCACACAGAAGCGGACGAATTTCCACACCTTCCCTAACATAAAGCCCTCCGGTTCCCTGCGGTCCAAGCAGACCTTTATGTCCTGTGAAGCACAATACATCAACCCAAGTTCCTGCACATCAATTGGATAAACACCTGCTGTCTGAGAAGCATCCACAACAAACAAAATATGCTTCTTCGATGCAATCTGTCCTACCCGTTTCAGATTGATCATATTTCCTGTCAGATTCGAAGCATGCGTACATACAATTGCTTTTGTGTTTTCACGCACTGCATTCTCCATCTCTTCATATGACAGATTTCCCTTTTCGTCACAGTTTAGAATTGTAAGCTCTACTCCCTGTTCCTGACACCAATACAGCGGACGCAATACTGAATTATGTTCCAGCACTGTTGTGATCACATGATCGCCCGGTTGAAATAAACCTTTTAATGCAATATTAAGACTCTCTGTAGAATTTGCAGTAAATGCAATTCTTGTCGGACTTTCTGCATGAAAAAAATCTGCAAGCTTTTCCCTTACTGCATAGATACTTCTCGAAGCATCGAGTGCAGCTTCTGTTCCGCCTCTCCCTGCATTTCCCATATGCTCGAGAGCATAGAGAATCGCCTCTTTTACTTCTTCCGGTTTCTGCAATGTAGTTGCCGCATTATCCATGTAGATCATAGGGCTTCTCTTCCTTTCTGTATGTGTTTATATCGTTTACTTTTCAGATACAAATCACTAGTTATAGTATACTTCTCTTTTCTGTTTCCGTCTAATAGGAATCCGTAATGGATCTGCCCTATTTATAGGCTTTTTCTATAAATAGGGCGTGTTATTTGCATTCACCTATCCCTGTATTTTCTTTCTTCAAATACATTCTCTTTATCATCTTTATAAAACGCTCTGCTGCCGGAAGCAACGGATATTCTGCATCATAGACAAGGTTGATCATTCTCTTTCCACCTTGACTGCCCAGTGGAAAAGCCAGAAGTGTTCCATTTTTCAATTCCTCTTCTGCCGCAAGTTTAGACAAAATCGTAACTCCCATCCCTTTACTTACAGATCTTTTGATTGTCTCCTGATTCTCCATCAATGCTGCAAGCTTCAGTTTCTTCATATCAATCCCTTGTTCTGCCAGCATTTTTTCTGCTTCTTTCTTTGTTCCGGATCCTTCTTCTCTTAAGATCACCGGCTCGTCCATGATCCAATCCGCCAATATTTGTCCACCACAAAGCTTTTCAACAAATTTCTCATTTGCCGGAGTAAGCACAACTAATTCGTCTTCATAAAATGGAAGATATTTACAGTTTCCTTTCTCAATCACGGTTCCTGTAAATCCAATATCAATATGATGGGAAAGAATCATATCGATAACTCCTTTACTGTCTGTCTCAAAAAGCTTCAATTTTTCGCCAGGATATTCTGCATGAAATGTAGACATTACATTTGGAAGAATATATTGCGCTGGTACGGTTGAAGCACCAATACGAAGTACATTTCCCTCCGGTTTTATTTCTTTTCCAAACCGTCCTTTTATTGTCTTTTCGATTTCAAGCATTTGTACCGCATAAGCATAAAGCTCTTTTCCACTCTCTGACAGCTCAACTCCTCTTGTATTTCTTATAAGGAAACAGGTATTCAGTTCTTTTTCTAATGCAGACACATGTGCACTGATAGTTGGCTGCGTAAGGAATAACTGCTTTGCCGCTTCCGAAAAACTTTTTGTTTCTGCTACTTTCACAAACGCTTCCAGTTGTTTTAAGTTCATTCACTCTCCCCTTACTTTCCTCTGATTTGTTCTCTTTGCAATTTATTTCCTGCGGAGCGTTCTGTCCGTGCACCTTCTTTTGCTGTAAATCCGATTCGATCTGTATATTCAAAAATCAATCTGGCATTTTTTCTGCTTGTCTGAAATACTTCTTTCACCTGACTCAGTGTAATCACTTTAGATACAGATAACATACGGCTTACTTCTGTTCTAATTTTAAACGTAATCTCTGTTGTTGTATAAACACTCTCACAAACCTCTGTAATTTCGTTTTCTTCCTGCATATAATTCAGAATTTCCATCAATTCATCCTGACTTTGTATTCCACTTTTCTTTTTCGTTTTTTTTGCTGACTCAAAAAATGTTTCCAATTCCACTTTGTTCAAAAAGAAAACGTTATTCTCCTCTGATTGACTGGCAAAAATTTCTCTTAACTTAGAAACTTCTTCCGTCTCTTTTACTTTATATCCCTCCGGAGAAATCAGCTCTATGCCAGAATTTTCCTGTTGCAATCTTATACAACCGACATTTCCATGTTCCTCCAATCGTATAAGACATTTCTGAATTTCCCGATTCTGTTCCTTTTTCCCTTTGCTGATCTGATTGAGAAGAACTGTCTTTGGCATTCCTCTTCGATATGGATGAGCAGACAACCAGCTTTCCAATTCATCCATAATTCTCTTTTCTAAAGAAATCTGTTCCTGCAGGCTCTTTTCTTGATCTAGGATTTCCTTTGAACACTTATTTTCTTGATTCCAAAGATTGTTTTCCAACAGTTCCAGTCTTTGTAAAACCCCATCATGATATTTTCGCTCTTTTTTTTCTCCCATTTCAAGGATAATTCCTCCACCGATTGTCTCGAGTGGTGAATAAAATCGGACAATAAACCTGTCCCCTGGACAAAACGCAGCAGGTTCTTCTAACCTTAATTGGACATAGGCTGATTCCCCCGGCTCAACTTTCTCACAGGACAACGGAACTGCTCTGCACAGAACTTCTGTTGTTCCGCTATAAAAATGTAATCGAGTCTGATGTTCAATACTTCTTTTACTTTGAGGAAGAAGGGTCAGTTTTGCATTCACATAGCGGCTGACTTTCATACTTCCTTCCGGTGCAATCACATTTCCTCGATACACAAACTTCCCATCACTGCTCTGTCTTCGGTCCGTCTGAACCAGGTTCAGTGCGCTTCGCTGACCTGCTTCACAAGCTTCTGCCTCCTGCTCATGCACCTGAACTCCACGAACTCTGCACGAAGTTTGTTGTGGATAGATCATCACCTGATCTCCCGAATGAATTTTCCCGTCAAGAAGTGTTCCCGTCACAACTGTTCCGCTTCCTTTAATTGAAAATACTCTGTCCACAGGAAGTCTTGGAAATGCAGGAATTTTCCACATTTCCTTCTGCTTTTTTACACATTTCAGGATTTGACTTCTTAATTCTTCTATTCCAGCTCCTGATTTTGCTGAAACACGTACAATGTCCACATTATATTCCAGCTTATCTTCTACCTGATCATTTCTCTGACCTGCTGTAAGCAACTGTTGCATTTCTTCACAAACCTGCTGTTCTACCATCTCCAGCCATTCCTCATCCACAAGGTCACATTTATTCAAAACAACAAGGATATTCTCAACACCCAGAAGGCGTAAAATTGCCAGATGTTCTCTTGTCTGTGGCATAATCCCCTCATCTGCTGCAATTACAAGAAGAACAAGGTCCATTCCTACCACACCTGCAGTCATATTAGAGATAAATTTCTCATGCCCGGGAACATCAATGATTCCGACACGCTCTCCGTCTGTCAAATCCATCCATGTAAACCCTAGATCAATTGTGATTCCACGTGCTTTCTCTTCTTTCAGACGGTCTGTATCTCTTCCCGTTAATGCCTTGATCAGTGTCGTCTTACCATGATCGATATGTCCGGCAGTTCCGATGATCACATGTCTTTCCATCTAATGCAGTCCCTTTCTTAATGCTGTTTTTCTTTCTTAGTTATGTTTTCTTTCCATAACATGCCTGATCTGTGTCGCCAGATATTCGATTCCTTCTTCCGAGAAAGTTCTCATATCCAGAAGGAAACGCCCTTCCTTTATTCTTCCAATTACCGGAACTGAAAGATTTCTCATCCTGCTTTCTATTTCTTCAACGGTGATCTCAGTTGATTCCAATGCTACTCCATAACTTGGAATCTCCGTCTCAGGAAGTGCACCGCCACCAGCCTTAGAAATACATTTTTCCACTCGAATCTGAACGGACGCTCCCTCTTGATTCCATCTATCAGCACAGACTCTTGCTTTCTCTTTTATTTCCTCCACAGGTCTTGTCAGCATTCTCAGTGTTGGAATCTTTTGAACCGCTTCTTTCTGATCCAGATAACATTTCAACACTTCTTCTATTGCTGTCATTGTAAATTTATCTGCTCGAAGAGCCCGAAGCAATGGATGATTACGCATCTGATCAATATATTTTTTCTTTCCTACAAGGACTCCAGCCTGTGCTCCACCAAATAGTTTATCACCACTAAAACAAACAACATCTGCACCGGCCTTTACTTCTTCCTGTACGGTTGGTTCTTTGGATAAACCATATTCCTCCAGATTTATAAGTACACCACTGCCCAGATCTTCAATCACTGGAATTCCGCTTCGTTCCGTATGATTCTCGAAGTTTTCAGGTGGTAATTCCTGCGTGCACTCTATCAGACCAGTACTTAATTCATACAATTCTTCTGCACTTACCGATTCTGTAAACCCGACAATTCTGTAATTACTTGTGTGGACTTTCAAAAATGCTTTCGTCTTTTCACTGACTGCTGCTTTATAATCTTCTATCCTTGTACGATTGGTTGTCCCGACTTCTTTCAAAATAGCACCGCTTAATTCAAGAACTTCCGGAATACGGAATTTTCCTCCGATTTCAACAAGTTCTCCTCTAGAGACGACCACTTCTCCTCCTTTTGTCAATGCACTCAAGGCAAGAAGTACAGCTCCGGCATTGTTATTCACAACAATTGCCGCTTCTGCTCCTGTGATCTGACAAAGCAATTCTTCTGCATATCCGGTCCTGTTTCCACGTTTTCCAGCCTGTAAATCATATTCCAGACTGGAATAATTCTCTGCAACTGCTTTCAGTTTTTCCGCAATCTCATGACTAAGCGTTGCACGTCCAAGCCCAGTATGAAGGATTACTCCTGTTCCGTTATAAACTGGTTGAATCTCCTTTTTCTGTTCTTGTTCCAAAAGATGGTTCACTTCTGATTTCTTTGAACTTGATTCTATCTCATGCAGAAATTTCTGAATCATTTCTTTTGCTTCATGCTCACTGATTCCCTTTTTGATTCCTTGTGAGATTTCATTTCTCAGATTCTCCACAGAATCTCTGACTGCTCCGAGAACACGCTCATATCCTTCTTTCTCTGCCAGTCTCCGAACATTTTCTTTCTTCATCAAGTCATCTACTCGCGGAAGCAGGCGAAAGATCTGATTCTTTTCTTTCTGTAAATTTTCTCTTTTCTTATTCTGATCTAACTGTTCCAACTACTACTGCTCCTTAATTTCTCTTTCTACAGCGAAATGCCGCAAGAAACCGTTACTGCTCACAGAGCACTGTGAACAGTAACAAGAAATCTCTTACAGCATTTCCATTTTTCCTTTTTTTAGTTGGATGAGTTTTTCCTGCCGCTCTTTAACACAGCCTACAACAGAAACTTTCGTCTCCATTCCCACTGCCTCAAAGTCTGCTAACAGACTGTCTAATTCTTCTCTTGGGACACTGACAAGAAGTCCTCCTGAAGTCTGCGGATCACTGATCAGATCTAAATAGACCTCTTCTACGTCTCCTGCATCCAGTCCTTCCGCTGCAAACTCCCGGTTCTTATATGCTCCTGCCGGAACGAGTCCCATCCTTGCATATGCAATCGCTTCTGTCATATATTCAATCTGCTCCGGATATAATTCCAGAGTCATGTCACTTGCCTCAGCCATCTCTGTACAATGTCCCAGCAATCCAAATCCCGTCACATCTGTACATGCGTGGATCGTGTGTTTCTCAATTGCTCTTTTCGCTCTCTGATTCAATGAAGCCATTACTTTCGCAGCTTCATCTGCGGCTGCTTCGGAAGCCATCTGTGCTTTCACTGTTGTATTCACAATACCACTTCCAAGCTGTTTGGTCAGAACCAGCACATCTCCCGGCTGACACCCGTAATTCTTATAAATCTTATCCGGGTGAACGAAGCCTGTTACCGAGAGTCCGTATTTCGGTTCATCATCCTGCACCGAATGACCTCCGACCAGAACGGCTCCTGCTTCTAACACCTTGTCTGCTCCGCCTCGCAAAATCTCTCCTAAGATCTCCGGATCCAGACAATTTGGAAAACATACAATATTCAATGCAACCTTCGGCTCTCCTCCCATTGCATATACATCGCTTAAGGAGTTCGCCGCTGCAATCTGTCCGAACAGATACGGATCGTCCACAACCGGTGTGAAGAAATCCAGTGTCTGTATCATGCAGTCTCATCCGATATTTTATAAATTGCGGCATCATCTGATGTCTCAACACCGACAAGCAGACGCTCATCGGAAAATTTAGGCAGCTTACCCAGAACCTGGGCAAGGGTCTCAGGACCGATTTTGGCCGCTCAACCAGCTGTCTTTGTCATCTGTGTCAGATGAATCTCTTTGAGTCCCTTACTCATTTCGCCCACTTCCTTTCGAATATTTTTTCAAAATAATTCCCTCGGTATACGAAAAAGCTGTTGCAGCAGCTTTTCCATCACATTTTCAAATTACTGTAACTGTTCCTATGTTTCTAACAAGGTTTCACAATCTTACCTGCATTATTCATAGACTCGACAATGTCATACATATTTGTAACTGTTCCTACTGCAAGCTTGTCTTTCATTCCATAATAATCCAGACATGTTCCGCAAGTCACAATCTCAACGCCCTGGCTTTCCAGATTCTTCAGATCCTCCAGAGAGTCAGATCCTTCACATGTGATCTTAGCGCCACCGTTGTAGAAGATCATCTTCTTTGGAAGCTCATCAAGCTGTGTGATTGCAAAGATGCAACCTTTGATCAACACTTTTCCGAGCTCATCATTTCCACTTCCCATCTTGTCAGAAGAAATCACAACTACCGTATCCCCTGTCGGAACACAATCGCAAACCGCACCCGCCGGTGCAGTCTGAGTTCCCTCTCCTGCAAGCGCCTGGATTGTTACTTTATATTCATCCTCTCCAAGCTTCTCCTGTGTTACTGTTGCGCCTGTACTCTGTGCCATCTTTGTCACATTAGCACTGCTGTCTCATTATCAACGAGAACTTCTATTGTCTCCGGAGCTGTCAAAGCATCTAATGCTTTCTTTGTCTTAATTACCGGAACCGGGCATTTATCTCCCATAGCATTTACTGTTACCATTCTACCGTTCTCCTTTACCTATTCATTCAGGTATTTTAACCTCCAGGCTTCTGTTTTTCAGTATAACATTTTTACTATAGGTTATCAAACTATTCTATAGAAATTCTCTATAAATTTCCTTCTTTCTGATTCACATTTTTACGCAAAGCTTCTCCCAGTTCCGTAATACACAGTAATGTGATTACAAGCACGATTCCCGGAATCAGAATGATCCACCAGGAGTTTGTCATCAATGCCTTTTCAGAAAGCGAGAGCATGCTCCCCCAGGAAATGATTTCCATCGGAAGACCAATCCCAAGAAAGCTCAATGTTGACTCTGCTATGATTGCACTTCTGATGCTCATCACGACCATAAACATAATCGATGAAACAAAATTCGGCAGCAAATGTACACGTAAAATATGCCAGAAACTTCCACCCATACATTTTGCAGCAATCAGATATTCACTCTCACGGAGTTGTCGAACCTCAGTGCGTACCATTTTTGCAATATTCATCCAACTGGTAAACCCAATCACTATGGTGATTGCAACAACTGAGTTCTTTCCTGCCAGTGCCTGAAGAAAGATAATTAACAGAATTGAAGGAATACTCAATAAAATTTCTGTAAAACGCATCATCAGTTCATCAATCCACTCCGGTGCGATTCCACTGAAGGATCCGTAGATCACCGCAATCGTAGTCGATAACACGGTGGATATCAACCCGATAAACAACGATATTCTACCACCGTATAAAATCATTGAAAAAATATCTCTTCCCATCGTATCCGTTCCAAAAAAGAACTCTTTATTCGGTGAAATGTTGCAGTTCTTCAGATCCATGTATGTAGGGTCTTTCGTCATAAAGAAACGACAGAAAACACAGGCAAATACAATGACTGCAAGAATACTTCCGGCAATGATAACGGCATTATTTTTTTTCGCTTTTTTCATTTTCTCCACCTTATACCTATCTGCCTTTCCTGTCATTTTTATCTCTTTCATTCTTGGATCGATCCATTCACTGACAGACTGTCCGATCACATTTCCTGCAATAACAAAAATACCGGTAAATACACAAAGCACCATCAGCATATTATAGTCATGATATTTTGCACTTTCAAAAGAAAGCGTTCCGATTCCCGGATAGGAAAATACCATTTCCACGATATACGTCCCTTCGATCACATGTTGAAGTGAAATTGCCATCAGACTGATGAACGATGGCATAATATTTTTCACACAGTGAAAGAACAATACTCTTTTTCGTGACATTCCTTTTGCCTTTGCCAGTAAAACATAGTCTTTTCTAGTTTCTTCCAACAATCGGTTACGGATCAGATACGCATAATACCAAAGGTGGCTCAGCACAACAACTGTCAGCGGAAGAATCAGATGCGTCAATCTGCTCAACGTATTTGCCGATTGGCCAAGATCATATGCCCCACTTCCCGGAAGGAGCTTTAGATTCACACTAAAAATCAAAATCAATATAAGTGACAACCAGAATTCCGGAATACAGCTTGTGATTGTTCCCACCTTACGCAAAATCCGGTCTGGAAGCTGATTTTCATAATACACACAGAAAATTCCAAGCAAAAGTGCCAGTCCAAATGTCAGGATAAAACCAATTCCGCCAAGCAATAATGTATTGACTAAACGTCCCTTGATCACTGTAAGAACATCTTGTTTATATTTATAAGAGATTCCAAAATCCCCCTGAAAAGCATTTCCAAGCCATTTCACATACTGAACAGGGATAGGTTCGTTTAATCCAAGTCGTTCCATTGCATGCTCATGTTCTTCCACAGACATTCTCTCCGCACGTTCTCCATAATAAGAAACCAGCGGATCCCCGGGTGCCAGCCGCGACATTACAAACACAAGAAGTGAGAGCACAAAAACAGATAGCAAGATCAGTCCAATTTTTCTAAGCCATTGTTTCTTCATCACTCTGCTCCTCTCCTGAAATCTCCGGAATCGCCTCCAGAAGTTTCTTCGTATATAAATGCTGTGGATGTTCAAACACCTGCTCGGTTTCTCCTAGCTCCACAAGTTTTCCATCCTTCATCACTCCGACACGGTCGCATAACAGACGCACCATTGAAAGATCATGCGCAATAAAAAGGATTGCACAGTCATGTTCTCTTTGTAAATGCCGAAACAGCTTCACCATCTGTGCCTGTGTAGTTACGTCCAGCGAAGCGATCGGTTCATCTGCGATCAAGAGCTTCGGCTTCATTGCAAATGCCCTTGCGATTGCAACTCTCTGTCTTTGTCCGCCTGACAACTCCGGTGGCCAAACGTGAAGCTGTTCTTCCTGCAATTCCACTTCTTCCATCATTTCACATAAAAAATCATGTTGTTCTTTCTTGTCAGAAAATACTTTATGTATTTCCAATGGCTCTGCAAGGATCTTCTCTACCTTCATTTTCTGGTTTAAGGAAGATGTTGAATCCTGAAAGATCATCTGCCGCTCTTTTTGCAGTCTTCTCGCATTTTTCTTTTTTGCTTTTTTATCAAGAAGATTTATCCCATCATAAGAAAATGTTTCTGCTTGCGGACTTAGAATCCCCATCAGACATTTTCCAACCGTTGACTTTCCAGATCCTGACTCACCTACCAGTCCAAAAATCTCGTCTCTTCTTATCTCAAAGGACACATCTTTCACCGCTTGAAACACCCTTTTTCTATCTAAAGGATAAAAGTAGGACAAATGTGAGATTTCTACCAGTTTTTCATGCAATTCTGATTCACTTATTAATTTTGATTCATTTCTATGCATATAATAAGGATGATCATGAAGCAATTTCTTTGTATAAGAATGTTTTGGAGCTGTGAAAAGCTGTTTTGCTTCTTCCAATTCCACGATATTTCCATCCTGCATTACAGCAACCCGGTCTGCGATCTGAGCAACAACTCCGAGATCATGTGTGATAAACAGAATGCTTAAATTCAATTCTTTCTGTAATTTTTTCAACAGTTTCAGAATCTCTGCCTGAATTGTCACATCCAAAGCTGTCGTCGGTTCATCCGCAATTAAAAGCTTTGGATTTGAGGCAAGTGCTATTGCAAGCACACATCTCTGACGCATTCCACCTGAAAAATGATACGGATATAGATCATAACGCTGCTCTGCGTCTTTGATCCAACGAGCTTCATCAGTTCGATTGCCCGCTCTTTTGCTGATTTTCTTCTTATTTTTCTCGAAATCTTTTCTCTCTTTTTCTTCTGATTTAAAGCTTTTTCATGCAACAAAATAGCCTCTTCCATCTGACTTCCAACTGTCATCGTCGGGTTTAACGTACTCTGTGGATCCTGAAAGACCATCGAGATTCCCTGTCCTCGGATCTGCTGCATCTCTTTTTCATTATATCCGATCAGGTTCTGATCTTTATATTGAATGGCTTCACCTGTCACAGATGCACTCTTTGGCAGTAATTTCAAAATTGATCGGCACAGTACAGTCTTTCCACATCCTGACTCTCCAACAAGAGCAAGGACCTCCCCTTGTCTTAACGACAAAGAGACGTCCTTTACTACTTGTTTCTTTCCATCTGAAGTTTGAAATTCAACTGACAAATGCTTCACTGCCAGTATTTCTTCTATTTTCATTCGATTGTCCAATCCTCTACATTCCAGAAAATTCCAACACCATGATGGCCAAGAACTGTATCCTTTGTAATTCCCTGGATTTTCTTATTCGTCACATAATCTACATCGCAATAACAGAAGAATGTATATGCCGGATCTTCTGCAAGTGCAACCTGAAACTTTGCATATGCTTCTTTACGTTCATTCTCATCACTTGTCTGTCTTGCCTGTGTCAGATAAGTGTCTACCTGTTCATTGGAATATCCACTGTAATTACTTCCTTTATCTGTACCAAACACTTTATATGTATGGTCATCAGCATCAAACGGGCTTCCCCATCCGATCAAAAATGCTTCCTGATTTGCCCAGTCGATTTCTGACTGAACCTGTGCTTTTGCATCAACTCCAACTTCTTTCAGCTGCTGACATGCGATAGCCGCAAGATCTGCGCGCACCTGATCACCTTCCATCACATTGATTGTAAAAGAAAGCTTCTCTCCGTTTCTCTCATAGATTCCGTCATCTCCCAATGTCCAGCCAGCCGCTTCTAACACTTCTTTTGCTTTTGCCGGATCATAAGAGTATTTCTCTACATCTTCATTATTATATTTATTTCTCTGAAGCGGGCCATAAGCTACAACACCTTCTCCCAGAAGAACACTGTCTACCATCTTCTGACGATCAATTGCATAGCTGATTGCCGGAATTGCATCTTTGTTCCTCTGCCAGAACTCATTATTAAAGTTATAAAGGATGCCTCTGTAATCTGCTGTCTTCATATCATATACTATAAAAGCATCATCATCCACAAAATTCTGTGCATCCTTCGGTGTTACCTTTGCCAGGTTGATCTCGCCGGATTTCAGCTGAAGTGCTTTCGCATTATCATCCGGTACAATCTTAAACACAATTGTATCGATTTTCGGAGCTCCTTTATAATAATCCTCATTCTTTACAAGTGTAATGCTCTGTCCTTCATCCCACTCCTGAATCTTGTACGGACCTGTTCCAATCGGATTATGGAAATATTCATCAGCCTGCATATCCTTGCCTTCCAGTAAGTGTTTCGGAAGGATACCAATTGTCATATAGTCGAGAAATGCCACATTCTTATCCTGAAGTGTAAAAGAGATCGTCTTATCATCGATCACATTGATTGCTGTAACATCCTCGTAATTAGAAGCAATCTCTGATTCATTGTCCGGATCCATGATTGCTTTGATCGTAAACTCAACATCATCTGCTGTAAATTTCTCTCCATCTTGCCAATTTACATCATCCCTAAGATGGAATGTATAAGTATTTGTCGCGTCATCCAACTCCCAGGATTCTGCCAGTCCCGGTACTACCTCATTATTCTCATCATGTGCTGTCAGACCGTCAAACAGAAGCAGATTAATCTCTCCATGCTCATCAATAGCCGGGTTAATCCTTGTGTAATCATTACTTCCATAGATTAATGTAGACCCGCTTTGTGTAGTCTTATTATTTACATTGTCTGATTTGCTTCCACAGCCTGTAAGTACACCACCTGCCAACATGCATACAGCTAATGTTGTTGCAAGCACTCGTGATAATTTTCTTCGTTTCATCGTTTTCTCCTCACGCTGTCTATTTTCTTTCAATGCAATTTATTGTATAAGAAATAGAATAAATCCACAAGCCAGGTAGGGGGATATAGAATCTCTTAATCACTCAAAAAGAGAGACTTCGTCAAAAAAGTCCTCTCATCTCTCACGAATCTTTCCGTGTTACTGTTTTCTGAATTTCACCATTCTTGATTTCTGTTCCACTTCTTGATTCTTTTTTATTATCTTTTTCTTTTTTTCAGTACAACAACAATTGCTGCCATTGAAAGAATAACACCTGCTGCCGCCGGAATGATCGGTGTAACATCACCTGTCTTAGTTGCTTTTCCGTTTGTTCCGCTCACTGTGTTTCCGCCATTCTGCTTACCTGCTGTTGTCGCCTGATGTTTGCCATCAGAACCTGATCCATTATTCTTGTCAGATCCTGTAGCACCGTTTCCATTTCCACTTCCCGGTTTTGATGGGTTCGACGGTTTTGATGGGTCGGATGGTTTTGATGCATTATCTTTCTCATCATTCAGAGCTTTCATTGCGTTCTGCAGATCAAGAACTGCTGCGTCAACGATTGGCTGTTCGTAAACAGAAAGTTCCTCGTTTGCCATAACTGCTTCTGCTTTAGCAAGAGCCGCATTGAACAGTGCAACATTTTCTGCGCTGTATCCGGTCAGATCCATTGCTTTTGCTTTTCCAATGATCTCTTCCAGTACGGACTTGTCTGCTTTGTAACGAAGTGCTGTCATTGCTGATGTAAGAACTTCTTTTGCCTTGTCTACGTCTTCCTGTGTTGCAGACTCATCTGCAAGTACTTTCTTCGCTGCATCAAGTGCTGCTTCGAATGTATTCCATCCTGCGCTGAGATAATTCTCTTTCTTATAATCAGCTGTGGAATCTACCAGTTTCTGAAGAGACGTCTTATCTCCCTTCTTAACAAGTGCTTCTGCTGCATCAAGAAGTTTCTGGTCTGCTACTACAACATCCTCTTCTAATGCATCTCCATCTACAAGCACTTTTCCTGCATTCTCAAGTGCCTCTACAAATGCATCTTTCTCTGCTCCATCAATATACTGATCAAGATCTAATGCACTGTATAATGTATAGTGATTCTGCAGATCTGTCTTATCTCCAGCCTTGAATCCAAGCTTCTGGATTTCTTCGATCAATGCGATTGTTGTATTGTCGATTACTGCCTGGCTTGACTGAACATTAGCACTTACATCTTTCGCATAATTAAATACTGCTGTAAAGCTTTCTCTTACGCTCTCGATAGCTGTATCTACTTCTCCGGCATCTATATTTTTCTGCGCTACGGAGATTACCATATCTAATGAACTCTTGTCTGTTGTTATTACATCATTCAGATTAAACAGACGGAATGCATCAATGCTTGTATACCAACCATAGTTATGATAATAATCATAGAGCCATGCTTTATTAATTCTAAGTTTAACCTTATCAGACTTAAAACTATCGAATAAGAATACTCTGGACTGTCCATCGATAGATGCTCCTTCGACTGCGGCAACCCATTTGTTTCCATCCCAGTATTCGATATCCATATCTTTGATATCCATATAATCTGGAATGTAATTGTCTAATGCTACTTCTGCCGCATTTACTTCTACAGGCTCTGCAAACTGAAGTTCAAGCTCTGCCGGAATGTTCTGCAACTGCCAAGCTGTACCATTATGTTTTCCATCAAGCGCACCTGCTAAACCTTCACTGTCACCTGATGTTCCGTTGTCTGTAACAGATTTATAAGTTTTTTCAATGCTGTCTTCTACATTCAGTGCTTCCTTGCTGATATATTCCGCTGAAGCCACTTCACTCATCTGACGTCTTCCAAGGAACAATGCTGCTTTTACTGTTTCTTTGGATCTTGTCATTGCAAATGGTTCTGTATATTCCTCTGAGAACCATGTTG
>ENA-OQIO01000493-OQIO01000493.1-human-gut-metagenome-genome-assembly--contig:-NODE-493-length-21227-cov-2.599431_pt1 | contig 21227 bp, 28 predicted proteins | sample MGYA00242573_ERZ504737 | MGnify/ENA primary metagenome ERZ504737 (study PRJEB26092, sample SAMD00036203) | human gut metagenome | host: Homo sapiens | study: EMG produced TPA metagenomics assembly of...
TGTGTCCTTCCACGGATCTTTCCACTCCACCGGAATACTCTCGCCCGGCGAACCACAAAGATATCTCCTTTTTTCTACCTGTTCGATCGGTACGGTGACTTCTTTTTCTCCTTTCACGAGAACGGCGGTCTTCGGTGCCATATTCATAAGGCCTTTCAGTGCATCCGTGGTCTTTCCCTTGGATCTCGCCTCAAGCATCTTTCCTACGGTGATCAGTGTCAGGATCATTGCTGCGGATTCAAAATAAAAATCCATCATATAATCCATGACCGCTTCCATATTACCGTCCACCTGTGCTCTGGTCATTGCAAAGAGAACATACACACTCCATAAGAAGGATGCCATCGATCCCATCGCTACCAGCGTATCCATGTTCGGGGATCTGTGCCACAGGCTCTTAAAACCACTGATAAAGAACTTCTGGTTGATCACCATGACAATACCTGCCAGAAGCAGTTGTACCAGACCCATCGCGATATGGTTATCCTCAAACCACGCCGGCAGCGGCCATCCCCACATCATATGTCCCATGGAAAAATACATCAATACCAGTAAAAATCCTACAGATGCGATCAGTCTGCGTTTTAAAACCGGTGTCTCTTTGTCTTCCAGTGCAGTTGCATCGGCTCCGGACGGTTTCTTTTCTCCGGCTCCTTTTTCGGAGGCACCGTACCCTGCCTGTTCCACCGCCGCAATGATCTGCTCCGGCGGTACATCTCCTTCCACGCCCATCGAATTGGTCAGAAGGCTGACGGAGCAGGAGGTAACTCCCGGAACTTTGCCCACTGCTTTTTCCACTCTGGCACTGCAGGCGGCGCAGCTCATTCCGGTTACGTTGTATTGTCTCATGTCTTGCTTCACCCTTTCTGTACATAAATTTGTATAATAGCTTTTTTATCGATACCGGATTCTCCGTACTTCGTACTCTCGCACTCTTCATTTCATCAATTTCTGCAGTGTTGCCATCAGCTCATCCACTACTTCGTCTTTTCCCTCACGAATATCCCGGACAACACAGGAATGAATATGGCTGGACAACAACTCCCGGTTAAACGCATTCATTGCAGCGCTGACCGCTGCGGACTGAATCAGGATATCGTTGCAGTAGGCATCTTTTTCAAGCATCCCCTTGATGCCGCGAATCTGTCCTTCGATTCGGCTCAGACGGTTCGTCAACTTCTTTCGCTCATCCTGGGAACGGGCTGTGGTCTTGCAGTGGCAGCAGCATCCGGTTTCTTCCTGTTCAATATTTTTTTCCGGTTCTTCACTTTCTTTTGCACACATCTCACATATTTCGTTATCTGTTTTTATAGATTCATCCTTTCGTGTAGGATTCTGTTCTTTCAATTGATCACCTCATTTATTTTTCATATACCCACGGGGAGTATCTTTACTATATACCCCCTGTGGGTATTTTGTCAAGGTACTTATTGTATAGTATTCCTCATTTTTCTGATTTTATTTTTCAGCATTCTGAAGCAACTATAAACTTTCACCTGTTACCCACGCAATATAAAAAAGAGCAACGGAACTCTTCTTATCCAAGTTTCCGTTGCTCCTGTATTTTTTTCTTTTGCTTTCCTTCTACCACTCTATCTGCGCCGCACCCCAGGTCAGCCCCGCACCAAATCCGGAGAGAATGATCTTCTGTCCTGGCTGCAGCATTCCCTTTTTGTTCATCTCATCGAGAAGGATCGGGATACTGGCTGCGGAAGTGTTGCCGTACTGCTCCATATTCATCGGGAACTTTTCTTCCGGCACCCCAAGCCGCTTTGCCACGGACTGAATGATTCTGCTGTTAGCCTGATGAAGAATAAACCAGTCGATTGTTTCTATCTGAGTTTCGGTCTTTTCTGTTACCTGTCGGATACATTCCGGGACCTTTTTCACTGCAAATCGAAAGACTTCCTGTCCGTTCATCTGAATATATTCAGTTTCAGAATCATTCTCTTTCCATGGATTCTCTATTTTCCTTCCCGGGCAGGTAAGTACTTCACCGCTCACGCCGTCCGACCACTGAACAAACCCTTCCATTCCATGATCTGCCGCCGTTACCACCGCCGCTCCGGCACCATCCCCGAACAGGACACAGGTGGAACGGTCGTTCCAGTCGATCAGTTTAGACAGCACTTCCACGCCCACCAGCAGGATATTTTTATAAATCCCGGCACAGATATACGCATGTGCGGTATGCAAGGCAAATAAAAAACCGGAACATGCCGCACTCAGATCAAACGCCGCCGCGTTCGTAGCATGGATGGCTTTCTGCACCAGACATGCAGTACTGGAAACTGAAAATCACTGCTGCACGTTGCCACTAGGATCAGATCAATCTCCGATCCGTCCATCCCTGCATCTTTTAATGCTTCCTCTGCCGCAGCTGCTGCCATATCTGCTCCACTTTCCTTCGTTGCAATTCGTCGGTTTCGAATCCCTGTCCGGGAAGCGATCCATTCATCACTGGTATCCACCAGCTTCGCCAGATCATCATTGCTGACACATGTTCCGGCAGATAACTTCCTGTTCCTATAATTTTCGTTGTCATTCATGTTCCTCTTCTTTGTTTTTATTTTGAACTTCAAATTATTATCTTTTCAAAGTATATGCCATCTTTTCATTTTTGTCAAGGTTCATAAGCAAAAGTCCTCGTCAACAAAAGGATCCTGTAAAGTAAAAAAGACCGCAGGCACCGCTCTGCGCTTGCAGAACAATACCGGCAGTCTTCTTTCTTCACTTTTCGGTATGTACCCGTCTCTCCGGGCTTACATAGGTGGATCCGCTTCCGCCGAATCTGCCTTTATTTTTCAGATACACATGTTTGATATACCAGAGGGTCTTTTCCTCCCCTTTCACTGCCAGCATCCGCAGCAGATATTCAATCTGTGCGCTGGTATCCGGATGAATAAACCACAGTCGGTCTTTTCCTTTCAGAAAATATTCCAACGGTGAGGCATCTGTATAGGTTTCCGGGTGATAGGTCCGTGATGCGCTGATCCGATCCATGATCATCTCGGCGATATATTTTCTTGGCATCGGCATACCGGCAAGTACATGCTCCGCTCCGATTCCGTAATCTACCCAATATTCAAAATGATGTTTGTTTCTTCCTTTGTGATGCAGCCAGGAAGTAGATACTCCGGTGGCTTCTCTCTCTGCATTGTTGGGGCTTCTGGTTCCCTGATAGTATTTTGCTCCCACCATGAACTCGGTAGGAGAATATTTCGACAGGTCATGCAAAAATCCCTGCTTATACAATCCCACCTTAAAACAATACTTCATAACCAGAAATTTATGGGATGTGATCGTCTTAAAATGTCCCCATGCGTTCATATTACTTATCTCCCTGTTTTTCTAAGATTTTGTGGGCAAAAAGTATTTTGCTCACTTACTCACATTTTTGATGAGTACGAAGGCAGAAACCTTCCTGCCGGCAAGCTTGCGTCAGGCTTTTGCCCCCGGTTCTCTGGCATCCCCTAATAATACCAGTATCGTCCGCGGTTTTACATAGATTGATTTCTTCTCTTCCAACAGCAGTTCCTCTCCTTTCGGGCAGACACTGTTTTTTTTCGAAGAATCAATCGCCAGATACCATCGCATCCCCTCCGGGATATCCGGCAGGGCAAATTTGTGTTCATTCCAGTGCATGTTGTAGATCACATAGATAAACACATCTTCTTTCCCGGTCATCTCTTTTGCGTAACCACCACAGTACAGAATCCCGATCTGCCGGCTGCTGCTCTCCGTGTCTGCAAACCAGGCGCGTTCCGAATGATAGGAGATTTCCGGCCAGCCCAGGGATTTGTAATCGGTCGGGCGTAGCTCCTGTGGCATATGCAGGATCGGATGATCTTTTCGAAAACGGATCAGATCCTTTACAAACCCGGTAAACTGGCTGTAAGATCTGCCCTTTTTCCAGTCTATCCATCCGATTTCATTGTCCTGACAATATGCATTGTTATTACCCATCTGGCTGTTTTCCAGTTCGTCACCGCCGTATAACAACGGAGTCCCCTGTGACAAAAACAACAGCAGCATGGCATTCCTCATCTGTCTTCTTCGAAGTTCCAGAATCGACGTTTTTCTTGTCGGGCCTTCCACACCACAGTTCCAGCTGTAATTATACGCACTGCCGTCCCGGTTTTCCTCACCGTTCTCCATATTATGACGGGTATCATAACTGGTCATATCTGCCAGGGTAAAACCATCGTGGTTTGCCAGATAATGAACCTCACCGTGATCCTGGGGATTTTCTCTGGTATAATATAAGAATCCATTCACCTGATCCTCATCACCTCTGAGAAAACGGCGCATCACGCTCTGGAATCCGCTGTGACAGGCTGCCAGACGTTTTTTTCCGCCCAGTTTTCTTGCGATTCCACCCATATCATAGCCACAGCCAATCAGTTTCACATCCGCAAGTACCGAATCTCTTGCCAAAAGTTCCATCCAGACACCATCACCCATCAGGACAAATCCGTCCACCCGGTATTCCATCCGCCAGAACCGCAGCACTTCCAACACCATCTGTGGATCCGTCTCCACCGGAAAATAAAAATCCATCAGATACTCGATGCCAGCCTCATGAAGAGCGCTGAAAAAGCTTTTTAGCTCCTTCTCCGGCTGATTACTCTTACAGTAAGATGCCTTCGGAGCAAAATAATTTCCTTTCGTATATCCCCAGTAATTAAGTTTTTCTTCCTGATACCGTATCGTTTTATCATACCCATACCGGTCTTTTTCGCCGGTTTTTGACGGATATTCTTCAAAATCATACGACGGCATCAGTTCCAGCGAGGTAATCCCCAGTTCTTTCCAGTACGGGATCTTCTCCGCGAGTCCCTGAAACGTTCCCTTCGCCCGCACCCCGGAGGTCTTCTGCATCGTGTAGCCTCTCGGATGAACCTTATAAATCACCATATTTTCATAGGGAATCGGTTCCGCAAGGGGCATCACCTTGTATCCTCTCAGCACTTTTGCCGAGGTCATCACTTCCCCTTCCGCTTTTTCGCCAAAACACGGTTCCCCCGTCACCAGTCTTGCCGCAGGATCAGTAAATGTTATCTCTCCCTGCCGGTACCGATACTCATACTGGTGCAGCCCCGGTTTTTCGACCATCACGCATACCGTCTGCCGGTGCGATAAGTCTCATCCAGCAAGATACGCTGTTCTTCTCTCCCGTCCCTATAAAACAGAAGTTCCGGTGATTCTCCTGTTCTGGTATCCACAGCAAAATTATACCGGTTTCCTTTTCCGGTCACTCCCGGACGGGATGGATCACCCGGACTGATCTTCCAGGGTTTTCTTTCTGTTCCCATCTTTTTCCCCCTCTATAAACAAATATCCAGTTCTACCGGACAATGATCGGATCCAAAAATCTCTGTGTGGATCTTCGCATCTTCCAGCCGGTCTTTCAGGCTTTCGGACACACAGAAATAGTCGATCCGCCATCCTGCATTCTTTTCTCTCGCTTTGAATCGATAAGACCACCAGGAGTAGATTCCTTCCTGCTCCGGGTAAAATAACGAAAAGTATCGATGAAACCGGATTCCAGGACTCTTGAGAATTTTGCACGCTCTTCATCGGTGAATCCGGCATTTTTCCGATTGGTTTTCGGGTTCTTTAAGTCTCGCTCACAGTGTGCGACATTAAGGTCACCGCAAAAAATAACAGGTTTCTCTTTCTCCAGTCCTTTCAGATATGCAAGAAAATCATCTTCCATTGCATCCTGTAAGGAAGTCTGGCCAGTTCGTTCTGAGAATTTGGTGTGTATACGGTCACCATGAAAAAATCCGGGTATTCCAGTGTGATCACCCGTCCCTCCTGGTCATGTTCCTCGATGTTGATTCCATATCGCACAGACAGCGGCTCCTGCTTTGTAAAAATCGCCGTACCTGAATATCCCTTTTTCACTGCATAATTCCAGTACTGATAATATCCCGGAAGTTCCAGCTCAATCTGTCCTTCCTGCAGTTTACTCTCCTGAATACAGAAAATGTCTGCATCCAATTCCTGAAAGCGTTCCTTGAATCCTTTCGTCACACAGCCCGCAGCCATTTACATTCCATGATATCAGTTTCAAACATCTGTCCTCCTGTTTTGTCAAGTCTGGTTTTATTATAACACACAAAAGCTGTCCAGTGAAGCATCCGATGGTCCGTGAAAGTGAAGTCCTTTTTTTCTGTATTCTTCCATATATTCCCAGATTTCCTCCGTCACCAGTTCTCCCGGATTGACCAGTGGTATTCCCGGCGGATACGGAATCAATGCTTCTGCCGCAATCTTTCCTTTTGCTTCCCGCCAGGAATCCGTTTCTTTTCTTTAAAAAATGCCTGTCGCGGAGTATCGATCATCGGTGGAATCGGTGGAATCAAACGTGTCTCCACATTCGCGGCATCCCCACTGGTGTTTCCCGTCATTTTCCTGCTGATGTCTTCCAGTGCCTCCACCAGCTGCCTCATATCACTCTCTTCATTGGCATATGTTACAACAGCAACCACATATCGATCATCTGCCAGTTCCATACCGATCTTGTATTTCTCATAAAGGCGGTCTGCCAGCTGATAACCGGAAAGTCCAAGATCCGAAGCAGAGATCACCAGACGCACCAGATCCAGGTCATAGATAGCTTTTCCGCGAGATGCTTCTCCCACACAGGTAATTCCCGGAATCTTTTTCATTGCTTCTCTTGCCATCTGTGCCAGTGCCAGACCTCGTTGCAGCATCTCCTCCCCGTGAAGAGCCAGCTCATACCGGGCCGCATCCAGGGATGTCATCAGAAGATAGGACGGACTGGTACTCTGCACCATATGCAGACAGGCTTCCAGTCTTCCAAGATCCACCCGGTCACTTCCCACATGCAACAGGGAACTCTGGGTCAGAGATCCCGTCACCTTATGCATGCTCTGCGCGCACATATCTGCATCCTGAAGAATTGCTCCCCGGGGAAGTGTCTCCGTAGCTGTCCCTTCCTTCTGAAAATACAGATGGCCTCCATGTGCCTCATCTACCAAAAGCAACGCCCCGTGTCTGTGACAGATATCGGCAATGGACCGGATATTGCTGCACACACCATAATAGGTTGGACTTACCAGAAAAACAGCCTTACAATCCGGATATTGTCGGAATCCCTCTTCCACAGTCTCCGGATCCAGGCTTCCCCAAAGGCCGGTGACCGGATCCTGCTTCGGCATCAGATAAACCGGAACCGCCCCACTAAGCGTCAGCCCCATCAGTACGGATTTGTGGGCATTTCTTGCTACCATGATCTTCTCGCCCTCTTTTACCGAGCAAGCACCATCGCTTCATTTCCACAGGTTGTTCCATTGACCAGAAAATAGGTTTTTTTTGCCTGAAATACCTCCGCTGCCAGCTCCTGTGCCTCCCGGATCACGCCTTCCGGTTCATGCAGATCATCCAGTCCCTCTGCCTCTGTCAGATCAAACCGGAAGATGCCATCTCCTGTCCACTGTCGCCAGCGGGGACTGATTCCCTTTTCGTATCGATGCCCTGGAATCTTAAAATATACCGGTCTGTTTGTTGTATAATCAACAATCGCATCCAGTAATGGTGTTTTTCTTTGTTCCATATTGTTCTCCTGCTCTTTTCTCACTGACTTTCTGTCCTATATCAACAGTCGTCCTTTTTTCTCATGCAATCATAATCTTTAACTCTTTGATAACATAATCAAAATTGGTCCACCGAACCAATTATTAATATGCAACGCAATAAAGAAAGAGCTCTCGCATCATTATCTTCTGCGACAGCCCTTCCTTATATTCCTTATGCATATCAGCACAATTATTCTTTATTATTTTACCAGTCTTGTCCAGCCGTATTTGTCTTCTTCTTTACCCCACTGGATGCCTGTCAGATAATCATACAGTTTCTGAGTCAGTTCACCAATCTTGAAGTTATTAATTGTGATTTCTTCTCCTTTGTAAACCAGTGCGCCTACAGGGGAGATAACTGCTGCTGTACCGGTTCCGTATACTTCTTCCAGTCTTCCGTCTCTTCCGACCTGCATAAGATCATCTACAGACAGATGCGTTTCATTTACTTTGTATCCCCAGTCTTTCAAGATATGAATGATAGAATCTCTGGTTACACCAGGAAGTACTGTTCCTTCGATCGGAGCTGTGTAGATTTCGCCATCGATCTTGAACATAATGTTCATTGCACCAACTTCTTCTACATATTTTCTTTCACGGCCATCCAGCACAGTACCTGAGAGCAACCATATTTTTCAGCTTTTACCTGACCGATAATAGATCCTGCATAGTTACCGCCACATTTTGTAAATCCGGTACCACCCTGTACGGCACGAACATATTCATCTTCAACCATGATCTTAACCGGAGCCAGACCTTCTGCATAGTAAGCACCTACAGGAGAAAGGATGATTACGAACTTATATGCTTTTGATTTGTGTACGCCCAGAGAAGACTCACATGCAAATGCAAACGGACGGATGTACAGAGAAGTTTCCGGTTCAGACGGAACCCAGTCTTCTTCTGCTTTTACCAGTGCGTTTACGGCTTCGATAAACATATCTTCCGGAATAGTTGCCATACACAGACGTTCATTGGAATTGATCATACGACGTGCATTCATCTCCGGACGGAATAACTGGATCTGGCCATCTGCTCTTCTGTATGCTTTCAGTCCCTCAAATGTTTCCTGTGCATAATGCAAAACTACAGTAGCCGGATTCATCTCAATTGGTCCGTACGGACGAATGGTTGCGTCATGCCAGCCAATTCCTTCATCATAGTCCATAGTGAACATGTAATCAGCGAAATATTTGCCGAAACCAAGTTTCTTCTGATCCGGTTTTTCCTGCAGTTCTTCTCTTTTAATAAATTTGATATCCATAATATCTCTCCTCCTGCTTTTCTCGAATGTATTTTTACATTCTTACATTCTGCCGGAGCCAGTCTGCTTCGACAACATATGTTAAGTATAAAACTACATTTTTCTCCCGTCAATAGAAAATCCATTGCTTTTTATGATTTCTTCTGTTAAAGTATACATAGATATAGTTGTTTTTTCTGCAATCTTTATGCTGATACAGAACAGCTACCATATTAAGAAAGAGTGAGGTTTTTATTATTATGAGTGATCTGGAAAACAGCGCATGCACCGGTTCCTGCGATACCTGCGGGTCCGACTGCAACCTTGATTTATCCAACCCGAATGCAACCGTAACCCTGACCCTGGACGATGACAGTGAACTGGTCTGTGCCGTCCTGACCATCTTCCCTGCCGGCGAGCATAAATATATTGCTCTGCTGCCATTAGATGAGAACGGCGAAAACCAGGACGGTGAAGTATTCTTATACCGTTTCTTCCAGGAAGAAGGTCAGCAGCCAACTCTCGAGAACATCGAAGACGATGACGAATATGAAATCGCTGCCGATGCTTTCGACGAACTGTTAGACAGTGCTGAATATGACGAAGTGGTTGACGGTAAAGAACTGTAAGAAACACCACGGTCACAGACCTTGGTTTGTGACCGCATAAAAATCCCGTACATGACAGAATCGTTTATCGATTTTTTGTCATGTACGGGATTTTTCTTTTTGTTCCGGTCGTCTCAGATAACTGTCAGTCTTTACCTTCTACTTTTTCACCGTAGACATAATAGTGTACCCACTCTCCAAGATTCACGGCATGATCGCCAATACGTTCCATATATTTTGCAATCATCAGTACGTCCAGTTCACTGCCGGAACTATTTGGATTTTTTGCAATTTCTTCCATCAGTTCCATTTTGATCTCTTCAAAAAGCCGATCCACCTGATCGTCCGTGGCAATCACTTCTGCTGCCAGTTTGTCATCCTTGCGTACAAACGCATTAACACTGTCATTGACCATCTTGGATGCAATTTTACCCATATGAAAAATCTTCGGATGCACTTCCAGCTGAAAATCTGTCAGATGCCTGGATACATCTGCGATATCTGCTGTCTGATCTCCGATCCGTTCCATATCCGCGATCATGCGAAGTGCGGAAGAGATACTTCTCAGATCCCCGGATACCGGCTGCTGGCGAAGCAGCAGTGTCATACACATGGCTTCGATATCCCTTTCTTTTTGATCGATCTTCTGTTCAATCTTATGTACACTGACCGCAATCTCCTCGTCTTTTTCCCGGAGTGCTTTCATCACCAGTGACATGGCCTCCTCACAGAGGTCACCCATCTCAATCAATTCTCCATTCAGCTTAAGCAGCTGCTCCTGATATGCCTGTCTTGCCATCAGCCAAACCTCCCTGTGATATAATCATCTGTCCGTTTATCTTGCGGTTTTGAAAATATGGTTTCTGTATCATTCATCTCCACCATCTCTCCCAGAAGGAAAAATGCGGTTTTGTCTGAGATTCTGGCTGCCTGCTGCATATTATGGGTAACCATAACAATAGTATACTGGTTTTTCAGTTCCAGTGCCAGATCCTCGATTTTCGTAGTAGAAATCGGATCAAGCGCACTGGTCGGCTCATCCATCAGAAGGACTTCCGGCTGTACCGCCAGCGCTCTGGCGATACACAGTCTCTGCTGCTGTCCACCGGACATACCAAGTGCACTCTTTTTCAGCCGGTCTTTTGTCTCATCCCAGATTGCCGCCTTTTTTCAGAGAATCTTCCACAATCGCATCCAGTTCGCTTTTTTTTACGGATTCCGTGTGTTCTCGGTCCATAGGCAACATTATCATAGATACTCATAGGAAACGGATTCGGCTTCTGGAATACCATGCCTACCCGTTTTCTCAGCAGATTGACATTTTTCATCTGGTTGATCGGTTCACCGTCCAGAAGCAGTGTTCCGGTGATCTTACATCCTTCTACCAGATCATTCATTCGGTTTAAGGACTTTAACAATGTGGATTTTCCGCATCCGGAAGGTCCGATAAATGCAGTAATCTCTTTTTCCGGGATATGCATGGAAATCTTTTTCAGTGCCTGAAAATCCCCGTAAAACAAATCCAGATCTTTTATCGTAAATTTATCTTTCTCCATTTTCTTACCTCTTTGTCAGTTTTTTCGCGATCCAGCCGGAACCGGCATTGATCAGAAGTACTACTACCAGGAGTACCACTGCCGTTGCATATGCCTGTTTCATATACAGTCCCTCGGACAACAATGCGTACATATGAACAGCCAGCGTTCTTCCCGAACTCATCAGTCCAGGTACTTTTGCGATAGTACCTGCTGTATACATCAGTGCTGCCGTCTCTCCTACCACACGGCCGATACCCAGAATCACACCTGATACGATACCCGGTACCGCAGAAGGAAGAATGATACGGAAGATTGTCCGCAGACTTCCCGCTCCCAGACCAAAACTTCCCTCACGAAAGGAATCCGGTACTGCTTTCAGTGCTTCTTCTGTAGTTCGAAGAATCAAAGGCAGTATCATAATCGCCAGAGTGAGCGCACCTCCCAGGAAGGTATAACCCCATCTGAATGTTGTTGCAAATAACAGATAACCGAACAGACCATAGACGATCGATGGAATTCCGGAAAGCGTTTCCGCTGTGATCCTTACGAGTTTTACCAGTTTGCTTCCTCTTTTTGCGTATTCCACCAGATAAATAGCTGCGCCGATACCCACCGGAACTGCGATCAGTAATACCAGAAGTACCATCAGAACGGTATTGATGATTGCTGGCATCATGGATACATTCTCTGTATTATATTCCCAGGCAAACATCTCCGGTGAAAGGTCGGTATTCCACGAATGAGGATATAACCTACGATACAGACTGTGATCCCCACGGTAAGAAATGTGGCAATCCACATCAGAAACCGCAGCACCAGAGAAAATGGCTGTTCTTTGTAACTTTCCAGCTGACCTTTTATCTTTTCCATCACTGTCCGCTCCTCCTTTGCAGTGCACTGCAGCACAGATTAATGATCAGGATCAGTACAAATAACACTACTGCCGTTGCAATCAGTGCTTCTCTGTGAAGATCCGTTGCATATCCCATCTCCATAACGATGTTGGAAGTAAGGGTTCGAACACCCATAGCCAGGTTTCCCGGTATCACCGGCTGATTTCCGGCTACCATGATCACCGCCATCGTCTCGCCGATGCACGACCGATACCAAGAACCACACCGGCAAGAATTCCTGACTTTGCTCCCGGAAGTACTGCAAAGAACACACTTCGTTCCCGTGTGGCGCCAAGAGCCAGGCTCCTTCATAATAGGAGTCCGGAACCGCGCGGATACTGCTTTCTGCCACACCGATCACGGTGGGCAGAATCATAATTCCCAGCAGTATCGATGCTGTCAGAACACTTTTTCCGCTTCCTCCCATGAGTTTTTGCATGATCGGAACAATTACTACCAGACCAAAGAATCCGTAGACGATCGATGGGATTCCTGCCATCAGTTCCACTGCCGGTTTGAGAATTTTATATAATTTCTCGTTACAGAACTTTGCCAGATATACCGATGCGAAAAAAGCAATCGGAACACCGATAATAATTGCTCCTGCGGTTACATAGATACTACCCACAATCATCGGCAGGATGCCGAAAATATTGTTCATGGGTTTCCATTTTTCTCCCAACAGAAAATTCAATGGTCCAATCTTTGCGATTGCCGGAATTCCGTTTGCAAACATAAAGATGCAGATCAATACAACTGCCGCGATTGACACACATGCTGTCAGGATGAAAACACATTTCATAATGAATTCTCTTGCTTCCTTCATGTTACTCCTTCTTTCAGAGAAAAACTGTTCCGTCTTTCACTTTTCTATGGAATACGGAACAGTTTCTTTTCTGTTTCTGATCATTTACTGTACGTCTGCCCAGTCCTGCGTTTCTCCTGTGAAGATAGACATTACCTGATCACTGGTCAGCTCATCTACCGGGTTCTGTTTGTTCACGATAACTGCGATTCCATCCAAAGCGATCGGTGTTGCGGTTACACCCTGAGAAGTCTCTGTATCCTTCAGTTCTCTGGATGCCATTCCGATATCGCAGATTCCGTCGATGGCAGAAGTAACACCTGTGGTAGAATCGTTCTGCTGTACTTCGATTTCCACATCTGCATTCAGTTTTTTATAGCTCTCAGCCAGTTTTTCCATAACAGGTGTGACAGAAGAAGATCCTGCAACAGTTACTTTACCGGAAAGACCTGATGCTTCATATGCACCTTCATTGCCCTGGCTGATATATCCGTTATCTTCAACTACTTCTGTCCGTCTTCGCTCATGATATATTTTACAAAATCAGCTGCCACCTCACTCAAACCATCTTTTGTTACAATATTAAACGGACGGGAAATTTTGTAAGAACCATCTTTTACAGTATCTACAGAAGCTTCTGCACCGTCGATTTTCAATGCTTTTACGCTGTCATCCAGAGATCCCAGAGATACATAACCGATTGCATATTCATTACCTGCAACTGTTGTCATCATAACAGAAGTACTGTTGGTGATTTCTGCTGTATCTGTGGTGTTATCAATTTTATTTCCATCGGTATCTTTTGTCTCGATACCGAACAGTTCGATAAAAGCTCCTCTTGTTCCGGATCCTTCCTCTCTGGATATCGGACTGATCAGTCCCGAGAAATCTCCTCCCTTACTGTCTTCAGCTGCCGGAGTGTCTGTTGCTGCTGTATCTGTGTTTTCAGACTCCTGTGTTGTATCTGTACCGGTTGTAGTATTGCTGCTTCCACATCCTGTAAAGATCATTGCGGATACTGCAACTGCTGTTCCCATTACTGCCCATGTTTTTTCATAATAAAATTTCCTCCTAGTCATAACCATTCTTTTTCTTTATTTATCTGACAAAGAGAGTATAGAAAATCTATGTTAAAACCGAAAGTTGTCTTTCGTAAAATAAGTGTTAAATAAACCGGGACTTTGTAAAGTGATTTTACATACGCTTCCCCTTTCGGATCCGGTACACACAAAAAAAAGGCAAGGATGTGTAAAAGAATTACACATCCTTGTCTTTATCATCACCGATATCCTCGTATTTCAGATCTTCCGCATATTCCAGTCTTCCGATATAGGTAGTATGGATAAACATTGCCGGTAACAGGACACTCGTGATCACACTGGACACAGCATCTCTGATGCTGTGTCCATCCCATAAAAGCACCAGATAATTTACCATGCCGGTAAAAAAGCCCAAACCGAACAATATGAGCCCCGTAGTCATCAGGAATCGTAGTCTTCGTGGATTCTCCCGGAAGATCACTCCCAGAATACCTACTATCAACAGACATACTCCATAGCTTCCGTAGATAATACACAGTACATTGGCCCTGTGCATCTGCGCCGGTGCAGTCGGTATATATCTGAGACCCAGACTCAGATACTGCACAAAATAAATACTGATATCCATAGCTCCTTTTAACATAAGAAGAAAAGAAGCTAAAAAAAGCCAGTTTCTCGCTTTCATCTTTCCTATCCCTTATTTTCCGGTGGTACTTCCAAAACCACCATTTCTCACTCCATCTGCATCGTCGTCTTCCGTGATTCCGTACTGCATGAAGATTCCCTGTACCATTCCTTCACTCTGTCCAACTTCCAGCGTTTTTCCTTCTTTGCTGTCATTGGTCAGCTTCATGAACATATGCCCTTCATTATCCGAATAAAAATAATCACTGTCAATGATTCCCACGGTGTTATTCAACTGCAGGCGATACTTGAAGCCAAGACGCTTCGCGGATACAGGCACAGCACCCAGTCTTCTGCCATCTCCACCCGGACACCGGTAGGAATCTTTACCATCTCTCCCGGCGCCAGTGTAAAGCTGACCGGTGTAAAAAAATCATATCCGGCACTTCCCCTGGTGGCACGTTTTGGCAGTTTAATACCTTCATATATTTCCCGGATCTTTTCTTCCGGCTGTTCCCCGAAGGTATCTACCCAGTCCTTCCGGAACTGTTCCCAGCTTACTTTATGAAATTTTGCGATTCTTTTCATTCTTTTCTCCTTATGCGTGTAATACTACCAGACCTACTTCTCTGGATTTTGGTACATCGATCACCCGCTGATTCGGGCTTCCCTTCCATGGAAGGCTCACATCCCTGCGTTCCAGATCGAATTTGCCGTCTACTATCACATCCAGATAAGAAACAATCGGCAGATCCTGAATATCTTCCCACAGATATCCTGTATACAGCCAGATGTTCTTCTTAGGATATTTTTCCTTAATTTCTCTTGCAAAAGCCGTAACTTCATCCACATTCTTCTCATGAAGCGGATCACCGCCGCTGAAAGTGATTCCCTCTATATACGGTTTGTCCAACTGCTCAAAAATTTCCTGTTTTGCAGATTCGTCAAACAGCACTCCGCCTTCCGGATCCCAGGTAATCGGATTCTGACAGCCTTTGCAGTGATGGCTGCATCCGGCAACCCACAGAACCACCCTCAGTCCGTCACCGTTTAACATATCATCTTTCGTTATATCATGGTATCTCATAAATCCATTATATCCTTTCTCCAAATTTACTTTCATTCTGACAGCAGATCCCGGATTTTAGATCTTACCACATCGAAAGCCACATCGTTCATTCCACTGTTGACAACAATATCTGCCCGATTTCTCATCGGTTCCACATAAAGATAATGCATCGGCTTTACTGTGGTCAGATACTGCTCTACAATATTATCCAGATCTCTTCCCCGTTCCTTTACATCTCTGATGATGCGCCGGAGGATCCGCTCATCCGCATCTGCATCCACATAAATTTTGATGTCCAGCAGTTCCCGTACCCGTGGATCCGTCAGAAGAAGGATACCTTCCACGAGAATAATTTTCTTTGGTTCTATATGAAGCGTTTCTTTTGAGCGATTATGCTGACTATAGTCATACACAGGACATTCGATGCTTTCTCCTGCTTTTAGCTTTTTGAGGTGTTCTGTCAGAAGATCCGTCTCCAGTGAATCCGGATGATCATAATTCACTTTTTTTCTCGCTTCAAAGGGAATAGCATCCTGACACCGGTAATAATTGTCATGATAAATAACTGCCACATCATCCGGAAATTCATTTTTCAGGCGATTAGTAAACGTTGATTTTCCCGAACCGGTTCCTCCGGTTATTCCTATGATCGTACATTTCATTACGTATCGTTCCACCTTTGTGTTTATTTCCCTGAACAGTTTAGCACACCATGCTTCCCACGCAAGGAAAAGAGCGGGTAAGCCCGCAGCGAAACCGAAAGGATACAGATGCCAAACCCGATGATACAGCAGGTGTAACAGGATCTTAGGCAGATTCCTCTGCTGCCTGTAGAGTTACAATGTTTAACTGATTCAAATTTTTCATCCTTCTTTTATCTTATCAAATCGAACATAATTTCACAACAGAAATCTCTTAAATTTAACCACTCTTTCATATGTATTCAGATTACTAAAAATGTGTATCGGAAAGATACTAATCCGTTTTGCATATAAAAACAGACCTGCTTACTTATATCTCTACAAGTATACAGGTCTGTTGTTTTGTCGTTTTGACATATTGTGGAAATACTACATCCCTTAGACTTATTAAAAACTTCGCAAACTTTTCGTTTCAGATTTTGGTAAAATTCTGTACCAAAAAACCGTTGATAAATTGCGATATTTTACGAAACTTTACGATATCTGGATTTTTACTCTTGAAAGAGCAGAAACCCTTGATTTTCCTATAATTTCAGGGATTTTAAGAAGCAAGTTCGCAGTGGAAATTACATTCCCATCTGTTTTGCAACTTCTGCTGCAAAATCTTCTTCTTTCTTTTCGATACCTTCACCGGTCTCGTAACGAACAAAGCCTTTGATGGTAACGTTTGCACCATTTGCTTTTGCAACTTCTGCAACATATTTTTCTACTGACTGTTTTCCGTCTTCTGCTTTAACATAAACCTGATCCAGCAGACAGATTTCTTTCAGTTCTTTATTGATACGTCCGCTGATCATACCCTGAATAACTTTCTCCGGTTTCTGGGACTCTTTCGGGTCGTTCTGGATCTGAGCCATCAGGATTTCTTTTTCGTGAGCGATGTACTCTTCGCTTACTTCGGATCTATTTGTATATTTCGGGTTCAGAGCTGCTATCTGCATAGCTACGTTCTTAGCCATCTCTTTGATTTCATCGTTTACAACGTCTGTTACAACGTCAACCAGAACACCGATTTTTCCACCCATATGAGTATAGGAAGCTACGAAACCTTCTGTTTCTTCTACTTTCTGGAAACGACGAATCTTCATGTTCTCGCCGATTACTGCAACCTGTCCAGCCAGAGCTTCGTTTACAGTTTTGGTTGTATCAAATTTCCATGTCTCAGCCAGGAATGCATCGATATCTGCTGCCTCTGTTTCCAGAGCCTGCTCAGCAACCTGTGCAACGTATGCCTGGAATTTTTCGTTTTTAGCAACGAAGTCAGTTTCAGCATTTACTTCTACAGCGACAGCTTTTTTGGAATCTTCTGCAACTTTCAGCATTACGATACCTTCTGCTGCGATTCTGCTTGCTTTTTTCTGTGCAGTTGCAAGACCTTTTTCTCTCAGGAATTCCATAGCCTTGTCCATATCACCTTCGGTAGCTGTAAGAGCTTTCTTACAGTCCATCATACCAGCGCCGCTGATTTCTCTTAATTCTTTTACCATTGCTGCTGTAATAGCCATTTATGATTTCCTCCTAAAATTGAGTTTTTACAGTTACTCAGCTGCCGGAGAATACCCCTCCGACAGCTGAATGGATACAAAATCTTACTCTTCTACTGCCTCTTCAACGAATTCTTCCTCGCCTGTTGCACCCTGATTTGCTTCGATAACAGCATCTGCCATTTTGGAAACAATCAGTTTTACGGCACGGATAGCATCATCGTTACCCGGGATAACATAATCCAGTTCTTCCGGATCACAGTTGGTATCACAGATACCGATCAGCGGGATTCCAAGAGTATGAGCTTCCTGAACACAGATTCTCTCTTTTTTCGGATCTACGATAAAGATTGCATCCGGGATTCTCTTCATGTCTTTGATTCCGCAGGTTTTTCTGCAGTTTATCCAGCTCTTTTTTCAGTGCGATAACTTCTTTCTTCGGCAGAACATCAAATGTTCCGTCTTCCTGCATAGCTTCAATCTCTTTCAGTCTAGCGATTCTGCTCTGAATAGTTTTGAAGTTAGTCAGCATACCACCTAACCATCTTTCGTTTACATAGTACATTCCACAACGCTCTGCTTCAACTTTGATAGCATCCTGAGCCTGTTTCTTTGTACCAACGAACAGGATTGTGCCGCCTTCTGCAGCGATGTCAGATACAGCTTTATAAGCATCATCTACCATTCCAACGGATTTCTGCAGGTCGATAATGTAGATTCCGTTTCTTTCTGTGTAGATGTACTCTGCCATTTTAGGGTTCCATCTTCTTGTCTGGTGTCCAAAATGTACACCGGCTTCCAGTAACTGTTTCATTGAAATAACGCTCATGATTTCAATCTCCTTTTTTGGTTTTAATCTTCCCCGTACTTCTCATTCTTTTCGAGACCTGTTTTCAGGCACCTTCTCGGAATCGGCACGGGTGTTTTATGCATCGTTGTGATTATAGCATAAGCTTTTTTCGGTTACAAGTCTTTTTTTTTATTTTCTTTTATATCCAAATAACCAGTATGTCGGAATCACACATAACAAAATTTCTATCATAATACTGCAAAGCATTCCTGCCGGAATCTGCTGCCACAGACTGCTCCAGAAACTGCTTCCGAAAAGGCTCCACAGATTTGCTGCTATATGTGCAACGATGCTGATCCACAAAGTTCCGGTTTTATCATAGATGATCGCAAGCATCACACCCATACATGTTGCATAAAAAACTGTACAACATTGCCATGATAGATACCGAATAATAACGCAGATATTACAATTGCTGCCTGTGGTTTGACCCAGTCTTTCAGTCTGTGGAATACGATTCCGCGAAACATCAGTTCTTCACAGATGGGTCCGATAATTCCCACTACCAGAATCATAAGGCCCACCGGCTGTCCGGAAAATGCCTGTTCAGACACCTCACTGTAGCCAGTAAACAGATCGTTCAGATGCAATCCATTGATCAGATCATTTAAAAACTGTCCTGTGGCAATTGCAGGATGATCACACTGAACCAGATCACCGGAGGTGCCCACACAAAAGCTTTTCCTGTTCCACTGAATCCTTCTTTCCGATGCATCTGATCTTTCCGGTAAAACAGATACAGGATCATCGCTGCTGTAAGATCACCGATCAGAGTAACATATAACGTACTGTTGATCAGACGCTGTCCGGCACTGGCAGTCTCCTGCAGTCCGCCCGCCTGTATCAGATATACCAGATATAAAGCGATCGTTGCAAGCAGTGTGGCTCCATAATGAATCAAAAACGGATAAATCAGACGCCAGATCTGTCCGGCCGTGGAATACCGGAATTTTTCCTTTTTTTTCGCAGGTTCCGGCATTTCTTTTTCTTCTTTTCCCAGTTTCCGTGTCTCCGGTATTTCATATTTCTTCACTTTTTCTCTGTCCGGAATAATATTCCGCACAGATTCAACATTTTCTGTGGTTTCTTCATCGTTCGGACTGGCAAGGATTCCCAGATCTTCCACACTGTCTGCGATATAGACAGCACCTGCTTTTTCCAGTTCTTCCCGGCTTCCGTATCCGTAGGCAACCCCGATACATTGCAGACCACAGCTTATGGCACCCTGTACATCGTGACTCCGATCGCCTACCATAAGAACCTTGTCCCGTTCTTCTTCCAGATGCATCCGCCGTAAAGCCTCTTCAATAACCTCCGCCTTCTCCGTTCTTCTTCCGTCAAGTTCACTTCCCACAATCGCAGTAAAATAATCTGCAATCTGAAAATGCTCCAGAATCTGTTTTACGTAGACCTCCGGTTTAGACGATGCCACAGCAAGGATCTTATTATTAATTTTCAGAAGTTCCAGTAATTCCGGAATCTTCGGATACAGACGGTTTTCAAATATTCCCGTTGTAGTATACCGTTCCCGGTAATATACAACTGCCTTTTCTCCCTCTTCCTCGCCGAGACCTGCATATTTCATAAACTGTTCTTTTAAAGGAGGACCGATAAAACACTGCAGATTTTCCGGATGTTCTTCTTTTTTTCCCAGTTTTTCCAGTGCATACTGCACACAGTTAATAATGCCCTCTCCGGACTCTGTCAATGTTCCATCCAGGTCAAATAATATTACTTGTGACATAGTTACGTCCTGCTCTCTTTTCTTTTATGCTCGGAACTGCTCATTACCTTCGCAGTTCCGAGTCAAAACACCCCGCAGAATAATACCTGCCGGATAATTACTTATGCTCCATAATAAGCATCGATACCGTTAGCGATACCCTGTACCATTTTTGTCTGATAAGAAGTGCTTGCCATATTCAGATCTTCTGTACGATTGGTCATGTATCCCATTTCAACGATACTCACCGGAATGGAGCTCCAGTTGATGCCACTCATGGTATCCGTCTGCATTACACCCTGGTTTTTAGCTCCTGTAGCTGCACAGAAACAGTCTACTATTTTTCTTGACAGTGTCTGGCTGGCACTGATCACACTTTTTCCCAGATACGGATTGCTGTTGGACGGTGCCATCGTCAGTGCTCCTGCAACGGATGTATTATCAGATCCATTGGCATGGATGCGAACCAGAATATCTGCTCCCTGATTGGCTGCCATCTGTGCGCGTTCTGCATTGCTGATATTGACATCATGTGTCTCGCGGATCATATAAACCTGATATCCACGTGCCTGAAGCTCATCTCTCAGTTTCAAAGAAACCTGAAGTGTCAACTCATACTCGTTTAGTCCGGATGCATTTCCATGAGTTCCGGATGCAACTTTAGGCTTTGTCTGAGATGCTCCGGGACCGATCGGCTCTTTTGCACTGTTTCCTTTTCTCTGGTGACCTGCATCAATGGCAATAATTTTGTTTTTGGAACCTCCACCTGTTGTCGTGCCGGTTGTCTGACCAGGTACCCAGGCTCCGCTTCCATTAACGTAATAACTTCCGATCCAGGTGTTTGCTGCCATGGCTCCACTTCCTGTCAGATAATACCAGGTTCCTCCCAGATTCAGCCAGCCCGTTGCCATCGCTCCGCTTCCGTTCAGATAATACCAGGTTCCTCCCAGATTCAACCAACCGGTTGCCATCGCTCCGCTTCCGTTCAGATAATACCAGGTCCCTCCCAGATTCAGCCAACCGGTTGCCATCGCTCCGCTTC
>ENA-OQIO01000494-OQIO01000494.1-human-gut-metagenome-genome-assembly--contig:-NODE-494-length-21177-cov-3.631116_pt1 | contig 21177 bp, 26 predicted proteins | sample MGYA00242573_ERZ504737 | MGnify/ENA primary metagenome ERZ504737 (study PRJEB26092, sample SAMD00036203) | human gut metagenome | host: Homo sapiens | study: EMG produced TPA metagenomics assembly of...
CTTTATCCGATGTGGGTCGACTTCAGCTGGAATTCTTGGATTTCTTTCTTTTACCTTATCCCACACTTGCTCGCGTTCCTCCCAGTCGAATCCTACATTGCGTGCCTTGTCCTGGATGCGGTAGGCCTTGATGAGCAGGGTAGGGCAGCGGGTACACCGCTCAGCACTGTTTTGTTCCCATCTTTTTCCTTCAATTTTAGCTGTTCCCAGTTTTCAGAAACCTGGCCTGCGGTTTCGGCCTTTACATCGCCGAAGACATGGGGATGGCGGAAAATAAGTTTCTCACAAAGACGGTCGCATACGTCTTTCATATCGAAATCACCGGTTTCGGAGCCTATCTTTGCATAAAAAGCCACATGCAGCAGCACATCGCCCAGCTCTTTGCAGATGTCATTCTTGTCATCGCGTATCAGGGCGTCACAAAGTTCATAAGTCTCTTCGATGGTATTGGGGCGCAGGCTTTCGTTGGTCTGCTTGCGGTCCCAGGGACATTTCTCGCGCAGCTCGTCGAGTATGTCGAGGAAGCGGCCGAAGGCTTCCATCTGTTCTTTTCTTGTATGCATAATCTATTTATCTAAAAATCATTTTGTGATGCAAAAGTACATAATATTCCAACGACTTTTATTAATTTTGCAGTCAATTATGCGATAATCAATTAAATAAATAAAAAAGCGTTGGAGATTTTCTCCAACGCTTTTTTCTATGCTGTTTATTATGCTTCCGAAATATATGTCGTAGGGGCGACCATTGGTCGCCTTATTTTTAATCATTATTATCAGGGACATATTCCTTATTTAATTTTTGAATTTCGTCAATCGTATCATTGAGCGTTTGCTCAAATTCACTTGAATTTTTACCTGAAAAATAAAACAAATCATATTTTGACGAATTAACGCTGTCCTCATCATTTAAGAAAAGCGGGATATTATATCCGTTTTGCTCCCATTCACGGCTGTAAACTCTTTCGTCATTAATATAAAACGACTTGTAGCCGTAATCGTTAACCTCTTTTGCACTGTAAACCGGAGTGAACGCTCCTTTTTTCAGCTTATATTCTCTCGAATTAGCCGTGAAACTGTATTTGTTTTCCATATCATAGTTGTTTGTGCAAAGATTTGTTGTTTTTTTACCTTTTTTAAGAAGCAAATAAAATACCGTGTCATCGTCAAAGTAAACGGAAACACATTCCTTGTTTAAAATTCGCTTTGCCGAACTGCCGTCCCATTTGTAAATATCAAGGCTGTACTGCGGTTTGTCATAATAAATATAATCGCCTGAAAATTCGTCATATTTGCTCAAGCTCTTGTATGTTCGATATACCATACAAAGCTCTTCGTTGCCGTCGCCGTCAAAATCAATCTGTCTTACATAAGCAAGGCCGTCAATGTATTTTTCACCGTTTTCGCTTTTAATACTTGGGTCGCCGTATTTGTCAATCCTCTTTTTAACAACCTCGTAGTAAGCGTTGGCTTTGCGCTCTTTTTCGTTCAAGGTGTTGGTGATTGCCTGTGAACTTATGTTTCCGAAAGCGTCAATGTTGGAACTTACAAGGTCAACCGTCACTTCCGCCTTTGACTTTCTTAAGCATGAAAGCTCAATCGTTTCAAATTTATCCTTAACGTCTTTGCCGCCGATTGAATAGGTGTTGCTTCCTATGTCATAAGTGGCATTGCCGCTTTTTTTGAATTTGCCGTGGTGAAGCGAATAAAGCGTGACCTCGCTCGGCTTGCTCTTGTCGCTCTTGCAAATCAAATATCTGTCGCCTTTTCTGTAAAAAGCAGTCCAATATCCCTCGCTGACTTTTTCGCTTGAATTGGCTTCCTCTTTGTAAAGCTGAACGAATTTGCCGCCGTGATAACCCCATACCTCAAGGTAGTAAACATTGTTGTCGTTGTAGCAAATCATCAACTCGTCTGATTTGTCGCCGTTAAAATCCATTTGCCTTGCATAGCAAAGACCTGTAAGCTTCGCCTTGTTTTCGCCGTATTTTGCCTCGTCAAGCGCTTCCCATTTAACGGCACCGTATTTTTTTATGTAATTAATGCAAACGTTTCCTGCGTCCTTGTCAAAGCGCTCCGCCTTTTTGTTCTTGTTGCCGAGCGAAACGGAAAAGGAAACCGCAATAATTATAATAAGAATAATTATCCCGAAAATCCATAAGCCTTTTATTACCTCGTGGCGCAAAAGAGGAAACTTGTCAATAACTTCAACGTCCTCCTCCGCCTCCTCAACAGCGGTGGCTTCTATTTTTTTGAGCTTGTTGATAACAGGGGATAAATCTATTTTAACTTTTGTTCTTTTTTCGTTTTCTTCCTCAATTTCATCGTCAAAATAATTATATTTGCTCACCGTTTCACCTCTTTTTGCAAATTATAGGCTTATTAAGATTTTTTCTTTTTTGATTTAGTCGATTTTTTGTCTTTGTTTTTATCGCTCTTTTTCTTGGTTGTCTTTTTCTTGTCTTTATCCTTCTTTTTTGTTGTGGTTGCACTTTTCGGCTTTGCATATTTGCTGTATGTCGTGTAGTTTACGTTGCCGTCAACCGTACGGGTAAGCACATAGCTTTTGCCGTCTTTTTTGATTTTTATGTCAACCTTGTTGGGCTTTATGTCCTCTTTCGCTTCAACCGTGCAGGTGAGCTTTCCGTCGTTTGCCGTAACAATTAGCCTTATATCGCAATTTGAATTGTTCACAAACTGAAAATCCTGACTGTTCCACTGCACCGTAGCGTCACCGCCGAGCGGAACATAGCTTATTTCAAGCGAATGGCACGCCCTTATCTTTATTTGAAGATTTGCACGCAGTACGCTTTGAAAAACGGTTGAGCTTACCTGGCAAATTCCGCCGCCGAGCCCGTCAACAAATTCGTCCCCTTGAACTACCTTTGCCGCTTGATATCCTGCAAGAACAGTCCTTTTGCCGACTGTCTGGTTAAAGGAAAATGTTTTTCCTGCCGGAATAACAATGCCGTTTAAATGGTCAACTGCCTCGTGAATATTTTTCGTTCTCGTTTCATTAGACGAAAGATAATATGACGAATAGCTTGCAATTTCATAAGGAAAGCTTGAATCAAAATCCTTTTTCAGCGCCGGATAGACAGTGTTTGTTTCAGCCTCTTTAAACGTGGTTGAAAGGTCTTCCGTTGTTCTCATTGTTGTTGATTCGGTTGTGCTTGCAGAGCCAGCCGAGCTTTGCACGTTGTTGCCCGAAGCCTGCTGAGAATTTGAACAGGCTGCAAGCATTGACGTAATTAATACTGCCGTGCAAAATACGGCAATTATCTTTTTCAATTATTTTTTCTCCTTGTATGGCTTTTTAATGTTAACCCAATTTTCTTTTATTACCTGCCTTGCTCTCGCAATTGCAAGTGCATCTTCGGGAATGTTGTCAGTAATTGTTGAGCCTGCCGCAATGTATGCCTTTTCGCCAACCTCAACAGGTGCAATAAGGTTGGTGTTGCAACCTATGAATGCGCCGTCGCCGACTTTGCATCTCATCTTGTTCTTTCCGTCGTAGTTACATGTTACCGTTCCGCAGCCGAAGTTTACGCCGGCACCGACATCGCTGTCGCCGATATATGTTAAATGAGCGCTCTTTGTGCCTTCGCCTACAATTGAATTTTTAACCTCAACAAAGTTGCCGATATGAACACCTTTTTTAAGAATTGAGTTAGCCCTTACCTTAACGAACGGACCTGCGTCAACTCCGCTTTCAATCTCGCTGTCAAGGATTTTGCAATTGTCAAGTATAACGTCGTCGCCGACTGTAGCATTGTCAATATATGTGTTAGGGCCTATTGTGCAGTTTTCGCCGATAACTGTATTGCCTAAAATAATTGTGTTAGGCAAAATAACTGTTGATGAGCCGATTTTAACGTTTTTGCCAATCATAACTCCGTCGGTGCACGGAATGTCAACCCCGTTAATCATGTGTTTATCATTTATATTTCTTCTCATAATGTTGTTGAGATTGTTAAGCTGTTTTCTGTCGTTAGCGCCTAAGGTAACCTCGTTATTTTCAACAACATACGCACCTACATTTTTGCCTGCCGAGATAAGAATTTCAAGGCTGTCTGTAATATAGTATTCGTTTTGAGCATTGTTGTTGGTGATTTTGCTGAGTGCATATGATAGGTCACGGCCGTTGAACCAATAAAAACCGGCGTTTGACTCGTTGATTTTCTTTTCCTCGTCATTAGCGTCTTTATGCTCGATTATTCTTAAAAGTTTGCCGTTTTCGTCACGCTGAATATGACCTATTCCGTTTGTATCGTCAACAATTGCGCTGATAAGAGTGATTGAATTATCGTTTTCCTTGTGATAATCAAAAGCCTTGTTAATAGTTTCGGCGTCGATAAGCGGACCGTCGCCGTTTAATATAATGATATCATCGTCCAAGTGCCTGTCAATAAAACTTTGCGCCTGCATAACAGCGTGGCCCGTGCCAAGCTGCGGCTCTTGAAGTACGGTTTCGATTTTTCCGTCTTTTTCTGCAAGATATTTTTCAAGCAATTCGTGCTTATATCCGGTAATAACGCAAATATCCTGTGCGCCTGCCTCTTTTACTGCGTCAACAACATAGCTTATCATAGGCTCAAAAAGCACATTACACATAACCTTCGGGCAGGTCGCTTTCATTCTTGTTCCTTTTCCGCCTGCCATAATTATTGCACATTTCATAATATTAAAATCCTCTCAATTATAAAAATCCATACTTTTAATTGTATCTAATTATGCAACAAAAAGCAAATATTTGCAAGTATTATTTAAAATATACGTAAATTCTTAATTTTTTTTATAAAAATATTTGTAATTTGCATTATATTGTGTTATAATTCTATCGCATTATACTGTAGAGGCAAGAATTGTTTGGTCCTAAAGTGGATTTTTGGCCTTGATTGAGAGTATAAGAATAATAAAGCTATAATATTTTTTAGGAGGTAACTCAAATGGCAAACAAGTGGGTTTACATGTTTGAAGAAGGCGACATGACAATGCGTAACTTGCTTGGCGGTAAGGGTGCAAACCTTGCAGAGATGACTAAAATCGGTCTTCCTGTACCTCAGGGTTTCACTGTTACAACCGAAGCTTGTACTCAGTATTATGAAGACGGTCGCAAAATCAATGACGAAATCATGGCTCAGGTTATGGAAGGCGTTAAGAAGATGGAAGAAATCAACGGCAAGAAGTTCGGCGATTTAAAGAATCCTCTTCTCGTATCTGTTCGTTCAGGTGCAAGAGCATCTATGCCGGGTATGATGGATACTATCCTCAACCTCGGTCTTAATGACGAAGTTGTTGCAACTATGATTGCAGGTAACGATGACCCTGCTTTCGAGCGTTTCGTATATGACTCATACAGAAGATTCATCCAGATGTTCTCTGATGTAGTTATGGAAGTTGGTAAGAAGTATTTTGAACAGCTTATCGACAAGATGAAAGAAGCAAAGGGCGTTCAGTATGACGTTGAGCTTACTGCCGCTGACCTTAAGGAACTTGCTCATCAGTCAAGGATGAATATAAGAAGCAGCTTGGCTCTGACTTCCCGTCAGACCCTGTTGACCAGCTCAAGCTTGCTATCGAGCTGTATTCCGTTCATGGGACAACCCTCGTGCAAACGTATATCGTCGTGATAACGATATCCCTTATTCATGGGGTACTGCAGTTAACGTAATGCCTATGGTATTCGGTAACCTTAACAATCAGTCAGGTACAGGTGTTGCATTCACTCGTGACCCTGCTACAGGCGAAAACAAGTTGATGGGTGAATTCCTTATCAACGCACAGGGCGAGGACGTAGTTGCAGGTGTTCGTACACCAATGCCAATCGCTCAGATGGAAAAAGAATTCCCTGAAGCTTATGCTGAATTTATCAAGGTTTGTGATACTCTTGAAAATCACTACCACGATATGCAGGATATGGAGTTCACTGTTGAAAACAAGAAGCTCTATATGCTCCAGTGCCGTAACGGTAAGAGAACAGCTCAGGCTGCTCTTAAGATTGCTTGTGACCTCGTAGACGAAGGCCATAAGACAGAGGCTGAGGCTGTTGCTATGATCGACCCTCGTAACCTCGATACTCTTCTTCACCCTCAGTTTGATGCTGCTGCTATTAAGGCTGCTACTCCAATCGGTAAGGGTCTTGGCGCATCTCCTGGTGCTGCTTGCGGTAAGGTTGTATTCACAGCTGACGACGCAGAGGCTTGGAACGAGAGAGGCGAGAAGGTTGTTCTTGTTCGTCTTGAAACTTCACCTGAAGATATCACAGGTATGAAGGCTTCACAGGGTATCCTCACAGTTCGTGGCGGTATGACATCTCACGCAGCAGTAGTTGCTCGTGGTATGGGTACTTGCTGCGTATCAGGTTGCGGCGATATCGTTATGGATGAAGAAAATAAGAAGTTTACTCTTGCTGGTAAGGAATACCACGAGGGCGACTATATTTCAATCGACGGCTCAACAGGTAACATTTATGACGGTATCATTCCTACAAAGGATGCTACTATCGCAGGCGAGTTTGGCAGAATTATGGGCTGGGCTGACAAGTTCAGAAAGCTTAAGGTTCGTACAAACGCTGATACTCCTGCTGATGCTAAGAAGGCTCGTGAGCTCGGCGCCGAGGGTATCGGTCTTTGCCGTACAGAGCATATGTTCTTTGAAGAGGATAGAATTGCTGCATTCAGAGAAATGATTTGTTCAGACACTGTTGAAGAGAGAGAAGCTGCTCTTGAGAAGATTCTTCCTTATCAGCAGGGCGACTTTGAGAAGCTTTATGAAGCTCTTGAAGGTTGTCCGGTAACTATCCGTTTCCTTGACCCACCTCTTCATGAGTTCGTTCCTACAGAGGAAGAAGATATTAAGAAGCTTGCTGATGCACAGGGCAAGAGCGTTGAGCAGATTAAGGCTATCATCGCTTCTCTTCACGAGTTTAACCCAATGATGGGTCACCGTGGTCTTCGTCTTGCAGTTACATATCCTGAAATTGCTAAGATGCAGACAAAGGCTGTTATCCGTGCAGCTATCAATGTTCAGAAGGCTCATCCTGAATGGACTGTTGCTCCTGAAATTATGATTCCTCTTTCATGTGACGCTAAGGAACTTAAGTATGTTAAGGATATCGTTGTTGCAACTGCTGATGCTGAAATTGCTGCTGCAGGCAGTGATATGAAGTATGAAGTTGGTACTATGATTGAGATTCCTCGTGCTGCTCTTACAGCAGGCGATATCGCTAAGGAAGCTGAATTCTTCTGCTTCGGTACTAACGACCTTACTCAGATGACTTACGGCTTCAGCCGTGACGATGCTGGTAAGTTCCTCAACGCTTACTATGACGCTAAAATCTTTGAAAGCGACCCATTTGCAAAGCTCGACCAGACAGGTGTTGGCCAGCTTATGGAAATGGCTGTTAAGAATGGTAAGGCTACCCGTCCTTCACTCCACTGCGGCATTTGCGGTGAGCACGGCGGTGACCCATCTTCAGTAGAATTCTGCCACAAGATTGGTCTTGATTATGTATCTTGCTCACCATTCAGAGTACCTATCGCAAGACTTGCTGCCGCTCAGGCTGCTATTGCAGAAATGGACTAATTTTTATATAGCTTTATATAATCCAATTGCAGGGGCACTTCGGTGCCCCTGTTTTTTTATTGTATAAATAGTTTTATGTTTTGAGCAGGAAAAATTAAAAAGGCATACAACGAAAAAAGAGCAAGTTCTCCAGCATAGAGGGCTTGCTCTTACTTGTTACCAAAAACAGGATATGTTCCAAATTTAAAAAACAGTGGCGAAATTTTATATATGACGTTATAATATAAGAAAGCGAGGGCGGTTAATATGATTGAAAAGAGATTTGAAGAATTAAATGAAAGAGCATACGAAAGAGGGTATAACACCTTTTCCGATTTTCTTAACATTGAGGAGCAAAGCGTACTGAAATCAACATATTTGCCGTGCGTTCTTTTCGGCGGATATCCTATGGCGGAGCGTGTTGTGGCAGGCTTTGGCGATGATTTGAACGATGAAAAATTCCCCATTGTTTGTATTTGCGTAAAGCCGCTTATGCAAAAATTTGCAGATGAGCTTTCTCACCGTGATTTTCTGGGTGCGCTGATGAATTTAGGTATTAAAAGGGAACTTTTGGGGGATATATCGTTAAGGATAACTGCGGCTATATTCTTTGCCTTGAGCATATTGCGCCTTATATTTGCGAAAATCTTGAACGTGTGCGCCATACGAGTGTTAAGTGTGAGAAAAGCAATTTGCCAAATGACTTGAAAAACGAGCCTGAGCCGACGGAAATTTTTGCCGCTTCAAAAAGAATTGACGTTGTAATTGCCGCTGTTTATAACCTTTCGAGAAACGAAACATCTAAGCTTATCAAGGCAGAAAAGGTTTTTGTTAATTCAAGGCTTGTGACGTCAAATTCATATATGCTTTGCGATAACGATATTGTATCCGTTCGTGGTTATGGCAGATTTTCTTTTGATAAAGAAATCAAAACTACCAAAAAAGGCAGGCTTGTGCTTGAAGTTAAAAAATATTGACAGTCCAAAAAATTGAACTGCCAAAAATAAATGCTATATATAATATGTATATGTGATATAATCTGTTTGAAGGGACGTGAATTTATGAATACTGTTTTACTTTCGGCTATAATAATTTTGCTTATTGTGTGCCTTGTGCTTTTGATAAGGCTCGGCGCAAAAAAAGACGGCTCGTCAAATGAGCTTTTAAAGCAGCAAATTGAGCTTTCGTCAAAGGCGACGGACGACAAAATTTTAAGGCTCAGCGAGCAAATGAATACGCTGACGGATAAGAATTATAAACAGCAAATCGAACTTATGAAAACGCTTAACGACGGCACGCAAAAGCAAATGCAAATGACGGCCGAGTCGCTTGAACGTATGCAGCAAAATAATGAAAAAAAGCTTGAGCAAATGCGAAAAACAGTTGATGAAAAGCTTGACGAAACGCTTACGCAAAGGCTTAATTCCTCGTTTGAAACCGTGTCAAAACAGCTTAAAGACGTTTATAAAAGTCTTGGTGAAATGAAAGAACTCAGCTCAAATATTACAGACAGCGTCGGCTCGTTAAACCGTGTTTTGACTAATGTTAAGGCTCGTGGCACGTGGGCAGAGGTTCAGCTTCAAAATATTCTCGACCAAACGATTGCAAATATGTATGAAACGAACGTCCAAACCAACCCGAATTATAACGGCAGGGTTGAATTTGCGGTTAAAATTCCAAACGGCGATAATGACGAATTTGCATATTTGCCGATTGATTCAAAATTCCCGATGGAGGATTATGCACGCCTTGCCGCTGCAAGCGAGGCAGGGGACGTTGATGCTCTTGCCCAGGCGAAAAAGGCGCTTGAAGTCAGGATTAAGGACGAGGCAAAGCTGATTAAGCAGTATATTTGCCCGCCGAATACAACTCCTTTTGCAATAATGTATCTTGCGACTGAGGGGCTTTATGCTCAAATTATTTCGTCTAAAACGGGAATTGCCGAGGCTTTGCAGGCGCAGGAAATTATGGTGGCAGGTCCGTCAACCATTACGGCGCTTCTCAATTCCCTTGCCATGGGGTTCAAAACCGTTGCGATTAATAAAAAGGCAAACGAGGTTTATAAGGTGCTCGGTGCGGCAAAGGCGCAGTATGATAAGTTCGGCATTGTTCTTGCCAAGGCTCGCAAAAAGGTTGAAGAGGCAGGCAAAACGCTTGAGGATGCCGAAAGTCGAAACCGCATTATTCAAAAAAATCTTAAATCCGTCGAATCACTCTCCGCCGATAAGGCAGACCAAATTCTCGGCTTGGAATTTGAGAATGAAGAATGATTTGCCAAAAAGAAAACCGAATAGGTTAAAGGATTTTGATTATTCAAGTGACGGAGCATATTTTATAACAATATGCACGAAAAATAAAGAGCAAATTCTTTCAAGAATTGTATATTACAAAACCGTAGGGGCGAACTCGTCGTCGCTGACTCCGTATCATTCAAAATAAATTTCTCAATATTTTTATGAAATTTATTTTTCACTCACTACGTAGCTTCTCCTCTCAAAAGTTGCCGTACAGTAGTGCGGCAACTTTTGGTTTAAGCGAACTATCTTAAACACGGATTTTTTGATGAACGTTATTTTATCGACATTCTGAAACAGGGCGATTTGCCCTGTTTTTTTTATACATCTTGACAAACGGCAGAAAATATTTTTTAATAAAATTAGAAATCTTTGTCACAAAATCAATTTTTTTAGGGATATAGTATAATGATAGGACTTTTTTTAAATCTGCTTGATACTCAAAATGAAAAAGACAAATTCATAAAGCTGTATGATAAATACAAAAATATGCTTTATTGGATTTCGTACGGAAAAACGCAAAGCTGTCAGGATGCCGAGGAGTGCGTTCAGGAAACGTTTTTCTATGTCGCAAAGCATTTTGAAAAAATCGGCGATGTCAATTCAAGCCAAACCAAGGGTTATCTTGCAACGATTGTAACGGGTTTTTCGATTGACGTTTATAATAAATCAAAAAAATATGGCCGCATTGATATTGAAAATAACAACATGGCGGAAAATTTATCATATTTTGATAATATCGAAACTGTTGAGCTTTCTTCTGCAATTGAAAGTGTGCTTAGCGAGGAAGAAAAAATTTATATCTATCTCAAATATGTTTACGGCTACAAGAGTGCCGAAATTGCGGAAATTTATAATGTTACTGATATATCGGTGCGCAAAAAACTTGAAAGAGCCAAAGCAAAACTGAAAAAATATTTTGAGGAGGAAACAAATGACTAATTTTGAAAAAGCCTGCAAAATGTCGGCTGAAAAATGGGTAGCTTCTTTTCCTGACGAGGTTGAGGCGCATAAATTCAGCCAAAAGCATATTGACGCCATAAATGAAATTATATATCCAAAGCCTGCGGTTAAGGTTAAAAAGCTTTCAAAGAAAACAGTTAGGTTTATCATTATTGCGGCTGTTTTGCTTGCGCTCGCAACTACTGCCATTGCTTCCCCTGCTTTTAGGCAATTTACTTTAAAAGATTTCTCAAACCATAGTGAATATAGGGTTGGTGATATTAAAAATGCAAAAGCCGTATCATCATTAAAATTGAATTATATTCCCGATGAATTTAAAATGGTTGATAAATATGAGTCGGAGGCTTGGTTTAATTATAGTTATAAAATGGGTGAACAAAAGTTTGAAGTTGAAAAATTAAATTTACGTTCAACAATCGGTTTTGATACAGAAAACAGCGTAAAAGAAGAATTGCAAATAAACGGAGCGGACGCAGCATATTATCGTACGGCGGATAATTGGGGAACCGTAATATTTAATAACGGCGAATATATTTATTATATCGGCGGTAATATAAGCAAGGAAGAGCTTGTTAAAATTGCACAAAACGTAGAGTGATGAATTAGGCAAAATGCCGAATTTCCAATTTTTTTTTAAATTTCTTGTCACAAAATGACCTTTTTTTAGGATTGTGTATAATGAAAGCTTAAATTTGAAAGGAGGAACAGCATTGAAAATCAGTAATTTAGACGGTGTTCAGGTTAAGCTGATGCTTGCAGGAATTATGTGTATGCTTTTTACATTTTACAGCGCCTTTGTTGACGACATTCCTGTTTGGGGCGATATAGTTTGCTTTTTGGCTATGTTTACTCCGTTTATAGGTATGATTTTGTTTGGAATCGGTTTGTTTACAACCTGCAAGTCAGACAGCGATAAGAATGACGAAGCGGATAAATAATTAATTGAACCGAAAATAGAATACATTTTAATAAGAACCTTTTTTATTCTATTGATTATAGAGCGAGTATATGCGACTATATAATTGACAAAAGGACAAAGGAGGTGTAATTATTATGAAAACAGTTTTAAATAATTTAAAACCTTTTATCGTCTATTGGATTTCTTTTGCCGTTTATGCGATAATTAGTTCGTTTGAAATATTGAACATTGAAGCTTTGATTATTGTTTTCTTTGTTGTGTATATAATTTCGGATGTTCTAATAGGATTTACTCAAGATATAAAAGAAATACTGCCCGGAATAATTTTATTTGAATTGCAATTAATAATATGCGCAATTATTTTTTCCATAAATACAGTATCGTCAGGCATAAATACTTTCGCTTCATCAGGCAATATATTTTATTCGACTTATTTTGAAAATGTAAATGATATTTTAAGTTGCATTATATCTATTTTGCTTTCTCCTGTTTTATTCGGTATTGGTATCGGTTTAAAAAAGTTGACGACTAAAAGAAAAAATAGTTATAAATAAACGCAGACATATATAATTTGATTTTAACAGTTCGACGAGCAATGAAGGGAGCGTGAACTTATGAAAAACTTGAAACCGATTATGGCATATTGGGCGAGCGTTATGATTTTTTATATCATAAGCTTTTTCGATTTTTTTAGTTTTAAAAGCACCTGTATTATTTTGTGGGTATCTTTTTTGATTATTAATATACTTGTCGGTATATTCAATGAATTAAAAAAGATTTATATCGGTACTATAATAGTTGAGCTTCAATTTATTATATGCGGGATAATTTATATGCTTGTTGTGGCGCCGAAATCGAAGCCGCAACGCTCACGATAGCCGATAAAATAGTATCATATTGCAATCTTATGCTTGCTTGTTTTGATAAACCTAATGTTTTATTGGCTTTTATAACAATGCTTCTGCCGTTGACGGTGTTAATAGGTGTCGGAGTTAAAAAATTAACAAAGCATAATAAAACGGCATAAAATCGGAATTTAGATATAGCGTGTAGAGGAAAAATATTATGAGCAAATCAAAAAAATCAGTTATTATAATAATCTCTGCGATATGTGTGTTTTTGATTGCCGCACTGAGCGCAGGGATAACATATTCGGTTATGAATAAGGGAAATGATTTGAGCCTCAGCGGCAGCTATTCAATGGCAGGCGAGGGTACGGGCAGTAAAAATGTGCTTGCACTCAGCGTTATTGACGAGAAAAATGAAAGCGGCGGAAATTATAAAATTTACCGTGACAACAAGCTGACGCAAAGCGGAAAATATGTTATTTCAAGCGATAAAAAATCAGCCACGCTTTATCAAAACGATAAGCCGTGCGCAATGATTTATATTAATGACGGCAAGTATTATTATACGGATTCAGCCTTTTCACCGTATGAGATAACAAGAATAAGCGACAGCGAGTTGGAATTTTAGTGTGGTTTTTGCAGGAATTATAGCAAGCGTTATTTATGTATTGTTTTGATTAAAAATTTTAAAGAAAAGGAAAACAATAATACTTACTTTTTATTATGGGTGATTATTATGACAAAAAAACAATTTCATATTACTTACTCCGCATTGTTAGCAATATTATTGATTGCAAGCGAGGCTGTTATTTACATTCTGTTCGGCGAAAAGCAACTGACGGATAATGCGCAGATTAGTCGATTGACCGGTGTTGTTCTTATCGTGCCGATAATTTTGAGTTTTTTGAAAGATTTTGTTTTAGAAAAAAGGCAAAAATTGCAACTTGCTTTTCTTGATTTTTGCATAGCCGCATGTGCTTGTTGTAGCATTGTTGTAGCGGTGGTATATCAAAAAAATATTGTTTTGTCTGCTCCGCTTTGGGAGATTTTGGCAGTGATTGTTTTTGCTGTTGCGGTTTTGATGATAATTTTGTTTGTTATATATAAATCGGTTAAAACAAAAACGCATAAGGCTTCAGACCGTTTTGACTGTTATATACATAATTTTGCGCAAGTGTGTTAATAAATAATTAATTGAACCGAAAATAGAATACATTTTAATAAAAACCTTCTTTATTCTATTGATTATAGAGCGAGTATATGCGACTATATAATTGACAAAAGGACAAAGGAGGTTTTCATTATGAAAAAGATTTTGAAAAATTTAATTCCGCCGGCTCTTTATTGGATTACTTTTGCGGTTGGATTTTTTATTGTTTTGGTTTTCGATTTGCCGTCGGGGTATTGGTATCACGCTTTGCTTGCGGTAATGATTATCGTTAATTTGCTTGTGGCTTCTTTTGTAAATGCAAAGCAAATGAAATGGGGCATTTTGGCGCTGTTCATTCAGCTTTTGCTGTCAGGAATTATTCAAATCGCTTTGACAGGCAAGAGCGAATATCCTGAATTTTTCGCTTTGGGAAACTGTTTTTTGTATGGCGTGTTTTATTATGACAGCGCAACACCGCTTATTGTTGAAATTTTCCGCTTGCTGTTTTTATTGATAGCAATAATTATGCCTTATTATTTAGGCTGGTTGATTTATAAACGCAGAGACAAGAATTGTAAATAGGTATAAAAAAGACCGTCGGGTGACGGTCTTTTTCTTTTGTATTATTTTTTTGTGTAGCATACGTGGGAGAAATGTATGCCTTTATCATGATAGCTTGCAAGAAGCTCTTTTTTATATTCAGCCTTATTAAACGCAGGGAAATATGCATCCGCATCAGGACATTCGGCTTCAATCTCGGTCAAATAAAGCTTTTCAGCCTTCGGCAAAAACTGCCTGTAAATGTCACCGCCGCCGATGATAAACGCCGTGTCGCTTTCAACTTCATTAAGTGCCTCGCTGATTGAATGAACAACGGTTGCGCCCTCCGCCTTGTAATCTTCTTTTTTGGTGATGATTATATTCTTGCGCCGTGGAAGGACTTTCGGCAGAGATTCAAATGTTTTTCTGCCCATGATAATTGAACTGCCCGTTGTGGTTTCTTTAAAGAAAGCCATATCATCTTTAAAATGCCAAATTAAATTGTTATCCTTGCCGAGTTCAAGATTTTTGCCTACTGCGGCTATCATACAAATTGTCATACGCTTCTCCTGCTTTTACTGCGAAATAGGGAATTTGATTTTGCCCATATGTTTATAATCAATAAGCTTAACGTCGTTGCAATCTCTTGAATTGTCAAACTTAAAGAAATCGTCAATTTCGGGATTGAGCCAAAGCTTCGGCGCAGGCAAATCGCCTTGTTCGTCAAATCTTTTAAGCTGCTCTTTAATTCCGTCAATTTGATTAACATAAATATGAGCGTCTTTAATGCTCCAGTCCATTGTGCCGGGCTTTAAGCCGCAAACCTGAGCAAGCATACAAAGAAGTGTTGCATATTGGGTGACGTTAAACGGCAAGCCGAGCGGCACATCGCAAGAACGTTGATGAACCCAGCAGTTGAGCTTTCCGTCTGTTACATCCCATTCGCTTGACCAAACACAGCTTGGAAGAACGGCGGTGTCAAGGTAATCGTTTTGCCAAAGAGTCATTACCATTCGCCTGTCCTCTGGGTGATTTTTGATTTTATCAATAAGCTGCTGCGTCATTTGGAATTTGTTTACAATATAGCCGTAAGCCGTGCCGATTGTATGCGCCCATTCTTTACCGAAAAACTTGTGAACAGGGGTTTTGACAAGCTTGCCGTTTTCGTCGGGAAGCATTTGAGATGCATTCCAATAGCCTTCGCTGTCAATTTCCCATTCGTTCCAAATTTTAACGTCCCTTTCCTGAAGCCAGCGCACATCGTTTGACTGCGCCTGATATATCCACAGCATTTCAAGAACTGCCTGACGGAGAAATAACTGTTTTGTTGTTAAAATAGGGAATTCTTTTGATAAGTCAAAATGAAAATTGTGCGACGGCACCTTGATTGTGTTTGTACCCGTGCGGTTTACAACCTCTGTGCCTTCTTCAAGTATTCTTCTGCATAAACACAAATAATCTTTATCCCATTGCGACATAATAACAGCCCTTTCAAAATAAACTAACGGTATTTTAACACAAAGTTACACCCTTTTCAACAATAAATGCAGTTGAGAATATAATTGCTTAACTTTATATCAAATGAATATCAAATAAATATCAAGTGTTTATTAATTTTTTGTAAAATCTATTTACTATCATTTATTTGTGATATACTTGAATTGTTAATTTTTTATGAACCGAGGTGTCCTTATGGGAAAGGTTAAATCTTTTTAACAGCAAAATTTGTTAAAAAAGATGTAGCGAGCCGACATATCTTACCTGGAAAGAGGCATTGTCTTATGCAATGGGCAGAGGTGCTCAAGGTATGAGCACAAGTATGACGGCTTCTAAATATGTCAACTTCTTTATCACCGATGTGCTTCATATTAAAGCACGTCATGCAAGTAACATTCGTCTTTATTGCGGTATTTTTGATGCAATTAATGACCTATAATGGGTGTAATTGTTGATAAAACACGTTCACGCTGGGGCAAAATGAGAGGCTATATCAAATTTGCACCTTATTTTGTTTCCCTTTTTATGATTCTTTTCTTTGTAGGCAATAACGATTTGTCATACGGATTTAAGATGGCGCTTACTGTTTTTGCTTTTGTAGGTCTTGATGTTACTTATACGCATTTGACGTGCCTATGGGAGCGCTTGCCTTTTCTATGACGCCTAACGGAACGGAACGAACGAAGCTTTACGGCATTGCGTCTATCGGTCGAATGATTATTGGCGCTCTTCCTGCGGCTCTTGTTGCATTTGCCGCTTGGCTTCCTTATTTTAATTCAAATCTTGATAAGGCATATTTGGTTGCCGCAGTGTTATCCGCAGTATTTATTATTGTATTAACACGATTTACCTTTGCAAACTGTCAGGAGCGTATGGAACATAGCAGGATACTCCGTCGCTTAATGAATGTATCCATCTGCTTTTGACAAACCGTCCGCTTTTAATGCTTTTCCTTTGTAATATCTTTTTTGTTATTATCAAGGTTTCCGAGCAGTGTTCGTTTTATTTTGCGTATGACTCACTTTTCAATGCAAAGTATAACGGACTTCTCGATGTTGTTAAAGCTCCCGGTTCTGCTTTGGCAGGTGTGCTTGTTCCTATCATTGTTGAGCGATTGGGCGCAAAGAGCGACAGCAAAAAATTCTATCAGGTTTGCTGTGTTATGGGTATAATTCTCAACGGTCTTTTTGCACTTTTAACATATAACGGCATTATGAATAAGCCTGCCGATAAGCCTGTTTCAACGCTTACGGGTATTATTGTTCTTGTTTTTTCTATGCTTGTTACATTTCCGCTTGAATTTAAAAACCTTATGCAAAAGGAAATGGAAGCCGAAACAGTTGACTATGTTGAATGGAAATCAGGCAGACGTGTTGAAGGCACAATGCTTTCGATTATGTCGTTTACAGGCAAGCTTGAGGGTACGCTTTCGTCGTTTATCTGCCTTCAGGTGCTTGCAAGAACAGGCTATGTTGAGCATACAAGCGATGTTTCAACCGTTCAAAATCATTCAACACTTTTGGGCCTTTTCCTTATGACGACCGTGTTCCCGATAATAGGCTATCTTCTTATGCTTGTTCCTATGCATTTTTATAATATCACAGGCGACGGACACAGAAAAATGATTAAGGAATTATGGAGCGCAGAGAGGCTGAAAAGGCTAAAAAAGAACAGGCAAAATCCGAAGCTGACGCCGTAGAGCAAAAAGCATAATAAATAATTTTATACATAAGAGGTTGTTGAAGGACAGCCTCTTATTTTTATTGACAATAGAGCATAATGTGATAAAATAAATAAAAACGATATTTATCGGGGGAATATATATGAAAAAAATAATATCGCTTGCATTAAGTGTTGTTTTGGCATTGTCAAGTCTGTCGTTTGGGGTGGTGACTGCGTTTGCAAACACTAAACAAACGGCGCCTAAAATCATTTTGAATGAAACCGTTGAGGCTTATGTTGATGTAAATAATAAAAGTTATGTTGAATTTACTCCCACCACAACGGGATATTATGAGTTTTACTGTTTCACTCAAAGCTATGACGGAAATATAATGGCGTCGATAGTGGATTTCGACGGCGAAACGGACAACAGTGTTATTAACGATAATTATAATCCGAATTTGCTTTGTGCGGCGGAGCTTATGGCAGGAAAAACTTATTATTATGTTCTTGAGTCTTCTCAGCCTGCTTTTTCAAGTGTTGTAAGCGTCAGAACGCATACTCACAGCTTCGGCGCAGTTGAAACATATCCTGCTCATTTTGACCAAAATGACAGCGCTTTGAGCTATGACGGATACAGCGAGAGCATTTGTGCTTTTTGCCCTGCAAATACGATAACAGCGTATTATGTTGCACCGGGCAAGGCAAAGGCTAAAACAAAAACATTTACATATAATAAAAAGAAAAAAACAACCAAGATTACGGTTTATGACAGGGTGGGAAATATTATTTCGCCGTCAAATTACACCGTCAGCTACAAGAATAATACAAAACCCGGATTTGCCACGGTTAACATTAAGTTCAAGGGAGTTTATACAGGCTCAATGTCATATAGATTGACAATTAAGCCTAAAAAGCAGTCGATATCCTCGATTAAAAGCAAGAGCAAAAAGAAAATAGCCCTTAAGTGGAAAAAGGATTCAACCGTTACGGGATATCAAATTCAGTATTCCACCTCCAAAAAATATACTAAAAAAGCGACAAAAACTATCACGATTAATAAAAAAAGCACAACCTCAAAAACGATATCAAAGCTTAAATCAAAGAAAAAATATTATGTAAGAATTCGTGCCTATAAGCAGTCGCAGGGCAAAAAAATCTACGGCGCTTGGACTAAAACAAAAACCATTAAGGTTAAATGATGATTTTAATATAAATATAGCTTGAAACGTCTATTATAATATGATAAAATCAAAACTGATGAATAATTAATTCCTAAAAAGGAGGCAAAAATATGCAAATGACTTTTCGCTGGTTCGGCAAGGACCTCGATACAGTTTCTCTTGAGCAAATCAAGCAGATTCCGGGCGTAGTCGGCGTTGTGCCTGCGCTTCATTATCTTCCTGCAGGCGAAGCGTGGGAGATGGAAGACGTGCAGAAAATGTACGACGAAATCACGGCAGCAGGCTTGACGATGGAATGTATCGAAAGCGTAAATGTTCACGAGGATATTAAGCTTGGTTTACCTACAAGGGACAAGCTTATTGAAAACTACAAAAAATCTATCAGAAATCTTGCAAAAGTAGGAGTTAAGGTTATATGCTATAACTTTATGCCTGTTTTTGACTGGACAAGGACAGACCTTTATATGCCTTTGCCTGACGGCTCTACCTGCCTTAGCTATGACGGCAAGCAGGTTGAGGGCAAATCTCCCGAAGATATGTTTAAGGAGATTGACGATAACTCAAACGGCTACGCAATGCCGGGTTGGGAAACCGAGAGAATGGGCGAGATTAAAGAGCTTTTTGCAAAATACAAGGGTGTAACCGCCGATGATTTATGGGCAAACCTTAAATATTTTCTTGAAGCAATTATGCCGACGTGTGAGGAATGCGATGTTAAAATGGCAATCCATCCGGACGACCCGCCTTGGGGTATTTTTGGGCTTCCTCGTATTATTACGGGTAAAGAAGCTGTTGAAAAGCTTCTTAATATGGTGCCGAGCAAGTATAACGGACTTACTCTTTGCACAGGTTCACTCGGTGCAAGCCCTGATAACGATATGGTAGAAATTATCAAAGCAGCAGGCAGTCGAATTTATTTTGCTCACCTTCGCAATGTTTCAATAAACGACAGATGGTTTAACGAAACCGCCCACGAAAGCGACTGCGGCTCGCTTGATATGTATGAGATTGTTAAGGCTTTGCAGGAGGTTGGATTTGACGGATACATCCGCCCTGACCACGGCAGAATGATTTGGGGCGAAGTTGCACGTCCGGGCTACGGTCTTTATGACAGAGCTTGGGTGTAAGTTATCTCAACGGTCTTTGGGAAGCTGTTGAAAAAAGCAGAAAGGATAAATAATTTTATGTTTAATCACGAAAATTTAAAAGGTAAGGTTGCTGTTGTAACAGGCGGCGGCGGTGTTCTTTGTGCCGCTTTTGCAAAAACTCTTGCAGCACAGGGCTGTAAGGTAGCAGTTCTTGACCTTAATGAAGGTGCTGCGCAAAAATGTGCAGATGAAATCAACGCAAACGGCGGAGAGGCTATTGCAGTCGGCTGTAATGTTCTTGAACTTGAATCTATGGAGAATGCTCGCAAGACTGTTAATGAAAAGCTTGGTACATGCGATATTCTTTTAAACGGTGCAGGCGGTAATAACCCTAAGGGCACAACTACTAAGGATACTCTTGAAAAAATCGACCTTGTTCAAAAGGATGAGAACGTAAAGACATTCTTTGACCTTGACCCTAACGGTATCAGTTTTGTATTTAATCTTAACTTTCTCGGCACTCTTATTCCTACTCAGGTTTTCGCTAAGGATATGGCTGAAAAGGAAAAGGGCACAATCATTATGGTTACTTCAATGAATGCCTTTAGACCTCTTACACGTATTCCTGCTTACAGTGCCGCAAAAGCCGCTGTTAAGAATTTCACCGAGTGGATGGCAGTTCATTTTGCACCGCTTGGAATCAGAGTAAATGCTATTGCTCCGGGATTCTTTTCAACAAAGCAGAATGCCACTCTTCTTTGGAACGAGGACGGCACTCCTACCGAGAGAACGGGCAAAATTCTTGCCGCAACACCTATGGACAGATTTGGCGAGCCTGAGGAGCTTTCGGGCACACTTCTTTTCCTTTGCGACGATACCTATTCAGGTTTCATTACAGGTGTAAACATTCCTGTTGACGGCGGATTTAACGCTTATTCGGGTGTTTAATTAAATAATAAATATTACTAAGGGCGATTTGATTTACATTTCGCCCTTTTTAAATAGGTGATGAAATGGATAAAACCAAAAAGAAAAAAACGCTTGCAATAGTTATTTCCTGCATTGTTGTGATTTTGGCGGCAGTAATTTTGTATGTCGGTTTCGGCGTTATCGGAACTGACAGCAAGGTTGTTTACGGTCAAAGTAATTTGGTTAATGCAAACAAAAACGGCAGTAACACTACCGTTATCGACGTTAACACAAATTATCAGATTATGAACGGCTTTGGCGCTTCGGCTTGCTGGTGGAGCCAAGACGTCGGCACTTGGGACAATGCAGACGAGATTATGCAAGCGCTTTATGATTCCGACAAAGGAATAGGGCTTAATATTTATCGCTACAATCTCGGTGCAGGCTCAAAAAAACGACACTCATATTTTGACTGAAAACCGCAGAACAGAGTGCTTTTTGAATGCTGACGGAACTTATAATTTTAATAACGACAAAAATGCGCAGGCTTGTCTTGAA
>ENA-OQIO01000495-OQIO01000495.1-human-gut-metagenome-genome-assembly--contig:-NODE-495-length-21130-cov-2.825930_pt1 | contig 21130 bp, 19 predicted proteins | sample MGYA00242573_ERZ504737 | MGnify/ENA primary metagenome ERZ504737 (study PRJEB26092, sample SAMD00036203) | human gut metagenome | host: Homo sapiens | study: EMG produced TPA metagenomics assembly of...
CGCTGTCCCAAAGTTCCTGCGAGATGATAGCTCGTGCGTATTATAAAATACATACTGTTCATCTTCATCGGTATTCTTTCTTTTGTGCAGTTTGAAATTCGTGCTGACCGACTTACGCAAAACGGTATGACCAAGATATTCCTGTCTGCTTAAAATCCCTCTTATGGTTGACATTCCCCAAAGATACGGGTCTGTAAACTTTATTCCATTATACTGTTCGGGGTGATATTCCTTGCGTGTGCCGCCGGAATTAAAACCTTTTCTTCGGTAAGCAATTCAGCGATTGCTCTCGGACTTTTTCCCTCGTTGGCAAGCAGAAAGATACGCTTTACTACCTCAGAAGCCACAGGGTCAACGACAAGCGTTTGTTTGTCGGTTGCTAATCGGTTATATCCATAAGGGATTGAACCACTGCAACGCTTCCCGTCTTTCATACGGGCGTCAAACACAGCCTTGATTTTATTGCTTGTGTCTTTGGCGTACCATTCGTTCATTATATTCAAAAATGGGGCAAAGTCATTATCAGAAGCATTATTACTGTCAATGCTGTTGTTTATTGCAAGAAAACGGACATCTTTCTGTGGGAACAGAACTTCCGTATAAAAGCCGACTTGCAGATAGTTTCGTCCTAATCGGCTCATATCCTTAACAATAATCGTTGCGACATTTCCTGCTTCTACTTCCTTAATCAACTCCTGAAAACTCGGACGATTGAAATTCACACCCGAAAAACCATCGTCAGTAAAATGACGGATATTCGTAAAGCCATTTCTTCGGGCGTAATCTTCCAAGTATTGTTTTTGGTTGGTTATTGAATTTGACTCACCATTAAGGTCATCATCTCTTGATAAACGCTCATAGAGTGCTGTAATCTTTGAAGTCCTTGACATTCTCTTATCCTCCTTTCCTTATGTAATCTGTTTTGGTATTAAAAGCATTACTCCCTCTACCAATAGGAGAAAATAGGGATACAAAGCGGAACTGTTTTTCAAAGAATCAAAAAATATTTTTTGAAATTCTGCAACCGACTTTGATAACCTATTTTCAATTTAGGAACGCATTATTTATCGTCCTACTAAAGTATAGCTCGGAGTAATTCAATGGCGGTTATCGTTTCGCCGAAGGTTGACGCCCAAGCATCAAAGTGCTGTAAATCGTGTCGGCAAAGCGTATTGTACTGCAAGTATCTTTGCATTGTATACAGCTCAACCATACTGTTACTGATTGGTGTGCCTGTCGCAAATACTACACCTCGACCTCCAGTAATTTCATCAAGGTACTGTGTTTTCATAAATAGGTCACTTGACTTTTGTGCTTCTGTCTGTGCTATACCGCCGACATTACGCATTTTTGTATACAGGAAAAGGTTTTTGAAATAATGTGCCTCGTCAATAAACAATCTGTCTACACCAAGCTCCTCAAAGGTCACAATATCGTCTTTTCTGCTTTGGTCGTTTAATTTATCGAGTTTTGCTTGAATGCTCTTTTTAGCCTTTTCAAGCTGCTTTACGGTGAAGTTTTGACCTCTTTGGTATTTGAGTTCGGAAATACCCTCGATAATTTCGTCAAGTTGCCTTTGAAGAATTTTTTGCTGCCTTTCAATACTCATAGGCACTTTTTCAAACTGTGAATGACCTATAACTATCAAATCATAATCACCTGTAGCAATTCGGGATAAAAAACGCTTTCTGTTTTTCTTTTCAAAATCCTTTTTAGTTGCCACAAGTACCTTTGCATTCGGATAGAGAGTGAGAATATCTGCACCCCATTGTTCGGTAAGATGATTAGGTACAACAATCATACATTTACTTGATAAGCCGAGACGAATTGATTCTTCGGCTATTGCAATCATCTCATAAGTCTTGCCGGCACCGACAGCGTGTGCAAGAAGTGTGTTGCCACCGTAAAGGCTGTGAGCAACAGCGTTTAATTGATGAGGTCTTAAGGTGATTTCGGGATTCATATTTGGAAAGATAAGGTGACTGCCGTCATATTCACGGGGTCTGATTGAATTGAACTTCTCGTTATACATTTCACACAAACGGTTACGCCTTTCAGGGTCATCCCATATCCAGTCCTTAAACGCCTGTTTAATTGCGTCTTGCTTTTCCATAGCAATAGCTGTTTCTTTCTTATTAAGCACAGGCTTTTTCTTACCGTCGTCATCAATAACATAATCAAAAATACGGACATCTTTAAGATTCAATGTTTGCTCAATAATTTGATAAGCATTGATACGGCTTGTACCATAAGTGCTGTTTGCTTTAACATTTCCTCTGTCACCGCTTTTGTTTGTAATGTTCCACTCACTGCTAAAAGGCGAAAAATTCACCTTGATATTTAACTTGCAATAGTACGGAATTTCAAGTAATTCATACATAAAATTCTCAACAACATCAACAGGAAGCCAAGTAGCACCTAACCTGACATCAATCTCACTTGCCGTTAAATCTTTAGGCTGTACCTTTTCAAGTGATTCAACATTGATTTGATATTCAGGCTGTGTCTTTGCAATAGCTTTTGCAAAACGCAGTTTTGCTCTTACATTACCCGAAAGATATTCGTCTGCCATCAAGTATTTTTGAGCAGTAGGATTATCGGCATTGTATTCAGGGTTAAGGAATATTACGCCTTGAAGTTCATCATAAATCTCTTTTTCGGACTTATGGCAAAGACTGCTCATATATTCAATATCAATCTTTGCCCGTTCACCCATAGATACTGCAAGTGCTTCCGAAGGAGTATCAACCTCTGTTATGGGAATATGAGGTTTAATAGTTCTTTTAGTGAACATATCTGCTTTTCGTTCAAGAGCGCCGTTTTCTCCGAGTATTTCAAGAGCAGATATAAGGTGATACGAAGCGTCTTCGCCGAATGCCGACTTGTTTGCTCTGCTGTTTATTAAGCCGTACTTTGCCGTAAACTTATCGTACAGTTCATTAAGATTTTTCTGTTCTGCAAGTATGTCTTCTTCAGGATAATCATCGGTTTGAAGTTCAATGAGTTTTCGGGTACTGTCCCTAATGGAAATCATACCTTTGATTCTATTCTCGGCAGTAGCGGATACATCAACAGGCGTCATTTTTGAATTTTCTCTAAAGTATATCTTTCCGTCTACAACAGTATATGAAAAATTACGAACATCAGGTAATGCCGGAATAGATAAATCTTCTTCAAATTCATCACCGATTTGCACCTCTGTAATTTGTCCTTGAATATTCTTAACAGCCACGTCAAGCAGTTCTTCAAGATTTCTATCCTCATAAGGAATACAAGTTGATTCCGGACCGAAACGGCCTGAAACTATTTTCATATTACCGAGCACCATATCGGGATTATCAACAAAGTATTTATTCATTCTGATACCGTCTTCGGTATTATCAAGCTGTACCCAATCAGGCTCAATATCAAGCATTCTGTCACGCTTTTGAAGAACAAGAATATCCGATACTACCTCTGTGCCTGCATTGTCCTTAAAAGTATCGTTAGGAAGTCTTATTGCACCGAGAAGGTCTGCTCTTTGAGCAATATATCTCCTGATATTACTGCTTTCTTTATCCATAGTGCCTTTAGAGGTAATGAGTATCATTATGCCGCCTGTTCTGACTTTATCAAGCGACTTCATAAAGAAGTAATCGTGAATAAGCGGGTTGTGCTTATCGTATTTCTTATCCGATACTTTAAAATCGCCAAAAGGTACATTAGTAGTGACAAGGTCATAGAAGTTATCGGGTAAATCCACCTTTTCATATCCGTTATTAATAATACTTGCAGTTTGATAAAGCTGTTGTGCAATAGCTGCCGAAACAGAATCAAGTTCAATACCGTAAACCTTACTGTCAACCATACTCTTTGGTTTCATACCGATAAAATTACCGATACCGCAAGATGGCTCAAGAATATTGCCTTGTTTAAATCCAAGATTTTCGGCAATATCATAGCAAGCCTTAACTACTTCTTGAGGAGTATAGAAAGCAGTCAATGTACTTTCACGAGCGTGTGCGTACTCATCAGGTGACAGCACTTCAACGAGTTCCTTGTATTCATTTGCCCAAGACGAATTGTTTTCATCAAACGCTTCGGGAATACCGCCCCAACCGACATATTTTGAAAGAACGATTTGTTCATCGGGTATTGCAAAACGATTATCGGCTTCACATTTTTTCAGAACCTTGATAGCCTCCATATTTCTGCGAAAGCGTTCTTTTTTACCTACAACCTCAACAGGATGTGCGTCAAAATCAAAATCGTGCCTTTGCTCAACAGGAATTTCTGGATGAATATCCCACTGACTATATTCAGTATTCTGTTTTGTATTTTGAGTGGGAATAATCTGTTCTTTTTCTGTCGGTTAAATATTGTCTTACAAATTCAACGGTTTCTCTGCGAAAGATAGGAAAGCCTGAACCATTGGCAAAGGTTTGGTCAGCCATAGATACATAACCGTTACTGACAGAATCAATAACAAAGTGTCTGCTGTCAATATCTATTTCTTCACCGATTAAATCTAAACCATCATCAACTTTCGACACAACGGGCTTGGTTTCTGCATCAACCTTTTCTTTTTCTGCCGGTTTAGTAAACTTACCCGGTTGTTTTACTTTTGATGCAAGGTTTGGATAATCATAAAGTTTGAATGTGCCGTTTTTGTAAGCTATAAAGTCATCATAGATTTGCTTACGGTACTGATACATTCTGTCATCTTTATCCATAAGAGCCAAAGCATTTGACATCATATTTTCAATATCATCAAGTGCCTGTGGGTTATCAAGTTGAGCCTTGATAATTCTTGAAACCTTGTATGGTTCAATATCGTTCGGATAAGGCTTAGCGTCATTTTCAGATAAACCTTCAAAGAATGATTCCAAATCTCTTGATATTTCGTTTTTGTATATATCGGGTATAGCGTCAATATCCTCTTGCGTTACGAATTTGTTTTGCTTGATAAGAGTATCGATTCTTTTTGCAACATCGCTCCATTTAATAAGAACTTTTGCATAAGGCTCCATAACCGAGCCGTGGCTGAATTCAATACCTTTTGTTGTTTTATTAACGCTGTCATTACCGCCTAAATATCCGCTTTGATTATCCTTGCCTACATATTTAATTCTATCGGCTTTATCAGGGTGATTAACAAAATAGGTGTAGGTTTCAAGCCTGTAAGCGTGGCTGTTTTTACCGTTTATGATAATCTTATCTATCTCATCTTGTGAGATGAACATTTTTCTGTCAGGCAGATAACCCGATTCAGCTTTAAACGGAATAGGCTCTCGTTTCATACCCTCAATAATTTCTGCAATATACGGTATAGAATATTGAGCTGCATAATTAAAGCGAACGATTTTCATACCGGCATTGTAGTCATCCATCAGCTTGTCGTACTCTTTGAAAATTTGAGCACGCTTTTCGTCATCCTTGAGCATATCGGTAATTTTTTCAACCATATCGGGATAGCCGAAAACACCGTCAATTTCTTTTTGTATTGATTGCAGACAATTATCTTTATTGGGATAATCGTCACTCAAATCACGGATAAATTCTGTAAGCCTGTCGGCAACTTTATTGAGTTCGTAGTCATCAACCTTATCAAGTTCATACTGCGGCATATATCTGCCGACATCAAGAAGTTCACGAATACGAACAGCCGCTTGCTCCCAAGTGAGATGTGTTGCCGTACTTGTTTTAGCAGATGTGCCTTTAGCAATACTAATACCGTTTTCATCATACCAAAAGGATACCTTTTCACCGTTAAAGACAAAGCCTGCACCGTTAGTGCCGTAAAGAAATTTAAGCATTCTTGCGTTATACTCAACACCTCTGTCCCGTCTGAAGTGCATAGCTATTTGTACTCTGCTGTTTTTATCGTTGAATCCACAGCATAGTGCTTCATCAATAATCTGTTGTGATATGCCAAAATCAGTAAAAAGTGATGTTTGAGGTATTTCATCATATACAGGCTCGTTATCATAAGAAAAGCTGAACAAATCAAGTTGCGTTTTTTCTTCCTTTTCCGTATCAAGATACTTGCCGTCATTGATAAGTTCTTTAATGATACTGATAACAATATCCCACGAAAAAACGGACTCCTTAGTTCGGGTTTTGTAGTTACCCTCATACATAAGAAGTCCGTTATCGGCTAATGTAAAGCCAAAGTGCTTATTGAATTTATCGTACTCGTCAAACCGTCTTGGATACAGCGTTTTGGTATAGTTTATAAGTTCATTATCCTTTTTGGTAGTTTGGTAAGTCTTGATGATTGTAGGTTTTCTTTGCACCAAATCATCATCGGGATTGCTGAGCATATATCCGATAGCCTGTTCGTCAACAAACGGTGGCAGTTCATCGGTTACATTGTGTAAATCAGTTCGTTCAAGACTGTTTCCCTCGCCGAGTTCTTGATATTGTTCATCATTCCTACCCAAGTCATCATATCCGTTTGCTTGAGTTTCTCTGTCACTCCCTGTGCTTTTGCCATCTGAGTTATAATTTGTTCTTCCATCTGCTGTGCTTGCTCCTGAATCGACATCAGGTGTTCCATCAGCTTGCAGGTTGTCAATAAAGTTGTGAATATCGCTTTCTTGTGATTTTTGAGATATTCCTGTCTTTTCTGTGCGTAATATCCCATTTGTTCCGTCTTTGTCGGCATAATCAAGTTCGGATAAAACTGTTCTCCGACTTGTGTGTATGTTATCTTCATTTGAATTGCTCCTTTCGTTTTTGTTTTCATCTTTATTGTAGGGACTTGTTGAAGTTTTTTCAAATATGCGATTTTCTTTTTCAAGTGCAAATACGGTTTTTGATATTTCAAGGAGTGCTGTTTTTGAAATATTGTTTGTTGCTTCACCGAGGGCATTAAAAGTATTTGGTGTATTGAAATTAACAACATCCTCAAAATCTTCCGTATCAAGCATTAAATCGGCGTCAACACCAAGCCTTGAGAGAACCGTATACGAAACGCTGTTTGAAACCAATTTACGAAACTTTGATGAAATAATATCATCAGAGAAATCTTCAAGAAAACTGTCTTGTTTTGCATTGCAAAGTTCAAAAAGATAATCGGATAAACTGTCACTTACAGCGTTTTCACAAGCAGAGATGACGGCACTGCCTAAATCGGATTGGTTATCAACTGCACTGAAAACGTTTTCAAGTGTCTTAATTACATTATTGGTGTAATCGTCTTTCATATGCCAAATAGGGACTTCTTTTGCATGCTCGCCCTCGTGTGTATCGCTGACATCAAACACATATTTTAGCCTTGGGTAGTTTTTATTTGACACATCAAAAAGTGCAATGCCTTTAGCACCTTTATTTATCCATCTGCCAAACCTCCTATTCCAGCTTGCCATAGGTAAAACTGCAACAGCGTCAGGCTTTTGAGCATAAACAAGAAGTTGCTCACTAAAAGGCAGTCCGTAGTTATTGCAAGAACTTTTCAAAAACTCCTGCCAATTACTCGGCGAACGGATAACATCCTTTGAAACATCATCATAAAGAGCAGAAATGAGTTCAAACCTTGTAGCCATAGTCATCACCTTTCATCTTGTTTACCTCCGAGATATGAATAAAGCGTGTGCTTTTTCACAGCTTCTTTAATGGCACATATAACCTTAATTTCTTTAATAGAAACATTCGGCAAATCAAGCATTTCTTCTGTTTTCATATTCAAAATATCTGCCTCACTGTATTTGCCTGCCTTAAACAGCTTTAAAAGCACTTTCATTTTTGTTTGGAAATCTGTATCCATTTTTACCTCCGTATATATTAAAGGCGGCAACCAAAGTTACCGCCCAAATAAGTTTAATTATCGTTTTTCTTTTTATTTCTGACTTGAAGAAATACAAGCCCTGCAACAATAAAGACAACAAGCGCAATAGACACAATCGTTTTGACCGTCATTATCTTTTACCTCCTTTTTTCTTTCTCTTGATAAATAAATATACACAGCCTGCGATACCGACAAGAGAAGCACCGGCAATACCTAAAATACGATTGATATTCCTATCATCTCCCGTTTTCGGATTATGAGGAATATACGGCTTAATCGTTACGGTCTGACCTTTATCGTCAATATCGGCATGAGCAGTTAATTCAACATTATCACGGTACAATGTCTCAAACACTACAAGCTCGGTATCCTTTTTAATAGCCGAACCGTCAAAAGTAAAGGTGACTTCTACTTTGCCGTCTGCCTTATCGGGTACAAACTTAACGGTTGAAGTGATTTCTTTACCTTTAACTTTGAACGGCTTGCCTGTGGCTTTATCCATCAATGTGCCTTTGATAACATATTCGGTATTAGGTACTAAATGCTTGTACTCAACTGTGTCTTCTATGGTTATATCACCCTTTGCAACTGTTTCCTTTTTACCATTAACGGTTGCCGTTGTCTTCAGTTCGGGCACTTTATCATTGATTGCAGTAAGTTCAACCACTTGCTCGTTATCTTTGATTATTACAGTAAATACATCTTCATTATCAAGATAGCCGTCGGCTGGTTTGAGTTCTTTGATAAGATATTCGCCGTAAGGAATGTTATTGAAAACAAATACGCCGTTTTCATCGGTAACAGCAGTTAAAACTGCATTCTTTTCTGTTAATTCAGAAGTGTTCGCAAAGAACAAGCCAAAGGTTGCTCCCTTGATTACTTCCTGCGTTTCTCTATCGACTTTTAAGCCTTTAACAGAACCATAAATGAAATTGTTTTCAATAGCTTTATCGTTATTGATTTTAATATCAATAACCTTTATGTCCTGACCTTGATATTCGGTATCAAACTCATATTTTGTATCGGATAAGATATAGTGCGCATCGGTTGCGATTTCTTTTGCGTACCACTTAAAGCCTACCGGCAAATCACAATCAAAGACAATACTTCCATTTTTATCGCAATTTGCAAAAGTGATAAGAGCATCTTTTGGAATAATATCTCCGTTACTTGCTTTAATATCTTCGTTTGCGTAAACGCCAAACTGAACGGATGAGATTTCATTATTTTTACCGAGGTTGAAAGTCTTATCTTCATCCATTTCTTTTTTAAGTGATACAGCGACCTTTTGTCTTTCGTTATACACCGAAAGGTCGGTTGAGGTAACGGAAACATTCTGTCCTGCATAGGTGAGTTCGGCATCATACTCGGCGGCATTATGAACATAGCCGTTAGGTGCAGTCTTTTCAATAACTGTATATTTACCGAGATAAAGTTCTTTTTGATTTAGCCACACCGTCATCATCGGTTGTGACTGTATCAACCAAAGTACCTTGCTCATATCTTACCGTACCGTCAAGTGTTGTAATATCCTCGCCAGCATAGACTTCAAACACTGCACCTTTAAGATTGCCTACTCTGTATTTTGGAGTGTATATACCGTTATTTTCTTCGACAGATGAAAAATCTCGCCTGTTTTAGTGATATTGATTACACCTTTTTGTGCAACATCTCGTGCCTTAACTTTAACTACGGTAACACCTGTATCGGTTGATGAATTTTCTTGACTGATAGAAAACGGAATAGGAGTATCGTCAAGAACATAACCATACGGTGCTTGTACTTCTTTAAGAGTATAATCACCATAAGGCAGTTTTTCGGGTGTAATTAAATATCCCTCTTTGTTGGTGTAGAAAGTATGAACCGAAGTTACTTGAGGGTAGGTGTACTGCATTGTAACTCTGTGATTATCACTATCGTAAATCTCGAATGCTGCACCCTCGTATGGGATTCGTTTACCCGTTTCCTTATCAAGTTTAACTACCTTGAGATACGATTCAAAATCCTTGTTGTTGGTAAGGAATTTGTATGTTTTGCCGTCTGTATTGATAAACACATCAAATCGGTGATAAGTTCTCGACCTGCCCAGCCTTTAGTTTGATGAACTGTATAGACGCCGTACGGAAGTAGTTTTGTACTTGCAAAGCCATCTTCGTCGCAAACAATGGTATCTCGTTCATCTTTGTCGGCATTTACAAATGAACCTGATGACTTCAAGTAGATTTGAAACTCTGCACCTTTTTCGGGTGTTTCGATTTGAGTTTCACCATCATCCGTATGTTTGATAATGCTGATTTTACCTTGATAACTTGCTCCATAACAGTCATATCGGGAACGTTATTGTATTCAACTGTATAATCTTTCGGGTCTGCACCTACCTTATACACCGTATCATTAAGCAAATATCCCTCACTCGGAGTAATTTCCTTTATCGTCCAATCTGTTCCGCAAACATAATAGTCGGTAGTGAATGAACCGTTTTGGTTAGTTGTATATTGAGCAACAAGGTCATTACCCTTGAATAAACCATATACTGCACCGCTGAGTTTTGCGTCACCTTGTGCGTGTCCTTTTTCATAATCTTGTTTTGTAACGGTTACTCTGAATTTTTTGAGTATGTTATAGAAGCTGACCGATGATGTTTTACCGCTTGAAACAGTTATAGTTTGCGATTGATTAGGTACATATCTGTCAATGTTTTCTTCCGTAATCGTATATGTTCCGGGAGTTAAATCAGAAATATCGATTTCGCCGTTTGCATTTGTTGTGACGGTTTTTGAAAACCCCTTAGCACCTGTGACAGTAAAGTTAATACCGGCTACAATACCGTCTTCGGAAGTTTTAACAAGTTTCATATCACCGAGTGGAGTAATTGAACCCGAAAATGCCATTGAAACAGGGTCATAATATGCCGAATAGATAAGTTTTTGATATGATTCACTGCCATAGGGATAGTAAAGCAAAAGTTCATCGTCATCGCCTGTACCATCTTTGTAATATTCACCGTTATCAAGTTTAAAGCTTGATGCAGTACAAGATTTATCAACCTTAATTGTTAATGAATTTGAATTTTTGCTGTGGGTAATGCTCCAACCGCTTCCTTTTTTTGTGAATGCAGGATAATCGGAAAGCACCTTGTTTGTATCAGTAACGGTAAGGCTGTTTCCCGCAACAACTGTTCCGACATTGGTATTATTGAATGACGGCTTTTTATTTAGGTTGTCCATTCTGTCCTGTGCTTGTCACACCACGCTTTGTATCCGCCGTCGCTGAAATCCCAGCTTGTATCAGAACCGAAGATAGACCACACTTTTTTCTGACAGTAAGCCATATCCTGCCAATCTATCGAGTTGCCGTGTTCAAGATAATATCCTGCAAATATCCACTTTGCAGCTTTAATTGCCGTGTCACTTGCCATAGCTTTTTTGCCTTTAAGATATGACGAACTCGGTGAGGTTGTATCGTATTCAATACAGAAAAGCGGATAAGTTGTACCGCCTTTTTTCGTAGTATGAAGTTCGTGTCCGTAATGCTTTGAAACGCTTACATCAAGTTTCTTCATACCCGACACCGCACCGAGATTTTCCGTTGCTGCAAAAGCACTTAACGGAAACATCATTGTAACTGTTAATACCGACAAAAGGATCGCCACAATTCTTTTGCCAAAACTTTTAAATTTATCTTTCATAACTTTTCCTTTCTGCCTGTTTTCAGACATAAAAAAAGAGAAGATTGTTACATCTTCTCAGGTTAAATTTATGATATTGTTTATTTGAAATTGCCTGTCCATTTACCGCAATAACCGCAACTCCAGCATTCATAGCCTTGTGGGCAGTTGGCAAAATATTCATCATCGGATATTTCTCCGCTTTCCCATTTATCTGCCCAAGATTTCATTATCGAATCAACATATGCTTTAACATCCGATTTGCTGTCAAACCATCTGCCCATATTGCCGCATTTCATTGAATGATTGTTGTTATTACTGCATTGAATTGCTTTTTTGGTTGTTGGTTGTTTTGATGTAGTTGTCGGTTTTGTTGTGTTTTGTATTACCTTTTGAATTGCAGTTGTTTCTTTTCGTGAGGAAGTTTCAGCAGTTGTTGGCTCTGTTGTAGTAACCTCTGTACTACTTTGATTTTCTTTGACAATTTCACTATTGTTATTTTCTGTATTACCAACCGAAGAAAAAACAGCCAAGCTTTCATTAACTGTTGTCTTATTATCAGCGTTATTGCTATTTCCACAACCTGCAATAAGCATTGCTGCAATCACAATCGTTGCTATTAAACCGACTTTTTTCATAATTAATCGCTCCTTTCACTTTCATATTACTCCTGTGTAATTTGAAAAGCAATAGTGCGATTTTAATTAGTTCATAAGCATCATTCCTTTTAGTTTTGTATTGTTTATATATAAACTCTCTTATATAGAGATAGTTTACTCTTTTCGGTAGGTTATTGAATTATTAGGGTTAGGGTGTGGGAAAGGGATAGAAAAAATTTGTAATTACATTACCTGCTTTCTCTATCCCTCATTCTTTGCAAATATTTACCGTAATGCTCCAAAGCCTTGCAAACATAATCCTGTCTTTTTTCGGCAGGAATGGACTTTGGAATATATTTCTCAACCGTCTTGTTTGGAATTATGATTTTTTCCTTTTGATTTGGTTTTTCCTCTTGCATAATTGATGTTATGACATCAGAACTTAATTTGCCCTCGTCAAAGAATTTACGCATTTTGATAGTTTGTGCGTGTGAGGGTGTGCAATCTTCCGTATCAATGGCATCTACCAAATCACGCTGATTATCTTCATCAAGATATGATATTTCTACGGCAGGTCTCATTTTAATTCTGCCCTCATCAACCATTTCAAGAAGTTCCGGCACAAGATAGGTAAGACGCACATATCTTCTCACCTGTGTTTGACTATCCCCATTTTCTTCGCCAACGATTTGAGCAGTTTCCTTATTTACTAACTTCCGTCCCTGTGGGTTGGAAGTTAAATCCGTTCGTTGTCCTTGATGTTTCATTGCATCAAGTTTCATCTTATATGCAAATGCTTTTTCACTTGGTAATATATCAGTTCTTTGAATATTACTATCTACCATTATAATAGTAGCGCCATCATCATCTAAATCCGATACCATACAACGAAGTGTTTTCTTTTCAGCACATTCGCTTGCTCTTTTTCTTCGGTGTCCTGATATGAGTTCATATCTTCCGTCTGCCTTTGGTCTTACAATGGCAGGAACGAGAACACCACGCTCGGAAACGCTTTCAATGAGTTTGAGCATATCTTCATCATCACGGACTCTGAATGGGTGGTTAGGAAAATCGTCAAGAAGCTCTAACGGAATATCCTGTATATTAGGTAAATATCCGTTATCTCTTTCGTTTTGAGATGTAACAAATCATCTAACTGTTCAGCGTAAAATCTGTGTTTCTCTCTTTGCTCAATTCCAAGCACCTCCTTTGTTAATTCTTCATAAGCCTGTGCTACTGTACTTTTTGGAGCGTAAGTATATATGCTTTTACCCTTTGAGCTTGTTTCAGCAGCCTTAATTGCAATGGGTATATTAGTATTAAATATTTTAACATTCTTACCATAAGCAAATTTAATAGCGTCCTGTGTGCTTTTAGCAAGATTTGTCCTGCCGTCAACGAGAGTAAAGAGAACTCCGTCAATTTTCAAATGAGGGTTAATTTGCCTTTTTACTTTTGCTATTGTCTGCACAAGCTGTTGCATACCCTTTGCAGAAATGAATTGTGCCTGAACGGGAATAATTACACTATCTGCGGAGGAAAGGGCATTAACCGTTATCATACTGAGTGAGGGCATGCAATCAATAAGGATATAATCATACTTATCTTTAACTGTATTCAAATATCCTTTAAGTGCTACCTCTCTGCTCATAGCATTAACAAGGCTTAATTCAAGTGCAGACAATTCCAAATTTGCCGGAATTAAATCTACGCCCTCCGCATGATGAAGAATAACATCATCAGGGGAACTGTTCTTGTCTTGAATAAAGTCCATAATCTTGTTTGCGAGTGTAATTGATAAATTGTCATTACCTTTCCACCCAAGACTTACTGTTAAATCTCCCTGTGGATCTGCATCAACAAGCAAAACTCTTTTACCTTTCATTGCTAATCCTACACCGAGATTTACTGTTGTGGTTGTCTTTCCGACACCACCTTTTTGATTGCATATCGCAATCGTTTTGCATTTTGACATCATTATATCCCCTTTCTATTTTTAAGCAAAAAATAAAGGCATGCAGTTATATTTCTATAATTACACACCTAATAATTTAGAATATTTGATATATGTTATTTTTGAGGCAACTTAGCAGAAGATTCTTTACTTCAGATTTGCCTCAGTTTCTGCCCAAATTTCGCCTCAAAACGATACGAAAAGTTATGATCAATTATGATAATTGGGCAAATTTTGCCTCATTTCTATTTGACATGTAAAAACGCTTAAAACCGTTGGTTTTAAGCCGTTTAAATCAAATTTTTTTGAAATTTTTGCAGAAGTCTTAGCCGTTGATTTGCTTTGCGATTTCCTCTGCGAAGTTTTCTTCTCTCTTCTCAAGGCCATCGCCCTTCATCATTCTGATAAAGCCGTTAAGTTTAATCTCTGTGCCGAGTTCCTTAGCAACTGAAGCTACATAGCCCTTAACGTCGCCCTGGAAAAGGTCGCTTCTTACGAATTCCTGGTCAACAAGGCAGTTTTCTTTATAATACTTGCCCATCTTACCTGCAGCAATCTTTGCAAGAACTGCTTCAGGCTTAGAAGCCATCTTAGGGTCTTCCTTCATCTGAGCTGCAAGAATAGTCTTTTCATGCTCAACAACCTCAGCAGGAACTGAAGCCTCGTCAAGATAAGCAGGGCTCATAGCAGCAATCTGCATAGCAACATTCTTACCCATAGCTTCAAATTCAGCAGTAGCTGCCTTTGACTCATCAGCAACGTCGAAGCCAACCATAACACCTACTGAGCCGCCGCCGTGAATATATGTTGAAACAATACCGTCCATTCTCTCAAAACGACGAACTTTCATATTTTCGCCGATTGAAAGGACAAGGTCATTAAGAGTTTCTGTAACTGTTCTGTCTGTGCCGTCGAACTTTTCTTCCTTAAGAGCCTCAACGTCAGCAGGGTTTGTTGCAAGGATAGTCTTTGCAACGCCTTCAACGAAGCTCATAAATTTCTCGTTCTTAGCAACGAAGTCTGTTTCTGAGTTTACTTCTACTACAACGCCCTTCTTAGCTTCAGCATCATAATAAGGAAGAACTACGCCCTCAGCAGCAATTCTTGTTGCCTTCTTTGCAGCAGCTGCAAGACCTCTTTCACGAAGAAAGTCAACAGCCTTATCCATATCGCCATCAGCCTCAACAAGAGCCTTCTTACATTCCATCATACCAACGCCGGTCTTCTCACGAAGAGCCTTTACGTCCTGAGCTGTAAATGCCATTATATTATCCTCCTAAAAATAGTTATATGTTATATTAAATTATTCAGCAGCCTCTTCGCTTGCTTCTTCTGTAGCAGCTTCTTCTGCTGTGTCGTTACCGTCTCTACCCTCAATAACTGCGTTTGCAATAGCGCCTGCGATAAGCTTTACTGCACGGATAGCGTCATCATTACCAGGAATAACATAGTCGATTTCATCAGGGTCACAGTTTGTATCAACGATAGCTACGATTGGTAAACCAAGCTTCATAGCCTCTGATACAGCGATTCTTTCCTTACGTGGGTCAACGATGAACATTGCGTCAGGAATCTTCTTCATCTCTGTGATACCGCCAAGGTACTTCTCAAGCTTCTCGATTTCAAGCTCAAGACCAACAACTTCCTTCTTAGGAAGAAGGTCAAATGTGCCGTCCTCTCTCATAGCCTTAAGCTGAGCAAGACGAGCAACTCTGCCACGGATAGTCTTGAAGTTTGTAAGCATACCGCCAAGCCATCTTGCATTAACATAAGGCATAGCGCAACGCTCAGCCTCTTCCTTAACTGACTCCTGAGCCTGCTTCTTTGTACCTACGAAAATGATTGAGCCGCCTTCTGCAGCGAGGTCACGAACGAACATATAAGCCTCATCAAGCTTCTTAACTGTTTTCTGAAGGTCGATGATGTAAATGCCGTTACGCTCTGTGAAGATGTATTCAGCCATTTTAGGGTTCCATCTTCTTGTCTGGTGTCCAAAGTGAACACCTGCTTCTAAAAGCTGTTTCATTGAAACTACGTTTGCCATTATTATTTCCTCCTTTAAGGTTAATTCCTCCACACCGAGTATGGCAAAAGCCCATAAAAATCACCTAAGGCTTAACTCGTGTGTGTGCGTATTCGCTTGTATTTCTACGAATGCTGGGATATTATAACAAAAAAGGCTTGAAAAATCAAGCCTTTTTTCAATATTATTTGGTTTTTACAGTCTTAACCTTTGACCATTTTCCATAGTAGGTTTTATTTCTTCCGTTAATCTTTACAGTTTTATATGTTCTCACTTTAACATAATATTTCTTTTTTGATTTAAGCGATTTAACTGTTTTAGATGAAGACGATGAAGAAGCCTTGGCCGTTTTTGAAGAACTCATATTTTTCTTAGTGCTGTATTTTACCTGATATCCTGATACATTTGAGCATTTTTTGAAATTAATTTTAAATGATTTTTTCTTAGGCGCAAGTTTTTTAATTGAAGTGTTCGGAAATGTAGGTTTATAAGATAGTATTAAATCGTATGTTTTTCCACTTAAAACATATTCATTATTTGTAAAAGAATATTCCATAACAAAAAAATACGTTCCTGAGTTAAGTTGAATATCACATTTATAATAATAAATGCCCAATCCTGAATCTTCATTTCGTGAAAGTGATACTTTGCTTATCGGTTTAGACGTATCATTAATTGAGTAAACATATGCGCTATTAGTAAAATACTCCCAAAAAGCAGACTTTATATTAACATTTATATTTCCCTTTTGAGGCACAACAAATTTAAAAGCATCACAATTAAATGTTGCATACTTATATCCACTCCCCGGTTTTGTTGTCGGATCATCAGCATTCCATCCTTTGGTATAAATTGTATCAAATTCAACCTCTTGTGCCGAATTTACCCAACCACCTGCAAGAGCTGTTGAATTAAAACAAAAAAGTGAGCAAATAATAATTGATGTTGACATTATAATTGATAAAAGTTTTTTCATTGAAATATCTCCTTTAAATTAGATTTGAATATATTTTACTGCAATTTGCGGTATTTGTCAATACAACAATATGCAGTAACGTATAATAACAGCGGTGATATTATGTATAAACGAATACGTGATTTAAGAGAGGACCACGACTTAACGCAAAAGCAGGTAGCAAAAATACTCAATTGTTCTCAACAGGTTTATTCAAATTACGAGTTGGGGCAAAGAGATATACCGACAGCGATTTTAATTAAATTAGCCGATTATTATAATGTTTCAACAGATTATATATTAGGCAGAAAATAAGCAAAGGCACTATGATGCAAATCATAGTGCTTGATTTTTTATAAATATTAGCCGTTGGCGGAGTTATTTGCACTGTCAAGTACGGTATCAATCGCAAGAACGACTGCGAGAGCGGTTATTTCGTCGGTATCATCTGAAATATCAAGCTCATACGTATCGCCCCAGCTCATCCATGCCTTATGGATTGAAACGATTTCCTCATTGCCCGAAGTGATAACATAATCGTGGGAGAACAGGTCGCCGTCAACGTCCCAGCCCAAGCCGTCAACATAATACTTAGGTTTAAAAAGAGTAAGCTGCTTAACTATTTCCGCAACCTCCTCGCCGCCGACCTCAACGGTAAACTTAGGCATAAAGGTCAAAAGCTTTTGGCGGACAAAGGCGACCTCGTTATTATTTATATCATATATATGAAGTTTCCTGCCGAGAGTTAAAATTTCCCCCTCAACAAAATATCTGTCATTGCCCGCCTCGTCTTTAACTGAAAACTTAGCGCCGATTGAAAACACCTTTTGCTTAATATAAAGCTTCATATTTTTCTCCTATTTTATATATAGCTTCATAACCTGCGATCTTGCCTTATCCTCTAAATCATCATCAAGAGGCTCAAGTGTGCAAGAGCCGTATTTATTTTTAACTGCCAAGGAAATAAGCAAATCTGCAAGTTGCGGATTTTTAGGCAAAACAGGGCCGTGAGAATATGTGCCGAAAGTGTTTTTATACCTGACACCCTCTGTGCCGTCCTCGCCGTTATTGCCGCAGCCTTTAATCATTTTGCCGAGTGGCTCAACACCCTTGCCGAGATAAGTTCTGCCGCTGTGGTTTTCAAAACCGACAACCTCTATTCCCTCTTTTGTTTTATAAGCAAATTGCCTATCATACGTTCCTCTTTGCCCTCGGTATAAAAATCAAGAGCGCCGATATATTCAAGCATTTTGCCGTCATAAGTTTTATAATATTTGCCGAGCATTTGGTAGCCTCCGCAAATAGCAAGCATAACCTTGCCCGAATCAACAGCACGTTTAATTTCCTTATCCTTGCCCTTTTTCAAGTCCTCAAGCAAAACGTCCTGCTCAAAGTCCTGACCGCCGCCGATAAATAAAATATCGTAATCGTCGGCATTAAAGGATTTACCCATAGTAATTCTGTCAACCTGAGTAGAAATACCACGAAGTTCCATTCTTTTAGTAAGTGCAATAATATTACCTCTGTCGCCGTAGAGATTGAGCATATCGGGATAAAGGTGTGCAATTTTAATCATCATTCCCAAAAGTCTTTACCTCCAAGTCTTTTAGCGATTACAGGGCGCATAGCCATCATTGAGGTATAAGTCGGAACAATATAAACGTCCCTGCCTTGACTTGTTGCAATATCAACAAGTTTATTATAATCCTCGTTTTCAATAATCTTAATTTCTCTGTTTCCTACGCCCTCATATTTAACACGAACTGCCATATCATAGCAGCGCTTGCCCGTAACGTAAATTTCTTTAACATTAGCCTTTTCAAATATTCCGGCAAAATCGACGTCCCAAATCCAGCTTATATCTCTGCCGTCTGCGGCATTATCGTTAAGCGAAAGAATGAGGGTAAAATCATCATCGATATTTTTAAGGAAATTCATAGTTTGGCTGAAGCCTGCCGGATTTTTAACAAGAATAAGATTAACTGTATTATCGCCTGCTTTGAAATGTTCCATTCTGCCGAAAGCGCCGTTGAAATGTTCAATAGCGTCAATAACGGTTTTTTCATCGATGCCGAATGCGGTAAGAGCAGCGGCACAACCGATAGCATTATAAATATTATAAGCGCCGCCGATATTAACTCTGATTATGTTTCTGTCGCCGTTGAAATTTGCAACAACAACGGAGTGGTCGTTTTTCATTTCCTCTACGCTTTCAACCGCAAAATCGGGCTGAGGTCTTTTATAACCGCAATTAGGCAAACAAAGCCGCCGAGGTGACCGTAGGTGTGATAAGTATAATCATACTCGTGCTTACAAAAGATGCAATACTTAGCATCGCTGATTTCAGGAGCTTTTGCATTCTTATCAAAAGGAACATTAACGCCGAAAGTAATAATTTTATTCGGGATTTCCTTAGACATTGAATAGGTAAGTGAGCAATCGGCATCAAGGCAAACTATAGCATTAGGTAGATTTTTAACAGATTCCTTAATAGCATTTAATGTATGGGTAACCTCGCCGTAGCGGTCAAGTTGGTCACGGAAAACATTGGTTACAAGAATAACGTCGCAGTGAATATATCTTGAAACCTCTTTAAATGCGTTTTCGTCACATTCAATAATGGCATAATCCTTTTTGCATTTGCCCATGATTGTTGAATTCATAATAAACGAAGCGGTAACGCCCGTGATAAGATTAGCGCCCGATTTATTGATAAAATACGACTTACCCGCCTTTTTAAGTCCCTCTTCAAGAATACGGCAGGACGTGGTTTTACCGTTAGTACCCGTAACTACAATAACCTTAGTATTTTCAGACAAATCCTTTAAAACATTTCTTTTAACTTTGAGTGCGACCTTGCCGGGCATAGAGGTTGCACCCCTGCCAAGCTTATGCAACACAAAGGTAACAATTCTGCAAACAAGACAGCTTAAAAAAACTCGCATTTCTCTCTTCCTTTTCTGTTTGATATCAAATCAATTTTAAACTAAAGGCGATATCAAGTCAATAACTATATTAATTTTTATTTTAATTAATATTATTTTATGATATACTTTATATTATGAGGTATAGCTATGGAATATTTAAGTTTTAACAAGTATTTAAAAGATAAATTCGGTCAAAAGGTATATAAAATCAGCTTAGACGGCGGCTTCACCTGCCCAAACCGTGACGGAAAGACAGGCACACGAGGCTGTATTTTTTGCTCAAAAGGCGGAAGCGGAGATTTTGCCGAGAGCAGAGAAATGAGCATAACTGAGCAAATTGAAAGTGGGAAGAAAAAAGTAGAAAAGAAAATAAAAAGCGGCAAATATATTGCATATTTTCAAGCCTTTACAAACACGTATGCGCCTGTTGAAATGCTCAGGCAAAAATATGAGGAAGCGATTAATCACCCTGACATTGTTGCGCTTTCAATTGCGACAAGACCCGATTGCTTAGGCGATGACGTGCTGAGACTTCTTGATGAAATGAACAAAATAAAGCCCGTTTTCGTCGAATTAGGTTTACAAACCATTCACCAAAAAAGTGCAAAATACATAAGGCGAGGCTATGATTTAAGCGTTTATGATAAGGCGGTAAGGGATTTAAATGAAATCGGTGTAAACATTGTTGTTCACGTAATCTTAGGACTTCCAAATGAGAGCGAAAACGATATGCTTGAAACGGTTAAATACGTTTGCGAAAGCGGTGCGAACGGAATTAAATTACAGCTTTTGCACGTAATTGACGGCACAGACCTTGCAAAGGATTATGAAAAAGGGCTTTTCAAAAACGCTTGAATTTGACGAATACGTAAATCTTATTGTAAAATGCGTTAAAATTATACCAAAGGATATTGTTATTCACAGGTTGACGGGTGACGGAGCAAAAAAAGATTTGATTGCACCGCTTTGGTCAGCGGATAAAAAGAGAGTTTTAAATGCGATTAACAAGGCGTTGAGGGAAAGTTAATCAAAAACGCTTGCCGGTGTAATTCTATTTTGAAGTTAAATAGAAAAGAATATAACAAAAGTCAGCCTAAAAAATCAGGCTGTCTCAGCGTGTAGAAAAAGTCCAATTACAAATTTCTACACGCTGTAAGACTTCGAGAAAGTGAGATAAATTTCGTATTTTGCGAGCGGGTGCTGTACGTTGGTACTGCCCCCGAGCAAAAGACGTAAA
>ENA-OQIO01000496-OQIO01000496.1-human-gut-metagenome-genome-assembly--contig:-NODE-496-length-21074-cov-2.680193_pt1 | contig 21074 bp, 28 predicted proteins | sample MGYA00242573_ERZ504737 | MGnify/ENA primary metagenome ERZ504737 (study PRJEB26092, sample SAMD00036203) | human gut metagenome | host: Homo sapiens | study: EMG produced TPA metagenomics assembly of...
CATAAATTTGAGAGAAATTTATCTGAACCGAATTTTAATTCTCTTCCGGAGAAGTGAAGCAGGAACTGCAGATCATGTGCGTGCTTTATACGGCAGATGTGGGCGGAATCCTGATGGTTGTCTATGATGAAAATGGAAATTTAGAGCTGAAGGTCGATCATAAAGAAGATGATTTTACTTTTGATGAGATCGGCAGTGTGCTGAAGATCAAGGAATTGCAGAAGACAAAAGAAGAATTGTTTGAATCACTGGAAATGTTCTACAAAGTATTTTATTTAGGAGAAGACAGCGATGATATTTGATACGCATGCACATTATGATGATGAGCAGTTTGATGCAGACCGGGAAGAGCTTCTTTCGGGAATGAAAGCAGGCGGTGTTGGGATGATCGTAGATGCAGCAGCAACCGTTGCATCCTGGGATAAAATTCTTGAACTGACAGAAAAATATCCGTTTCTCTATGGATCGGTGGGGGTTCACCCGGACGAAGTGGGTGACTTAAATGAAGAGAATTTTGCGAGAATGTCTGAACTTGCCGACAGAAAAAAGATCGTTGCCATCGGAGAGATCGGACTGGATTATTACTGGGATAAAGAAGGACATGATCTCCAGAAATACTGGTTTATCCGGCAACTGGAACTGGCAGGGGAAAAGAAGTTACCGGTCATGATCCACAGCCGGGAGGCGGCAGCAGATACAATGGAGATCATGAAAAAGTACGGCAAAGATCTGAATGGAGTGATCCACTGCTACTCCTATTCGCCGGAGATGGCACAGGAGTATGTGAAAATGGGTTACTTCATCGGAGTCGGTGGTGTGGTAACTTTTAAGAATGCAAAGAAACTAAAAGAAACTGTCAAAGAGATCCCGTTAGAATCCATTGTGCTTGAGACGGACTGCCCATATCTTGCCCCGGAACCATTTCGTGGCAAAAGAAACTGTTCGCTTTACATTTCCTATGTGGCAGAGAAAATTGCAGAATTGAAAGGGATCTCTGCGGAGGAAGTCATCCGGCAGACAGAGGAAAATGCAAAGCAGCTTTATCAGATCAATGAAAGCAGGCTGCTGAAAGAGCAGGTCATTGAATAAAGGAGAGAAAATGAAAGAGCCAACTCTTGGAAATCCGCAGAATACAATTGAAGTTCTGCAAAAATATAATTTTGTATTTCAGAAAAAATTCGGACAGAATTTTCTGATCGATACGCATGTACTGGATAAGATCATCGGTTCAGCAGAAATCACAAAAGATGATGTTGTGCTGGAGATCGGTCCCGGAATCGGAACGATGACCCAGTACCTTGCCTGTGCGGCAAAAAAGGTGATCGCGGTAGAGATAGATAAGGCACTGATCCCGATTCTGGAGGATACCCTTTCAGAGTATGAAAATGTGCGGGTCATCAATCATGATGTACTGAAAGTCGATATCGCAAAACTGGCAGAGGAAGAAAATGGAGGAAAGCCGATCAAGGTCGTTGCCAATCTTCCGTATTACATCACGACACCGATCATTATGGCTTGTTTGAGAATCATGTGCCGATCAAAAGCATTACAGTTATGGTGCAGAAAGAAGTGGCAGACCGGATGCAGGTCGGTCCGGGGACGAAAGATTATGGTGCATTATCGCTTGCTGTGCAATATTACGCAAAGCCATATATTGTGGCAAATGTACCTCCGAACTGCTTTATGCCAAGGCCGAAAGTCGGTTCTGCGGTGATCCGGCTGGAGCGTTATGAAAATCCTCCGGTCACAGTGGAGGATGAAAAGCTGATGTTCCGTCTGATCCGGGCTTCTTTTAATCAGAGAAGAAAAACGCTTGCCAACGGACTGAAAAATTCACCGGAACTGGACTATACAAAGGAAGAAATAGAAGCTGCGATCGAAGCGTTGGGGCGTGGAGCTTCTATCAGGGGTGAAGCACTGACCCTTGAAGAATTTGCGAAGCTGGCAGATCTGCTGTCAGAATGTCGTTTCTAAAATTTTCAGGCTGATGATTTCATAAAGATTTAATAGTCAGTTAATTGTATAAAAAGACTTATTTTAGTATAATAAAAAGGTCATACATGGAAAAGAGACAGAGAGAAGGAGGAATACGTACGTGGCAAAAGATATTAACAGCATATTTTTCGACATCACTTCTGAGATTGAAGAACTTGCACTCAAATGTGAGAAGAACAATGCGATTGAAAAAGAACTTTATACAAAGTATGAAGTAAAAAGAGGACTTCGTGATTTAAATGGTAAGGGTGTACTTGCCGGATTGACGAATATTTCGGATGTATGTGCATCAAAGATCGTGGATGGTATATCCGTTCCATGCGAAGGAAACCTGTATTATAGAGGTTATAATATCAAGGATCTGGTCAAAGGTTTCCTTGATGCAAAGCACCCGGGATATGAAGAGACCGCATATTTACTTCTGTTCGGAGACTTCCGAATAAAGAAGAGCTGGCTCACTTTCAGGAGATGATGGCTGACCGCCGTATGCTTCCTCCGAATTTTGTGCGTGATGTTATCATGAAAGCACCGAGCCGTGACATGATGAACAGCATCACGAGGAGTATCCTTCAGCTTTATTCTTATGATGAGAAAGCGGATGATACAAGTATTCCGAACGTGCTGCGTCAGTGTCTGAACCTGATCAGCCAGTTCCCGATGCTGATGGTTTACGGTTATCACGCATATAATTACAGGATGGGAGAGGATCTTTATATCTATGCACCGGATCCGAAGCTTTCCACAGCAGAGAATATCCTGATGATGCTCCGTGAGGACAGAAAGTATACAGAGTTAGAGGCGAAGATCCTTGATATGGCTCTGGTACTTCATATGGATCATGGCGGTGGTAATAACTCCACTTTTACGACGCATGTGGTTACCTCTTCCGGTACGGATACTTATTCTACCATGCTGCGGCAATGGCATCCCTGAAAGGTCCGAAGCATGGAGGGGCGAATATCAAAGTAACGCAGATGTTCGAGGATATGAAGTCTGTACTGACGGACTGGAGTGATGATGATCAGATCCGTGCCTATCTTGAGGCGTTGCTGGATAAGCAGGCATTTGATAAAAAAGGTCTGATCTATGGAATGGGGCATGCGGTTTATTCCGTTTCCGATCCCCGTGCCGAGATATTCAAGCGTTTTGTAAAGCAGCTTGCAGTGGAGAAAGGTCATGAGGCAGAATATGCACTGTATGAAAAGGTAGAGCATATGGCACCGGAGATCATTGGGGAGAAGCGTAAGATGTATAAAGGTGTTAATGCCAATGTGGACTTTTACAGCGGACTGGTTTACAGTATGCTGGATCTTCCGCCGGCGTTGTATACACCAATCTTTGCAGCGGCACGTATCGTAGGATGGAGTGCTCACAGACTGGAAGAGCTTAAGAATGTAGATAAGATCATACGACCGGCGTATAAACCACTTGCACCGTATCGAGAGTATATTAAATTAGATGACAGGTAATGATTAGATCATGAGAGATGAATTTTATTTTCCGTCGAAGGATGGTAATACTGAGATCCATACAATGGAATGGAAGCCGGAAGGAGAAGTGAAGGCGGTAGTTCAGTTGTGTCACGGGATGGTAGAATACATTAAAAGATATGATGAGTTTGCTGAATTTCTGTGCAGCCACGGATATTATGTAGTCGGGAATGACCATCTGGGTCATGGCAAGTCTGTGCAAAGTAAGTCAGAGTATGGATTTTTCAATGAAAAGTATGCAAATGCATGTCTGATTGGTGATATGCATACTCTGCGTCAGCGGACAGCAAAGAAGTATCCCGATGTTCCGTATTTTATGCTGGGACATAGCATGGGATCAAGTCTGTTGCGGCAGTATGTGCAGATGTATGGAAATGGACTTGCCGGAGCGATCTTTATGGGAGTAGTTGCGGATAAGCCGTATCATACACTTGTATCAGGAAGAAGGCTGTGCCGTTTTATGGCTGCATTCCGCGGCTGGCATTACCGGAGCAGACTGGTAGACCGCATGGCGGTTGGAGCTTTCAATAAAAAATACAGGCATCCTCAGACGAGAGCAGACTGGGTGACCAGTGACCCGCAGCGTCTGGAAGAGTATGTGTCAGATCCCCTTTGCTCCTTTATGTTCACTGTAAATGCGTATTACGGGATGTTTACGGGGATGATGGCGATGGAAAAGAAGGAAAGCATCTATATGATCCCGAAGAGTCTGCCAATCCTTTTTACGGCAGGAGCTGATGATCCTGTAGGTAATTTTGGAAAAGGTGTCAGAAAAGTTTATGAGATCTATCAGGCAGCAGGGATCCAGGATGTAAGTCTCAGACTGTATGCAGGAGACAGGCATGAACTGCTCAATGAGACGGATCGTGAGCAGGTATTTTCTGATCTGCTGGAGTGGATGGAAGAACGAAGATAAAAAGTGATAAGTTTATCAATTAAAAAGTAACCGTAATCCCAGGATGGCAGGGGGATATGCTGCCCGGGGCGACGGTTACTTTTTGTCATTTACATATAAGGTGGCTATTGAGTGTTGGTAAAGAGAATATTTCTTCAATTATAATAATTATTAATCGTATCCACATAATGAAATACTAATTCTTTACTATTATGTTCCGCTTTTGTCAATCCTCGTAGTAATACGATTTCTGCCGTAATTTTTTCAGTGAATTTTTCTGACTGACCACTTAGTATAAATTGATTCGTGGCAGGATTAACGTACATCAATGTCACAGGAACATTCGTCACCTTCATCAGATCCTGAGGTATTGGAGGTTCTATCGAATATACAGATCCAACTCCATTATAATATTCTAATATTTCCTTACCCTTTTCAGAAGTATCCTTTGAAATTTTATAAAAATATGACAATTTTTGTATGATGTCATCAATAGATACATTTGTATCAGGGATGATAGACTTGTATTTTTTATACACACGGTCTGAAGTTAAAATTTCTTTATAATCACTCATAAATGCCTCCAATATTTAGGGTATGGTAACAAGTGCAGTTTTTGTAAAAGTACCACCACCTACAACAGCTATTACTTCTGTAGAAAAAGCTAATCCATTAGTATTATCATAATGAACCCTAAATCGTACTGTAGCTTCAACAACAGTTCTAGCTTTAGTGTCTGTTAGTTGAACTGGAATCTCTTCTTGATATATAATATTCTGTTCAACCAGTTTGGTCATTTCATCTTGAGTAAAGTGATGATTTTCAGATTGAACTGTATCTATATCTGATGCAAAAGTAGATATTGAAAATAGCATTGACAATAAACAAATCACCGTAAGCATTGCAATTATTTTCTTTTTCATAAAAAATCTCCTTTCTATAACATAAACTTAATAATATTCCCCATACAACATCCATAATTGCAACGTTTTATATGTAAGTAATGCTTAATGCTAAGTTAGCATATTCCATTTGATTTGTCAATTATACTAAAAGTATTGAAACATTAAATTGGGAGTAAATATTGAAAGAGTGCGTTAAAAATAGCATAAACAGTAGAGAAATAAACTATAGAGAAAACTCGAAAATACAGGGTTTGAAATTGTATTGAACTGTAAATTGTTATATATTTTTATGAAAATTTGCATCCGAAAAATCAGACTGAAAGAGGTTGGGAGTGTCTGCGTATTTATAAAGTTATATGTTAACAATGTGCTTAATGGATGGTATATTATAGATGTAAATAAGGCACTACTGATAGTTGGTTAGTCCAAATTTAATAAGCTACAAAAAAGTAATAGCAATCCTTTGGTCGATGGGCGGTTACTTTTTTGATTGATTTTAAATAAAAATATCTGTAACGAAACTATCTTTTCTTCGACTAACCTATGAAAAGAAGACGAGGAGGTGAGCAGTTCTGGACTACGAAAAATTATATCATTCATACTATATGCAAGTGTATTCGTATGTTATGACAATCATAAAAAATCCGTCCTGTGCAGAAGAAATAACTCAAAATACATTTTTTAAGGCAATGACGGCGAAAAAACAATTTAAAGGTAATTCCAGTGAACTCACATGGTTATGTGGAATTGCCAGGCATCTTGCAATTGATGAATGTCGGAAAAACACAAAGTTATCAGAATTAGATGCAGCGGCTTCAACATCAACTGTTGATATAGAGAAAGTAACAGAAGATAAAGATACAGCTCTCCGGATTCATTTAATTCTTCATGAACTGCAAGAACCCTATAAAGAAAGTATTTCAGTTGAGAGTTTTCGGAGAATTACCATTTCACAAATAGGGGTGATTTTTCAAAAAACTGAAAACTGGGCAAGAGTTACTTATCATAGGGCAAGATTGAAAATTCAGGAAAGGATGGCAGAAAATGAGTAAAGATCAATTTAATGAATGTGATGTTGTGCAGGATTTACTTCCGCTTTATTATGACAATGCCTGTAGTCCGGCCAGTAAAAAAATGGTGGAACAGCATTTAATGACTTGTGAGAAATGTAAAAAGACATATGAAGCGTTGAAAAATACTACCATTGATACAGTGATGAAAAATGAATCAGAGGGTATATTAGAGAGGCACGCAAAAAAGAAAGAAATATGGCATACAAGGCAGGAATTGTGATAGCTCTGCTGCTCATGGTTCCGGTTGTGATTACGTTTATTGTATCAATGAGCAGTGGTGGTGGCTTAGGAGTGTTTGCGGTATTAACGGCTTCTATGTTGTTGGTAGCATCATTGTCAGTTGTACCGCTCCTTTCTACACAAAGAAGAATTACAAAAAGCATCTTGGCGAGTGTAACAGCATTACTTCTTATCTTCTTTTTTGTAGACCGGATGAATGGAGGAGGAGAGTTTATTTTATGGACGATACCAACAATTTTTGGATTGTCTGTTGTATTTTTTCCGTTGGTAATCAGGAATATAACATTGCCCCCGATTTTGTCTGATAAAAAGGCGTTAATTACATTGGCATGGGATACCCTGTGGCTTTTTCTTACGATTTTTGAAGTATGTAATCATTCGGGAGATAGAGAGGGAATGAGAGCTGGTTATATAGCTGCATTTATTCTTATGGCGGGAGTATGGCTTGTGTTTTGGGTGGCAAGGTATCTTCCGGTAAATGGATGGATAAAAGCAGGAACCATTTTAATCATAAGTTGTATCTGGATGGCATTTACAAATGATGTGTATGTATATTTCGCGGAACATAAAAAGCAATTAACAATACTGTCCACTAATTTTTCTGATTGGACAAATCATATTTGTGTGAATGCAAATGTCTGTACTCTGATTTTGATTTTTGGAGGTATAGCAGGTGGTGGTTTATTAGTATATGGAAAGATCAATAGGAAGCGAAAATGCTTAAAGTGATATGAAGCAGCGAAGTCAGGGATCAGGGGCGAAGCCGATACACCGCAGGGAAGTTTTTAATGGAACGGACACAGACACGAAAGCAAAATCAGAACCCGAAAAATCTGCTCTCTATTTGCTCGAAAGGCAGACAGGGCAGATATGGGGACAGCGAAAACCCTCACAGCATCGGCTGTGAGGGTTTTCGTGGTTTTTATAGTTATCTAAAGGAATGAGAGTAAAGTGCTGGCACTTCCTGTGCCATACTTTATGAGGGGAGATAGTTGTTCATCAACTATCTGAATATTAGTATAGACAAAATGTGTGTCAAAAATATGAGTAAATTCTAAAACAAACAGAAAAAATATAAATATCTCATTAAGAAATTAGAAAAACTTGATAATCTAAGTAAAAAATGATAAACTTATCACGTAACTGATGGATCTATGTGGAGAGTGGGAACCTCCGCAGAGGGTTCAAATAAAAAAGGAGAAAAAGTTTATGAACAGAGGAAAAATGAAAAAAGTTCTTGCACTTATGCTGACCTTCATTTTTGTAATAAGTGCAACCGCATGCGTGGAGCAACGAAGTTTGATGCAGAAGCTTATGTAAGAGGCGTAATGGATGCTAATTATAAGCAGAAATATGACGAGTATGCGAAAGCCCGCGGTATTTCAGAAAAGGATGCAAAGGCAGAGATTGAGGATACATTAGACGAGCAGGTCGATACAGAGCTGAGCGGACTGGAAGCTCTGGGAGATTTTACAGAGGAAGAAAAGCAGGAATACAAGGATATGCTTGTAAAGATTGATAATCTTGCAAAATACGAAGTAAAAGAAGCCAAGGAAGATAAGGATGGCAATTTTACAGTAACGATCGAGGTAACTCCGTCTGATGTATATCAGACTCTGGAAGATAATTCAACTGCAGTTGCACAGGAGATGATGGATCAGGGACAGGATGTAAGCCAGGCGGATGCAAGTATGTTCCAGGATCTGCTGATCCAGAGTATGCAGAAGTCGATCGATGGTAATACATATGGTGATACAACGACGATCGAAATTGCTGTAACAAAAGATTCTGATGGTCAGTACGGAATCAGTGATTCTGATATGGAGAAGATCTCCACAGCCCTGTTTCCGGGATCAGTCTAAGAATAGAAAGTCAGTCTGAAAAATCAGATGAAATGAAAAGGTTCTGTCATGGAAGTACCGGAAAGATAGTCTTCCAGACAGAACCTTTTTATCTGTATGAGATAAGAGTGAGGATGAGACAAGAGTGATAAGAACGGAGAAAACCCGCTGACCTTTCGGCCAACGGGGTTTTCGGTTTTTTATAGTTATCTAAAGGAATGAGAGTTAAAGTCTGACACCCCGGGTCTGCCGGGATGCCATCACTTTATGAGGGGGGAGATAGTTGTTAATCAACTATCTGACATTTAGTATAATCATAAAATGTGTCCAAATTATGTTTAATTTATAAAAGAAAATTAAACTTCCTTATGATTTTATTAAGAACTAAAATAGGGATTCTTTGTCAGATTCGGAACTAAAAGACAATATATATAAAAAAAATAAGCAAGAAATCAGAAAAAAGTAAAGCCCATTTTTTATTGGAAATAAAGGGAAAATTAAGAAAATAAAGAGTGGAAAGGAAAACTAAAATTGTTAAAAATAGACATTTGAAGGGCGATGTTTATTGATTAATCATATAAAATAACCTATAATAAAAACAATTGATAGAAAATTATCAAAGTATAATAAGAACTGCACAAAAATATTGAAGGAGGAGCTATATGTTAGATCAAACCTACTATAAAAAAGCAGATGAGATCATTTCGCAGCATGGACTTGAACCGGCTTCACTGATTCCGATCATTCAGACATTCAGAGTGAATATCGGTATCTTCCACCGGAACTTCTGAGGTATGTGGCGAAGAAACTTGGGATCAATGAAGCAAAGGCATACAGTGTGGCAACATTTTATGAAAACTTCTCTTTTGAACCAAAGGGAAAGTACATTATTAAAGTCTGTAATGGAACTGCCTGTCATGTCAGAAAGTCAATTCCGATTTTGGAACGGCTTTATAGTGAACTTGGACTTTCAGAAGAAAAGGCGACAACGGACGATATGTTATTTACACTGGAGACAGTTTCCTGTCTTGGAGCGTGCGGACTTGCTCCGGTTCTGACAGTAATGATAAGGTTTATCCGGGAATGACCCCGGATGCTGCGGCAGAACTGATTCACGAATTGAGAGGAGCGGAATAAGTATGGAAAAAATTACGAGCAGAGAAATACTTCATCAGATTCGTGAAGAGGCGGCAAAAAAGATCAGCGACAGCGTTGCAGGATTTTGATCTGTGCAGGAACCGGGTGTCTGGCAGGCGGATCAGGTGAGATATACAGGCGGATGAGCGAACTTGCAGAAGAAAATCCGGATATTGACGTGGAATTTGGACCGGAGATTGCTCATGGTAGTGGCCCGTTGGAAGTGAAGAAAAGCGGATGTCACGGATTCTGTGAAATGGGACCGCTGATGCGGATCGAACCGGCAGGAATCCTTTATACAAAAGTAAAGCCGGAAGACTGCGATGAGATTTTCCACAGAACGATCGAAAAGGGAGATGTTATCCGTCATCTTTTATTTAAGCAGGATGGGCTTGAGTATAAAAAGCAGGAAGAAATCCCGTTTTATAAAAAGCAGACGAGAAATGTACTGAAAAACTGTGGACATATTGATGCAGAACATATAGAAGAATACATTTCCACCGGAGGATATGAGGCATTAGAGAAAGTCCTGTTTGAGATGACACCGCAGGAAGTGGTGGAAGAGATTTCAGCATCCAATTTAAGAGGAAGAGGAGGCGGTGGATTCCCAACGGGATATAAATGGTCACAGGTAGCCCGTCAGGAAGAAAAGACCCGCTATGTAGTCTGTAACGGTGATGAGGGAGATCCGGGAGCATTTATGGACCGGAGTATTATGGAAGGAGATCCGCATAAGATGATCGAAGGATGATGATCGGGGCTTATGCGGTAGGAGCCAGAGAAGGTTATATTTACGTGAGAGCGGAATATCCGCTGGCGATCAGCCGTTTGAAACGGGCAATTTCACAGGCAGAGGAAAGCGGTCTTTTAGGCGATCATATTTTAGGAACAGATTTTTCATTTCGCCTACATATTAATCGCGGTGCAGGAGCATTTGTCTGCGGAGAAGGAAGTGCATTGACTGCGTCCATTGAGGGAAAAAGAGGTATGCCGCGTGTCAAACCGCCAAGGACGGTGGAACAGGGTCTGTTTGGAAAGCCGACGGTTCTTAATAATGTAGAGACCTTTGCCAATGTTCCGATGATCATTAATAAAGGAGCAGAATGGTTCCGTTCCATCGGACCGGAAAAAAGTCCGGGAACAAAAGCATTTGCATTGACAGGAAGTGTTCGGCATACAGGTCTGATCGAAGTGCCGATGGGAACGACCCTGCGGGAAGTGATCTACGATATTGGTGGTGGCATCAAAGGAGACGGAGCGTTCAAAGCGGTGCAGATCGGAGGTCCGTCAGGAGGATGCCTGGTGTCGAAAGATCTGGATGTCAGTCTGGATTTTGATTCATTGAAAAAAATGGGGGCAATGATCGGTTCGGGCGGACTGGTTGTGATGGATGACCATACGTGCATGGTGGAAGTGGCGAGATTCTTTATGAATTTTACGCAGAATGAAAGCTGTGGAAAGTGCGTGCCATGTCGTGAAGGAACAAAGCGTATGCTGGAGATCCTGGAGCGGATCGTGGCAGGAAATGGAAAGCTGGAAGACCTTGATCTGCTGGAGGAACTGGCGAACATGATCACAGAAACTGCACTGTGCGGTCTTGGAAAGAGTGCGGCACTTCCGGTTATGAGTACGCTGAAAGTATTCCATGATGAGTATGTGGAGCATGTGGTTGAAAAGAAATGTGCCTCTCATACCTGCACTGCATTACGAAAGTTTATCATCAGTCCTGAGCGGTGTAAAGGATGTTCAAAATGTGCGAGAAACTGTCCGGTCGGTGCGATCAGCGGAAAGATCAAGGAACCATTTACGATCGATACGGAAAAATGTATCAAATGTGGAGCATGTGCGAGTGCCTGTGCATTTGGTGCGATTCATATTGAAGGGTAGGAGGAACAGAGTATGGGCTATATGACAATTAACAACAGGAGAGTGGCTTTTACAGATGAAAAAAATGTCCTCTCAGTGATCCGAAAGTCGGGAATCGATCTTCCTACGTTCTGTTATCATTCAGAACTGTCAACCTATGGGGCGTGCAGGATGTGTGTGGTGGAAGATGAACGTGGAAAGGTATTTGCATCCTGTTCAGAAGTACCACGGGATGGTATGGTGATCTATACAAATACACCAAGATTGCAGCATCACAGGAAATGATCATTGAACTGCTGTTGTCATCCCATTGCCGTGACTGTACAACGTGTGCCAAAAATGGAGTCTGTACGTTACAGAAGCTGGCAAGCCAGTTGGGTATTTCAGAGATCAGATTTGAAAATCATAAGAAACCACTTCCACTGGATACCTCTTCGGATTGTGTAATAAGAGACCCCAATAAATGTATTCTCTGTGGGGATTGTGTGCGTACCTGTGATGAAATCCAGGGACTTGGCATTCTGGATTTTGCTTTCCGGGGTTCAAAAATGCAGGTTATGCCGGCATTTAACAGAGAGCTGGCAGAGACTGACTGCGTAGGCTGCGGACAGTGCAGGGCGGTCTGTCCGACCGGTGCGATCAGTATCCGGCAGGATGTTGATCCGGTATGGAAAGCGTTGGCGGATAAGAATATCAGAGTTGTGGCACAGATCGCACCGGCTGTCCGGGTGGCGATCGGAGATAAATTTGGAATCCCGAAAGGTGAAAATACACTGGGACGCCTGGTGGCAGCTCTGCGACATATGGGATTTGATGAGGTATATGATACAAATTTCGGGGCAGACCTGACGGTAATGGAAGAGTCAGCAGAATTGCTGGAGCGTTTAAAATCCGGTAAGAATCTTCCGTTATTTACTTCCTGCTGTCCGGGCTGGGTGAAGTTCTGTGAGAACCGTTACCCGGAATTTCGGGAAAATATTTCCACCTGCCGTTCTCCGCAGGCAATGTTCGGAGCATTGCTGAAGGAAGAAGCCCGGATGAAAGCGGCAGAAGCGGAAAAAGAAGGACGAAGCCTCCGCAAGACGGTTGTGATCTCGATTATGCCATGTACGGCAAAAAAAGCAGAGATCAAAAGACCGGAGCATTTTACAGAAGGGCAGCAGGATGTAGATTATGTACTGACCACGACAGAAGTGACCCGTATGATCAAAGAAGCGGGAATAGATCTGTCGCAGATCGAACCGGAGGCACTGGATATGCCGTTTGGTCTGTCTTCGGGGGCAGCAGCGATCTTTGGAGTAACGGGTGGTGTGACCGAGGCAGTTCTGAGACGTCTGGTACACAGCAGCAGGATGGAAGATCTGCAGGACATCAGCTTTACGGGAATCCGCGGGATTGAAGGAATCAAAGAAGCCTCCATCCAGCTTGAGGACAGAACGGTGAAAATTGCAGTGGTGAATGGTCTTCGCTGTGCAGAAACACTGCTGGAGAGGATCAAAGCCGGTGAAGTCCAATATGATTTCGTAGAGTGATGGCATGTAAAAGAGGCTGTATTGCCGGTGGTGGACAGCCGGTGCCGATCGGACCGAGGACGAAACAGGCCCGGCTGGATGGAATGTATAAGATCGACAGCATGGCACAGATCAAGAGATCCGATGAAAATCCGATCATTGCAGAGGTTTATGAGGGAATCCTGAAGGGCAAGGAACATAAATTGCTGCATAATAGATAAAAAATCGCCTTATATCAGATGCACAGCAACTGGTATAGGGCGATTTCTGAATTATGTCGGATTATCGGTTATCAAGATAATCTTTTACAAGAAAGAGACTGGAAATCCAGGGTTATTTCAACACCAGTTTTAGTACCTCAGTCACTTTTTTCACCGGAATGATTTCCAGCTTATTTTTAACCTCATCGGCAACGTCATCGAGATCCTGTTCATTGTCAGCAGGAATCAGAACCTTTGTGATTCCTGCACGCTGGGCGGCCATAAGCTTTTCAGGAAGTCCGCCGATCGGCATGACACCGCCACGCAGGGAAACTTCTCCGGTCATGGCATATTCCGGGCTGACTTTCTTCCCCGTGAGAAGTGATGCAAGTGCTGTTGTCAGCGTGATTCCGGCTGATGGACCGTCTTTTGGAACCGCACCGGCAGGAACATGGATATGGAGGTCGTGGTCATCAAGCACTTTGCTTTCCTTTGGATAAAGTGATTTTACAAGACTCAGTGCAATCTGAATGGACTCCTTCATTACATCTCCAAGCTGACCGGTAATAATCATCTTGCCTTTGCCCGGAATCAGTTTACTTTCTATAAATAAAATTTCTCCGCCCGCTCTGGTCCATGCAAGTCCGGTGACAACTCCCGGTTCAGGGGAAGAGAGTTTCCGCTCATGGTGGAGCTGCTTTTTCCCAAGATATTTTTCGAGATTTGTCTTAGTGACTGTCAGTGTTGTTCCCTCATTTTTAACAAGTTGGACGGCAGCCGTCCGGCAAAGAGTATTGATCAGTTTTTTCAGGTCACGGACACCGGACTCCATTGTGTATTCATCAATAATCCTGCGAATCGCTCCGTCGGTTACTTTCAATGCATTTTTCTTAATTCCCATGGCATCGAGAGCCTTTGGAAGAAGATGTCTGCGGGCAATCTGATATTTTTCTACTGCAGTGTAACCGGAGAAATTAATAACCTCCATACGGTTGAGCAGTGGTTCAGGAATCGTATCCAGTGAGTTTGCAGTGCAGACAAAAAGTACATTGGACAGATCGTAAGGCACATTCATATAGTGGTCAGTGAAAGTGCTGTTCTGTTCAGGATCAAGAACCTCCAGAAGGGCACTGGCAGGGTCTCCGCCGTAATCTTTGGCAAGTTTGTCAACCTCATCCAGTACAATGACCGGATTGGAGACACCGCTTCGCTTGATTCCTTCCATGATCCGTCCGGGCATAGCACCGATATAAGTACGTCTGTGGCCACGGATTTCCGCCTCATCACGGATACCACCAAGACTGATCCTTACATATTCTCTTCCGAGAGCCCGTGCAATACTTTGTCCGATACTGGTCTTCCCGGTTCCAGGAGCACCGACAAATAAAAGGATCGAGCCATATTGCTTCCGGTTGAGAGCCATAACGGCGAGTTGCTGGATGATGCGTTCTTTGACTTTTTTCAGACCATAGTGATCTTCATCAAGAATCTGCTCCGCCCGGTCAAGATCGATCGGGGTAAACTGCGGTGCTTTCCAGTCCAGGCTGGTCATAAAGTCAAGGTAATCATACAGAAGACCGTACTCATGGCTGTCCTTGCTTCCTGCTTCATGCGGTTCAGCACTTTTTCAGCTTCTTTACGGGCTTCGTCATTCATGCCGGATTCTTCAATCTTTTTCTCAAATTTCCGGGTATCGGAAATATTTTCAGGGTGAAGTTCGTCCAGTTCTTTCTGAAGATAACTGATCTGCTTCTTGATGGCTGCCTCGCGATAAAGCTGCTCCTGATCATCTTTCTGAGCTTCCTTTGCTTCGGTGGAAACTTTGGCAACCTCCATAAATTCGTTGATGGCAGCTTCGATCAGCGTACAGCGTTCCCGGCGGGAATCCGTTTCAACAATGGCATATTTTTCTTCGGGGCTGATATTCAGATATTCCGAAAGGGCAGATCCGAGATCATACATATTTTTCCGCTGTAAAATGAAACTTCTTGCCCACATTCCCCACTGGTATCCCTGGACAAATTTCAAAAGTGCGGCACGTAAACGGAGAAATTGAGCCTTCTCTTCTTCTGCCGTATAGTCATCAACCTCTGCACGAATAGATGCCTCTGCGAGAATCTGACCATTTTCCACCTCGACATCTGAAAGATCAACACGCTCCAGCGTGCGGATCTGAACACTGTCATCGTCTCCGAAAGCCTCTACTCTGGCGGAAATGCCGACCGGACAGATATGGTCAGCGTCCAGTTCTTCAGCGTCATCTTCATTTCTTAAGAAAGCAAAAAGCAGCTCACTGCCGACTTCAAGCTGCTCGGATGCATTTTCAGTAAAAAACTCTTTTTTGAAGTGATAGGTGACATCGGGAAGAAATAATATATTATAAATTGGCTGTATTACCATAGTAATTCTCCTTTCATCTGATAGATTATTAGCACTCTTAACTAATGAGTGCCAATATATAGTAGAAACCTAGCATAAAAATGTAAAAATGTCAATAGAGGCAAGGTTGACTTTTAAAATGGTTTCGTCTAAGATGAAAACGATAAAATCTGAAAAGAACGAAATAGAGAAGAACAGAACGGAATAATACGATGAGACAGTTAAGAATAGGAAATGTAACCTTAGAGAATACTTATATTCTGGGGCCAATGGCAGGAGTGACAGATCTGCCGTTTCGCTTATTGTGTAAAGAGCAGGGAGCAGGTCTTTTGTGCATGGAAATGGTCAGTGCAAAAGCCATTCTCTATAATAATAAGAATACAGAGACGCTTTTGGAGATCCATCCGGATGAACAGCCGGTATCTCTCCAGTTTTTTGGTTCAGATCCTCAGATTATGAGTGAAATGGCAAAGCGGGTCGAGGAAAGACCGTTTGATATTATGGATATTAATATGGGATGTCCTGTACCGAAAGTCGTGAAAAATGGTGAAGGATCGGCATTGATGAAAAATCCAAAGCTGGCACATGAAATTATCAGTGCTATGGTCAAAGCAATCAGGAAACCGGTGACAGTTAAAATAAGAAAAGGCTTTGATGACAACTGCATTAATGCAGTGGAGATGGCGAAGATCGCAGAAGATGCGGGGGCAGCAGCCATTGCAGTCCATGGAAGGACAAGAGAGCAGTATTACAGCGGAAAAGCAGACTGGGAGATTATTCGTCAGGTAAAAGAGGCGGTTTCCATTCCTGTGATTGGAAACGGCGATGTGACCAGCCGGAGCGTGCAGATGCCATGGTGAAAGAAACCGGTTGTGATGGTGTGATGATCGCCCGGGGAGCCCAGGGAAATCCGTGGATCTTTTCTGAGATGATCGAGCATGAAAGAACAGGGAGGATCCCATCGAGACCGACGAACGAAGAAATCCGGAAAATGATGCTCCGACATGCAAAGCTTCAGCTTCAATATAAAGGAGAATATCTGGGAATCCGGGAAATGAGAAAGCATGTGGCATGGTACACGAAAGGGCTGCCGGGTTCAGCAAAACTGCGGGAAGAGATCAACCGGGTTGAGTCTTATGCAGAACTGGAAGATCTGCTGTACAGACAGCTATAAAACATAGTACAGAATCGGTGATGCGAAAGCAAGAAAACCGAATACAAAGCCGAATACGAAAGCCGAATGCGAAAGCCGAATCTGCTTGACATCAGCAGGCGGTTTGGGTATAATATTGAAATTGCGAAATAGACTTAAATGACAGCATACAGGTGAAAATCAGGTTGTGTACAGTCTGTATAGATGAACAGGTCAGAACAGTATACGGACAAGGTTGAACCTGTAAGTATAGACAGAAAAGAAAGAATCAGAAAGGAAGCGTAACCGATGGCAGAAGCTAAGAAAAGATTACTTACTTACGCAGGCTTAAAAGCACTGGAAGATGAACTGGAGAATCTGAAGGTAGTAAAGAGAAAAGAAGTAGCAGGCAAGATCAAAGAAGCAAGGGAGCAGGGAGATCTTTCCGAGAATGCTGAGTATGATGCAGCAAAGGACGAGCAGAGAGATATCGAGGCCCGTATCGAAGAATTAGAAGCAATTCTGAAAAATGCAGAGGTAGTTGTTGAGGATGAAGTAGATCTGGATAAGATCAATGTCGGATGTACTGTGAAAGTATTTGATATTACTTTTGACGAGGAGATGGAATTTAAAATTGTTGGTTCTACAGAGGCTAACAGTCTGGAAGGAAAGATTTCCAATGAATCTCCGGTAGGTCAGGCACTGATGGGCAAAAAGGTGAACGATGTAGTTGACGTAGAAACCCAGGCAGGAGTGATCCAGTACAAAGTACTTGATATTCAGCGTTCATAATCAGTATAAGATATGCCAGCACAGACCTCTTAAATAATTAAGAGGTCTTAGTTCGCTTAAAGGGTAACCTGAAAGCGGCAGAAAGAGATACGTTTTCTGCGTCATTCATCTGAAACGGACTGACGCAGGGCAGACAATATGGAAGGAGAACAGACAGTGGGACAGAATCAGAAAAATGCACAGGAACCGGATATGAATCAGTTGAGAAAGGTTCGCCGTGATAAACTTGCAGAACTGCAGCAGAACGGAAGAGACCCGTTCCAGATCACAAAGTTTGATCAGACGCATCATTCACTTGAGGTAAAGGATCTTTATGAGGCACATGAGGCTGAACTTTTAAAGGATCACCAGACACCGAATGTAGAGGGAATGGATGAGGAGCAGGCAAAAGAGGCTCTTAAAAAGGATTACGAAGAGAGAAGAAGCATTATGGATGCAAATCCGATCCATGTAGCAATCGCAGGACGTATGATGTTCAAGAGAGTTATGGGAAAAGCTTCTTTCTGTAATATCCAGGATTTACAGGGAAATATCCAGGTATATGTTGCCAGAGATGCAATCGGAACAGAATCTTATGCTGATTTTAAGAAATCTGATATCGGTGATATTTTCGGACTGGAAGGATTTGCTTTCAGAACAAGAACAGGAGAAATCTCCATCCATGCAGAGAAGATGACACTCCTTTCCAAGAGTTTACAGATGCTCCCGGAGAAGTTCCACGGTCTGACAGATACAGATACACGCTACCGTCAGAGATATGTAGACCTGATCATGAATGCAGACTCTAAAGATACATTTATCAAACGTTCCAAGATCCTTGCAGCAATCCGTAAATATTTAAGCGGAGAAGGATTCATGGAAGTTGAGACACCGATGCTTGTAGCAAATGCCGGTGGAGCAGCTGCAAGACCATTCGAGACGCATTTCAATGCCCTGAATGAAGATCTGAAGCTTCGTATTTCGCTGGAACTGTACCTGAAGAGACTGATCGTTGGAGGTCTTGAGAAGGTATACGAGATTGGTCGTGTATTCCGTAATGAAGGCCTTGATACAAGACATAATCCTGAGTTTACTCTGATGGAGCTTTACCAGGCATATACAGATTACCATGGCATGATGGATCTGACAGAGAACCTGTACCGTTTTGTTGCACAGGAAGTTCTTGGAACAACTCATATCGTATATAAGGGAATCGAGATGGATCTCGGGAAGCCGTTTGAGCGTATTACAATGGTTGATGCGGTTAAGAAATATGCAGGCGTTGACTGGAATGAAGTAAAGGATCTTGAGCAGGCGAGAGTAATCGCAAAAGAGCATAATATCGAATTTGAAGAAAGACATAAAAAGGGAGATATCCTGAACCTGTTCTTTGAAGAGTATGTAGAGGAACATCTGCTTCAGCCTACATTTGTTATGGATCATCCGATCGAGATTTCACCTCTTACAAAGAAAAAACCGGAAAATCCGGAATATGTAGAGCGTTTCGAGTTCTTCATGAATGGTTGGGAGATGGCAAATGCTTACTCCGAGCTGAATGACCCGATCGACCAGAGAGAGCGTTTCAAAGCACAGGAAGAACTGCTTGCACAGGGCGATGATGAAGCCAACACAACAGATGAAGACTTCATGAATGCACTGGAGATCGGTATGCCGCCAACAGGTGGTATCGGATTCGGTATCGACCGTATGTGTATGCTCCTGACAGGTGCAGAGGCAATCAGAGATGTGTTGCTGTTCCCGACAATGAAGAGCATCGACAAGTAGAAATGCCGTAAAACCGCAATTTATCAAGGCTTTCTAGAGTTGTAATTTAGGTGTCTGTGTCAAAAGGACAACAAAATGACAACAAATGGTTAGTCGGATATGAATACTTGCGAATAAGTTCAGATATTACTGCTTGAAAGTTAAATTTGATAATGCACTAATTTAGGACACTTTTCTAAAAGAAATTTTAGAAAGGTGTCCTTTTTGCGTTACGGAAAAGGAGAGAGTAAGAAATGGCAGAAAGAAAAAAATATGATTACGAAGATAGCAGATTAAAGGCGCAGAAATTTGTGAGATATAAGGAAGGATGCAAATTGTATGCAATGGGAATGTCCAAGTTTCAGGAAATTGCCAAAGAGGCAGGAGCTATTTAATAAAATAAATCAGATGGTTTTAGTGAATACGGAAATCTTGATTCGTATTTAGAGCAGTTTAAGGTGGAGGAATAAGTCAGTGGCGGTTCAATTAAAACATGATATTAGAGGCTATCATGCCGGAAATATATCGAAGCGGTATTTGAGAGAAGCTGAAGCAGCAGATGAATTTGAATTGTCATCTAATGAGGTTATTGCCTATGCGACTGCAGCAGGGGCTTTATACAGGCTTCCGAGGACGAGTCTGATACATAGAGAAAGAATGGAGACTTTTATGAAACATTTATATAAGATCCGATATCAGGGAAAGTAATAGAGAAAAAATATGTAAGACTAGGTGAAGCGTCTGTCATATATAGTATTGGAAGACATCGTATGATTGAAATGGCTAGGGCTGCGGGTGCAGTTTACAAATTGGGTGATGGTGCTTCTGGAACTGTTCTTGTGAGTTTGGATATTTTCGATGAGTATATGGAACAGTTTCGAGAAATGCCGGTGATGATGAAACATCCATTATTTAACGGAAAGGAGACAGAAGAATGAGTTATTCATATAAGTGTTATTCAGATACGAAAGATATCATGAAGAAATATGTAAATGCAGTAGAAGGTGCGGCTATATATGGGCTTGGAAAAACAAGAATTATGACTCTTGCAAAGGAGGCAGGAGCAGTTTATAAAGTCGGTAATTCAGCTCTGATTAATACAGAGATATTTGAGAGTTATTTGGAAAAATTCAGAGAACCATCAAGACCTTTGCCTGCACATATTTGGAATGATAAGAATAAACACCGTATTTCGGTGCAAAAAAAATAAAATACACCAGTGTTGTCTATCGGTGATTTTTAAGTTCTGTGATAGTATATGTTCATCCGAGGGAAACCTCGAAAAAAGTGAATATGGCAACAGGCTATCAAAGAAATTATGACTTTGATAAGGAAAATACGGGGCATATACCATATGAACCAACTTACAGCTATCACATTAGTAGTCTGACGGATTGAGAAATGAAGGACGAGAAGTTGAAGTAGATTCTGAGAGCGTGGAAAGATAAATATGTTGCGTAGGATAATAACCCATAGAGGACAGAGAGTGTGTCCTTATCCTCAAAACTGGCTAAGGGAGGAGATAGTGTTTCAAAAATTGAAATGCGTCATGTGCCTGTTCCCGAAGATGATAACATCTTCTTGTACACGGGGCAGTAGGTCATAAGAAGAAATCGTGTACCTACATGCTTAGCATTAAGCATAGCCATGTAGACTATATCACTTCCAAATTCAAATTTTGTCTATATGGCAACTAATTTGAAGGAGGATAAAGTGATGATGGGATTTAGCATAGCATTTATAATTATTGTTCTTATCGTATTGTATTCATTAGCGAGGACGGCAGGTGAGTCGGACCGGATATTGGAAAATATAAGAGAGCAATCACTCCTTGGAAGGGAGGAGAGCTCTGGTGGGAACGTTGAAAAAAGAAAT